>Ga0310810_10010049_pt1 | contig 11004 bp, 5 predicted proteins | sample NCmetagenome_FD_207641 | JGI IMG/M metagenome (GOLD analysis project Ga0310810, IMG submission 207641) | Soil microbial communities from experimental microcosm in Duke University, North Carolina, United States - NC | ecosystem: Engineered > Artificial ecosystem > Soil microcosm > Unclassified ... | reverse complement strand
CCTGCTTGTATCCCTTAGGTGTCAGGTCCAGCCATAGCAGATGCCCCAGTTCCCCTAGGCAAAGGAACTGCCCGTCCGCCGCTAGCAGCGAGCCGCGGTACGTTCCCAGGACTTGTTGCCCCGGCTCGCCCGGCCCATCAATAGTCTCGGTCCATTCCGGAGTCTCGCGCCACACCACTTTCCCGCTTGCCGCTGCCACGCACACCAGCGATGCGTCCGGCTCGTTGCGCCCGTCGAACCCGTAGAGGTAACCATCCCGGTAAATCGCTGTGTTGAAGTGCAGCCCAAAATCCTGCGTCGTCCACACTACCCTGTGCGTGAAGTCCGGCCGCACCTCCACAAGCGCGCTTCCCGTGCGATAGCTCGCCGAAACGAACACTTTGTTATCGAACGCCACCGGGCAGGACGCATTTACAGACTCATAGCTGCGGCTCCGCCACGGGAAGGTGAAATCCACCTTGCCCGTGGCCGGGTCGATCGACATCAGCCCACCTGTCGGCGGATTCGACTCGCCTCCCGCAAACACAAACACCCGCCGCTTTTCGTACACCACGGCTGGGACCGGTGACGCATAACTTGGCCCCCACTCCTTGCCCGCGCGCCATGCTTCGCGCCCCGTCGCTTTGTCCAGCCCAACTATGCACGGCCCACCCTGCGCTCCCACGTTGACAATCAACAACCCACCCTCCACCAACGGGGTTGATGCGGTGCCAAAGAAATCCTGCGGAATCTTGTAATCAGCGCGCAGGTCCCGTTTCCAGACGACCTTCCCCGATGCAAGCTCCAGGCAATGCAGTTTGGCTTCAGCTCCCACCGTGTACACTCGCTCGCCGTCGATGACCGGGCTCGACCGCGGACCGTTGTTATATCCGTACCGGTCCTCAAACGCGGTCGCATATCGGAACTGCCACTGGCTCGACGCCGTTTCCGGGTGCAGGCACTCGACGATCTCCTCGTTTCTCAAACGATGCAGGAACACGAGGCGTTCGCCCGCAACGGCCGGCGACGCATATCCCGTCCCTTTGGCGAACTCCCACACCAGCGACGGCGGGAGCTTTCGGCTCAGCATCGTCTCCATCGACACCGCATTGTGCGCCGGCCCGAGCAACGCCCCCCAATCGTGGGTTACGGCGCCCTTCGGCAAAGGTTTCGGCTTCCGATGCACGCGGATTTGTCCATGCGCGGCGCCCGCCGCCAGCGCTCCCATTCCCCCTAGCAACTGCCGCCGGCTGAATCCCCTTTTCACGCCGCCAATCTTAACACCGTCAGCCATATAGTTCCGCTCGGCGCTTCCTCTGATTAACTTGGTGAGCTGCATTAGACCTGGCAGGGGTCGGCTGTTGCAGATGCTCCAGCAGGAGCTGGTCCATCGAGCAAGGGTTGCACGCAGGCCCCAAGCCGTCACCCGCATCCCGAACGCCGCGTGCCTTCCACGCCCGGCTGCGGGAAAAAACTGTCCCGCCGGCCATGGGTTCGGGTTTCAGAAATCTGGGTTCCGGTCAGACGCGATTCGCCGAAGATAATCGCGCATCGTGCGATTCTCGTTGAGCGTGCTTCGTGCCCTCAAGGCCCGCGCTATTGCAAATTACGGCGGTAAGACCGATCACGCATCCGAGGCCGACCAGCATGATGTGGAGATTATAGCCTTGGAAACCCCGCCGACGGATGCCGAGAAACGCCCGCCATCAATCTAAACATGTCCGCAAGGGTTCGTAATTGAAAAACGCAGCGCAAGTCCGCAAAATTTCTTTCCTTGATGTTCCCGCCACACAGAGCTAATGTCCCAATGGCTACCGATATGGCCCAATAAAAGGACCTAAATGACCGAACTGATTGTGGTGGAAAAGATCGCGGAATGGCAGCGGCTGAAGGCGCTCGTCCTCGACAGCGTCTCATCGCCGATTACGCGCCGTGTGTACAACATGGCGCTGGACGAGTTTATGGCCTGGTTCCGGATGGCCCCGCGGCCCGGCTTCACCAAGGCGACGGTCAGCGCTTGGCGAGTCTCACTTGAGGCCCGCGGCCTCGGTTCCTCGTCGATCATTATCCGGATGTCCGCTATTCGCAAGCTGGCCGTCGAGGCATCCGACAACGGACTGCTCGCGCCTGAATTAGCGGCCGGCATCGCTCGCGTAAAGAGCGCGAAATCGGTCGGAATCCGTGTCGGTAACTGGCTCACGCTGCGACAAGCCCAGGCGCTCCTCAGTACGCCGGATACAGCGACGATGAAAGGGCTACGTGATCGTGCCATTCTAGCCGTTCTCCTCGGCTGCGGGCTCCGACGATCTGAGGTGGCGGCGCTCACGCTCACACACGTCCAACAGCGCGATGGCCGCTGGTGCATTGTCGACCTCGTTGGAAAACACGGCCGCGTGCGCACGATTCCCATGCCGACGTGGGTGAAAGTAGCTATCGACGCCTGGACCTCGGCGTCCGGCTTGGCCGACGGCCGCGTATTCCGCTCCGTGAATCGAGGCGACAAGGTACAGGGCGAGGCTATGTCCGAGAAGGTCGTATGGCAGCTTCTCCAGGGATATGCGTCGGAGGCCAGCGTGCCCGGCATCGCGCCTCATGACCTTCGCCGCACCTGCGCGAAGCTGTGCCGGGCAGCGGGTGGAGAACTGGAGCAAATCCAATTGCTACTCGGTCACGCTTCTGTACAGACGACCGAGCGTTATCTGGGCACCAAGCAGGACCTGGTGAATGCGCCTAACGACGCGATCAAACCCAAGGTGGCGGTATAGGCAACGGCCAAGGGCATGTAGCCCCGAGAAGTATCGCGAGCGCTTCCGACGTAAAGGCGAACCTGGTGAAAGCGCCACTCCAACGATAGCTGCGGGCCGTGCGAGGTTGGCGCAAAGGAACGCGCAGCAGGGCAGAGCAGATCCGCCCATTTTCGCAACCCTGGCAGCTTTCAACTTGAGCCCGTGTCGCGTTCGCCCACCCCGAGATCGGCTGCGATCTGCGCGAATTGATCGAGGGCTGCTTGCAGGTCCTCGACAATTTCGGCTGCCAGAACGAAGGGGTCCGGCAAATCGGACGAATCGCCCAGACTGTCATCCCTGAGCCAGAAGATATCGAGATTGGCCTTATCGCGTTTGATCAGGTCTTCGTATGAGAAGCACCGGAAACGCTCAGTTTCACTTCGTTGGTGGCGATTCTCGGGGTTGTAGCAGCGGACAAAGTCGTCCAGGTCGGCGCGGGTGAGGGTGTTCGTCTTCAGGGTGAAGTGCTTGTTGGTGCGGAGATCGTAGATCCAAAGCGTGCGGGTCCATGGCGCTTCGCTGGCTGGCTTGCGGTCGAAAAAGAGGACGTTGGCCTTGACGCCCTGGGCGTAGAAGACGCCAGTGGGCAGTCGCAGCAGGGTATGGACATCGCAATCGTGCAGGAGGCGTTTACGAATGGTCTCGCCGGCGCCGCCCTCGAACAGGACATTGTCGGGCAAAACGATGGCGGCCCGGCCGTTGATCTTGAGCAGGCTGCGGACGTGCTGGAGGAAGTTGAGCTGTTTGTTGCTGGTAGTAGCCCAGAAATCGTCGCGCAGAATCTCCTTTCGCTCCTTCACCTCATCGCCTTCCTGGTTGATGATCGTCACGCTGGACTTTTTCCCAAAGGGCGGGTTGGTGAGCACCATGTCGTAGTTGACTGATGGCTTGGCGGCGAGGCTGTCCTTGCCGGCGGCGATGTTTTTTTCATTGCCGAGCCCATGCAGGAGCAGGTTCATAGCGCAGAGGCGCGCAGTGGACGCCACGAGTTCGACCGCGTAGAGCGCTTGGGTCTGTAAGTGGCGTACCTGGTCGCGGTCAAGCTTGTAGTCCTTGAGGATGTGGCTGGCGGCCGAAAGAAGAAAACCGCCCGTGCCAGCGGCGGGATCGATGATTGTGGTCCCGAGCTGTGGCCGCATGACTGCGACGATGGCGTCGATCAGGACGCGGGGAGTGAAGTACTGGCCGGCGCCTGACTTCGTATCCTGCGCGTTCTTTTCGAGCAGACCTTCGTAGATGTCACCTTTGACGTCGGCGCTGAGTGCATTCCAAGGTTCCTTATCAATGAGGTCGACGATGAGGCGACGCAAGTGGGCGGGGTTCTGGATCTTGTTTTGGGCTTTTCTAAAGATGATGCCGAGAATACCCGGCTCTTTGCCGAGATTTTCGAGGGTGTTGCGGTAATGTCTTTCGAGCGGCAGGCCGTCCATTTCCATGAGGCTGGCCCAATTGTAATCTTCGGGGATGGTGGATTTGTTTTTGTACGGCGGGCGGGTCCGCTCGTGGTCCATTTTGAGGAAAAGAAGATAGGTGAGCTGCTCGACGTAGTCACCGTAGGAAACGCCGTCATCGCGGAGCAGATTGCAATAGTTCCAGACTTTGCTAACGAGATTGGAAGCGGCGGAAGACATCAGGCGAGGACCTCAGGTTTGCGCCCAATGCGGCGCACGGGCGTTTGCGTACGGGCGGCGCGGATGCGTTCGAGGAGTACGGATGCGGGTTCGTCGTTGGGGTCTTGGGGGACGAGTTTGCCCTCGAAGGCTTTCTTGAGGATGGCTTGACGGAGGCGGGCGGCACGGCCAGAGGCTCTGTTGATCTCGCCGGCCAGGTGGGCAATCGAGGATAGCGAGGAGTCGAGATAATCGACGATGGCCAGCTGACTGGCTTTGGGGCGTAAGGGGAACGGCATCGCAGCGAAGCGTTCAGCGCCGAGATGAGCCATGGTCGTCGTCCAGCGCGCAATTCTCTGGAAATCGCCGGCGCGCAACCATGCGCGGAACACATAGAGTGCATACTCTGGCACGACGTCCTGGGATGCCTTGAAGCGCACTAGAGTGTTTTGAAAGCAGCAGTCTGGAACCTCGCCGCGATAGATTGCAGGACGGCCGACGAGTTCCAGGCTCTGTCCCTCATTCAGCAAGACATCTCCCTCTGCGAGCTGGTAGCGTTCAAACTCGGCGTCAGTGAAGTTCATGTAGTTAACGTCGTGGGATTCAATTCGGTCCTCATAAACGTTGGCCACTCGCAGATAAGGCCGCATGTTCGGTCCGTTGTGATGTTGGGGAGCACGTTGACGGCCGAGGCTCACGTCACCGACCGACCCAACGGGCTGAAAACGAATCTCACTGGGATTCGAGAGTAGGCAGGTCCGGATAATTGACGCGGAGATCAGCCTATCCAGTTTCTTGGATGACGCCTTCAATGCAACGCATGATGGATCGATGCGTGTAAAGTGTCTCTCGATCTCGGCGACGATGCGGAGTTGTTCCGCAACTGGCGGAACGGGAATACGGATGCAGGCGAGATTCGTCCGTGAGATCCGTTGCCGAGTTGATCCGCTCTGCAGAGCTGTTATGGCACACCGCATTTGTGGAGCATTGATGATGTGCATCAGCCATTTCGGCTCGGGGCCAACGCTTCCCAAACGAACTATGCAGACGTCCACGACAGTAACGCACGGGCGGGTACTTCCAGGGAAGATGCACGCCCGTCCCAAGGGGTGCGGCATCCGGGCGATGAGGATGTCATCTTCCCGTAGCATTGTGCAACGCAGATTCACCGCGTTGGTCGCAGTCAGAAAACGCGATGACCTGTCCAGAAAGGTGCCGTCGCCCACATCTGCGAGTTGTACTAAACGTACCTCTCCATCTGGGTCCTGATCCTTCGTCTCAACCCAATCACCATCGCCGAAGAACCCGTCGACGGATACGAGATCGCTTATAGTGGAGTGAGTCCAGCCACGCGGCAGATCCTTCACTGAACGAGCACCTCGTTGAGTTCATCCAACAGCGGCTGGAGCCGGTCACCGAACAACTGATATGCGCGGCCGAGTCCGCCTTTCTGCGAGAACGGCAGGCTGTCCAGATCGTCGGGCGTGATTTCTATGCTGGTTCCGACGTGCTCGGCAATCGCGGTCAGCCACTGGATCTGCTCGTCGCTAAGGTTGCTGCCGTTGGCCTGCTGTTCGACGATCCAGTTTGCAAAACGCTGGCGTACGGATTCGGGAAATGGTTCGAGCTGCCCCTCCTTGCTAATGGCGAATTTCACCAAGGACACGATATTGGCGAAAACCCGCTCGTTCGAGGCCCGAACGCGGGAGCGGTCGAGAGTTTCGTAAGCACGCCACAGCGTCTCGGTGGTCCATGCCGGATGAGGCTTGTGGATGGCCTCGGCGAGATCGCGCACCTGTTTATAACTTAGTCGGAAGCGGTAGGGGCGGTTGTAGAGAATCTGCAAGGCTTCGATTTCGTCCTTGTGCTCGGTGAGATACTGTTCGAACTCTTTGGTCATCGCCGCAGCTTTGTCCTTGGCATCCTGCGAGTAGCCGGAAAAGGTCACTTCGTCCTTGCTGACGATGTCGACGACTTGTTCGTGTGATTTCTGGACGGCGGCGATGGTCTGGCGCAAAGCGGGGTTGGTCCGGACAGGTTTGATGGCATCGGCAATCGCGCGGTGGGCGGCGGATTCGATGGCTTCTAGCGGAGGCGTGGCAACTCCGGTTTCCTGGCGCGCGATTTCTTCGTGACGGTCGGGGTCGAGGGCATCAAGGAGGCCGTGAACAATGGCGGTGAGTTCGACGCCGTGGGCGGCGTCACGGACCGCTTCTGATTCGGCCTTGCTCATGCGGCGATCCAGGCGGGCGAGGCGGGACGCGAGCGACGACACGAGGTCTTTGTCGGTGCTGCCGAGGGCCACGGCTTCCAATAGTTTGTGAAGTGGAACGTGCGGCTGGCGTTCCAGCGGGCGGGATTCGATTTGGGGGTGATCGGTGACACCAACGGCATCGACGATCACGAAGCGGTCCTTGATTTCAGCATCGGGCGTGACGCCACGGAGATCGTCGGAGGAAATGATACGGACTCCGCGGCCCTTCATCTGCTCAAAGTAATTCAGGCTGCGCACGTCACGCATGAAAAAGAGGATTTCAAGCGGACGCACGTCGGTTCCGGTGGCGATCATGTCCACGGTGACCACGATGCGGGGATTGTAAGCGGTTCGAAAAAGCGCAAGAACGCCATCGCCCTTATCCCCTGCATCGATCCACTCCGTGACGTCCTCTTCGGTCCCGTCGTCCCGCATCACCTTTTTCACGACGCGAACCTTGCCGGTGCGATAGGTGATTTTCTGGCAGAACTCGTTACCCTTGCCGAACTCCTCGCGGACAATCTGGACGATATCGTCGGCGTGACTGTCGTCGCGGGCGAATACCAATGTTTTGGGAACCTCGGTGCGGCCGGGGAAGATGTCGGTGAAGAGCTTGTCGCGAAACTCGCGGACGACAGTGCGGATCTGATCCGGGGCGACTACATCGCGATTGAGGTCATCGGAGCTGTAGGTGAAGTCGGTATCGAGCAACTCGGCACGGCGTGCACGGGTGAGGCGGTCGCGCTTGTCGATCCAGTACCCGGACTCCACGCGCGAGCCGGAAGAGGTGATGCGCGTGTTGATTTTGTAGACGTCATAACCGACGTTCACGCCGTCAGCTACGGCGTCCGTGTAGGTGTACGGGGGCATGACGTTCTGGTTGAAGAAGCCCAGAGTGTTCTTCGAGGGCGTCGCAGTCAGACCGATGAGGAAGGAGTCGAAATACTCCAGCACCTGACGCCAGAGGTTGTAGATCGAGCGGTGGCACTCGTCAGTGACGATGAAGTCGAATGTCTCGATGGGGGCAGCGCCGTTGTACTCGATGGGGTCCGGCGCTTTGCGGAGTTGCGCCAGTGAAGCGGCGGAGGTTTCTTCGTTGCCGGGATCGTAGTCCTGCTCGCCTTTCAGGATGGAATAGAGCCGCTGGATGGTAGTGATGGCGACGCGGCAGACCGGATCGATGGTATTGGAGGAGAGTAGCTGGACGTTGTAGATTTCGGTAAATTTGCGGCCGTCTCCGGGGATGGTGAACTGCTGGAACTCGTTTAGGGCCTGGCGGCCGAGAGTGCGGCGGTCCACCAGGAAGAGGACGCGCCTAGCGCCCGCGTGGGCAATGAGGCGATAGACAAAGTTGCAGGCGGTGAAGGTCTTTCCGCTGCCCATGGTCATGTGAATGAGGGCGCGGGGATCATTTCGAGCGATGGAATGTTCAAGGTTCGTAATGACGCGGTACTGATGGTCCCAAAGACCCTCGCGTGGGACGGGGGGCATGATGCGAAGCCGGTTGCGGAGCCCGGAGCCTGGCGATTTGAGATCGGCGTCGAGCCAGCCGGCAAGCGTTTCGGGGCGGTGGAAACCGAAGACGGGACGGCTGCGCGCGTCGGGTTCGAGGAGGTTCGTGAATCGCGTCTCGACGCCAGTGGACTCATAGCAGAACGGGAGCGGCCGGCGCGGTGCGGGGAGATTGTGCGGAAGCCCTTCGCTGTATTTGGCGGTCTGGATCTCGACGCCGATCAGGGGAACGCCGGCCTTCTTCGCCTCAACCACACCGGCTGCGTATCCGTCGATGTAGAGGAGGTAATCGGCAAAGCCGTGTTCGGGGGCCAGTTGGAATTCGCGGATCGCGACTCCGCGGCCGGTCTCGATGTTAATGCTGTTGCGATTCTGGATCAGCCAACCGGCGGCGGTCAGCAGGCGGTCGATGTTAGCGCGGGCGCGATCCTCTGGCTTGCCCGTGGCTGGAATGGTCATCGGCGGTTCGTAGCGTACCTCACAGCATAGCGCGGGTTAGGCGCTACGGGCAGATGGACGTGGGCATGCTCCTGGTCCTGCCCGCAGGAACGAAGATGCTCAGGGAATGAATCCAATTGCGCGGTTAGTGCCGCCACGTAGGCTTCGGTCCGATGATGGCCCTCGCGATCGCACGCGGTGTATACGAGAAAAGGCTAGCCATAGAATTTGTCGCGCCGACGCCGCGGGAAGACTGCGTTAGTCCGCAATTTCGGACACTGCTCGTCGCCATGCCGTTCCTCCTCAGGCGGGACTTCCGAACACCAGGAGAGGAGGACGTTTGGTGCGCGTGTGTTGAGCGAACGGCTTCCTAGGCGTCTAGGACTCATCGAGGCACGTAGGTTCACTGGTTCGAGCGAGAAATGTGCAGTAACAAACGGGCGTCAGTTGCCTCGAATTCGACTGAGATCCGATGCACGTCGGGACCAAATGGCAAATCCAACTGAAGTTCGGAGCCACGCGGTTTATCGGCAAATGTTGCAACCAGGGCACTTGGGGGCACATTAAGAGCCGTTGCAACATCTTCTAGATCGGATAGGCGTACATCCGGTCGTGCATCTCCCGGTAGTCTGGTCGCCTTGAACCAATTCGTGTAGGTATTCTTGTTCCGTCCCTTGTTCAGGCGCCGAAGCTCTCGCTGTAAGTCGTTACGCGCATGAGGCTTAGCTGAAATTCTTTGATCTATGTGCCGCCAAAAGGTATCAACAAGTGGTGCCATTCAATTTTTCCTATACAGATAGGAAAACATGTTAAAATTTCCTATAGAACTAGGAATCAGTCAAGAGTAAAGTTGTTGGGGTTTGATCCGGTAAGCCTCAACATATTGGGGTCGAGTTGGAGTAGTGAACCGTGCTGCAGCAAACTTTCATTCACATCCCCGGAATCGGGCGACGAACTGAACGTGAATTGTGGCAAGCGGGGATTGAGTCTTGGGACGACTTTGCTGATTTCTTCACGCGGTCCACGCCGATCAGCGCTGGGCTCCGGCGGCGCCTGGAAACGTACATTCCCCAGTCCATCGAGGCCGTGGACAGAAGGGATGCCGCATTCTTTGGCCGCCTCTCGCGTCTGGGCGAAGCATGGAGGCTGTTTCCCGAGTTCGCGAGCCGGTGCGTGTTTCTAGACATCGAGACAACTGGGCTGTCGCCTGTCTTCGACACGGTCACTTTGGTTGGTCTTTTTGACGGACGCCGATATGAGGTGTTCATCGATGGACAAAACCTTCAGGATCTGCCCGATCGTCTGAAGAAATATTCTGTGGTCGTCACGTTTAACGGTGCAGGCTTCGACCTCCGTTTCCTGAAGCTCGCATTCAGGAATCTGGAGCTACCGCCCATCCACATCGATCTCCGTTGGGTTACACGGCGTCTGGGATACCGAGGGGGGCTGAAATCAATTGAAAGAGAATTTGGCATTTGCAGGGATCAGTCAGTCGAGGACCTCGACGGTCACGACGCGACTGTGCTGTGGTCGCGCCACCTGAGAGGCGACCGCGCGGCTCTGTCACAGCTCATTACCTACAACAGCGAGGATGTCGTCCATCTGAAGGCCATCATGGAGATGGCTTACGACAGGCTCGCTAAGCAGGTCTTCGGTACGCTCTGGAACCGGACAAAGATATACGGCGGGGTTGGCCCTCTTCCGAAACCTCCCAAGCTGCGCACACAGGCGGCTCCCAGCACTTCGCGCACGCTGGTTGCGGACCTCCTGGAGCACAGCGAGATCTCTGCTCCTACGATCGTCGGCATCGATTTGACAGGCAGCGAACGCCGAGCGACTGGCTGGGCTGTGATGCACGGTTCTCAGGCGCAAACGAAGAGCCTGACCACAGATGAAGACCTGATTCGGGAAACCTTGGCTGCCGGCCCTGACATTGTTTCGATTGACTCGCCTCTGTCAGTGCCTGAGGGCTGGGATCGTGCGCAGAATCAGCTCGTCGATGGTTCTCCTATCTACCGAAAGTGTGAGCTCGCGCTAAAAAGAATGGGGATCTCAGTCTTTTGGTGCCTCTTGCCCAGCATGAAGTCCCTGACGATGCGCGGGATGCGCCTGGCGGACGAACTGCGGAAACGCGGGCTACAAGTCATCGAGAGCTACCCAGGGGCGGCACAGGACATTCTCGGCATACCGAGAAAGGGCTCCAGCCTCGAGGAACTCAAATGGGGCTTGAACCGCGCTGGTATCAGTGGCCCGTTCCTCAAGGAACGTGCCACCCACGATGAGGTTGACGCCATCACTTCTGCCCTCGTCGGTCTGTTCTACATGGCAAATGAGTACATCGCCCTTGGAATACCGAACGAGGATTATCTGATCGTGCCCAGGTCTCCGAAAATCAACTACGCAAAACTTGCCGAGATCCTCTTGC
>Ga0310810_10010048_pt1 | contig 11004 bp, 5 predicted proteins | sample NCmetagenome_FD_207641 | JGI IMG/M metagenome (GOLD analysis project Ga0310810, IMG submission 207641) | Soil microbial communities from experimental microcosm in Duke University, North Carolina, United States - NC | ecosystem: Engineered > Artificial ecosystem > Soil microcosm > Unclassified ... | reverse complement strand
CGATTGCGAGCACACGAGCGTGTCCTCCGGACCAAGCCCACAGCGACAGAGCGGCACAACAAGGCAAAATTGCAAGAGTCGGGATTGCAGGAAGAGAAGGAAGAAGAAGACCGGTCGCCGCGCCGGCGATAAGGCCGGTCGCGGGAATCGCTGCGATGTAGCGCATGCTCCGCGACGCTGCAAGCGATTCACCGCCGCATCAGCACAATGGACACGGAGGACACAAAGGTAAGACCCGTAAAGGGTTTTCCTTTGTACCGATTGTGTCGGTGGTGTCGAAGCAGCGCGCGTTATTGCAGAATGTGCGAGCCGCTAGACTTTCTCGGTGGAGATTCCTGCGTAGTAGTCCTGCAGCGCGCGCACGCCGAGCCCCTGCTCGCGCAGCGCCCGGATGGCGCTGACGGCGGCGGCGGCGCCGGTGAGCGTCGTGATGCACGGCACCTGGTGCATCATCGCCGCGCGGCGCACGGTGCGGTCATCGAAGAAGGACTCGCGGCCGAGCGGCGTGTTGACCACCAGATCCACTTTGCGGTTCACGATCTCGTCGGCGATGTTGGGCCGCCCCTCGTTGACCTTGTAGATGACGTCGACCTCGAGTCCGTAGGCGCGCAGGTACGCCGCCGTGCCGCGCGTCGCGATCAGATGGAACCCGAGCTCCGCCAGGTCGCGCGCGATCGGCAGCAGGTTCGCCTTGTCGTCGTTGTTGACGCTCACGAACGCCGTGCCACGCTCCGGCAGGCGTTGTCCGACCGAGAGCTGCGCCTTCGCGAACGCGACGCCGAACGATGTCGATCCGCCCATGACTTCGCCGGTCGATTTCATCTCGGGTCCGAGGATGGTGTCGACGCCCGGGAACCGTACGAACGGGAACACAGGGCTCTTCACGAAGACGCCGGCGACCTGGATGTCCGCGGTGAGTCCGAGCTCCGCCAGCGTCCGTCCCGTCATCACCTTGGCGGCGATCTTCGCCAACGACACGCCCGCCGCCTTCGACAGATACGGCACGGTGCGCGACGCCCGCGGGTTCACCTCGAGCACGTACACCACATCGTCCTTGATCGCGTACTGGACGTTCATCAGCCCGATCACCTTCAGCGCCCGCGCGACGCGCCGCGTGTAATCGCGGATCGTCGCGAGGTGGCGCTCGGGGCAGATGAACGGCGGCACGACGCAGGAGCTGTCGCCGGAGTGGATGCCGGCCTCCTCGATGTGCTCCATGATGCCGCCGATGACGACGGCGCCGGTCGCGTCGGCGATCGCGTCGACGTCGAACTCGAAGGCGTCCTCGAGAAACTTGTCGACCAGCACCGGATGCTCCGGCGACGCGTCGACGGCGTTCGTCATGTAGCGGTCGAGCGTGTTCACGTCGTACACGATCGCCATGCCGCGTCCGCCGAGGACGTACGACGGCCGCACGACCACCGGGAAGCCAATCGACGCGGCCACCTCCCGCGCCTCGGCGCGGGACGTCGCTGTCCCGCTCGCCGGCTGCGTGATCTGCAGGCTCTCGAGCAGGGCCGAAAAGCGCTTGCGATCCTCGGCGAGATCGATCGAGTCGGGAGACGTGCCGAGAATCCTCACCCCGGCGCTCTGCAGCGCGAGCGCCAGCTTCAGCGGCGTCTGTCCGCCGAACTGCACCAGGCACGACACGTCGCCGCCGGCCGATCGCTCGGTTTCGATCACCGCCATCACGTCTTCGAACGTGAGCGGCTGGAAGTACAGCCGATCGGCGGTGTCGTAGTCGGTCGACACCGTCTCCGGATTGCAGTTGATCATGATTGTCTCGAGCCCTTCTTCTTTCAGCGCGAAGGACGCGTGACAGCAGCAGTAGTCGAACTCGATGCCCTGGCCGATGCGGTTCGGTCCGCTGCCGAGGATGACGACCTTGTCCCGCGCGTTCGGGTTCGCCTCGCAGATCTGCTCGTACGAGCTGTAGAGATACGGCGTGAAGGACTCGAACTCGGCGGCGCAGGTGTCGACCCGTTTGTAGACCGGCTTGAGACCCTGACTCTGGCGCCGTTCGCGGACGGCGGCTTCCCTGGTGTCGACGGCGAGCGCGAGCTCCTGATCGCCGAAGCCGGCGCGCTTCAGCCGGCGCATCTCGCCGGCGTCGATCCCGTCGAGCCCCTTCTCCCTCGCCGACTGCCGCATCGCGGCGATCTCGCTGAACTGACGCAGGAACCACGGATCGATGTTGGTGATCTCGTGTAGCTGTTCCATCGACCAGCCGCGGCCGATCGCGCGGAACAGGTCCCACATCCGGCGGTCGGTCGGGATCGCCAGGCGCTTGCGCAGCGCCGCATCATCCTCGTCGTCCACAGCGGTCGGCGCGAACATCAGTCCGGAGCGCCCGAGCTCGAGCGACCGCACCCCCTTCATGAACGCTTCCTTGAAGGTGCGGCCGATGGCCATCGCCTCCCCCACCGACTTCATCTGCGTCGTCAGCGTCCGATCCGCCTGCGGGAATTTCTCGAAGTTCCAGCGCGGAATCTTGACGACGACGTAGTCGATGGTCGGTTCGAAGGAGGCGGGCGTGAGCCGCGTGATGTCGTTCTTGATCTCGTCGAGGTGATAGCCGAGGGCGAGCTTCGCAGCGATCTTGGCGATCGGGAAACCGGTCGCCTTCGACGCGAGCGCCGACGACCGCGACACCCGCGGGTTCATCTCGATGACCGTCATGCGGCCGTTCTTCGGGTTCACGGCGAACTGGATGTTGGAGCCGCCGGTCTCGACGCCGACGCGGCGGATGATGCGCCGCGCGGCATCGCGCATCCGCTGGTATTCCTTGTCGCTGAGCGTCAGGATCGGCGCGACGGTGATGCTGTCGCCGGTGTGGACGCCCATCGGATCGATGTTCTCGATCGAGCAGATCACGACGAAGTTGTCGGCGCAGTCGCGCATCACCTCGAGCTCGAACTCTTTCCAGCCGATCACCGACTCCTCGACGAGGATCTCGTGCACCGGGCTGAGCTCGATACCGCGTTCGGCGAGATCGCGGAACTCTTCGATGTTGTAGGCGATGCCGCCGCCGACGCCGCCCATCGTGAACGACGGGCGGATGACGAGGGGAAAGCCGAGCGTTCTGGCGAGCTCGACCGCCTCCGGCAGCGAGCGCGCGACGCCGCTCTGCGGCACGTCGAGGCCGATCTCGCGCATCGCGTCCTTGAACAGCTGCCGATCCTCGGCGACCTTGATCGCCTGCACCGAGGCGCCGATCAGCTCGACGTTGTACTTGTCGAGGGTGCCGGCCGCCGCCAGATCCATCGCCAGGTTCAGCGCGGTCTGACCGCCGACGGTCGGCAGCAGCGCGTCGGGGCGTTCGCGCTTGATGATCTCGGCGAGGATCTCCGGCGTGAGCGGCTCGACATACGTCCGATCCGCCAGCTCCGGGTCGGTCATGATCGTCGCCGGGTTGCTGTTGACGAGGATGACTTCGAGCCCTTCAGCGCGCAGCGCCTTGCATGCCTGGCTGCCGGAGTAATCGAACTCGCACGCCTGGCCGATGACGATCGGGCCGGAGCCGATGATGAGGACGCGTTTCAGATCTGTGCGACGGGGCATTGTGCAGGGCTCAGGGCTAAGGGCTGAGGGCTAACCACGCTTTTCGATCAGCTCGAGGAAATCGTCGAACAGATAATCCGCATCGTGCGGGCCCGGTGACGCCTCCGGGTGGTACTGCACGCAGAACACCGGATGCGTCTTGTGGCGCAACCCCTCGATGGTTCCGTCGTACAGGTTCAGGTGCGTCACCTCGACATCGTCGGGCAGCGACGCCGGATCCACCGCGAAGCCGTGGTTCTGCGACGTAATCTCGACCTTGCCCGTCGCCAGCTTTTTCACTGGATGGTTGGCGCCGCGGTGGCCAAATTTCAGCTTGAACGTGCTGCCGCCCATCGCCAGGCCAAGCACCTGATGGCCGAGGCAGATGCCGAACACCGGTACGTTGGATGCCACAAGCTGCTTCGCGTTCTCGATGGCGTAGGTCAGCGGCGCCGGATCGCCGGGACCGTTACTGAGGAAAATGCCGTCAGGTTTCGTCGCCAGCAGCTCCGAGGCGGGCGTCGTCGCCGGGTAGACGCGGACGTCGAAGCCGTGCGCGCTCAGGCGGCGCAGGATGTTCCACTTCATGCCGAAGTCGTAGGCCGCGACCTTCAGCCGTTTTTTCGGCAGCCGGTCCGGCGAGACGCCGAACTCGTCGGGGTCCTCCTCGGGCCAGTCGAACGCGTCGCTGGGCGTGACGCCGCGGACCAGATCGGAGCCTTCCATCGGCGGAATCGTGCGGGCGCGCTCGACGAGCGCCTGCGGGTCGAGCTGCTCGCCGGTGACGATGACGCCGCGCATCACGCCGCCCGAGCGCAGCTGCCGGGTGAGCGCGCGCGTGTCGATGTCGGAAATGGCGACGATCTTGTTGGCCACGAGGTAGTCGCGCAGCGTCATCTCGGACCGCCAGTTGCTCGCGATCGGCGACTCGTCGCGGATGATGAAGCCGGCCACTTGCGGCGTGCGCGATTCGACGTCCTCCATCGACACGCCGTAGTTGCCGATCTCGGGACAGGTCATCGTGACGATCTGTCCCGAGTAGGACGGATCGGTCAGAACTTCCTGATAGCCGGTCATGCTCGTGTTGAACACGACCTCGCCACGCGCCTCACCTTCCGCGCCCGCCGCGGCGCCGCGAAACCAGGTGCCGTCTTCCAGTGCCAGAATCGCTTCCATATCCCTCATGCTCTTGAACGCAAAGCCCGCAAAACCCGCTAAGCCAAACCTAATCTTCTTTGCGGCCTTAGCGCGCTTTGCGTTCTACCGCTCTAACGACGCCGTGACTCTGTTCTGCTCGCCCGCGACGATGCGGACCGACGAGGACCAGCGGCGGTAGCCCTCGTGGTCGAGCCGAATCGCATGCGAGCCGGCGGAGACCGACGGCAGCGTCATCGGGGTTGTGCCCGCGAGCTTGCCGTCCAGGAACACCCGCGCGCCAGCCGGTCTCGAATCGACGGCGAGCGCGCCGGCGAATCGGGACGCCGACGTCCCCGCAGTCGGCGCGGTGCGCGACGTCGCAGCAGCGCGAGCACGCGTCAGGGTGACGGATACCGATTGCGCCAGCCGCGACGGCGTGATCACGATGCGCCGTTCCTCAGTACCGTAGCCATCATGCACGATCCGGACGCGATGCGCGCCCCGCGCAAGATCGCGCACCGTCGCCGGCGTCGCGCCGTAATCCTTGCCGTCGACAGACACTCGTGCGCCTGCCGGCCGCGAGCGGACCAGCAAGCGCCCTTCAGTCACCGCGGGTTGCGAATTGCCCGATGCGGATTGCGGACTCTTCGTTTCTGAGTTCTGAGCTCTCAGTTCTGAGTTCTGAGTTTTGAGTTCCGCGTTCGGCGACGCCGAAGGCGAAGCCGGCGCAGGAACGGCCGCTTCCGTGAACTCTTTTCCAGCGGCGGCCGGCGCCAATGCCGCGGCGGGCGCCCCGGGTTGTTCGCGCGAGCCAGCGAAAAACCCGCCGGCGAAGCCGATCCCGATGCCGACGACGAGCGCCAGGACCAGCGGCCAGACGGCAGAGCGGGTGCGTTCAAGCGCAGACAGCGCGTCCGACTCGTGGCCGGTGATCAACCCGGCAGGCCTTGGCGGCGCCTCCTCATGCGATGCGGGATCGTGCGGCAACTCGGGCGCCAGCTCGTAACGAAGCTCCGGTTCGGAGCGCGCCGGCGCGATGTCGAGATCGACCGGGATCTCGTGAGCCGCAATCGACCGGCTCGCGCGCGCGTCGCGCGCCGGCAAGCCGCGCCGCAGGTCGGCCGAATCGGCAGCGAGCACCGGCGGGGCGGCGCGCACGATTTCCGGATCGTCGGCCGGCAGTTCATCCAGAGGCAGCCGCGGTTCCTGTTCGCGCGCCGCGCGGCGCTTCGGTGCCGGTGCCGGCTCGGGCGCGACGTTCGGACAGGCGATCCTGAGCGCATCCGCGAACTCGAGGGCAGTTCCATAGCGGACGTCGGGATCTTCGGCGAGCGCACGCGCGAAGACCGCCTGCAGCGACGGCAGATCGCCGCCGGCGAGTTCGGTGAGGCCTTCGGCCGCCTGCGCCCCGCGGCCGCTGACCCGCCGGCCCCACATCAGTTCGTGCATCAGCGCCGCCAGGCTGAAGACGTCGGCGCGGCGATCCCAGTCGCCGCCGGCGATGCGCTCGGGCGCGGTGTACGGACGCCTCACCGGTGCGACGACGTTGATCCGTTCGAGCGCGCGGGTGACGCCGAGGCCGGTCAGACGCGTGTCGTCGGTCGACAGCAGGATGTCGCGCGGATGGAGCGCGCCGTGCGTGACCTGCGCCGCCGCCGCGACATCGAGCGCGCCAGCCAGCTGGGCGGCGACGCGCAGCGCGTTGGCGATCGGCGCCGGTCCGTACTCGCGGACGGCGAGGTCGAGCGAGTCGGCGGCGACGTATTCCTGCGCGAGAAATGCCGAGACGCCGCTGATGCCGGTGGCGAGCGGCGCGGCCAGCGCCGGATGCGTGAGATCGGCGGCGATCAGGCGCTCGAATTCGGCGACGAGTTGATGCGCCCGCTCCGGCGGGAGATCGAGTTTGAAGAGTTTCACCGCGACGAGCCGCTCGCGCGTCGCATCGTAGGCGCGAAACACCGGCCCCAGCGTGCCCGCCCCGATCTGATGAAGAACGCGAAACGGTCCGAAGGCGTCAGGAGGGGCAGCGCCAGCAGCGTCAGTGTGCAGTGAAGAACTCCTCGGGAAGGCGCGTTCATCGTAACACGAAAATCACGCAACCCGCGTCGATGGATCGGCGTCTTAGTGCTGTTGCATCAATCGAATAGCGGGTCCGCGTGCTTGACAGTGCGCGCGGCGCTTTGAGAGAGTAGGCGTTCCGGTGCAGGTCAACTCAGCCGAGCCTTCAACTTCAACCCCAGACGGGCCTTCCGTGCGCATTCCGGTCGACGTCCGGAGGTTTCCGTGGATCCGGCGGCTGGCGGCCGACTACGCGTACGACTTCGGATCGGTTGCGCCGTTCTTCTCCGGCGATCCGGCCGACCGCAGCGCGTGGGCCGACGCGATCGTACGGACCCAGGGCCATGACCGGCGGCGCGACGAGATTGCCGCGGTCATCGCCAACCAGCAGGCGCGACGTGGTGCGCCGGCGCGTGCTCGCGCGGCCGGCACGCTGCTGGCCGACCGCAAAACGGTGGCGATCGTCACCGGCCAGCAGGCCGGGCTCTTCGGTGGGCCGCTGTTCACGCTCTTCAAAGCGCTGACGGCCATCAAGCTCGCCGAACAGGTGTCGCGCGACCACAAAGTCCCTGCGGTCGCCATCTTCTGGATCGACGCCGAGGACCACGACTGGGAAGAAGTCCGGTCGTGTACGGTGTTCGACGCCGCGCAGGCGCCGCGCAGCGTGTCGCTGCCGCCGCGTCCCGGCGCCGAACCTTCCCCCGTCGCCACCATCGCCCTCGACCAGACGGTCCTCGACGCCCTCGACGAAATCGAACGCCTCCTGCCGCCGACCGAATTCCGCGAGCCGCTGATCGCCGGGCTGCGCCGCGCCTACACGCCGGGAGTCGGCATGGCCGACGCCTTCGGCCGCTGGATGGAAGAGGTCCTCGGCGACCGCGGACTGGTGGTCTACGACTCGTCGGACGCGGCGTCAAAGCCGCTCGTCAGTCAAGTGTTCGCCCGGGAGCTGTCGATGCCCGGGCAGACGGTGAAACTGGCGGCGCTCGCCGGCTCCGATTTGACGGCGCGCGGCTATCACGCCCAGGTCCACGCCCAGGACGACAGCGTCGCGCTGTTTCATCTCAACGGCGGCCGCCGCGCCATCCGTCAGCAGGACGGACGATTTGTCGTCGGCGATCAGCAGTATGCGGCGCCGGCGTTCGTCGAGCAGGCCACCACGCAGCCGGCCGAGTTCAGTCCGAACGTCCTGCTCCGCCCGATTGTGCAGGACACGCTCTTTCCGACGATCTGCTATGTCGCCGGACCGAACGAGCTCGCCTATCTCGGCCAGCTCCGCGGCGTGTACGAGCACTTCAGCGTGCCGATGCCGCTCTTCTACCCGCGCGGCACGGCGACGATCCTCGATTCGGCCGCGCTGCGGTTCCTGACGAAGTACCGGCTGCCGCTCGAGGCGTTGCAGGCGCAGGACGAGGCGGCGCTGAACGACCTGCTGAAGACGCAGATTCCGCCCGTCGTCGAGGAATCGTTCACGGACGCGGAGAAGACGATCGAAGCGCAGATGGCGCGCGTCGTCGAGGCGATGCCGGCGCTCGATCCGACACTCGAAGGGGCCGCGCGCTCCACGCTGGAGCGGATGCAGCGCGACCTGCAGAATCTGCACGGCAAGATGATCCAGGCGGCCAAACGCCGCGACGAAACGCTGCGCCGCCAGTTCATCCACGCGCGGGCGCTCGCCTTTCCCGGCGGCCATGCGCAGGAGCGCACGATCGGGTTCCTCTCCTTCCTGAACCAGTACGGCCCGGCACTCGTCGATCGTCTGGACGAGGAGCTGCCGCTCGATCTCGGACGTCATTGGATTGTTACTATTTAGGGGGCGCGACAACAGACGGTAGTGTCCGGCTTTAGCCGGACCACTGAACGAGTCGCGCCGGCTCCTGGTTCGCCTGAAGGGCGGACACTACCGGAATTGGGAAGGTTAGGCTGGCCAAAGCCCGTCCAAAAGTGGCTCCGAGCAAGAACCCGAAGACCGCACCGATCAGGATCCGCGTCGTCGCGATCTGGCGGAAGCGCTGGGTGCGGATCGCTGCCGCGATCCTTGCCGTGCCCGCCATCCTCGTCTGCCTCGCCGCCACGTACTACTACGTCCGGTTCTCACGGCTGATCGACGCGCGCCTGCACGGCGAGCGCTCCACCGTGTTCCCGCGCGTGCTCGCGCGGCCGCTCGAGCTGCGACGCGGACAGGGGATGACGGAACAGCAGCTCGTCGATCGGCTGAACGAGCTCGGCTACGCCCACCGCGATCATCTGGAGAAGGCGGGCGAGTTCGCGATCGGTGCCGGCGCGGTCGCCATCATGCCGCGCGTGCCGGAATTGCAAGGCCAGGCCGTTCGCGTCGTGTTCCAGCGTCCGCCCGATCCGCGGCCGGTTGCCAAAGGGAAGAAGGTGCCGCCGCCGCGCGTGGCCGATCGCGTCCTGCGCATCGAGGTCGGCGCGAAGCCGAGCGAACGCGTGGTGCTCGACGCGCCGGTGTTGACCGCGCTCGGCGGCGAGCGGGAGAAGCGCCGGCCCGTCGCGCTGGCGGCGATCCCCGCGCGGATGCAGCAGGCGGTCCTGGCGATCGAGGATCGCCGGTTCTACGAGCACCCCGGCTTCGATCCGATCGGTATGGTCGGCGCGGTGCTGTCGAACATGCGCGGCAAGCGCGCGTACGACCGGGGCGCGAGCACGATCACCCAGCAGGTGGCGCGCAACGTCTTCCTGCCGAAAATGTTTCCGGGAATGACGCTGCAGGTGGCGCGCGAGAAATCCCTGCGGCGCAAGCTCCTCGAGATCTGGGTGTCCTTCATCATCACGACGCGCGCGCCGAAGGACGCCATTCTCGAGATGTATCTGAACGACATGACGCTCGGGCAGCGCGGGTCGTTCGGCATCGTCGGCGTGCCCGAAGCGGCGCGGCTGTTTTTCGGCAAGGACGTCAGCAACGTCACGCTGGCCGAAGCGGCGACGATCGCCGGCGTCTTCCAGTCGCCGTCGGCCCTGTCCCCGTTCAACAACCCCGCGCGGTGCAAGGAACGGCGCAACGTGGTTCTGCAATCGATGGTCGACGCCGGCTACGTGCCGCAGGAAGTGGCCGACCGCTCGATTCACGAGCCGCTGATCGTCGTGCAGCGCGCGCTCGAAGCGGAAGCGCCGTACTTCGTCGACTTCGTCGGCCAGACGCTCGCGGAACAGTATCCCGGGCTGACGACGACGACCACGCAGGCCGTGGACGTGTACACGACGCTCGACCTTCACCTCCAGCGCGTCGCGCAGGATGCCGTCCGCGCCGGGCTGACGCAGGTGGACACCCTGTTGTCCAAACGCAAGCGCGGCAAGGCGGAAGCGGCGCTGATCGCGCTCGATCCGAGAACCGGCGAGATCCTGGCGTTCGTCGGCGGACGTTCCTACAACCAGTCCCAGTACAACCGCGCCATCGTCTCGCGCCGACAGCCGGGATCGGTCTTCAAGCCGTTCGTCTTTCTCGCCGCGTTCGAGCAGGCGCTCGCGGAGGGACGGACGGACGTGACCCCGGCCTCGATCACGAACGACGAACAGGAGACCTTCGAGTTCGACGACCAGGTGTGGACCCCCGAGAACTACGAGCACGAGTACGACGGTCCGATCACCTTCCGCCGCGCGCTCGCCCATTCGCGTAATCTCGGGACGATTCACGTCGCGCAGGCGGCCGGCTACGACCGCGTCGCAGCGTTCTGGAAGAAGCTCGGCGTCGGAGCGACGCCGAAGGCGTATCCGTCGATCGCACTCGGTGTCTTCGAGGCGACGCCGTACGAGATCGCGACCGCCTACACGCTGTTTCCGAACGGCGGCATGATGCGCTCGCTGCAGCACATCGCCCGAATCACCAGCGGCGGCGAGGACGTCACGAAAAAGAGCACGGTCGTGGCGCGCGAGGTCGCGAAGCCGGAGACGACGTTCCTCGTCACGAACATGATGCGGAGCGTGCTGAACGAAGGCACCGCCGCGAGCGCGCGATCGAACGGCTTCACGCTCGACGCCGCCGGCAAGACCGGCACCACCAACGACCTGCGCGACGCGTGGTTTGTCGGCTTCACGCCCGAACTGCTCACGGTCGTCTGGGTCGGCTTCGACGACAACCAGCCGGTTGGCCTGAGCGGCGCGCGCGCCGCGCTGCCGATCTGGACGCAGTTCATGAGGAACGCGCTGGCCGGCCGCGCCAGCGTACCGTTTACCGTGCCCGACGGGATCGTCTTCGTCGACATCGACGCGCAGAACGGCAAGCTCGCCACGCCCAACTGTCCGAAAGTC
>Ga0310810_10010047_pt1 | contig 11004 bp, 8 predicted proteins | sample NCmetagenome_FD_207641 | JGI IMG/M metagenome (GOLD analysis project Ga0310810, IMG submission 207641) | Soil microbial communities from experimental microcosm in Duke University, North Carolina, United States - NC | ecosystem: Engineered > Artificial ecosystem > Soil microcosm > Unclassified ... | reverse complement strand
GCGCGCACCGCCACGCGACCAGCCGCCTGGAGGCCTTCGACCAGGACGCGCGCGACGCCACCGGCCGGCTGGACGACGTGGTCCGCCGGGTCGAGAGCGTCGAGCGGGCGCTGGAGCCGGTGGGCCAGGCGGTCACCGCCGTCCCCGACGTCCAGCACAAGCTCGCGGTGCTCAAGGCGCTGGCCGACCAGGTCGCCCAGAAGAGCGCCGCGCTGGAGCAGCAGCGGGAGCAGGTCGATCGCGCCGCCACCCAGATCAGCCAGCTCACCCGGCTCGACCGCGAGCTGGACGCCTGGCTCCGCCGGCAGGAGGAGCAGATCCGTCGCTTCGGCCAGATCGAGGCGAAGATCAACGAGGTGCAGGCGGCGCAGACCAAGGTCTCCAGCCGGCACGAAGAGCTCCAAGCCATGGCGGTCCAGACCGAGGAAGGGCAGCAGTCCGCCCGCACCGCGCTCAACGACCTCCGGGAGCAGATGCGGAAGAGCAGCGAAAGCTTCGAGCTGGAGCATCGCGGCCTGCACGCGGTGAGCGAGCGGGTCGCCGACCTGCGCAACGCGGTGAAGGAGTGCGAGGCCCGCTTCGCCGTGCTCGACGCGGCCAGCCAGGGCACCGCCGCGGTCACCAGCCAGGTCAAGGCGGCCGGCGAGCGCGCCGTGGAGCTCTCGGCCGAGCTGGGCCGGCTCCTGGCCGAGGAGCAGCGGATCAGCGCGCTCCGGGGCGAGGTGGAGCGGATGAGCGGGTCGGCCAGCGAGATCGGCGACCGGGTGCGTCGGATCGAGGAGCTGCGCCCCGGCATCGAGGACGCCGTGCGCGACCTCGCCTCGCTCAAGAGCGTGAAGGAGATGATGGCCGACGGGCTGGAGCAGATGCGGGTGGCCTACGAGGAGATGAGCCGGCTCCGCGAGGGGCACAGTGAGGTGCAGGCCTGGCTCCAGAACGCCGACGCCTGGACCAAGAAGGTGCACGCCCAGGTGCAGGAGCTGAGCGGGATGGAGCCGGCAGTCGAGCGCATCCGGGGCGAGGTGGACCAGGTCAAGTCGTCCATGGGTGAGATCGATGCCCGGCGCGAGGCGCTGCTCGACGTGGCCCGCAAGCTGAGCGACCTGACCGGGGTGGGCGCCGAGCTCTCGGAGCGGACCGACGGCCTCCGCGGCCGCATGGAAGCCGCCGAGAAGCGCTTCGGCCAGCTCTCCTCCCGGGCCGACGCCGCCGAGCAGGTGGCCGCGACGATGGCGCAGGTCACCGAGTCGGTCGGCACGATGGACCGTCGCCTCACGCTGGTGGACGATTCGGTGCGCGGGCTCGAGGGCCGGACCCAGCAGCTCGACGAGCTGCAGGAGCGGATCCGTCTCCTGGGCCAGGAGCTGGAGCAGCGGCAGGGCGCGCTGGACAAGGCCACCGAGCACCTCGCCAAGGCGAGCACGCTCCGGCAGGAGGCGGCCGAGACGGCGCAGCGGCTGGAGGAGGTCAACACCGCGGTCGTGGCGTCGCTCGGCAAGGCGGAGCAGCGGGCCGGCGCGCTGAGCACGACGGCGGGCGAGCTGGAAGCGCGAGCCGACGCGCTCAAGAAGGTGGAGCGGCAGCTCACCACCTTCGAGGGGCTGCTCGACCGCTACGAGTCCGCCCAGCGGGAGGCGGCCAAGGCGCTGGACCAGACGCTGGCCCGGCAGGCCGCGGTCGAGGCACTCGAAGCCCAGGTCAAGCACGTCTTCGAGCTGGCCGAGAGCGCGGTGGACCACGTGCAGGCGATCGGCTCGGCGCGGCGCGGCATCGAGGAGACCCGCGCGATCCTGATCGAGACCCAGGCCCAGTTCGTGGCGACCGAATCGGCGCTGCAGGACTTCGATGCCCGCAAGCGCCAGCTCGAGCGGGCGGAGCAGCGCCTGGCGCGGGCGGAGGCGCTGGCGATGGGGATCCGCAGCACCGTGGAGTCGCTGCAGGCGCAGAAGACCATCGTGGACCACGCGATGGAGTCGGCCGGCGCGCTCACCCTGCAGATGAAGCAGGCCGAGGCGCTGATCCAGGCGCTGCGCCGGGAGCGGCAGCTCGCCTGCGACCTGAAGGCCGCGCTCGAGGGGCTCGAGCTGGAGGAGGACGGGGCCGGGGAGCAGTAGCCCCGGGCGGGGCCAACGACAACGAGCCGGTCGCCCAGGAGGCGGCCGGCTCGTTCGTTTGAAGGGCCGCTAGGACTTGGCGGTGTCCGCGGCGGCGCCTCCCTGATGGCCCTGGTGCTGGGCCTTCCAGGCCGCGTGATGCTCGGCCCGCATGCTGTGCACTTTCTCCTGCTGCTCCTTGGTCAGCACCGCCATGGCCTCCTTGCTCTGCTCCTTCCGGGCCTTGTAAGCCGCCTGGCCGGTGTCGGGCAGCGTCTGGCCGGCGAACTTGGTCTGGAGCTTCTCGAGCTTCTTCACCTGGTCGTCGGTGAGCTTGAGGTCGGACTTCTTGCTCAGCAACCGTTCGGCCGGATTCATGTGCCACATGGCCGAATCGGGCTTGCTGGCGACGGTCGTGGGTGCGGCGCTGGTGGTGGTCTTCTGCTGGGCCGAGGCCTGGGTGGCGGTGCCAAGCAGGCCGGCGGTGACGAGCGCGAGGGCGAGGGACAGCGGTCGGTGCATACCATCCTCTGCTATGGGACTGTGGCGGTTATCGGCGCTCCGTCTGCGCCGGACGAGCCGGCGGGGTGCGCCTGAGGATGGTGGACGCGGCCGGTCTCCGGGCGTTAAGCGGACCTCACCGTGACCCGCGCGACTGCACGATCTCGACCCAGTGCCGCGCCGTTGGCCCAGGAGATCTTGCCGACCCGGAGCCCATGGGCATCGACCGGATCACGCTCCCGGAGCCGGCGACCGATCTCCTCGGCGGCCTGCCGGGAGCCGAAGGCGCCGCCGAACAGCTCCCTGCAGTGCGAGAGGATGCCCGCGACCCTTTGGTGCGTCAGCGCATCCGGCAGGATCGGCTCCCAGCACCCGTGACGACTGATGCGGTACCCCTCCAGGAATGCTCGGCCCACCGCGTGCGCCTGCGCCGCGTAGTACACCACCTGCAGGTCGCTCTTGGGGAGAAAGTGAAGCGGGACCGAGGTCCGGTAGCTCTCCGGGCGGGCCTTCGATCGCCGCGAAGATCGGCCGGATGTGCTCCTTCCGCTTCGATATCACCGCGGCCCGCGCGGGGGTCGGGTCGCAAGAAGAAACACGCCGGCCGCTAGGGCCGGCGTGTTTCGGAGGGAGGTGGTGGAGGAGAAGAGGTGAGCGGTGTCAGGCCGACCCGCCCGGGTCCATGGCGGGTCGCTTGGGCAGGCCGAACGTTTCCCCCGGCTAAGGTGCGTGGCGGCCCGCCGGGCTGCAATCCCTTCCTGTCGCCGTGACCGATTTGTTACGCGCGTTCTCGCCTGGCCTTCCTCCTGACACTTCCCTTACACCAACCCCGCCCTTCCTGACACCCCCCTGACGCCTCCCGCCATACCATCCCATCCATGCGCGACCTCCTCTACACCGTGGGCATCGTCGCCTTCTTCGCCGCTATGCTCGCGTACGTCCGCGGTCTCGACCGCCTCGGGCGCCGCACCGACACGGGGCCGGAGTCATGATCGCCGATAACCTGCTCGGGGGCGTCATCGCGCTAGGCATCCTGGTCTACCTCATCTATACCCTGCTCCGGCCCGAGCGCTTCTGACATGACCGTCAACGGCTGGCTCCAGATCGCCTGCTTCGTGCTGGCGGTGCTGCTGGTAACGAAGCCACTGGGTCGCTATCTCGTGGCGGTCTACGAGGGCAGGGTCCGGTGGCTGGCGCCCGTGGAGCGCGCGCTGTACCGTGTCGCCGGCGTCGACCCCGACGAGGACCAGCACTGGACGGCGTATGCCGCGGCCATGCTCCTCTTCAGCGCCGCGACGATGCTCCTGACCTACGCGGCGCTCCGGCTTCAGCACCTCCTACCGCTCAACCCGGCGGGCCTTCCGGCCGTCCCTGACCGCCAGGCCTTCGAGACCGCCGCCTCGTTCACGACCAATACCAACTGGCAGTCGTACGCGGGGGAGACGACGATGTCGTACCTCTCCCAGATGAGCCAGCTCGCCTTCCACAACTTCGTCTCCGCCGCGGTCGGCATGGCGCTGGCGGTCGCGCTGGTGCGGGGGATCAGCCGTCGGTCGGCCGGCCGGCTGGGCTCATTCTGGGCCGACCTGGTGCGGGGCATTCTCTACGTACTGCTCCCGCTCTCGCTGGTCATGGCCCTAGTGCTGGTACAGCAGGGTGCCATCCAGAATTTCCGACCCTATGTCGAGGCCACCACGCTCGAGGGGGCCAAGCAGGTGATCGCGATGGGCCCGGTGGCGAGCCAGGAGGCGATCAAGCAGCTCGGCACCAACGGCGGCGGGTTCTTCAACGCCAACGCCGCCCATCCGTTCGAGAACCCGACTCCCTGGGCCAACTTCTGGTCGCTCTGGGCCATCTTCGCCATTCCGTCGGCCCTCACCTGGCTCCTCGGCCGGATGACCGGCCAGCAGCGCCACGGCTGGGCCGTCTGGTCGGCGATGTTCGTGCTGTTCTTCGCCGGAGTCACCACCGCCTATTGGGCCGAGGCCCGGGGAAACCCGATCCATGCGGCCCGCGGGGTAGAGGTAGTGGCCACGGCCGGCAACCCCGGCGGCAACATGGAAGGGAAGGAGGTCCGCTTCGGGATCGCCAACAGCGCGCTGTATGCCACTGTCACCACCGACGCCTCCTGCGGCGCGGTGAACGCGATGCACGACTCCTTCACCCCGCTGGGCGGGCTGGTGCCGCTGCTCAACATCCAGCTCGGCGAAGTCATCTTCGGCGGCGTCGGGGCCGGGCTCTACGGGATGCTGGTGATGGTGGTGCTTACGGTATTCATCGCCGGGCTCATGGTCGGACGCACGCCGGAGTATCTCGGCAAACGGATCCAGGCTCGCGAGGTGCAGGCGGCGATGCTCTACGTGCTGATCTTCCCGGCCACGATCCTCACGCTGACCGCGCTCTCCAGCGTGGTGGCGCCGGGCCTCAAGGGCCTCAACAACGCCGGCCCGCACGGCCTGACGGAGATCCTCTACGCCTTCAGCTCCACGACCGGCAATAACGGCAGCGCCTTCGCGGGACTCACCGGGTCCACCTACTACTACAACACGCTGCTGGGCGCGGTGACGCTGGTCGGTCGCTTCGCCATGATCGTGCCGATGGTGGCCCTGGCCGGATTCCTGTCCGAGCGGAAGATCGCCGCGGCCACCGCCGGCACCTTCCCGGTCACCACGCCCCTCTTCGTGGTGCTGCTGCTGGGCGTGATCCTCATCGTGGGGGCGCTCACCTTCGTTCCCGCGCTGTCGCTGGGTCCGGTCGTGGAGCATCTGCTGATGCTTCAGGGAAGGCTGTTCTAATGGCCGCCGTGAAGCATTCGCTCTTTCACCCGCCCATCGTGCGCCGGGCGGTGTACGAGGCGGTGTACAAGCTCTCCCCCCGGCACATGCTGCGGAACCCGGTGATGTTCGTCGTGCTGGTCGGAAGCGCACTCACCACGCTGGTGTTGCTGCGCGACCTGCTGACCGGCAGCCCGGGGCTTGGTTTCACCCTCCAGCTGGCGCTCTGGCTCTGGTTCACGGTGCTTTTCGCCAACTTCGCGGAGGCCATGGCGGAAGGGCGGGGGAAGGCCCAGGCCGATGCGCTCCGCGGCACTCGGATGCAGACCCGGGCCAAGCGGATGAGTGATCCGACCAACCACCTCGAGTTCCTCTCGGTGTTCGCCACCGAGCTACGCCGGGGTGACTACGTGCTGGTCAAAGCCGGCGACCTGATCCCGGCCGACGGCGAGATCGTGGAAGGCGTCGCGTCGGTGGACGAATCGGCCATCACCGGCGAGTCGGCCCCGGTGATCCGGGAGTCCGGCGGGGATCGCTCGGCGGTGACCGGCGGGACCAAGATCCTGTCCGACTGGCTGGTCATCCGGATCACGGCCAACCCGGGCGAGACGTTCATCGACCGGATGATCGCGCTGGTCGAGGGCGCCAGCCGGCAGAAGACACCCAACGAGATCGCGCTCACCATCCTGCTGAGCGGGCTGACGGTGGTTTTCCTGCTCGCGGTGGTCACCCTCCAGCCGTTCGCCATCTACAGCGGCGGGTCGGTCTCGGTGCCGATCCTCATCGCGCTGCTCGTCTGCCTCATCCCCACGACCATCGGCGGGCTGCTCTCGGCCATCGGCATCGCCGGCATGGACCGGCTGGTACAGCACAACGTGATCGCGGTGAGCGGACGCGCGGTGGAGGCCGCCGGCGACGTGAACACGCTGCTGCTCGACAAGACCGGCACCATCACCCTGGGCAACCGGCAGGCGGTGGAGTTCCTGCCGCTCGGCAGCGTGCCGGTGGAGGATCTCGCGGACCGGGCCCAGCTCGCCTCGCTGCCGGACGAGACCCCGGAAGGCCGGAGCATCGTGGTGCTGGCCAAGGAGCGCTTCGGGCTCCGGGGACGAACCACCTCCGGCGAAGACGGTGGGCCGGTGATGACCTTCGTCCCGTTTTCGGCGGCGACCCGGATGAGCGGCGTCAACCTGGCCGGCCGCCAGCTCCGGAAGGGGGCCTCGGACGCGATCGGCCGCTGGGTCGCGGAGAGCGGCGGCACCATGCCGCCGGAGACCGCCCGGGTGGTCGAGTCGATCGCTCGGCAGGGGGGTACACCGCTTGTCGTGGCAGAGCGGGAAGATGGCGGATCACGGGTACTTGGCGCCATTCACCTCAAGGACATTGTGAAGGGCGGGATGAAGGAGCGCTTCGACCGCCTCCGGACGATGGGCATCCGGACCGTGATGATCACCGGCGACAACCCGCTTACCGCCGCCGCCATCGCCGCCGAGGCCGGAGTGGATGATTTCCTCGCCGAGGCCACCCCCGAGGAGAAGCTGACGCTCATCCGGAAGGAGCAGGCCGGCGGCCGGCTGGTCGCCATGACCGGCGACGGCACCAACGACGCGCCGGCGCTGGCCCAGGCCGACGTCGGGGTCGCGATGAACAGCGGCACGCAGGCGGCGCGCGAGGCCGGCAACATGGTGGACCTCGACTCCAATCCGACCAAGCTGATCGAGATCGTGGAGATCGGGAAGCAGCTCCTCATGACTCGGGGCAGCCTCACCACCTTCTCCATCGCCAACGACGTGGCGAAGTACTTCGCCATCATTCCAGCGATGTTCGCCGTGACTTACCCGGCGCTCGGCGCGCTCAACATCATGCGGCTCGCCTCGCCCCAGTCGGCGATCCTGAGCAGCGTGATCTTTAACGCGCTCATCATCATCGCGCTGATTCCCCTGGCACTGCGCGGCGTGACCTACCGGCCGGCCCCGGCGGCGGTGATCCTGCGCCGCAACCTGGTCATCTACGGCCTCGGCGGCCTCGTGGTGCCCTTCGTGGGCATCAAGCTGATCGACCTCTTCCTCAACGCCGTCGGTCTGGTGTGATCATGCTCCGCAATCTGCTTCGTCCCGCGGTCGTGATGACCCTGCTGCTCTGCGTGATCACCGGCCTGATCTACCCGGGCGTGGTGACCGGCCTGGCGCAGTTCCTCTTTCCCTGGCAGGCCAACGGCTCGCTGATCGAGCGCGATGGGCACGTGGTGGGCAGCGCGCTGATCGGCCAGACATTCACCCGCCCGGAGTACTTCCATTCCCGTCCCAGCGCCGCGGGCGCCGGCTACGACGCGACCGCCTCGGGCGGCACCAACAAGGGGCCGACCGACCGCAAGCTGGCCGACACGCTGATCGCGGGGAACGTCGCCCGCGTGGTGGAGGAGGATGGGGCCGAGCGGGGGAAGATCCCGTCCGACATGGTCACCGCGTCCGCGTCGGGCCTCGACCCTCACATCTCGCCGGCCAACGCCGAGCTCCAGGTGGCGCGGGTGGCCCGGAGTCGGGGCCTGAGCGCGGACAGCGTGCGCGCCGTCCTTCGCCGCCACACCAAGGGCCGTCAGTTCGGCTTCTTGGGCGAGCCGCGGGTGAACGTGCTGCTGCTCAACCTGGCTCTGGATAGCGTGGCGCCGATCCGGCATTCATCCCCGGGCTCCGACACTACTTCCGCCACGAGGTAGGACGATGCGCACGATCTTCGCGCTGGCCGCGGCACTCGGGCTCACTGCCGGCGCCGCGGCCCAGGAACCCGCGGATTCGGCTCCGGCGCCGGCCGATTCCATCGCCGCGCCCCGCCGGCTGGCGATCACCGGATTCGCGGAGGGGTCCTACGCCTACACCACCAGGGGTGACGGCGACGCGATCGTCGGACGCCTGTTTGATCGCTTTCATGACGAGTTCGCCCTCAACGCGCTCGCCCTCACCTTCGAGCTGCCCTATGACCCCGGCTCGCTCAGCGCCGGCTTCCACGCCGAGCTGTTCCTCGGGCAGAACGCCGCGGTCATCAAGTCGGGCGGGTTCAGTCTGGGCGATCAGGGCGACATCCCGCACCTCTACGTGACGCTCAACGTCCCGAGCGGCAACGGAAACGGGGTGCAATTCAAGCTCGGCCGGATTCCGACCCTCCTGGGGCTCGAGGTCATCGAGGACATCAACAATCCGAACTGGTCGGAGGGCAATCAGTTCATCTATGCCGAGAACTTCACCGGAACCGGCCTGAGCGTCGAGCGCAAGTTCAGCGACCGGGCAGACGCCCAGCTTCGGATCATCAACGGCTGGGATCAGGTGAAGGACAACAACACCCGGAAGTCGTTCATGGGCAGGGTCGGCTGGTACCCGAGCGAGGGCACCACGCTGGCGGTCGTCGGGTTCTTCGGCCCCGAGCAGACCGACGACGCCACCGCGGACCGGTACGGCGCCGAGCTGCTGGCGGGCACGCGGCTCGGGGACAAGACCACGGTATGGGTGCAGGGAGACTACGGGCGGGAACAGGCCAATGCCGCGCTGCCTGATCCGACCAGCGACGCCCAGTGGTGGGCCGCGGGCCTGTGGCTCATCCGCGACCTCATGCCGAAGGTCGCTCTCGCCCTGAGAGGCGACTACGTGGACGATCGTGATGGCGCCCGGACCAGCGGGGTACTCGGGTTCCCCGCCAACACCGGCCAGCAGTTCGGGAGTGCGACGGCGACCCTCAACGTGCGGAGCTGGGAGGGCCTGCTCCTCCGACCCGAGGTTCGGTACGACAGCTCGAATCTCACCGCCTTCGACGGAGAGCAGGATCAGATGAGCTTCGCCCTCTCGGCGGCGTACATCTTCTAACCGACATCTGCTCGCCGGGGGCCCCGGCGGCCGGTACATTCCCCGCATGGCTCACAGCCGTCCCGACCCCGACGCGCTCCTCCGCCGCGTGCAGGAGGAGGAGGCCCGGTCCCGCCGGGGGCGGCTCAAGATCTTTCTCGGCGCCTCGCCGGGCGTCGGCAAGACATTCACCATGCTCGAGGCGGCCCGCGCCCAGCGGGCCGAGGGGCTCGACGTGGCTGTGGGCGTGGTGGAGACCCACGGCCGCCAGGAAACCGCCCGTCTCCTCGACGGGCTGGAGACCATCCCCCGGAAGCCCCTGGAGTACCGCGGGACGACGCTGCTCGAGTTCGATCTCGACGCCGCGCTTGCCCGCCATCCGGCGCTCCTCCTCGTGGACGAGCTGGCCCACACCAATGCCCCCGGCTCGCGGCACGATAAACGCTGGCAGGACGTCGAGGAGCTGCTCGACGCCGGCGTCAACGTCTGGTCCACCCTCAACGTCCAGCATCTCGAGAGCCTGAACGACGTCGTCGCCGGGATCACCGGTGTGCAGGTGCGCGAGACGGTGCCCGACTCCCTGCTCGAGCGGGCCGACGACGTCGAGCTGGTGGATGTCACCCCGGACGTGCTGCAGCAGCGGCTCCGCGAAGGGAAGGTGTACGTCCCCGAGCAGGCCGGGCGCGCGATCGAGCAGTTCTTCCGGAAAGGCAATCTCATCGCGCTGCGCGAGCTCGCGCTCCGCCGCACCGCCGAGCGGGTGGACGCGCAGATGCGCGGCTACATGGCCGAGCGCGGGATCCGCGACACCTGGGCGGCGGCCGAGCGGCTCCTGGTCTGCATCGGCCCGAGCCCCACGGCAGTGCGGCTGGTGCGCGCCACCCGGCGAATGGCGGCACGGCTCCACGCCGACTGGATCGCGGTCCACGTCGAGACCCCGCGCGACCAGCGCCTGAGTCGTGAGGAGCGGGAAGACATCCTCCGCGCGCTGGAGCTGGCCGAGCAACTCGGCGCCCGGACGGTGAGCCTGAGCGGCCAGAGCGTAGCCGACGAGCTCCTGGCCTACGCCCAGGCCCACAACGTGAACCGCATGGTGGTGGGCAAGCCGGAGCGGCCGAGCTGGCAGGACCGGCTCCGGGGCTCGCTGCTCGACGCGCTGGTCCGACGGAGCGGGGCGATCGAGGTGCTCGCCATCACCGGCGAGGAGGAGGAGCCGCAGCCCCGCCCGGTCTTCGTCGGAGAAGCGGGGGAGTGGCGCGAGTATCTCCGGGCCGCCGCGATCCTCCTGGTGCCGACCGCGCTCGGGCTGCTGCTCCGCCGGCTCGGGGCCACGGTGGCGGTGATCGACGCGGCGATGCTCTATCTCCTGGCTGTCGTGGTCGCGGCGGCGCGTTACCGGCGCGGCCCGGCCGTGCTCGCGGCGGTCCTGGGCATCGCGTCGTTCGACTTCTTCTTCGTGCACCCGTACTACACCTTCTCGGTGTCCGACATACGCTACGTGCTCACGTTCGGGGTGATGCTGCTCGTGGCGCTGGTGCTCGGCGGACTCACCGGCCGGATCCGGAGCCAGGCCGAGGCTTCGCGCGAGCGGGAGCAACGCACCGCGGCGCTCTACGCTCTGAGCCGCGATCTCGGGCTGGTGCAGGAGCGGAGCGAGGCGGTTGCCGCCCTGCTCCGGAGCGTGCGGGACACGTTCGCGGTCAAGGCCGCCGTGCTACTCCCGGCCGACGGCGGTCGCGTGGAGCCGGCGGCGCCAGCCCCCTATCCGATCGACGAGCGCGAGCGAGCTGTGGCGCAGTGGGC
>Ga0310810_10010046_pt1 | contig 11004 bp, 4 predicted proteins | sample NCmetagenome_FD_207641 | JGI IMG/M metagenome (GOLD analysis project Ga0310810, IMG submission 207641) | Soil microbial communities from experimental microcosm in Duke University, North Carolina, United States - NC | ecosystem: Engineered > Artificial ecosystem > Soil microcosm > Unclassified ... | reverse complement strand
CGGTGAAGTTTTATACTGAGGAAGGTAACTGGGATCTGGTCGGAAATAACATTCCGGTGTTTTTTATCCAGGATGCAATGAAATTCCCGGATCTCGTCCATGCGGCCAAGCCCGAGCCGCATTTTGCCATGCCGCAGGCTTCCACCGCACATGACACATTTTGGGATTTTGTCTCGCTCATGCCCGAATCCATGCACATGCTGATGTGGGTAATGTCGGACCGCGCCATTCCCCGTAGTTTTCGGATGATGCAAGGGTTCGGCGTTCATACTTTTCGGTTGGTAACAGCCGGAGGCGAATCGAGATTTGTAAAGTTCCACTGGCAGCCGCTTGCGGGGACGCACTCGCTCGAGTGGGAAGAGGCGGTTAAGATTGCCGGTGCCGACCCGGATTTTCACCGCCGCGATTTGTGGGAAGCCATTGAGTGTGGAGCATTCCCGGAATATGAGTTGGGCATGCAAATATTCACTGAAGCACAAGCCGAGAAATTCAGTTTCGACGTGCTTGATGCCACCAAAATCATTCCGGAAGAGCTGGTTCCGGTTAGACCGGTGGGGAAAATGATTCTCAACCGTAATCCGGATAATTTCTTTGCGGAAACCGAGCAGGTAGCATTTTGCGCAGCGCATATCGTGCCCGGGCTGGACTTCAGCAGTGATCCGCTTCTGGCTGGCCGCATTCATTCATATGTCGATACACAGATATCGAGGCTCGGCGGCCCCAACTTTCATGAAATACCCATCAATTCTCCGGTTGCCCAGGTTCACAACAATCAGCGGGACGGAATGCACCGTCAGGGGATCAATAGGGGCCGGGTCGCCTACGAACCCAATTCGCTGGGAGGGGGCTGCCCCTTCCAGGCTGGCGCAGCCGGTTTCACATCATTTCGCGAGCCGATAGCCGGGGATAAAGTGCGGGGAAAGCCGGAGCGGTTCGCAGATCACTATACGCAAGCCACGTTATTCTGGAAGAGCCAGACACCAATCGAGCAGGAACACATTATCAATGCTTTCCGTTTCGAGTTGACTCGGGTGCAGACACCTGCCATAAGGGAACGTACGCTCGCTATGCTTGCCAACGTTGCGCAGGAACTCGCGGAAAGCGTCGCAGAAGGACTGGGCATGGCATTACCGCCGGCTCAACCTCGAGCAATGCAGAATCCGCCCGTTCCGGAAGTAGAGTCATCGCCCGCGCTTTCACTGTTTTCACGGCCTGGGGATCCCAATATCCGGATGCGCAGGATTGCTATCCTGGTTGCTGAAGGCGTAAACGGCAGGGCTGTGGCCGCGTTACGCGATGGGCTCTCCCGAGAGCAGGCGGTTCCGCGTTTTGTAGGCACGCGGCTGGGTACTGTGCGTACCGCGGATGGCGATGAGCTTGAGGCCGATATAACCTTCGAGACCATGCCCTCGGTTCTTTTTGACGCGCTTGTGGTGGCGGGTGGCGATGAGGAGGACCCGGGTCCCGTCCGTTCAGGAGAAGCGGTCGAATTCATCCGGGATCAGTATCGCTACTGCAAGCCCATTCTGGTGCTGAAGGGTGGTAAAAGCCTGGTGGAGAGTGCAGGTGTGAAATTTACCCTCCCTTCAGGAGAGCTTGACCCAGGAGTACTTTATTTTGAGGATCAGGATTATGATGTGATTCTGCCCCAGTTCATCGAAGCGATTGCTGCGCATCGTCATTTTGAGAGGGAGATCGAGCCGCGTCGTAGTTAGAAGATTCTACGATTAACCCCTGTGCTGCGCCAAATAGGGCATTTTCGAATGCCGTACACGGGGAACTGTGCATGATAAGTGCCTAATTTAGGAGGCAGGCGTGCCGTGCTTTTTAGCTGTTTGTTTGGATCAATAAGGTTGAGACATAGCTAAGCCGGCTACCAGCCCAAATCGTACCTTTCTTCATTTTTCCGCTGCTCACGCTCGCTGTCACGATTCCGAAACGAGCCGAGCCGCGGCGGGGATTCGAGATCTGTTGAATTAATAGTAAAGAAAAGTAGAATCGTGTGATTGTTGAAATGGGTCTGCGCCAGGAAAGGCGGGGTCGACTGCAAGAGCGTGCCTGCCGGCAATTCAAAGATATCCATATGGAATTTAGCGTAGCCTGTTTGATACTGAGCTTTATACAACGCCAATTCGGGCAGGGAAAAAGGGATAAGCTGGCTCGTGACAGGCGGCATACCAAAAAAACTGTTGCCCAGCTCGGTGCCAAGTGATCCTACTATCACGCTGACCCGATAGTCCGCTTTGTCCTCGTTTTTCTGAATAGCATATCCTTGCTGCCCCAGCCACCCTGCCACAGTCTTTTGTAGAAGAATCTGGTCGGCACTTACCCCGGATGTATCGATCGCCACTTTCGCGCCCTGGGGAATGGCTATGATGTCGTTCGCATCCCGCGGAAGACTCCGAAGCACAGCCTCGCTGATGAGGAGTTGCTCGATAGCGGCCTTTTGAGATTGCGTCGCGCTGTGCATGGTTGAGCAGCTTGCTAAAAGCATTAAGACGGGGAAGCCTGCCATCAAGGCCAGGTTTTTGATCAAGGTGGCGATCATGCCACTGCCCGTCTTTCTCCAGCAGCTTGTTTCCATGTCCGTCATGAATTGCCTATTTCGGAATTGCTTATTTTGTCCGTCATTTTCTGTGACTGATGAATTCCAGACAGGTTGCAAATAAAATAGCGTTTTCTTCCTTATAAATCCGCCGCTGGCTTGAACTTTCCCCTTGGGACGATATTCATATAACTGGATTAGCTACATCTCGACGCCAGCATCGGTAAGAGGCGGAACAACGCTGATCGAAGGATTTGTATATTCTGCGAAATTAAATGAGCCGGAACAATCTAAATGAGCCGGAACAATCTCAAGTATAACGCCTCCCCTCCAGGGCTTCTCGATTTGGCCGAGGTGCATTTCGACAATCAGTTTGTGCGTAGCCTGCCAGCCGATCAGGTGGCCGATAACGTGCCACGCGCGGTACGCAATGCTTGTTACACGTTTGTTGATCCGACCCCGGTGCGCGCACCCCGTCTGCTGGCATGGGCCGATCCGGTGGGTGAAATGCTCGGCATTTCTCGCCCGGATTCACCCGTTGGCCTGGCGGCGGAGGTGCTGAGCGGTAATCGCATCCTTCCCGGAATGCAGCCTTATGCCGCCCGCTACGGCGGCCACCAGTTCGGCCATTGGGCGGGGCAGCTCGGTGATGGCCGCGCCATTACTCTAGGCGAGGTGCTCGGCCCGGATGGCGTGAGAAGGGAGTTGCAACTCAAGGGTGCGGGAAAAACGCCTTATTCGCGTACTGCCGACGGCCATGCAGTGCTGCGTTCGTCCGTGCGCGAGTTTCTGTGCAGCGAGGCCATGCATTATCTAGGCGTTCCGACTACCCGTGCATTGAGCCTGGTTGCGACCGGTGAACTCGTGGTACGGGATATGTTTTATGATGGCCATCCCCAAGCGGAAACCGGCGCCATTGTTTGCCGTGTTTCACCCTCGTTCGTGCGCTTCGGCAATTTCGAAATACTTGCCGCACAGAATGAGCCAGAAACTCTTAAACGCTTGGCTAATTTCGTTATCGCGGAATATTTTCCGGGACTGATTTCACAGTTCAGCTCGCAGCCTGCTTCATCATTGGCTCTCCCGCCGGCTGTTTATGCAAACTGGTTCGAAGAAATCTGCCGTCGTACCGGGGTGCTTATGGCGCACTGGATGCGTGTCGGCTTCGTGCATGGGGTGATGAATACCGACAATATGTCGATATTGGGATTGACGATAGATTATGGCCCATATGGCTGGCTGGAAGGCTTCGATTTCAACTGGACACCCAACACGACGGATGCCCACGGGCGCCGCTACTGCTACGGCAACCAGCCGAAGATTGCCTACTGGAACCTGACGCGGCTTGCCGCCGCGCTCGCTCCGCTGATTGAGGATCAGGAGGTGCTGGACCAGGCGCTGGCGGCTTTTGGCGAAACATTCAACAATACCTGGCGCCGCATGCTGGCCGACAAGCTGGGGCTGTCATCACTCGAACACGCGGGCGACGACGTGCTGATAAGTGATCTGTTCGGGCTCTTGCAACAGGTCGAGACTGATATGACGTTGTTCTTCCGCTGCCTGATGGAAATTCCTGTCAATACGCCTAAGGCTGATACGATCGGGAATGCGGCTGATAGTGTGGATCATATGGAGGATAGCGCATTGGCGGTGCTGTTTCGCCGCGCGTTTTATGACGAGCAGCAGGCATTCGCTCCTGCCCAGCTTGGCCGTCTGGCAGGCTGGCTGCGCCGATATGCCGAACGGGTGCGTCTGGATGGCGAATCTGCAGAACTGCGCCATGAACGGATGCACCACGCGAACCCGAAGTACGTGCTGCGCAATTACATGGCGCAACAGGCCATCGAGGCGCTGGAGCAGGGTGATGCGTCTGTCATCACTCGGCTTATGGAAGTGTTACAGCATCCCTATGACGAACAACCCGAGCACGAGGAACTGGCAGGCAGGCGGCCGGAATGGGCGCGCAACAAGCCGGGATGCTCGGCATTGTCGTGCAGTTCATGAAGGGAACGCAGAGGCCATCAATTTTTGCCCGTCAACCTGGCTGCGGCAATATGCTGCGGGAAGGAGGCCGGCATGGCGTATTCAGAAGGGCTTTTTATCTCAACCACTTCCACTTGCGAAGCGAATAATTCCTCAATTGGCTCTGCGAGTTCCTCACCATCCAGCCCGTCAGATTTGCGAGCAGGTTAATTTCGGTATGCGTCAATTGCGTAGAAAAAACTGTGCTGTAGTGCGGACAACTGGGGGAAGCCCATTACGTATTTCATGGTAATGTCCTTGAAGTGTTTATTTAAACTGGCAACGGAGCATTCACTCGACGAGCTACAACAAGAAGCTTCACGTACAGCTGGGCGTAAGCTAGCCAAGGGACTTCCGATTTCTGCCAGTGTGACGAGTCATCAGCAGAGTAAGCACTGTGCATAGCATCAGCATATGTCTACTCCTATCATCAGTGCATCCGTGTCCGTTCAATTGGAAGCTAGTCAAAACTGGCACTGTCGGATATTGAATTCGTCATTGATTGAAGCAGGCTGGGAACGCTGAAAAGATCGCCGTTCTTCATATCTTGCTCCATCAGTGATAGTCCACGATCTCGACGTTCTCTGCCCCCTCGTTCCAGGTAAAGCAGATGCGCCACTGCATATTGACGGGAATACCGGGGGCGCAAAGCTGTCGGGGCGAGAGGCGTTTGATAAAGAAACTGTTGGCAAGGCGTTAACTGCAAACGGGAAAGCGGCTGCGCTCAACCATGCAGACTTGTTGAGCTGGCTGCTGGGCTGAGGCAGGCAAAGTGTCCTTCAAGCGTTGCTGATTAAGTCGTCCTTGTTCAGTCAGACGTAAACGTCCTAAAACGGAAATCCGCAACAAGCTTAATATCGGGGCGGATATCGGGGCGGCACAGGTGAGGTCCTCAATGCGCCTGCATCTTCAGACGAACCTACCCCCATGCTGGCCGATTCCCCTCCAACCGCCTCAGCTCCTTTCATTCTGGACGAGGCCCTCGATGTGTGCTTCTTTCCAGGGATGTCCTGTTCAATGGCAGCGCCCCCTTGTGGTCTGGCAGAGCTTCCCAGTCCGGGAACCGCCTGCCCGCTCCTGGATGAGTCCTGCCCCAAGCCAGGCAGCGCTTTACTCGTGTTAGACATCCCGCCAGCCTGGCCAGCAATGCCCCCGCTACCGGGGCCAGCCTGGCCCTCAACGCCGGCACTACCGGCGCCAATGCCAGCACCCACCGCTCCTGCTGCACCACCTGCGCCACCTTGTGCATACACGACACCTGTTATTCCCAATACCATGCCCGCAATGAGCATGGATCGCGCCATCTTTGTTAAAAGAGAAGTGTTTTTCATGTCATGCCTCATGCTAACCCAGCGAATTTGCTGTAGGGAAATGATACGCAACGCTGTAAATCACTCCGTACGATAAGCCACATACAGCCAAAACGAATGTCAAGCTAATCATCACGTTTCTTGAGGACTTCCGTTACAAACGAGTGCCGGATCAAAGGGTATCCGACCGTAGTTAATTAATAGGGGGAATTTTCTTTCAAGAGCGGTTGGTCCCACTTCAGTCCCGCCTCTTGCAGATAGGTCTTATCCAAGTATAGCTGCCCTGCCCGTCATCGTTGTGGTGCCGGGCATAAAAGTACTATGCACTCCGGCCCGCATGGCGCATCCGATAATGCTCTAGCGGTGAAATGCCGTTCACATACCCAGGCAACTCGCCGGCTGTGCCACGTGTAAGTTACCCAAAGCCTCAGCCTCTTATTCAAAACGCATCTTCAGTATCTCCTGTAGCAGCCGTCCCGGAAAACCTGCAAAGCCAGCCGATATACAGAGCAGAAACCTGCGCTTCGGCCAGCATTTCCCCCTCTCATACGGGGCTCTACGGCCGCCAATGCTTCTTGAATGATCAGGTTCAGCTTCACAAAATTACCACTTTTACATGATATTAGCGTCACAAGTTTCACAAAATTACCACTTTTACATGATATGACCGTCACAAAGGGTGTGATAAATTGGTTTCACCCTGGCGACACTCTCGGGTATGCGAATTACCTGTTTATCTTGGAAGGGAAAACTTGGAAGCTCATGGCCCTGCAACTCACCATCCATACGATTGACGTCGCGCAGAGAGAAAGTGCGCTCGTTGTTGCGGCAGACGTGGCAGCCGGGCGACACCGGACGATATTGATCGATGGCGGACTATTCGGGTATGCGGAGACAGTCCGCAACTTTATCGATCCCATCCTCAGAGGTTACGGTTACCCCCTCGATCGCATCCTTGTCAGCCACTACGACAAGGACCACTCAGGGGGAGTCATAGGGCTCCTGAATGCGGACAACATGCGAGTCGTAAGCGAGGCCATCTCGAACGCGGTGGCAAAGGCGGTGCAATGGGCTGCAGCAGGCATTCGCCCCCAGCAAATTGCCTGCGGAGCTGTGGCCGCATCGGCAACGATCCTCGGAGCTTGTGGTCTGGACGTGGATCAAATCCTGGCAATGTGCCAGGTTGTTTTTCCCCGAGCTGTCGGGAAGACAGACGACGAGGCCGCCGAGATTGGATTTAACTATGCGCTGGAGCATACCAATAAGCTTCAGAGCTTTCCCACCCTCTTTCCCACTCCTCATGTCAGCGAAACTGAGAGAGGCAAAAATATCGCAAAAATATCCTCGATCGCTGCGTCGATTGCCATCGAATCGGGAAACAATCCGGCTACTGCAGCCTTCGGCGCCGTCTTCCTCTTGATTGCCAAAACACTTCCTAATCAGCTACGGTTCGATACCGGGGGTCGATACTGTAACGTCCATCTTATCGATATCGGGCAACCAATTTGTCCGTCACAATCTGCCGGGATATACGCCGATGGGGCGACCGGGCAATGCATAACGAAAGCGAATCGGATGATAGCGCCAGGCGGAACCCGGAGCCGGACGATACCGGCCCCAGGGGACGAGATTCTTTCGAATAGCGGGGCCGGTCCGACTCCCGCTCCTCCCCATTCTGCGGGGATATTCTGCAGGGCGATCAACTCCTGGGTTTGGCAAGGGATCGGCAATAACCCTGTTCAGACCGTTTGGAGGCGCAAGGCTGGAGGCTGGACATCCAAACTTGAGTTGTAATAATCGTCAATGGCAATTCCTTTCTTTATGCGGCTTAGGCAATCTTTTGTTTATAAAGGTTTAGAAAAGAATTGTTTACAAAAAAATCGGCTCCTCCTTACATGCAACAGTGTAGGTAAATGGATTTTTTCCCGAAGGTAGAAGAGGAAACATAGTATGAACCAGATAGTACTTATTGCGTTACGCAGGCCTTACACTTTCGTGGTTCTTTCAATCCTGATCGTCATATTTGGAATCAGGGCGATACGTCACTCGCCAACAGACGTCTTTCCCACTATCAAGATTCCCGTGATCTCCGTAGTCTGGGCTTACGCCGGCATGTTGCCGACGGATGTGTCGGGTCGGATCACTTTTTTCTTCGAACGCTTCTTGACCTCGACGGTGGAAGGTATCTCGGACATCGTCAGCCAGTGTTACTACGGCATCAGTATCACGAATATTTTTCTTCAGCCCCACACCAACCTCCCTGGCGCAGAAGCAGAAGTCACAGCCATAGCCCAGACGATTGTCAAGGCGTTGCCGCCGGATATTTCGCCGCCCATGATCATGCGCCTGGAAGCCTCTCAGGTAGCGGTTGCCAGCCTGCAGGTTACCTCGGACGAGATGACGCCGGCAGATCTCTACAATCTTTCTTATAACCAACTCAGGCCCCTGATTGTCGTGATCCCGGGGGCGATTGTTCCGCATCCTTACGGTGGAAAGCCCAAGCAGCTTCTGGTATCCCTCGATCAGAACAAGATGCTGGCTCGCAATATATCGCCAACCGATGTCCATGCGGCTTTCGATCGCCAGAATATCGTGCTGCCCGCGGGCGACATGAAGATCAAGCAGACCGACTGGATGGTCCAGACAAACGCGATGCCGCCGGAAATTCCGGAATTCAACGATATTCCGATAAAGAGAGTAGGAAATTCGTTCGTTTTTTTGCGTGACGTCGCCGATGTCCAGCTCGCCGGTCCGCCGCAAACAAACTCGGTTATCGTGGACGGTAAACAGGCCGTCATTATTGTCGTCATGAAAAGCGGCGAGGCGTCGACCCTGGACGTGGTCGACGGCATCAGGGCAACCCTTCCGCGCATCAAGGAGATCGTGCCTTCCCATGTGGACGTTAAAATCATCACCGATGCATCGGTCTTCGTGCGGGAATCCATCGACGAGGTGATGCATGAGATGCTGATCGCGGGCCTGCTTGTAGGTTTCATCGTCATGCTCATGCTCGGTTCGTGGCGTCCCATGATAGTCGTTACAACTTCCATTCCGTTGTGCATTCTGACCTCCCTCATCTTCCTGCAAGTGCTGGGCGAATCAATGAACGTCATGACGCTGGGCGGATTGGCGCTGGCGGTAGGGATTCTTGTCGACGACGCGACAGTGATGATCGAGAACATCGATACCCACCTGGAAATGGGCAAGGAACTCGATGAAGCCATCATCGATGCGGCAAACCAGATCGTTATTCCAACGCTGCTCGCCACATTATGCATATGCATTGTCTGGCTGCCGCTGTTCACGCTTTCGGGCGTATCGGGCTATCTGTTCAAGCCAATGGCGCTGGCGGTGATATTTGCCATGCTGGCGTCCTTCATCCTGTCGCGTACGCTCGTGCCGACCATGGCGAAATATCTTATCAAGCATCCTCACGCAGAAGGGCATGGAGAAGGACACGCAGAAGGACACGAAAAGGAAGGCGGCCATGGCGAGGAGAAGCCACAGGGAAAGTTTTCCGGTTTTCAGCAGAAGTTAAAGAGCCCCTTTGCGTTTTTTTCCCGTGCCCAGGAGGGATTCGAGGCGCGCTTCCTTCGATTCTGCGGCTGGTATGGCGGGCTGCTTGAACAAACCATTGAAAATCGCCGCCGGTTCGTAACGATCATGCTGGCTTTCGCGCTCCTCTCTCTTATCCTGTTCTACTTCAACGGCCGCGATTTTTTTCCGGAGGTCAGGTCGGGGACCATCCAGATGCATATGCGGGCGCCTCTCGGCACGCGGATGGAATCCGTAAACCGCATCACCACGCTTGTTTCGGAGGATATCTCGCGCATGCTTCCCGGGCAGGTTGAAGGCGTCATCAGCAATTGCGGTTTGCCCGTCGGGCCGCATAATCTGGCCTTTATTCCGACGCCCACGATCGGAACGCAGGACTGCGACCTGACGATCACTCTGTTCGACGACAAGTCAGCCGTGTGGGATCTCCGAAAAATTATCCATGACGGTCTGAAGGAGCGCTACCCGGGGAGCGAATTCACATTTCAGCCAGCCGATCTGATAGCGAAAATCCTGAATTTCGGTGCCCCTTCTCCGATTACTGTTCAGGTCAACGGGATGGATATCTATGGCAACTACGAATACGCGCGCAAATTGCAAGGCAAGCTGCGTAAGATCGCCGGTTCCTCCGATGTGGTGATCCAGCAAACCATGCGCACGCCAACCTTGTTTGTTGAAGGCCAAAGGACATATGGACTCGGTGTTGACAGGAGCGAATCGGATATTGCGCTGAATATGCTGTTGACGACTAACGGAAGCCAGCAGATCGACCAGAAATACTGGCTGGACCTGAAGACCGGCATGTCATACCAGATCAACATCTATCAGCCTCAACCTTTTGTCTCAAGCACTAATGAGTTGAACAGGATTCCTGTCAAGCCGATAGGAGATGCCGGCCTGGATCAGGATTATCAGCTCCTGGGCAATCTGACGAAGAAATCGCCGGTAGGCACGCCCGGCCTGGTTACCCACAGGGGCATCATGCCGTTGATTGAAGTGTATGTGTCTGCCGAAGGGCGGGGGCTGGGCGACGTGCTGGATGATGTCAAGAAAATCGTCGAGGAGATGGACGAAGAAGTACCCCGCGGCTCCGATGTCCAAATCGCCGGCCAAGCCGCGAATATGGTCACCACCTATGGCGAACTGCTTGTCGGCCTTGCAGCGGCTGTGGTGCTGATCTATCTCTTGCTTGTCGTCAATTTTCAATCATGGCTGGTTCCCTTCATCATCATTACCGCCCTGCCCGGCGCTTTGGCAGGCATTGCCTGGGCCCTGTTCCTGACCCAGACGAATATTTCCGTCCCTGCCCTGACAGGCGCCATCATGGCCATGGGGACGGCCACGGCAAATTCCATACTGGTCGTGTCCTATGCGCTGGAGCGTATAGAAATGCATGGCGACCCGCTGCGAGCCGCTCTTGAGGCCGGCAAAGCCCGTATTCGTCCTGTTCTCATGACCGCGGCGGCCATGATCATGGGCATGCTTCCGATGGCTATGGGAGGATCCACCAATGCGCCGCTGGGTCGTGCAGTCATTGGCGGCTTGATGTTTGCAACGGTATATACCCTGTTC
>Ga0310810_10010045_pt1 | contig 11005 bp, 8 predicted proteins | sample NCmetagenome_FD_207641 | JGI IMG/M metagenome (GOLD analysis project Ga0310810, IMG submission 207641) | Soil microbial communities from experimental microcosm in Duke University, North Carolina, United States - NC | ecosystem: Engineered > Artificial ecosystem > Soil microcosm > Unclassified ... | reverse complement strand
GGAGATTTTGCCGAAGCATCACACCGATCCGTTCGATCGAATGCTGCTCGCGCAGTCCGTTGTCGAGAAGCTTGTTATAGTGACGCACGATCGATCGATGGAACCGTACGGAGCGCCAATCATCTGGACGTGACTAATCGCTTTTATGCAGCGGGAGAGTCGAACGCCTCCGGCTGATTCTCGGTCTGAGCACCGACGGGACTGACTTCGATTGCGTACGTAGGACAGTGCTGTACGAAATCACCATCTGCGGGTGACCACTCCACTTCAGGCGTCCACGGGTACGCTTTCCCCACTTCGTCCATCGCCATCACCTGCGGCGCCATCGCCGCGCACAATGTGCAACCGATGCACTTGTCGCGATTCACGCTAATGCGCATCGGACGACGCGGGAAAATTCCCGTCTTCGCATCGAAGCAGCTGTCGAAATTCTCCAACGCTTCGCTCGCCGCTCGGTAACCGGCATCGATCACCTCGTCAGCATGACCAAAATTGAACCATCCGATGTGCTGCACCTTCGGACGAATCAACGTCATCGGCGGGCCGTCCCAATGCTCCAGCGGCGACAGCTGAAGCGCGTGCATCATCGTCGTCGCGGCGCGCATGTAAATCGCGCTGAATCCGTGCCGCTGCACATCCTTTTGCGTAAGAATCGAGCTGCTGCCGGTATCGACCGCGATCACCGCATCCATTCCACGTCCGGCAATTCCGACGGGAAGATTGTCCACCACTCCGCCATCCACACACGGGCGATCTTCGATCATCCCGGGCGGAAAAAATCCGGGAAGCGCGCATGACGCGTACACCGCGTCAGCAATCTGAACGTGACGCAGTCCGGGCAATCCCCACACAATCTGAGTTCCGCGCTGAAGATCGACGGTGTTTACGAGCAGTGTCGTCGCGATTTCATTGAACGTCCCCCTCGGGGCAATCGACTCACAAATGTCCCGCAGCGGACGATCGAGATAAATCGCCGGCAGCTGCAACCGGTTCAGTACCATGCCCAACCGATTCAAGCGGAACAGATCACGCTTACGTAACGCCCGCGCACGCTCGGCCATGTCGTCCACGGCAAGACCACCCGCTGCAGCGGAAGCAATCAAAGCACCAATGCTCGTGCCCGCATAAACGCTCGGCTTGATGCCGCGCTCCTCGAGCGCGCGCAAAACTCCGATGTGCGCGAACCCCTTGAGTCCACCGCCACCGAGCACGAGCGCAACGCGTCGCGTGCCCCGCTTTCTTCGTGTTGGCTTCTTCACGCTATAATTTTACCCCACCATATGAGCGACGTCGTCATTTGAGCGCAGATCCTCTCCTCGAGCTACGATCGGAATTCCCGATCCTCGAGAGAACTACGTATCTCGTCTCGAATTCGCTCGGGCCGATGCCGCGAACAGTTCCGGACAAACTCGCCGAGTATGGGCGTGACTGGGGTGAGCTCGGAGTAAAAGCGTGGCAGCGGGGATGGTGGGAAATGCCGGTCGAGATCGGCAACGAGATCGCTCCTCTCATGAACGCGGGGCAGGGCGAAGTCGTGATGATGCCGAACGTCACCATCGCGCAGTCCGCTGTCGTGTCCTCGGTTCCGTTCACGCGCGAGCGCGACACGATCGTCATGACGTCGCTCGATTTTCCATCTGTGAAATACGCGTACGAAGAGCTCGCGAAAAAGTTTGGAGCGCGGATCGTCGTCGTCGAATCGGACGACGGAATCTCGATCGACGAAGAAAAACTTCTCACTGCAATCGACGAAAGAACGAAGCTGGTCGCGGTCTCGCATGTGCTTTTCAAGTCCGCGTTCATCAACGACGCGGATAAAATCTGCAAACGCGCGCACGACATGGGCGCGCTCGTATCACTCGATGCATTCCATTCTGTCGGAATCGTTCCAGTAGATGTCAAGCAAAGCGGCGTCGATTTCCTGACGGGTGGTGTTCTCAAGTGGATTTGCGGCGGACCCGGCGGATGCTTCCTCTACGTTTCGCCTCGTGTCGCTGACACGATGGCGCCCGCAATCACGGGATGGCAGGCGCACGCGCGACCATTCGCGTTCGAAGAGCAGATGGAGTACACGAGCGGTCCGTTCCGCTGGCTGAACGGCACTCCCGTAATTCCCGCGTTATACGCGTGCGCCGAGGGAGCGAAGATCCTGAAACGCGCAGGCATGCGCGCGATTCGTGAGAAGAGCATGCGCCAAACGAACATGCTCGTCGCCATGGCCGAAGAGCGCGGTTATCGCGTTCACGCTCCAAAAGATCCGGCGCGACGCGGAGGAACAGTCGCGATCGACGTCGACCACGGTTACGAGGTCGCTCAGGAGCTGCTCTCGCGAAATATCCTCGTCGACTACCGAGTTGGTGCGGGCATACGCGTTGCTCCTCATTTCTTCATCCGCGATGACGAGGTGAAATCCGTTGTTGAAGCGATCGACGAGATTCTGGAAAGCGGAGCGTGGCAGCGATTCACCGAAAGAACTGCGGTGGTGACGTGAAACCAGGCAAACGGCACTGTTACAGTTTTCAAAAATCTTTCGTCAATCAAGGAGATAGGTCGATTTTCCGTCTTGAACAAAATCGCGCTTCGATAGTACAATAGGGCAACTCGATCAGTCGGAGGTAACAACACGCCATGGCTACCCCGTTTCTGAGTTCCGAGGAGTATGACGAGAGAGCGCACCAGTTGTACAACGAAGGTCAGTACGACGAAGCGTTGGACGTACTTCGAGAGGGGCTCGCGCTTTATCCCAATGCGGTAGAGCTGCACATTGGCGTCGGTTACGCGTACCACGCGCGCGAGGAATACGCGTGGGCCCGGAGATCGTTCGAGGAAGCCCTTGTCCTCGACCCCGAACATGAAGACGCACTCGCCGGACTCGGCGAGACTCTCCTGAAATTCGGCCAGCAGGCCCAAGCCCTCAAAAGCTTCCGCCACACGCTCGAGCTCGGCTACGAAGATGACATCGAGCTCATGCTCCAGATCGGCCGCGCGCTGTTCCGCGAAGGCTTGATCGAAGAGTCGCGCAACTACTTCGAGATTGCCGCTCGCCAAACGCCCGATTCGGCCGAGGCCGTCTCGTGCATCGGTTACGCGCAGCATCGCTCGGGCGACGACGAAGCGGCGATTGCGACGCTCCGCAAAGCCCTGAAAATCGATGAAGACCACACCGAGGCCCGCATTTACCTCGGCAACATCTATTACGATCGCGGCGACTACGAAGCCGCCCTGTACCACCTCGATCGGTCCGATCCGGATGACCACTGGGACGAGCTGGGGATCTGGAGATTGATCGAACTGAAGAAGATGGTCTACCGTTTGCGAGACAACGACCCGGAGTTAAAGCCCTGGGAAGAGCGGCTGGCCGAGCTTGCTGGAGAGCCCGACGACATCGACGAGATGCTGGCGGAGATCGAAGCGAGAGCGGCCGAAAACGCCGAGAAGGACGCCCGAGGGCAGCTCGAGCTGTTCGGGGTTCTTCTTAGCGGTCTCGCAAAGGAAAAACGCGCCGAGCAGCCCCACTGCATTACCATCGACGAGGCCCATCAATTCGAGGGCACTTGGGAGGAGATTCTGCAGAAGCTGAGCGAGTCCAGGGGTGGCAACGGCGGCACGATCAAGGATTTCATGGTGAATGAGGCCCGGCGCGGGTACTCACTCACCGGGTGCACCATTCCCACCGAAGACGCGGAGAGCTTCATTCGCGGAAGTGCCGATGCCGGACTTCTGCGAATAGTGAGATGAACGCGAACCAACAGTCCGCGCTGGCCGCGCTGCGATCGGTCTCACCGATCGCGACGCGGCTGGAACGTTCGCGGGATGGTGAGGATCGCGCCGCGGACATTCTCGAGCTCTGGCAAGGAACCGAGACGGCGCTTCGCGCACTCGCGGGCGGGTCTTCGCTCGGCGGCCAGGCGCTGATTCGCGAGCTTCGACAGCAGGAGCTCATCTCGCTCGGCCAGGCATACGCGCTTCTCGAATTCCTCGGTGCGCGCGATCGCGCAAATCGTACGACCTATCGTGCGAGCGACAATGACGTTGCTGTCGCTCGCGAAGGATATCGTCAGCTCGAAACCGGCCTTGCCGCAGGTGAGACAGAACCGCCACCGTTGCCGCCGCGTCCTGGTGATGCAATGGCGGCAGGCGCCGGCGCAGCTGCAGCAGGCACAGGCGGAAGCTCCTCATACGCTCCGCCGGGCTCGGCGTATGCGCCGCCCGTATCGCCTTATGCACCGGGAGGGTCACGCGCTGCTCCAGGCCCCGTGACTCCGCCTGCTGCACCGTACACTCCAGCGGAGCCTGCTCCGGGTTATGCGAGCGAAGGCCGCCGGATTCCGGCGAATCTGTGGTTCATCGTTTCACTCGTTGTGATCGTACTGGCGGCGCTCGGCGCGTACATGATGTGGGCGCGTCGCAGCGATCCGACAAAGGAAATGGCGGCCGCCGTTACCATGGCGCAAAGCGGAAAACGCGAAGCTGCGAAGGCCGAGTACTCACGCATTGCTCGCGACAATCCGAATCTCGCCGAGCCTCACGTTTTCCTCGCGCGAATGGCGCGCGAAGATGGTGACGCCGCGACAGCACGCCGAGAGGCGGAAACCGCAATCAGACTCGAGCCGAAGAATTACAAGGCGCTGAGAGAAATGGGACTCGTTCTGTTCTCTGCCGGGGACTACGAGCTTTCCCGGCGCTTTTTCGTCCGCGCGATTACTGCAAATCCCGCGGACAATGCATCACAAGGCTATCTTGGGTGCGCATTGTCACGACTAAACAGACTCGATGAGGCGCAGAAATTCCTTGCTCGCGCCGGGACCGGTGTCTGGAACTCGTGCATGCAGCGCACCTTGTGATCGAGCTAAAAAACACAACAAAAATTTATCGCTCACTGTTCGGCCGCTCGGTAAAAGCGGTCGAAAACTTCTCACTTCAAATTGCAGAGGGAGAAGTTTTTGGTATTGCGGGACCGAACGGGGCGGGGAAAAGCACACTGATCTCTCTGTTGCTCGGTTATCTCAGACCGACTTCCGGGAGCGTGCAAATTCGCGGGCTGGATCCGCGCGCGTTCGTCGAAAAAAATGGAATCGGCTATTTGTCCGAGCTGATGACGATCAATCCCAACTGGAAAACGGTGGATGCGCTGACGCGCTTTGCGACGTTGGCAGACGTTGCGCCGCACGATGTTCCGGAGAGGGTCAACGTGGTAATCGAAGAGCTTGGAATCGGCGAGCATCGCGACAAGAAGATCAAGGCATTGTCGAAGGGAAATCTTCAGCGTGTCGGCGTCGCGCAGGCGCTGCTTCGTGACGAGGAGGTGCTCATTCTCGACGAGCCGACACATGGTCTCGATCCCGTATGGACACAGCGCTTCCGTACGATCGTCGAGGGTTTGCGGCGTCCGGGTAGAACGATTCTACTCGCATCGCACAATCTCGACGAGCTTCAGCGACTCGCTGATCGCGTGGCCATCATCGATCACGGCCGGCTTCAACGGCTCGTCACAACAGGCTATGATCGGACGACCGATACGGGCGGCACCTACCGATTCTCGATCGCTTCAGGGTCCGATCGCGTAAAGGAGATGTTTCCCGAAGCGGAACGGTCAGGCGACGACGAGTTCGAGCTGACATTTTCCAGCATTGCTGATTTGAATTCTGCTCTGGGCCGAATGATTGCCGGAGGTGTTCTCGTTGCGGGCGTAGTTCCTTCGCGCTCCGTGCTCGAGCAGCAATTCCGTGAAGCGGTTGGAGAGGAGAATTGATGGCGGGAAATCTTACGCGCTATTCGTATTGGCAGCTGCGCGATTTCATTCGCGAGCGCGGCTACGCCCTCCTCATCACCAGCACGCTTCTCGGTTTTACACTCGTCATGCCGTTGCGCGCCATGTATGGCGCGAACATGAGTGTCGACAGCGCGAAGCAAATTCTGATGTTGGCGTTGCCACAGGTTGTCCCGATTGCCGCTTTCATCACTTTGAACGGGCTGGTATCAACTGACAGAAAGCTCGGCTACTACAAGTTTCTGTTTTCAAAGCCGGTAAGTATTCCAGCGTACTACGCGCAATACTTCATTGTTTGTCTCGTTGGATTTCTCCTCACCTTTGCACTTTTGTTCGGCGTCTTTGCCTTCGTTGTGAGACCGGTGAATCCAATCGGAGCACTGACGTACTGTGCACTCGTTTATTTGTCGCTCGGTGGAATCGGATTCCTTATCTCGAGTCTTTTCCGATACGATTGGCCCATTCTTGCAGGCGTCTACCTCGGCTCTGCGTTGCTGAATCAACTATGGGGAATGAGCGAAGGATGGCGTCACTGGGTCACCAACCTCTTGCCGCCGTTGCACGAGCTCAGTCCTGCGCTGAAGAGCATCATGACCACCGGATCGGCCGATACGAAATCGATCGTGTGGCTTCTCGGTTATAGCGCGATTTTCTTTGTCGCGGGATTGATCGTGTTGTGGAAGCGTCCAATCGGCTGACGATGGAAACGCTGATCGATCCCGCGACAGTTCATCGCACCGTTCTCCCGAACGGACTCACAGTTGTTCTTCGCGTCGACCGATCGGCTCCGGTAGTTGCAATTGTCACTCTCGTCAAAGCCGGTTACTTCGACGAGACTGACGACGTTGTCGGAATCGCCCACGTGCTCGAGCACATGTTCTTCAAGGGAACGCCGAGCCGGGGCGTGGGTGAAATCGCGAAGCAGACGAAGGCGAGTGGCGGTTATCTCAATGCGCACACGATTTACGACAACACGACGTATTTCACGGTTCTGCCAGCGTCGGGATTTCTTGCAGGACTGGAAATTCAGGCGGACGCGTACGCGAATTCGACGATCGATGCAGCCGAGCTCAAGAAAGAGCTCGAGGTCATCATTCAGGAGGCAAAACGCAAAGCGGATACTCCTGACGCAGTCGCCGTTGAGACGCTGCACGAGCTGATTCACGACAAGCATCGCATTCGGCGTTGGAGAATTGGTCGTGAAGATGCGCTGCGTGCCCTGACCCGCGAAGATTTGCTGCGCTTCTATCGCAATTTTTATCATCCGTCGAACACGATCCTGTCGATTGTCGGCGACGTTGATGAAGATGCGGCAATGCAGCGTGTGAGCGAGCTGTACGGGCCACTCGGCGATGGTGATCCCGTACGATCTCCGGGCCCCGATGAGCCGGCGCATCATGATTTTCGTTTTCGTGAGCTGAGCGGTGACATCGCTCAGTCGCAAATCGCGTTTGGTTGGCGAACACCGCGGACTTTGCACGAGGATAGTCCTGCACTGGATGTCGCCGCCGCTTTACTGGGAACGGGCCGAGCATCGCGTTTATATCGCGCGCTCCGTGAGAGACAGCTCGTCTCGTCGGTTGGAGCATTCAACTACACGCCGACCGAGCTGGGTGTTTTCACTGTGCACGCAGAGGCGAAGCCGGAGCGCACGCGCGAAGCAACGGTTGCAATCGCCGATCAGATGCATGCGCTGCGCGAAGAAGCGGTTCCTCCGGGTGAGATCGAGCGCGTACGACGGATCTTCGACGCGCGGTGGATGCGACGACTCGAGACGATGGAAGGACAGGCGAACCATTTCGCCGAGTGGGAAATGCTGGGCGGCTGGGAGATTGGCGAAGATTTCCGAGCGAGCTTTTTGTCTGTAACGCCGCGCGACGTGAAGCGCGTCGCGGAAGAGTATCTCGACATGGACGGCGCCGGGATCATTGTCTATCGCCCTGAGAAAGCGGAGTCCATCGCGGATTCTGCCGACGCGTTGCGCGAGATTTTGAATTCGGAACACTCGCAGCCGCTGGAATCACTTCCGTCGCGCACCACACCGGCGTACGGCATTTCGAGTCCGGCGCCAAAGCTCGAGTCGACTGAAGCCGGCGTCTCAGTTTACCGCGCGTCGAGTGGACTGCCGATTCTCGTCAAGAAAAAACCAGGCTCGCAGATCGCGCACGTTGGTGTGTTTGCATTTGGAGGAGCGCGAGACGAGCCGGAGCAGCTTTCGGGAATCACCACGCTTCTCGCGCGGTCGATGCTCAAGGGCACGAGACTGCGCAGCGCGTCTCAGCTCGCGGAAGATGTCGAGATGCTTGGCGGAAGCATCAGCGCAGGCGTTTCGATGGAAGCGTTTGGCTGGACGATTTCAGTTCCCGTGCAGAACCTTGCCGCCGCGGCCGAGTTGGTTGGTGATGTCGTGCAGCATGCGTCGCTTGGTGAAGATGCGATAGAGACGGAGCGGCTGGTTGCGCTCTCCGATGTCGCCGCGATGCGCGACGACATGTTCCGTTATCCGGTTCGTCTCGCGATGTGCGCGGCTTTCAAGGGACATCCGTACGCGATTTCGACTGTCGGAACCGAGAAATCATTGGCGTTCATTCCTGTGTCGAGCGTTCGCGACTGGTATCGCGCGCGGGTTCTCAAGGGAACTCTTGTCGCGGGAATTGTTGGCGACGTAGATGAATCTGCTGTGGCGGTAGTCGCGCACGAGTTGGGGACGCTTTCTCCATCGACGCCGCTGCCGTTGCGGTCACCGGGTTGGCCATCGGACGTGAGTGTGCGTACGGATTCTCGTGACAAGGCGCAGACTGCGCTCGCGATCGCGTTTCCGGGGCCGGCTCGCGCGGATCCGGATCGATTTGCCGCGCGCATCATTGCGGGAATCGGCAGTGGACTCGGCGGAAGATTTTTCGATGAGCTTCGCGATCGTCAGTCGTTAGCGTATACCGTGCATGCCTACACCCTGGAGCATCAGCTTGCGGGCGTTTTCATGGCGTACATCGCGACGTCGCCGGACAAGGAGGATGTTGCACGCGCGGGTTTGCTCGCGGAGTTCGATCGATTACGCAACGAGAGAGTTACCGAGGAAGAGCTCGAGCGTGCGAAGCGGTATGCGATCGGCACGCACGCGATTCGTCAGGAGAGTGGCGGGGCGGTGCTTGGTGACATGATAGATGCGTGGATGCTCGGCGGAGGTCTTCGGGAATTGGACGAGCATGATTCGCGAATCGCCGCTGTTTCAGCTGAGGATGTAATGCGGGTTGCGAAGGAGCACTTCGATGCTGAGAGGCGGGCTGAGGGTGTCGTACGCGGTGTTGGACGAAGTGTGTAGACCGTCCATCGGTCTATCTGCTTTTCGGTCTACCTGTCTTAGGTTTGCCTGCCTGTCGGTTTATCGCGCTCAGGGTGTCCTGGTCGGCAAGTGTCTCCGTTGATCGATCCGTCGGTCTCTCCCGTGTAGTCGTCTCCTTCAATCCAAGCTGCGCTCTTCTGATTGCGGCAACGGATGAACGGAGCCGTCCACCCGGCGCGCGAAGACCTCGAATCGCGTCGTAGTCTCCAGCCTCGGTCACGACGAGACCCTTGATCGAGGGTTGAGTTGTCGCCCACGCGAGTGCTCCCCAAAGCGCCAGCTCCTGATTTTTTTCTCCGTGCGTAAGCGGAAAACCGCCGGCTGAAAAAACCCACGCCGGCTTCGGGCGATTCGAGTATGCTCGCAGCCAGCGCTGCGCCGCGCGCATCTTGGAGTCGAGATCGCTCGCGCCGTCGGTGCCGGGAAGAAGGGAGAATCCCACGATGTCGATCGGGCTACCGCGCTTTGCCGCCCACGCGAATAGCGCGCTGTCCAAGGGACCGTAGCTCGAGGCTTCGACCGCAACTCTGATTCGCGGGTTCACGTGATGCGCGATCGATGCTGCACGCGTGAGATAGTCGATCCAATACTCCGGCTCCTGAAGTCCCAGAGCAAATTGTCCGGACGTATATGGCTCATGCGCAGGCAGAAGAATGTCAGGGCGAAGCCGTCGTGAAATGCGGTCGATGTCCGCAAGGCGCGCTTCTGTGTACGCTTCCCTCGATTTTCGAAATTGTCTTCGCGCGTCTTTGGGATATGCGAGCGCGATGATGATCAGTGTGCTGTCGCCTCGTTGATCGTCGACAGTCCGCGCGAGCGAATCGAGGGAGCCAAGTCGGGCGCCTTCGGCGTCGATCACGATCGACACCGCATCCATGCCGAGTGAATCCGAAAGGTTGATGTCCTGCTCGAGTGAAATCGGAGGTGGGGGACCCTTCAAGTCAGGCAGAATCTTCAAGCCAATGTCGAAATCTCCCTCGGGATGTTCCTGAAGCTGTTCTTTCGCGTAACGCCCGTAGCTGCGAATTGCGTTGAACGCCTTGGGTAGCTGGATTATCACGAGAGCAGCGATACCGGCGACGTAAATCGCAAGTCCGGCGCGGAAGAGCCCGCTTATTCTCCAGCGCGCCGGCAGCGATGGAGAGAAAACCGGAATCAGGAGAAATGCGGCACCCCACAGCGCGGGCGTTCCAAAGAAAAGAACGAGACTGCTTGCCTGCGCTGCGGAGAGTGCGAGGCCTGTTGGCGGAGGGACAAGCCCCCGAGCGATTGCAAACCGCGACAGCGCGACGATTGCGATGATCGTGTTGTAAATCGCAACCGGAACTCCGAACAGAGGCGTTACGAGACGGCGACTAAGCGCATAGATCGCCTGGATCGCAAACAGCACGGTCGTGAGCGGCCAGATCCACGCGATCGGTTGAATCGCCCGGCCATACAAAATCGAAGACGACGCGAATGCAACGAGAAGCCCGGGGAGAAGCAGCAATCCCGCGAATGCCGTGATTGCCGCAAACGAGCGTGGCACGCGGCGAAGTTGCGCGACTCGACCCGCAACGAGGATATCCCACATTACCAGAATCACCGCTCCGATAACGTAGATGACGGCGAGCATGTGGTCGCTGTTCAGCGTGGCTGACACGGCCGGAACCTAGAGGGCGCCGATGGAGGTGGCAAGCACAACAGAGCCCCTCTAGCTTTGGAAAATGAAGCGCGGCGGTTTGTTCACTCTTCCCAACAGCATCTCGCTTTCACGTCTCATCCTCGCGCTTGCGTTCGTTCTCGTCGATGGCAAATGGCAGCGAACGATCTTCATCCTTGCCGCCGGCGCAACCGACATTCTCGACGGCTGGCTCGCTCGGATCAGCAACACCTCCAGCGTCGCCGGCGCG
>Ga0310810_10010043_pt1 | contig 11005 bp, 8 predicted proteins | sample NCmetagenome_FD_207641 | JGI IMG/M metagenome (GOLD analysis project Ga0310810, IMG submission 207641) | Soil microbial communities from experimental microcosm in Duke University, North Carolina, United States - NC | ecosystem: Engineered > Artificial ecosystem > Soil microcosm > Unclassified ... | reverse complement strand
GCAAGACCGTTCGTTTCGGCTCCGACTGGGCGTATGGAAAGGTCACGCCGTATGCGGAGGTCGCCAAGCTCGTGCAGGCGATGGCCGCGGGCGAGATCGAGGTGCTGATCCTCGGGCCGGGCATCAATCCGGCGTTCACGCTGCCGGGTGGTCTGAAGGCAGCGGACGCCATCGGCAAGGTGCCGTTCGTCGTGTCGTTCGCGAACCAGCCGGACGAAACGACCGCGCTCGCGCATCTCGTCCTGCCCGATACGCACTGGCTCGAGTCGTGGGGCGATTACGTGCCGCGCGAGGGCGTGACCGGCCTGATGCAGCCGACGATGCTGCCGATCCGTGACTCGCGGCCGCTCGGCGACGTGCTGCTCGGGGTGAGTCGAGCGGTGCTCGGCACGGAAGAAGGCAAGGGGCCTCTGCCGTGGACGAGCTTGGAGGCGTACGTGCGTCAGGCGTGGGAGCCGGTGGTCAAGGGCGACTTCGCCGCGGCGCAGCGGCAGGGCGGCGTGTGGCGTGACGTGCCGGCGGCGGCCGTCGGCGGCGGCGGGAGACCGATGAGCATCGACGCCGCGCCGGCGAAGCTCGAGGGTGACGCCGGCGGCTACGCGTTGCTCGCGTTTCCGTCGCTACGCTGGTACGACGGGCGAGGCGCGTCGCGCGCGTGGCTGCAGGAGACGCCCGACCCGATCACGTCGGTCTCGTGGGACGCGTGGGTGGAGATCGCGAGCGAGACGGCGAAGTCGCTCGGCATCGAGCGAGGCGACGTCGTCCGCGTGACGTCCCCGCACGGCGCGATCGAGCTGCCCGCGTATCCGACGCCGACACTGCATCCGAAGGCCGTCGCGATCCCGATCGGCCACCGCTATGCCGGCTATCACGTACCGCGCTACGTCGGACGCCCGAGCACACCACAAAATCCGGTGGCGCTGCTCTCGGGCGCGCCGGAGGCGACCGGGGGCGGCGTGCAATACCTCGGCGTGCGCGTCACGCTCGCCAAGACGGGCGCGCGGCGATCGCTCGCGGTGCTGCAGGCGACGTTCGATCAGGATCACCGCGAGCTCGCGCGCGCGGTGGAGCTGGCCCCGGCGCGCGAGCAGGCCCTGAAGGGCGCGGAGCAGGCACACGAGCAGCCGACGATGTACAGCGACCAGCGCTATCCGGGCTACCGGTGGGGCATGGCAGTGGACGTCGACGCGTGCCTCGGCTGCGGCGCGTGTGCGGTCGCGTGCATCGCGGAGAACAACATCCCGGTGGTCGGCAAGGCGGAGGCCGCGTACGGTCGCCAACTGCACTGGCTGCGGATCGAGCGCTGGCTCGAGGACGGCGCGCGGCCCGACGGCACCAACATGTTCATGCCGATGTTCTGCGTGCACTGCGAGGTCGCGCCGTGCGAGCCCGTCTGTCCGGTATTCGCGCCCTACCGCACCGAGGAAGGGCTGAATGCGCAGGTCTACAATCGGTGCGTCGGCACGCGCTACTGCGGCAACAACTGCCCGTACCACGTGCGCCGGTTCAACTGGTACAACTACGACTTCCCCGAGCCGCTCGAGGTCCAGCTCAACCCCGACGTCACCGTCCGCCAGCTCGGAATCATGGAAAAGTGCACGATGTGCGTGCAGCGGATCATCGCCGGGAAAGACCATGCGCATCGCGATGAGAAGCGTCGCGTGCGCGACGGCGACATCGTGACGGCATGCCAGCAGACGTGTCCGACGCAGGCGATCACGTTCGGCAATCTCAAGGACGAGGACAGCGCGGTCGCCAAGCTGCGCCGCTCACCGCGCGCGTACGGCGTGCTGGAGGAGATCGGGACGCGGCCCAGTGTCATCCATCTCCAGAAGGTCCTCCGTGCGGCGGAGTCGTCCGGCCCCGCGCCGCGGGCGAAGGGACACGCATGAGCGTCATCACGCGGGCGAAGGGACACGCATGACCGTCATCACGTGGGCGAAGGGACACGCATGAGCGTCATCACGTGGGCGAAGGGACACGCATGAGCGTCATCACGCGCCCGACGACGCCGCCCGTCGCCACGCCGACGTACGGCGACGTCAACCGCGACGTCATCGCCACGCTGCGCACCCCGGGCAACCTGTACTTCGCCTGGATGTGCATCGTGGGGCTGCTGCTGGCGTGCATGTTCCTCGCGTGGTCGTTCCAGATCTATGCCGGCATGGGCGCGGCCGGCAAGCGCACGCCGCAGATGTGGGCGATGTACATCACGACGTTCGTCTTCTGGATCGGTATCGGCCACGCCGGCACGCTGATCTCGGCCGTTCTCTATCTCTTCCGCGCGCGCTGGCGCACGTCGATCTACCGCGCCGCCGAAGCCATGACGATCTTCGCCGTCATGACCGCCGGCCTCTTCCCGCTGATCCACGCCGGTCGCATGTGGTTCGCCTACTTCTTGCTGCCATACCCGAACCAGCGGTATCTCTGGCCGAACTTCAAATCGCCGCTGGTGTGGGACGTGTTCGCCATCTCGACGTACCTGTCGATCAGCACGGTGTTCTTCATCGTCGGCCTCGTGCCCGACATCGCCGCGCTGCGTGACGGGGCCACCGGCTGGCGGCGGCGGATCTACGCGATGCTCGCGCTCGGCTGGGAGGGCTCCGACGGCCAGTGGCGGCACTACCGCCGCGCGTACGGGCTGCTCGCGGCGTTCGCCACGCCGCTCGTGCTGTCCGTGCACAGCGTCGTGTCCTGGGACTTTGCGATGGCGCTGGTTCCCGGCTGGCACTCCACGCTGTTCGCTCCATTCTTCGTCGACGGTGCGATTTTCTCGGGCTTCGCGATGGTCCTGCTCCTGGTCTTGCCGATGCGCTACTTCTTCCGGCTGCAGGCCTACGTCACCGACCGACACCTCGACATGATGGCGAAGCTCGTCCTCGCGACGGGGCTCGTCCTCACGTATTTCTACGCATGCGAGCTGTTCACGTCGTGGTACAGCGGCGATCACATCGAGAAGGCCTCGCTGTTCTGGCGGCTCACGAGCACGTACTGGTGGGCGCTCGCGACCATGTACTTCTGCAACTGCGTCGCCCCGCTCATCCTGTTCTGGAAGCCTGCGCGCACGAGCCCTGTGATTCTTTATGTCGTGTCGATCCTCGTCCTGATCGGCATGTGGTTCGAGCGCTTCAACATCATCGTGCCGTCGCTGGGCCACGACTTCTACCCGTACTCCTGGGGCATCTACATTCCGACGGTGACCGACTCCACGATCATCATCGGCAGCTTCGCGTGGTTCTTCCTGCTCTTCCTCGCGTTCATCCGCGTCATGCCGTCGCTGTCGGTCGTGGAGGTCAAGGAAACACTGCCGCCCCCCGTGAGAAACGTCGCGCATGGCGCCCACCACTGAGACGGTCCTCGGCGTCTTTGCGCACGTGGACACCACGGTCCGCGCGCTCGAGGAGCTCCGGGCGAAGGGCTATCACGACCTCACGGTGTACACGCCGGTCCCCGTGCACGAGATCGAGGACGTCCTCGAGCGCGACCGGCCGGTCAGCCGGGTGCGCCTGTTCGCGCTGATCGGGGGCCTCGTGGGCCTGGCGTCGGCGTGGATCTTGACGCAGTGGACGTCGATGAAGTGGGACCTCGTGGTCGGTGGCAAGCCCGCGATCGGCCTCCCCGTGAGTCCCCCGTACATCGTGATCATGTTCGAGCTCATGGTCCTGTTCGGCGGTATCGCGACCGTGATCGGCATGGTGGTGCTTGGCCGCCTGCCGCGCCTGCGGCGCAGCTCGAGCTTCGATCCACGGTTCACGAACGACCGCTTCGGCGTCGCCGTCCACTGCGCGCCGGAGCGCGGCCCGTCGGTGCGCGACATCCTCCGCCACGCCGGGGCCGATGAGGTCGGCGCGTGAAGTACGTGTTCATTCTCGTGCTGCTCTGCGTCGGAGGAGCGGCCGGGCTGATGGGCGCGATCATCGGGTATCGCTGGCTCAACGACATGCGTCAGACAGTGAAGATCGTTCCGGGCGAGCGCGGATTCGCCATGCCGGCCGGCGTCGTGCCCCGGGGCGGCTCGGCGATCATTCCGAAAGAGCAGCGCGACGTCGCGGCGAAGGAGCCCAATCCGGTGAAGCCGACTCCCGAGTCGATCGCGCTCGGGCGCGAGCGATTCACCACGTTCTGCGTGCCGTGTCACGGGCCGGAAGCGAAGGGTGGCGTCACGGGCCCCGTGGCCACGCGCTTCATCCCGCCGCCGGACCTCACGAACGCCGACCTGCAGCGCCAGCGCACCGACGGCTACTGGCACAGCTACATCGTCGTCGGCGGCGCCGTCATGCCCGCGTACGGTGAGGCCGTGTCGTCGCAGGAAGCGTGGCACATCGTGAACTTCCTGCGCTCGCTGGCGCCCGGCGCGGCGGGTGGCCGCGCGGCGGCGAAGCCGTGACGTCGGTCTGGGCCGTCCTCGCCGCGATCGGAGCCATCGCGTTCCTGCTGGGCGCGCGCTCGGCGGACGCGGCGGCCACCTGGTCGATCTATCTCGTCAACCTAGTGTTCTGGTCGGCGCTCGCGGTGACGGGTCCGGCCATCGCCGCCATGATGCAGCTCACGGAGGCGCGGTGGTCGCCGAGCGTGCGCCGTATCGCGGTCACCACCGTCGGCTTCCTCCCCGTGTCGTTCGTGCTGCTCGTGCTGCTGTTCCCGGGGCGCGAGGTTCTCTACGCGTGGGTGGTGCATCCGATTCCGGTCAAGGCGGCGTGGCTGAACACCACGTTCTTTTTCGTACGCACGCTCGTGCTGGCCGCGGTGCTGTTCGTGGTGTGCTTCGCGTTCGCGGCGGCGATCCTGCGCGACACCGTGCCGCCCGGCGACGAGCGCGTGCGCGTGCACCGCAACCGGCTAGCGACGCTGCTGCTGTTCCTGTGGGTCGTGACGGTGTCGCTCTGGGGCTTCGACCTCCTCATGTCGCTCGACCCGCGGTGGTACAGCGGACTGTTCGGTGGCTACTTCGCCGTCAGCTCCCTCTACACGGCGTTCTGCCTACTCGCGATCCTCACGGTGCGCGCCAATGCGCGCGGGCTCGCGGCCATTCCGCCCGCCGCCGTGCAGGACGTGGCGAAGCTGCAGTTTGCGATGTCGATCATGTGGATGTACTTCTTCTGGTCGCAGTACCTCGTGATCTGGTATGGCAACGTGCCGGCGGAAACGCGCTTCTTCGTTCACCGCTTCCTGCTCCAGCCGTGGCTCACGCTTGCGTGGGTGATCTTTGCGATCGGCTGGCTGATTCCATTTGCCTACTTGGTCAAGCGTCTGACGGGCCGCCCGCCGCAGCGCCATGGGCCGCTCGTCGTCGTCGCCATCATGGGACTCGTCGCGATCTTCCTCGAGCGCGTCTTCCTCGTGTTCCCGTCCGTCTCGCCGCAGACGCGCTTGCCCTTCGGGTTGCGCGACCTGCTCGTCACGCTCGGCTTCTTCGCGCTGTTCACGCTGAGCCGTCGCGTGTACATGCAGCGCGTCCGTCCTGTCTTCAATCTCCCGCACCCCAGTCACTGAGCGACGCCTGCCGGGGTACACTGCGCGCATGCTGTCGGTCGAGCAGGCGCAAGCGGAAATCCTTTCGCGTGTACACCCGCTGCCCGTCGAGCGCGTCGACATCCTGGCCGCACTCGGGCGCGTGCTCGCCGAGACCGTCCGGTCGACACGCCGCATCCCACCGTGGCCGAACTCCTCGATGGACGGCTATGCGGTGCGCGCCGCGGACACGCGTGCCGGCGCCTCGCTACGCGTCGTCGAGCGCATCATCGCCGGCAGCCTTCCCACGCGGAGAGTCGGGGCGGGGGAGGCGGCCCGCATCTTCACGGGCGCGCCGATGCCGGAGGGCGCGGATGCGGTCGTGCCGCAAGAGGACGTCGACGCGACCGACGGCGTCGTCGCGCTTCGCGGCGCTGTCGACCCGGGCGCGTACGTGCGGCCCGCGGGGGAAGACGTGTGCGAGGGCGACCTTGTCCTCGACGCCGGGCGCACCATCGGCGCCGCCGAGATCGGAATCCTCGCGACGCTCGGCCGCACACAGGTCAGCGTCGGCCGTCGTCCACGCGTCGCGGTGCTCTCGACCGGCAACGAGCTTGCGGATCTCGGCACCGAGCCGACGCCCGCGCAGATTCCGAACGCGAACACGTATTCCCTGATCGCGCAGATCACGGAGGCCGGCGGCGTGCCGCTGAACCTTGGCGTCGCCCCGGACCGTCTCGACGCCATCGCCGAGGGCATCGCGCGCGGCGCGGAGGCCGATGTGCTCGTCTCGTCCGCGGGTGTGTCGGTCGGTGAGCTGGACCTGGTTCGCGAAGCGCTGGTCAATGCCGGGGCCGAGCTGCATCTGTGGAAGGTCGACATGCGGCCCGGCAAGCCGATCACATTCGGCTCGCTGCGCGGCCGGCCGGTGTTCGGATTGCCCGGCAATCCCGTGTCGGCGATGGTCACGTTCGAGCTGTTCGTGCGCCCGTCGCTCCTCGCAATGCAGGGGCGGCGCGCGCTTTCGCGCACCACGCTGCGGGCGACCGTGGCGGCACCGATCGTCAACCGCGGCAGTCGTCGCGGCTACTTGCGAGTCATGCTCGAGGCCAGGGACGGCCGGTGGAGCGCTCGACTGACCGGTGACCAGGGCTCGGGCATTCTACGGTCGATGGTCGCCGGTGACGGGCTCGCGGTCGTACCAGGTGACACCGCGCTGAAGGCGGGGGATGACGTCGAAGTGATTGTCCTGCGCGAGCTTGTGCGCTAGTCGTTGAGACACGACTTCCGACACACCCCGCGTTTCGCCGCGCCGTTGCGAGCAATTTCCGCGTAAGCGCCGCATCATTTAATAGCAGTCGCGGTGGGTGCGCGTGCTACGGTCGCGGCAGATGACTCGCCGCGCCGGCACCGTTGCGGTCGCGTTGCTGACGATCACAGGCTGCGCGACGCGCGCTTCGGTGCGTCAGCTTCACACGGACCTGGCGCGCGTGAGCTCCGATGTCGCGGAGCTCAAGCACTCGCAGGAGCTGAGCATCAGCGAGCTCACCCGCGCCACTGCGGAGATCCGTGCCCTGCAGGCGCGGAGCGAGGCCGTGGACAATACGCCTCGCCAGCAGGCCAGCGCGGCCGCCGACAATACGCTTCGCCAGCAGGCCAGCGCGGCCGCCGAACGAGCTCCCCAGCAGGGGCCTGACGACGCGGCTCCCCGCCCAGCCGTCGGTCCAGTCCGTGAGGAGCCAGACGACGCCGATCGTCTGTACAACGCCGCGCTGGCGAACTTTCGCGCGCGCGAGCACGGGCAAGCCGTCCTCGATTTCATGGACTTCATCGCCAGGTACCCTGCGCATCCGCAGGCCCCGACGGCCCAGTTATGGGTCGCCGAGGCCTATTACGAGCAGCGCGACTACCGGCAGGCCATCATCGAGCTCGAGCGCGTGGTCACGATGGCGCCGACGTCTTTCGTCGCCGCCGACGCGCTGCTGAAGATCGGCCTCGCCCACACGATGATGCGCGAGAATTCGCGCGCGCAGCAGGCGTGGCGGCGTCTCGTGCGCGAATACCCGGGAAGCGAGTCGGCCGGGAAAGCGCGCGCGCTGCTGCGCGAGCACGCCGCGCGGCGCTCGTAAGACGCGGCCGCAACCGTATCCACGGTGAGGCGTTGACCGCGAGGACCGGACCGCCGCACACTGCGCGCCGCCATGGCCTCGTGCTTCGAGCGCCTCGAGCCGCCCGATCCTCCTTACCCGTCTCGGCTCGCCGAGCTCGTGCCCGCGCCGACGTTGTGGGTGCGCGGCGCGCTCAGCGATGAGGATGGGCTCGCTGTGGCGATCGTCGGCTCGCGGCGCGCCACACCGTACGGCCTCGAGGTGGCCTCGCAGCTCGCGCGTGACCTCGCCGCGCGCGGCATCACGATCGTGAGCGGGCTCGCGCGTGGCGTCGATTCCGCTGCCCATCGCGCCGCCCTCGACGCGGGCGGACGCACGCTCGCCGTGCTCGGCTGCGGCATCGACATCGTTTATCCGCCGGAGAACCGTCGCCTGGCTGATGCGGTGGCGGCCCGCGGCGCGCTCGTCACCCAATTTCCACCCGGCACGCCGCCGCTCTCGTACAACTTTCCCACCCGCAATCGCACGCTGGCCGCCCTGGTGCTCGGCGTCCTCGTCGTCGAAGCGGCGGAGCGCAGCGGCACTCTGTCTACCGCGGGTTTCGCTGCCGATCTCGGCCGCGAAGTGTACGCCGTGCCTGGCAAAATCACGTCGCCCACGAGTGCCGGCGTTCATAGGCTGCTGCGGGACGGTGCTAGACTTGTGGAGACGTGGAGCGACGTCGTGCAAGAATTACCAGATGCATGGCGCCGCCGCGTGCGAGACACCGGCGTCGCGACGATCGGGACCGAACGACCATCGAAAGGCACGGATGAAGATCGGATGCTGCAATTGTTGATGCGAGACGAGGCGCAACACATCGAGCGGCTGATCGCTCGGGCCGGGATGGACGCCGCGCGTGTCGGCGCGATCCTCACGGGGCTCGAGCTCGGCGGGTGGGCCCGTCAGCTCGGCGGCCAGCGGTGGATCGCCGTCGGCGCGCGGTCGGAGGGAGCCTAGCCGTGGCGAAGTCGCTGGTGATCGTCGAGTCGCCGACGAAGGTGAAGACGATCCAGAAGTATCTGGACTCGAAATTCATCGTCAAGGCGTCCATGGGGCACGTGCGCGACCTGCCCAAATCGCAGCTCGGTGTGGATCCCAAGAAGAACTTCAAGCCGAAGTACGTGATCTCGCCGACCAAGAAGAAGATTCTCGACGAGCTGCGGAAGGCGGCCGAGAAGGCCGACGCTCTGTACGTCGCGACCGACCCCGACCGCGAGGGTGAGGCCATCGGGTGGCATCTCGCCCAGGAACTTCCGGTCGACAAGAAGAAGATCTTTCGTATCACCTTCAACGAGATCACCGAGCGCGCGGTCAAGGCCGCGTTCACGAAGCCGGGCAAGATCGACATGCACAAGGTCGACGCCCAGCAGGCGCGCCGCGTGCTCGACCGGCTGGTGGGCTACAGCCTGTCCCCGCTGCTCTGGGACAAGGTGCGTCGTGGACTGTCGGCGGGCCGTGTGCAGTCGGTGGCGGTCGCGCTGATCGTCGATCGCGAGCGCGAGATCGAGGCGTTCGTACCGGTCGAATACTGGTCGCTGCACGCAGCGCTCGAGGGCCGACGCCCGCCGCAGTTCGAGGCCACGCTGCGCGAGGTGCGCGGCGAAAAGGCCGCACTGGCCAACGAAGCGGACACGCGCGCGCTCATGGCCACGCTCGAGGGCCGACCGTTCGTCGTCCGCTCGGTCACGCGTGGCGAGCGCCGACGCAACCCGGCACCCCCGTTCATCACGTCGACCATGCAGCAGGATGCGGGCCGTAAGCTCGGATTCTCCGCGAAGAAGACGATGACGGTCGCCCAGCAGCTGTACGAAGGCGTGGAGCTCGGCGAGGAGGGCGCTGTCGGTCTCATCACGTACATGCGCACCGACTCGGTACGGATCGCTCAGGAGGCGCAGGCCGAGGCCCGCCGATGGGCTACCGAGCGGCTCGGCGGCGAGTATCTGCCGGACACGTCGCCCGTGTACAAGTCGCGCGGCAGCGCCCAGGAGGCGCACGAGGCGATCCGTCCGTCCGACGTGGCGCGCGATCCAAAGTCGATGGCGCGCTTCCTCACCAAGGATCAGCTCGCGCTCTACCGGCTCATCTGGGAGCGCTTCCTCGCCAGCCAGCTGATGCCGGCCGTGTACGACACGGTGGCCGCGGACATCGAGGCCGGTGACTGCGTGTTTCGCGCGCAGGGCCAGACGATGAAGTTCAAGGGCTTCACGGCGATCTACGTCGAGAGCCGCGAGGAGCACGAGGTGGTCGAGGACGACACCGAGCGGCCGATGCCCGATCTCGAAGAGGGCGAGACGCTGCGACTGCTCGGGCTCGACCCGCGCCAGCACTTCACGCAGCCGCCGCCCCGCTACACCGAAGCCTCGCTCATCAAGGCCCTGGAAGAGCTCGGCATCGGGCGGCCGTCGACCTACGCGTCGATCCTCGGCACGATCATCAACGATCGCGGTTACGTGCACCGCGAGCGGCGCACGCTCTTTCCGACCGAGCTCGGCAAGGAAGTCACGGACCTCCTCAAGCCGTTCTTCTCCGACATCATCAACGTCGAGTTTACGGCGCAGATGGAGGAAGAACTCGACCGTGTCGAGGAAGGCGAGATGTCCTGGGTCGACACCGTCAAGGACTTCTACGAGCCGTTCAAGCGTGACCTCGCCGCCGCGAAGAAGGACATGCGCAACGTCAAGAAGGGCGAGGAAACGGGCGAGGCGTGCCCGGAGTGCGGCGAGCCACTCCTGGAGCGCTGGGGTCGCATGGGCAAGTTCCTCGGCTGCTCGGGGTACCCCGACTGCCGCTACACGCGCAACCTCAACGGCGTCGAGCGCGCCGAGGATCAGCCCACCGACGAGACGTGCCCGACGTGCGGCAAGGCGATGGTGATCAAGCACGGCCGCTTCGGGAAGTTCATCGCGTGCTCGGGCTATCCCGAGTGCAAGACGACGAAGCCGGTCACGCTCGGCATCAAGTGTCCCGAGCCCAACTGTCAGGGCGAGCTGGTGGAGCGGCGGTCGAAGAAGGGCCGGACGTTCTTCGGCTGCTCGGCCTACCCGAACTGCAAGTTCGTCGTGTGGCAGCGACCGATCAACGAGCCATGCCCGAAGTGCGGAGCGCCGTTCCTCACCGAGCGCGTCGCCAAGGGCCACGAGGTCCGCACGTGCGTGCGTGAGGGTTGCGACTACAAGCAGGAGGCCGAGATCACGGTCGCATGAAGGCGCCGCTCGCCACCTTCCTGCGCCACCTCGCCATCGAGAAGCACGCCTCGTCGCACACGCTGCGCGCTTACAGTGCGGACCTCGAAGAGTGGACGCGCTTCCTCGCACAGGGGAGCGGTCGTGACGACGACGCCCGGCGCGAGCGTCTCGTCCCCGACGCGACCAGCCGCGACGTACGCGCATGGCTCGCCTCGCTCC
>Ga0310810_10010042_pt1 | contig 11006 bp, 9 predicted proteins | sample NCmetagenome_FD_207641 | JGI IMG/M metagenome (GOLD analysis project Ga0310810, IMG submission 207641) | Soil microbial communities from experimental microcosm in Duke University, North Carolina, United States - NC | ecosystem: Engineered > Artificial ecosystem > Soil microcosm > Unclassified ... | reverse complement strand
GGAAACGGCAAGGTCGCCGTGCTCTTCACCGAGCACGTGAACGAGATGACGCCCGCCAACGCGACCTCGTACATCGGCGGCTTCTTCCATCCGCGCGATCTCTTTCCCCGCTCGCCGACGAACGGCCTCGATGGCTGCCCGACGAGCAACCAGGGGGAGATGTTCTACATGCTCGTCCCCGATCCGACGGGGACGATCAACGGCAATCGCCGCAGCATCGCCTTCGTCGACACGACGACGGTGAGCGTCCTCGCGCACGAGTTCCAGCATCTCATCAATGCGGGCCGCCGGCTCTACGTCAACACCGGCGCGCAGGATTTCGAGGAGACCTGGCTGAACGAAGGGCTGAGCCACGTCGCCGAGGAGCTGCTCTACTTCCGCGAGAGCGGGATGCAGCCGCGCCAGAACTACGGCGACCAGGAGATCCGCGCCGACCCTTCGAAGTACGCCATCTGGAAGGCCGACGCGTCGTCGAACTTCGCGCGGCTGCTCGAGTACATCCAGGGCCCGGCGAACGCGTCGCCGCTCGACCCCGACGACGCGCTCGCGACGCGCGGGGCGACGTGGGCGTTCCTGCGCTACGCGGTCGACCGCCTCTTCCCCACCGACGACGACGTCTGGGCGCGGTTCGACGACTCCATCGACACCGGCTTGCTCACGCTGCAGCGCGCGCTGCTCACCGACGGCCGGCCGATCCTCGCCGACTTCGCCGTCGCCAACTACGTCGACGACCTCGGCATCTCGAGCGATCCGCGCTTCGTCCACCGAACGTGGAACTACCGCTCGATCTTCAGCAACACCTTCGGCACGCGCTCCGGCGGCGTGTTCACCCCCCTCGGCTACTACCCGCTCCCGACGAGCGGTCTCGCCGACGACGTGTCGTCGTCCGTGTTCGTCCGCGGCGGGTCGGCGACCTACTTCCGCATGACCGTGCCCGCGGGCGGCGACGTCCTGCTCTCCTTCGCACCGAACCAGAACGCGCCCGACCCCTCGCTCAGCTTCACGGTCGTCCGCACGCGCTGAGCGCGCCGGACGCGCTTCCCGCCTCCGCGTCCCGGCGTTCACATTGAGACCGTGAACGCCGATCCGCTCTGGTCGCCCTCGCCCGCCGACGTCGCGTCGGCGAACGTCACGCGCTTCATCGCCGATGCCGTGCGCCCGCTCGGCGGCTCCGCGGCGGACGTCGGCGACAGCTTCGAGCTCTATCGCTGGTCGATCGCCGAGCCGGAACGCTTCTGGCCGGCCGTCTGGCGCTTCTGCGGCGTGATCGCCGAGGGACGCGGAGAGGGACGCGCACCGTGGGAGACCGTCCTCGAGCACGGCGACCGCATGGGGCCGCCCGATCCGGTGCTCGGCCCCGCCTGGTTCCGCGGGGCGCGCCTCAACTTCGCCGAGAACCTGCTGCGCCGCCGTGACGAGTCGGAGGTGCTCGTCTCGTGGACGGAGCGCGGCCCCGGACGCCGGCTCACCGGCGCGGCGCTCGCCGACGCGGTGGCGCGATTCGCCGGCTTTCTCCGCGGCGCCGGCGTCGCACGGGGAGATCGCGTCGCGGGATTCGTTCCGAACATCCCCGAGGCGGTCGTCGCCATGCTCGCCGCGGCGTCGATCGGGGCGCTGTGGTCGTCCTGCTCTCCGGACTTCGGTCCCGGCGGCGTGGTGGATCGGTTCGGCCAGATCCAACCCAGGGTGCTCGTCGTGGCGGACGGCTATGAGTACGCGGGCAAGCGCATCGACTGCATCGAGCGCGTGCGGCGGTTCCTCCCCGAGCTGCCGAGCGTCGAGCACGTCGTCGTCGTGCCGCATCTGCCGGATGCCGGCGGCGCGAGCGAGCGCTGGGACATCCCGTCTGCCGTCGCGTGGTCCGCGGCGCTCGACGCGGGCGCAGGGCAGCCGCTTCGCTTCGAACGGCTGCCGTTCGATCATCCGCTCTACATCATGTACTCGTCGGGCACGACGGGGCTGCCGAAGTGCATGGTGCACGGCGCGGGCGGTACGCTCCTCCAGCATCTGAAGGAGCACGTGCTGCACGCCGACGTCTCCGCGGGCACGCGGATCCTCTACTTCACCACCTGCGGGTGGATGATGTGGAACTGGCTCGTGTCGGGGCTCGCCGCCGGCGCGACGGTGGTGCTCTACGACGGCGCGCCGCTGCTTCCCGACCGGCCGATCCTGTGGGACCTCGCCTCGAGCGAGCGGCTCGAGGTGTTCGGCACGAGCGCGAAGTGGATCGCGCTCGCCGAGAAGCACGGGACGGTGCCGGCGCCCGAGCACGATCTCTCGGCGCTGCGCACGATCCTCTCCACGGGGAGCCCGCTCGCGCCGGCGAGCTACGACTTCGTGTACGAGCACGTGAAGCGCGACGTCTGCCTCAGCAGCATCAGCGGCGGCACGGACATCATCTCGTGCTTCGCGCTCGGCGACCGCACGCGGCCGGTGCACCGCGGCGAGATCCAGACGCGCGGCTACGGCATGCGGGTCGAAGTGTTCGACGAGTGGGGCGAGCCGGTGCGCGGCGAGGCGGGAGAGCTCGTGTGCACGGCGCCCTTTCCGAGCATGCCCGTGGCGTTCTGGAACGATCCCGACGGCAGCCGCTACCGCGCGGCGTACTTCGACGTCTTCCCGCACGCGTGGCGGCACGGCGACTGGGCGATCCTCACCGAGCACGATGGGATGATCATCGAGGGGCGCAGCGACGCGACCCTCAACCCCGGAGGCGTGCGCATCGGGACGGCGGAGATCTACCGTCAGGTGGAGCAGCTCCCGGAAGTGCTCGAGAGTCTCGTCATCGGGCAGCAGGTCGAAGGCTCCGACGTCCGCATCGTGCTCTTCGTGCGCCTCCGCGCGGATCTCGCGCTCGACGAGGCGCTCCGCGAGCGGATCCGGCGGCGCATCCGGGAAGGCGCGTCGCCGCACCACGTGCCGAAGCGCATCGTGCAGGTGGCGGACATTCCGCGGACGATCAGCGGCAAGATCACCGAGCTCGCCGTGCGCGACGTCGTCCACGGGCGCCCCGTGAAGAACGCGGACGCGCTGGCCAATCCCGAGGCGCTGGCGCTCTTTCGCGACCTGCCCGAGCTTCGGGACTGAGCGGCGCGCGGCTCTCGGCGGCCGCGCCGGCGGGTTAGCTTCAGGAAGGACGTCAACCGAGAGGCAGGAGGGAGCTCATGGCCACTGGGACGCTCGAGGCCGCCGCGCCGGCGCACGACACCTTCCCGATCAACGGAACCGACTACATCGAGTTCTACGTCGGGAACGCCAGGCAGGCGGCGCACTTCTACCGGTCCGCGTTCGGCTTCCAGCTCGCCGGCTATCGGGGTCCGGAGACCGGCGTGCGCGACCGCGCGAGCTATCTGCTCACGCAGGGGAAGATCCGGCTCCTTCTCACCACGGCGATCCGCGACGACCTGAGCGCCGAGGCGAAGACGATCGCCGAGCACGTGCAGAAGCACGGCGACGGCGTGCACGACATCGCGCTCTGGGTCGAGGACGCGCGCGACGCGTTCGCGAAGGCCGTCGAGCGCGGCGCCACGCCGGACCGCGATCCCGTCGTGCTCCACGACGATCACGGCGAGGTGGTCGTCGCGTCGTTCAAAATCTACGGCGAGACCGTGCACTCGCTCGTCGAGCGGAAGAACTATCGGGGCGTGTTCATGCCCGGCTTCGTCGAGGTGAGTCCCCACTACGCGCCCGAAGGCGTCGGGCTCGAGTACGTCGACCACTGCGTCGGCAACGTGGAGCTCGGGAAGATGAACGAGTGGGTGGACTTCTACGCCCACGTGATGGGGTTCCGGAACCTCCTCACCTTCGACGACAAGACGATCAGCACCGAGTACTCCTCGCTGATGTCGAAGGTCATGGCGAACGGGAACGATCGCATCAAGTTCCCGATCAACGAGCCGGCGAGGGGAAAGAAGAAGTCGCAGATCGACGAGTATCTGGAGTTCTACCAGGGGCCGGGCGTGCAGCATCTCGCGCTCGCCACGCACGACATTCTCGGCACGGTCACGGCGCTGCGCGATCGTGGCGTCGAGTTCCTCAGCGTGCCGACCACGTACTACGCCGATCTCCAGGAGCGCGTCGGCGCCATCGACGAGGACGTCGACGCGCTGGCCGAGCTCGGGATCCTCGTCGACCGGGATCCGGACGGGTATCTGCTCCAGATCTTCACGAAGCCGGTGGAGGATCGGCCCACCGTGTTCTACGAGATCATTCAGCGAAAGGGCGCGCGCAGCTTCGGGGCCGGCAACTTCAAGGCGCTGTTCGAGGCCATCGAGCGAGAGCAGGCGCTGCGCGGGAACCTGTAGCGAGGAGGCGCGATGCCGTATTACCACACGCTCGGCCGGATTCCGCGGAAGCGGCACATCGCCTTCCGGCGGCCGGACGGCGGGCTCTACTCCGAGCAGCTCGTCGGCCACGAGGGATTCACCGGCACGTCGGCGCTGCTCTATCACGTGCATCCGCCGACGACCGTGACCTCCGTGCGCCGCGTGAAGGAGACGGTGCTGGAGGCGGATCCGGACCAGACGCTCCGCCACCGGCACTTTCTCACCTCGCGCGTGAAGCGCGGCGGCAGCCCGACGCTCGACCGCGTGCCGCTCCTGTTCAACGCCGACGTCGCCATGCTCTACGTGGAGCCGGACGTCGACGACGAGCACTTCTACCGCAACGCGCAGGCGGACGAGCTGGTGTACGTCGCCAAGGGGAAGGGGAACCTCGAGACGCAGTTCGGCGACCTTCCCTTCGGCGAGGGCGACTACCTCGTGCTCCACCGCGGCATCATGCACCGGTATCGCTTCGACCGGTCGGGCGATGCGCCGAAGCTCCTGGTCATGGAGGGGCGCGGCCACATCCGTCCGCCGAAGCGCTACCGCAACGAGTTCGGCCAGCTCGTCGAGGGCGCGCCGTATTCGGAGCGCGACATCCGCGTTCCGCACGAGCTCCGCACCCACGACGAGATGGGCGAGTTCCCCATCCTCGTGAAGCAGTACGACGGGATCAACGAGGTGACGCTCGACCACCATCCGCTCGACGTCGTCGGCTGGGACGGCCAGTTCTACCCGTGGGCGTTCAACATCCGCGACTTCGAGCCGATCGTCGGGCGCGTGCACCAGCCGCCGCCGGTGCACCAGACCTTCCAGAGCGACGGCTTCGTCGTGTGCTCCTTCTGCCCGCGCCCGTACGACTTTCATCCCGAGGCCGTTCCCGCGCCGTACAACCACAGCAACGTCGACTCCGACGAAGTGCTCTACTACGCGTCGAGCGAGTTCATGAGCCGCAAGGGGATCGAGTTCGGATCGATCACGCTGCACCCGGACGGCATTCCGCACGGCCCGCATCCGGGGCGCGCCGAGGCATCGATCGGCGCGAAGTCCACCGACGAGCTGGCGGTGATGATGGACACCTTCCGTCCGCTGCGGGTGGCGAAGCAGGCGCTCGAGATCGAGGATCCCGCGTACCACCGAAGCTGGGTGGACGGGCAGCACGCGGCCTTCAACCCGCCGACGACCTGACGTGACCACCGGCGAGCGCGCGCGCCGGTTCTTCGAGGGAGAGCAACCGGCGCCGGCGCCGTTCGCCGAGTTCGTGCTCGCATACTCCGCTCTCGACGTCGCGCTCCCCGACGAACAGCCGGCGCTCCACACGGTGTGGCCGGACGGCTGCGTCGCGCTCGTCGTGCTCGCGAGCGCGGGGGCGCCGCTCGCCGCCACCGTCGTCGGCCCGCGCCTGCGCGCGCTGCGCATCCCGGTGCGCCACGGCATCGCCATTCGCGCCCTCAGGCTGTGGCCCGACACCGCCGCGCACGTGCTCGGCGTCGATCCCGTGGCGATCCGCGACCTCACGCGCCCCGCCGCGGAGCTGCTCGGTGTCGGCGCGCTCGCACTCGCGCGGTCGGTGGCCCGCGCCGAGCCGGATGCGATCGATGCGGTCTGGGAGCGATGGCTCGCGCCGCGCGTGGACGCGGCGGCGCGCCCCGATCCCGCGGTGCGCCTCGTCGTGGAGCTTCTCTTCGACTCCGACGGCATGCACGACCTCGCCGACGCGGCACGCCGCGCCGCCGTGAGCGTGCGTGCGCTCGACCGGCGCTTCGGCGCCGCCGTCGGACTGTCGCCTCGTCAGTTCGCGCGCGTGTGCCGCGTGCGCGCGGCGATCGCCGAGATCGGCGACGGCCAGCGGAACGTGGCCCGCCTGGCGAAGCGGCTGGGCCACCCCGATGTCGCGAGCTTCGCGCGCGAGTTCCGGTCGGTGGCCGGCCTGTCGCCGGACGCGCTCGTCGCGCAGCTCGACCAGCTCGAGCACACCGACCCGCGCGGCCGGGTCAGTGCGTCCTGAACTTCGCGATCGCCGCGCGCGTGTAGTCGGAGAGCACCAGCGAGCCGCTCACGCGAGCCCGCGAGGCGAGCAGCTCCTCCCAGTGCTCCGTGCCCTCCCAGAACGCGCGCTTCATCGCGAGCATCGCGCCGGGGTTCGACGCGGCGAGCTTGCCCGCCAGCGCGTTGAGCTCCGCGTCCATCTCCGCCACGTCGGCGAGCACGCGCGCATAGAGTCCGTGCCGCTCGCACCACGCGGCGTCGCGCCAGTCGGTGTCCGCCGCCATCGCGGCGAACGGACCGTTCCCGATGCGCCGCTCGATCACCGGCCCCACGACGAACGGCCCGATCCCGATCGCGAGCTCGCTCAGCTTGGACGCGGCTCCGCTCGTCGCGAACGCATAGTCGCCCGCCGCGGCGAGGCCGACGCCGCCCCCGGCCGCGCGCCCGTGCACGCGCACGAGGACGAGCTTCGGCGCACGGATCATCGCGATGATCACCCTGGCGAAACCACTGAAGAACCGTTCCCCCTCCGCCTCGGTCGAGAGCTCCACCAGCTCGTCGAACGACGCGCCGGCGCAGAAGGTCGAGCTGCCGTCGCTCCGGAGCACGATCACCCGCGCGGTCGGTTCGCGTCCCATCCACGCCAGCGCGTCCGCGAGCCGCTGCAGCAGCGCCGCGGGGAGCGAGTTGCCCTTCGGATGCGAGAAGCGCACCGTCCCGACGCCGTCGGCGATCGTGAGGGCGACGTCGCCGCCGGCGATGGATGTGGTCGTGCCGAGTGGGCGCGCGTTCATGCGGTCAAGATATGTCCGGCGGTGGCCTGGCGTCGATTGTCCGTTCTCGAATCCGCGGTGTACATTCTCGACGAGGCCACGCGTGTGCCGCGCGTGGCCGTCGAGTAGATGTCCAGCAGCCGAGCCCGTTCGTGGGCCGAGAGGCGCGCATGACGCAGTCGAGAACCGCTCCGCCCGAGGATCCCGCGCGGATCGCCGCCTTCGAGGCGCGCATCGCCGCCGGCGAGAGCATCGAGCCCAAGGACTGGATGCCCGAGCGCTATCGCCGGCAGCTCGTGCGCATGATGTCGCAGCACGCGCACTCCGAGATCGTCGGCATGCTCCCGGAAGGGAACTGGATCACGCGCGCGCCGAGCCTCCGTCGCAAGATCTCGTTGCTCGCCAAGGTGCAGGACGAGGCGGGCCACGGCCTCTACATCTACTGCGGCACCGAGACCCTCGGCGTCGACCGCGCCGAGCTCGTGCAGCAGTTGCTCGACGGCACGGCGAAGTACTCGAGCATCTTCAACTATCCCACGCTCTCGTGGGCCGACATCGGCGTCATCGGCTGGTTCGTCGACGGCGCCGCGATCGTCAACCAGACCGTCCTCGCGAAGGCGTCGTACGGACCGTACGCGCGCGCGATGATCCGCGTCTGCAAGGAGGAGAACTTCCACAAGCGGCAAGGCTACGAGATCGTCGCGACGCTCGCCGCGGGCACCGAGGCGCAGCGCGCGATGGTGCAGGACGCGGTGAACCGCTGGTGGTGGCCCTCGCTCATGATGTTCGGTCCGAGCGACGCGGCATCGCCGAACACGGCGGAGCTCATCCGCTGGAAGGTGAAGCGCAAGACGAACGACGAGCTCCGGCAGCGGTTCGTGAACCTCACCGTGCCGCAGGCCGCCGCGGTGCAGCTCACGCTCCCCGACCCGGACCTCTCGTACGACGCCGCGACCGAGAACTGGCGCTTCGGATCCATCGACTGGGACGAGTTCAACCAGGTGATCCGGGGCCACGGCCCGTGCAACCGCGAGCGGCTCGAGGCGCGTCGCCGCGCGCACGACGAGGGGGCGTGGGTGCGCGAGGCGGCCAGCGCGTACGCGGCGAAGCAGCGCGCGAGGCAGGCGGCGGAGGCGGCGTGACCGCGCCCGACGGCGCCGACGCGAACCGCACCGTCGCCGCGCAGGCCGGCGCGACGGCGGCCGACGGCGAGTGGCCGCTGTGGGAAGTCTTCACGCAGGGCGCGCACGGCGAGCCGCACGAGCACGCGGGATCGCTGCACGCGGTCGACGCCGAGCAGGCGCTGCAGAACGCGCGCGACGTCTATGCGCGGCGCGGCGGTGTCGCGTCGATCTGGGTCGTCCCGTCCGCGGCCATCACGGCGTCGTCGCCGGCCGAGGCGGGACCGTTCTTCGATCCCGGCGAAGACAAGGCGTACCGGCACCCGCAGTTCTACAAGGTGCCGCGCGGGGTGCGCGGACTGTGACCGAGCCCGCCGTCCTGCCGCCGCCACCGCCGCCCGTGCACGACGAGCTGGAGCTGCTGCTGCGACTCGGCGACGACCGGCTCGTGCTCGGACACCGGCTGAGCGAATGGTGCGGTCACGCGCCGATCCTCGAGGAGGACATCGCGCTCGCGAACGTCGCCCTCGACCTGCTCGGTCAGGCGACGCTGCTGCTGCGTCGCGCCGGCGAGGTGGAGGGGAAGGGGCGCGACGAGGACGCGCTCGCGTACTGGCGCGAAGCGATCGACTTCCGCAACTGCCTGCTCGTCGAGCAGCCCAACGGCGACTTCGGCGTCACGATCGCCCGCCAGTTCCTCTTCGACGTGTACGCCGTCGTCACGCTCGACGCCTTGGCTCGCTCGACGAGCGCCGAGCTCGCGGCGCTCGCCGCGAAATCGCTCAAGGAAGCGCGCTACCACGTGCGTCACAGCGGCGAGTGGATCCTCAAGCTCGGCGACGGCACCGAGGAGAGCCACCGCCGCGTCCAGCGCGCGATCGACGAGCTGTGGCGGTTCACCCCCGAGCTGTTCGCCGCGGACGACGTCGCGGCGCGGCTCGCCGCGCGCGGCGTCGGACCGGATCTCCCGGCGCTCCGCGCGACGTGGGAGACCCAGGTGCTCGACGTGCTGCACCGCGCCACGCTCACCGCCCCGACGGGGGCGTCGCACTCGCCGCATCTGCGCGGCGGACGAAGCGGCATGCACAGCGAGCACCTGGGCCATCTCCTCGCCGAGCTGCAGATCGTCGCACGCTCGCATCCGGGGGCGAGTTGGTGAGCGGCCCCCGCGCGACGCTCCCGACGCGCGACGCGGTGCTCGAGCTCCTCGACGCCGTGAAGGACCCCGAGGTGCCCGTGCTCAGCGTGCGCGAGCTCGGCATCGTGCGCGACGTCGCCGTCGATCCGGCGGGGGCGGTGACGGTCACGCTCACGCCGACCTACTCCGGCTGTCCCGCGATGCACGTCATCGAGGACGACATCCGCGCCGCGCTCGCCGGCGCCGGCATCGCGACCGTGCACATCGCGACCGTCTACGCCCCGGCGTGGACGAGCGACTGGATCCCCGACGCCGCGCGCGCCAAGCTCAAGGCCTACGGCATCGCCCCGCCCGCGCCGGCGGAGCAGGGCGCGCTCGTCCAGCTCGTCCGCGCCCACCGCGCGCCCCCCTGTCCGTACTGCGACTCCCCCGACACCGAGATCCGCAGCGAGTTCGGATCGACCGCGTGCAAGTCGATCTGCTGGTGCCGGTCGTGCGGACAGCCGTTCGAGGAGTTCAAGGCGATCTGACCACGCTCCGAGCCGGGCTCCTCCCCGACATGTCCTCTCGCGGCGTGCGCGAAGAACCGCCGCTCGTGCTGGCTTCTCCCGCAACGTGATGTTCACGCGGAGGCGGAGCCACGAAGAACGGCCGCTCGGGGCGGCTCTTACCGCAAGGAGTTCCACGCGGAGGCGCGGGGAACTGGCGGAGGCGCGGAGAACTGCTCAGCGAGCGAGCGGCGCGTGACGGGGCGCTTTCCGGGTCGCGATGCGCGCACCGGGGACGGTTCCTCTCCATCCACAGCCCCAAAGGCTCTTTGACGTTGCGGGGCCGAGAGCCGTGCGCTGGCGAGAGCTGCTCGCAGAGCAAGCCGTTGCCGTTGCTGTTGCAGTTCCCCGCGCCTCCGCGCATCCCTCGCGCCTCCGCGTGGAACTCCTTGCGCGAGGAGCCGAGCCGAGCGGCAGTAGCTCCGCGGCTCCGCGTGGGAACACGTTGCGATGAGAGCCGACCCGAGCGGCAGTTCGCTGCGCACGCCGCGAGAGGATGCGTCGGGCGAAGGCGCAGCATCGTCAGACCACGCTGCGTTTCCATCGCCCCTTCCGGAACACCACCGCGCTCACCACCGCCAGCGTCGAGAACGCGATCGTCATGGCCACGAACACGCCGAACGGTCCCATCCCCAGCTGCCGTGACAGGAGCCACGCGAGCGGGATCTCGAGCACCCAGAACACGAACAGGTTGATCCACGTCGGCGTCCGCGTGTCACCGGCGCCGTTGAACGAGTTCCCGATCACCATGCCGTACGCGTAGAAGATGAATCCGTACGCGACCGTCCGGAGCGCGAGGATGCCGTACCGCGCCACCTCGGGGTCGGGCGTGAATCCGCCGACGATCTGGCGCGCGAACACGACGAACGCGAGCCCGATCGCCGCGAGAAACACCGCGTTGTACCGCGCCGTCTTCCACACCGCCTCCTCGGCGCGCTCCGGCTTCTTCGCGCCGAGCGCCTGTCCCACCATCGTCGCTGCCGCGTTGCTCATCCCGAAGCTCGGCAGCAGCGCGAACATCACGACGCGGATGCCGATCGTGTATCCGGCGAGCGCCGCGCTCCCGAAGGTCGCGAGGATCCGCACGAGCCCGATCCAGCTCGCCATCCCGACGA
>Ga0310810_10010041_pt1 | contig 11006 bp, 12 predicted proteins | sample NCmetagenome_FD_207641 | JGI IMG/M metagenome (GOLD analysis project Ga0310810, IMG submission 207641) | Soil microbial communities from experimental microcosm in Duke University, North Carolina, United States - NC | ecosystem: Engineered > Artificial ecosystem > Soil microcosm > Unclassified ... | reverse complement strand
TCGAGCCGATCTCCGCTTCTCGGTTCGTGCTGTTCCTGCTGGTGCCGCTGGCGGTGATCGTGCTCGGGTTCCGGGACAGGCCCGCGCGATATGCCCTCCGCCTGGGCGACTGGCGCTGGGGGCTGGCCCTGCTCGGCGCGGGAATCGCGGTGATGACGCCGATCATCCTCGGCCTCGCCCAGCTGCCGGAGTTCCGCGGCTACTACGGCTCGGGGCCCGTCTCGCTCGGCGATCGCCTCCTGAACAACGTGGCCGAGCTCGTGCCTGCCGAGTTCCTGCTCCGGGGCTTCCTCATGTTCGCGCTGTGGCGTCGGATCGGGCCACTGGCCCTGGTCGTCGTCCAGGTCCCGTTCGTGCTCACCCACGTCGGCAAGCCCGACATCGAGCTGTGGTCGACGTTCATCGGCGGAACCGTCTTCGCCTGGCTCGACTGGCGGACGGGGTCGATCCTGTGGAGCGCCCTCGGGCACGTCTACGTGCTGACGCTGATGCTCCTCGCAGTCGGCGGCGCGACCCTCTAGGCGACCGGGCCGGCAGCGGCGCCCCAGCGGCGGACCTCGGCGTCGAGATCGAGGGGCAGGATGCCGCCGTGCTTCTCGAACTCGCCCCAGAACTCGCGTGGCACCCGCCACATGATCTCGAACTCGTTCCCGTCCGGGTCCGCGCCGTACAGCGACTTCGAGACACCGTGGTCGCTTGCTCCGCCCAGCGCCCCCACCGACGACAGCTCTCGGGCCGCCGCGGCCAGGTCCTCGATCGCCGGGACCTCCCAGGCGAGGTGGTACAGCCCGGTCGAGCCGCGGGGCGGCCGCGGCGCCTGCGGACCCACCGAGAAGAGGCCGAGGTCGTGGTGGTTCTCGCCGCCGCCGGCGCGCATGAACACGGCGCGCCCACCGGCCTCGCTGGAAACCACCTCGAAGCCGAAGACCCTGCCGTAGAACTCGGCCGCGACCTGCGCGTCGCGCACGTACAGGACGGCGTGGTTGAGTCGCGCGACCGGGATCATGGCGTGCCTCCATTGATGACGCGGTAGTGCCCGTCGCCGACGGTCATGTCCTCGGGGCGGGCGGCGTACATCCGGGTCATCGGATCGGCCAGCTCGACGCGCGACGGGTCGGGGAAGAACTGGAGGTAGTCGACGTCGCGCTCGTAGCGCATGCCCAGCCCTTCGGCGATCCGGATCGAGCCGACGTTGCCCGGGACGATGTACGCCACGAGACGCTCGAAGAGCTTGTTGTCGATGACGAACCGGGACATGGCGTGGGCCGCCTCGCGCCCGTAGCCCTGGCCCCAGAACGGCTTGCCAAAGCGATAGTCGATCTCGCCGTCCTCCGGGACCTCGCCCTCCTCGAACCCGCCCTGTCCGATGACCTGGTCGTCGTCCCTGCGTGCGATGACCCAGCCCACGCCCTTCAGTGGCTCCTTCTCCCAGCGGGCCATCAGGGAGCTGATGCCGCGTTCCGCGCGCTGCTCCGGCGTCTCGTCGCTGCGGCGCACGGGGATGTACCGGCGGAAGTCGGGATCCGAGGTGAATTTCGCCCAGGCTGCCACGTCGCCATCGCGTCGCTCGCGGAGCAGGAGACGCTCGGTCTCGATCTGCGCGACGCTGGCCATGGCACGACCTCATGCGGCTGACGACCTCGCGATGATGGCGCGGATCGGCGCGAGCGACACGCCGACCGTTCCGGCCGATAGACTTCCGCCCCGTGATCGTTGGAGTGGCCCGAGAGACCGCGGCTGGAGAGCGCCGCGTCGCGCTCGTGCCCGACGCGCTGTCGAAGCTCACCGGTGCAGGCCTCGAGGTGGTGGTCGAGCAGGGCGCCGGGGTCGGCGCACTGATCCCCGACAGCGCCTACGAGGCCGCGGGCGCGAAGGTCGTCAGCCGCGACGACCTGTACAGGTCGGCGGACGTCGTGCTCCGTGTCCAGAAGCCGAGCGACGACGAAGCGAAGCGGCTGCGCAAGGGCCAGGCGGTCATCGGGCTGCTGCAGCCGTTGCTGGATCCGAAGCTCATGGAGAGGCTCGCCGGCGCCGGCATCACCGCGATCAGCCTTGACGCGATTCCGCGCACGTTGTCCCGCGCGCAGACGATGGACGCCCTGTCCTCGCAGGCCAACGTCGGCGGGTACAAGGCGGTCGTCATGGCGGCCGAGGCGTTCGGGCGCTACTTCCCGCTGCTGACGACCGCGGCCGGCACCGCCAAGCCCGCGAACGTGCTCATCCTCGGCATCGGCGTCGCCGGGCTGCAGGCGATCGGCACGGCGCGCCGACTCGGCGCCGTGGTCAGGGCGTACGACGTCCGGCCGGAGACGCGCGAGCAGGCGGAGTCGCTGGGCGCGCAGTTCGTCACCCTCAAGACCCAGATCGACGCGACCGGCTCGGGCGGCTACGCCCGCGAGCTCACACCCGAGGAGCGTGCCGCCCAGCAGGCGGAGCTGAACGAGGTGATCGGCGGGATGGACGTCGTGATCACGACCGCCCAGGTCCCGGGCCGGAAGCCGCCGGTGCTGGTGACGAAGGACGCGGTTGCCAAGATGAAGCCGGGCAGCGTGATCCTGGACATGGCCGCGTCCGCGCTCGGCGGCAACTGCGAGCTGTCGAAGGCGGGCCAGACGGTCACGACCGACAACCTGGTCACGATCCTCGCCCCGGACAACCTGCCCGCGACGATGCCGGTGGGTTCCTCGTCCTTCTACGCCCGCAACATCTCGGCGCTCCTCCTCCAGCTCGTGAAGGACGGGCAGCTGAGCCTCGATCCCGCGGACGAGATCGCGGGCCCCGTGACCATCACGCACGGGGGCGAGATTCGCTCCGAGGCCGTGCGCAAGCTCCTGAATCCCGAGGCGAAGGCATGAGCGAAGCACTGCTCGCGGCGCTGACGGTGTTCGTGCTCGCGATCCTGTGCGGCTTCGCCGTCATCTCGAAGGTGCCCGCGACGCTGCACACGCCGCTGATGTCCGGCGCCAACTCGATCCACGGCATCGTCCTCGTGGGCTCCATGGTCATCGCCGCGTCGGCCCACGACCCGCTGAGCCAGATCCTCAGCTTCGTGGCCGTCGCCTTCGCCACGATGAACGTGGTCGGCGGCTACGTCGTCACCGACCGGATGCTCCAGATGTTCAGGCGCAAGCCGGCCGCTGCGCCCGCCGAGAAGGCGGAGGGCAAGGGCTAGCGGTGGACAGCCTCGACATCGTCGTTCGCCTCGCCTGGCTGGTCGGCGCGGCCGGGTTCGTGATCGGCTTGATGCGCATGAACTCACCGGCGACGGCGCGGAACGGCAACCTGCTGTCCGCAGCCGGCATGGCCATCGCCATCGGCGGCACGGCCGTCCTGCTCGCCGCTCGCGGCGACGCCGGCGTCACGGCGTGGATCATCATCCTGGCCGGAATCGCGCTCGGTGGAGGGCTCGGCCTGTACACCGCGCGGACCGTGAAGATGACCGCGATGCCGCAGCTCGTGTCGCTGTTCAACGCGGTCGGCGGCGGCGCGGCGGCACTGATCGCGATCGACGACTACATCCGCCTCGCGAGCGCCCAGACGCTCCTGCCGAACTCCATCCCGCTCGAGGTCAGCGTCCCGACCGTCCTCGACATCGTCATCGGCGGGATCACGTTCACCGGCTCGCTGATCGCGTCGGGCAAGCTCATGGGCGTCATCCCGGGCAAGCCGATCAAGGTCCCCGGCGGCCAGCTCGTCACGGTCGCCCTCGCCGCGGTCGTCGCGGTCGCCGCGATCTACCTGTGGCTCGGCAACGTCAGCGTCCCGATCCTGTTCGTGATCATCGCCGCGTCGCTGACCTTCGGCGTGACGATGGTGCTGCCGATCGGCGGCGCGGACATGCCGGTCGTCATCAGCCTCCTGAACAGCTTTACCGGGACGGCCGTGGCCATGGCCGGCTTCGTGCTCGGCAACGACGTCCTGATCATCGCCGGCGCCCTCGTCGGTGCGTCCGGCGCGATCCTGACCAAGCTCATGGCCGACGCCATGAACCGCTCGGTCATCAACATCATGATCGGCGGCTTCGGTGGCGGCGAAGGCACCGTCGCGGCCGGCGGGCCGGAGGGCGGCTCGGTCCGCTCGCTCGGCGTGGACGACGCGGCGATCCAGCTGGCGTACGCCCAGAACGTGATCATCGTGCCCGGCTACGGTCTGGCGGTCGCCCAGGCGCAGCACGCGGTGCGCGAGCTGGCCGACCTGCTCGAGCAGCGCGGCGTCAACGTCAGCTACGCGATCCACCCGGTCGCAGGCCGGATGCCGGGGCACATGAACGTCCTCCTCGCCGAGGCGAACGTGCCCTACCCGCAGCTGCGCGAGATGGACGACATCAACCCGGAGTTCGAACGGGCGGACGTCGCGCTGGTCGTCGGCGCGAACGACGTCACGAACCCCGCGGCGCGGCGAGCCGGGACGCCGGTCAGCGGGATGCCGATCCTCGACGTCGACCATGCCAGGTCGATCATCGTGATCAAGCGCTCGATGGGTCGCGGCTACGCCGGCATCGACAACGAGCTGTACGTCAATCCCAAGACCGGGATGCTCTTCGCCGACGCGAAGCAGGGCCTGGCCGATCTCGTGGCCGCGGTCAAGGCGCTCTGAGGCACGGTCTCGCGCCCCATCGCGCGGTCGCGGCCCTCCTCGTCCTCGCGCTCTCGAGCGCACTCGCCGCCTGCCTCGGGAGCCCACCGACAGCGATCCCGGACCCGGCAACCCCGCCACCCGAGGCCGAGTTCCTGCTGCGCATGGGCGTCGACCAGGCGATCCCGCCGCTTGCGAAGTTCGGATCGATCCCGTCGGTCGTCGTCAGCCTCGACGGGCGAGTCCTGACCGGCGGCGCCGTGCCCGCCATCTTTCCCGGACCCCAGGTCATGCCGATCGTCGAGCGTCAGCTCACGGCACGGGGCTGGGCTCGGATCGTCGCGGTCGCGCGCGACGCCGGGCTTCTCGGCGAGCGGTCGAGCTTCGGCGAGACGATGCCCGGCCAGGAGATCCTCCGGCTCCAGATCGTCGCCGATGGCCGGGCGTACGACCTGACCGCTCCGAACACGGCGATCCCGTGCGTCGGCGAGCCGTGCCACGGTGCCCCGGGGACGCGCGAGGCGTTCATGTTCATGGTCAGCCAGCTGAACGACCTGGAGTCGTGGCTCTTCAGCGACATCGGCAAGCAGGGGCCGTCGCGGCCCGAGGGCTACGCGATCATCGTCGGCGCGGTCCCCGACGACCACGGCCTGCCGCGGCTCTTCGTCGACTGGCCGTTCCCTGACGGCTTCGGTGCATTCGGCAAGCCGTTCGCGGATGACAGCGGCTTCCGCTGCGGCGCGCTCCACGGCTGGGACGCAATGACGTTCTTTTCCCTCCTGAAGGCCGCAAACCAGATGACGACCTGGCGCGATCCCGTCGACGGCTCGTTCCACGGGCTCACCGTCCAGCCGCTGCTGCCAGGCGACGGCGATCCGTGCGCGGGCATGGTCTAGGGACCCGCCGACTCCGCGATCGAGACGTCGACGAGCTCCGCGCCGAGCGCGGTGACCAGGTCCTTCGGCGCGAGGTGCAGGTTGACGCCCCGTGCGCCGCCACCGATCGCCACGACCGGTTGATCCGTGATCGCGGAATCCGCGATCACCGGCCAGGCGCGGCTCGAGCCGAACGGGGTGATCGTGTAGCGGACATAGCCGGTCGCCCGCTGCGCCTCGTCCGCGTCCGGCAGCGAGAGGCGGGTCACGCCCAGGTGGCCGCGCAGCTTCGGCCAGTCGAACCGGCGCCCGGCCGGGACGAGGACGAACAGGTAGTCGTCCTCGCCGCGCCGGACGACGATGGTGCGCAGCAGCGCCTCGAGCGGGATGCCCTGCATCGCGGCGCTCTCCTCGGCGCTGTTGGCGGGCTCCGTTCGGACGACCCGGTGGGTAACCCCAAGCCCGCGCGCAGCCGCGATCGCGGGCGTCTCGTCGTCCTGCATCGAGGGAATGATCCGCGGCGCGCCTGGCCCACGCTGCCCCGATTCGCGCTGGTCGCGCCTCGGTCTTGCCGCGGTCGCGCCGCGGCCGCGCCTCGGGCTCAGCTCGCCGGCGGGGCCTTCTCGCCCTTGTCGGGCCTGTCCTCGCTCGGGGCATACCACTTGTCGCGGTCCGGGAACGCACCCATGAGCTTGCGCAGGAGGCGGTGCAGCTGCTCGCGCTCGGTCGCCGTCAGCACCGACGCGATGCGCCGCTCGCGCTCGGCCTGCGTGCCGACCGTGCGCTCCCATGCCGCGTGGCCCTTCTCGGTTGCCTCGATGAGCTGGCCGCGACGGTCGTTCGGGTCGGGCAGGCGGCGAATCAGCCCGGCGGCCTCGAGGCGGTCGAGCCGGTTGGTCATCGCGCCGCTCGACAGGCGCATGTCGCCTGCCAGCTGGCCCGGGGAGCGCCTGTACGGCGGGCCGTAGCTGCGCAGCCGGCCGAGGAGGTGGAACGCTCGCCGGTCGAGCTCGAACTGGGCCAGCGTCTCTTCCATCGACTGGTCCAGATCCTTGTGCAGGTTGCCGATGCGCTCGACGATCCCCTCCGTCGTCCGGTCGAGCTTCGGGATCTCGCGCGCCCAGATGTCCAGCCAGTCGTCGAGCCGGTCGTGCCCGTCCTGGCGCTTCGCGTTCATGAGACCAGAGTATTCACCCGGTGGCATCTCGATGTCAAATCATTTGATATCGGATCGCTTGACATCAAACTACTAGCCCGGGTACGATCTGGTCGTTCGACATCGAGAGGTTCGACATCGAGCAACGGGAGCAGCGCGAAGGGGACAGGGACGACGATGGATGCAGTGACGAGCCTCGAGCTGGAGGCACAGCGGCGGCGCGAGACCGTCGCCAGCGACCGCGATCCCGATTGGCTGCGCGCAGCGGCATCGAGCGACGCGGTCGAGGCCAGGATCGTCGAGCCGCGCCGGCTCCGCCGCGCGCTCGGTGGCCAGCCTGACTGCGAGCCCGCGCCGCTGGCGCGACAGGCCGCCGGCTAGGTCAGCTGCAGGATCGGCCGCGGCTCCGGTCAGGCCGGCTGGGCACCCGCGGGCGATTCACCCTGCGTCCGCGCGAGCTCGACGAAGCCCGGCGCCGGCACGCCAGCGGGCGCCGGCGCAAGCGGGCTGGTGTACCCGAACCGATCGACGATGATGCGATCGGCCTCGCCAACCAGCGCCGCCGACCCCGCGTCATAGAAATCCCTGGTCTCGCGGCGGCGGGACGAGGTGTTCAAGCGCCGATGGCTCCTGATTGCCTCGACCTGAGCCTCTGTGAGCGCCGCGCCCGATCGGTGCAAGGCGTCGATCAACGTCTCTTCGAGCGACTCCTTGCGGATGAAAAGGTCCACGGCGTTGTGCTCGCGCTCGAATGCTCGGACCGCCTCGTAGCTATCGAGGCGTGTCAGGGCGCCCGGGTCGCCTGCCCTGCCGCAGTACACGTTCAGATACCGATAGCTCATGAAGCCGACGAGGCGGCCCAGCGACGGAGCCCCGTACTCGTACATCTGGTAGGGCAGCCGGTCCCCGAGCACGAGGGTCAGCCAGCGCCGGAAGGCATCGGCATCGTCCGCGTCCGTGTACGTCCGGCGCCATTCCTCGGGCCGGCGCCTGAACTCGGCCGCAAGGCGCGCGGCAGCCCGGCGCGCGTCCGACCGCCAACCGTGGCCTCGCATGCGGCGGTCGTGTGTCGCCGCTCGATACAGGTCGCCGCGGTGATCGCAGCCGAACGCCCAGAGCGAGACGTACCACTCCCACGGATCACGGATCGAGCCGAGCACGACGCGCGAGCCGTCGAGGAGGTCGGGCGTGATCGGGTTGTGCTTGCCGATCGTGGTGCCGCCGAGGTTCTCGCGAAGCAACCGACGGATGTGCGTGGTTCCGGTCTTCTGGAGCTCGAGGTACACAAACCTGCTGGAGACGAACATCTCGGGGTCTTCCCTCCCAGGCCTCGAGGTGAATGCGGATTCCGTCGCGATCCTACCGTTCGATCCGTCTTCGAGTCGACTACCCCGGGAAGACCGTTCCGCCGTTCGGCGACAGGACCTGGCCGACATAGCCGTCGCCACCCGGACCGACGAGGAAGGCGATCGTCGCCGCGATCTCGTCGGGCTGCAGGAAGCGGCCGATCAACACTGTCTGCCGCTCCGCCTCGATCTCGTCGGGCGTGTTGTCGAAGAGCATCGGCGTCTCGACAGGGCCCGGCGCCACGGCATTCACGAGGACGCCCTGGCCGGCGACCTGGCGGGCCAGCGAGCGCGTGAACCCGATCAGGGCGGCCTTCGCGGTGGCGTATTGGACGCTCGTGTGGCCCAGCCATACCGCTTCGGAGGCGACGAGGATGACGCGCCCCCAGCCCGCCTCGAGCATGCCCGGCAGGACGGCGTGCGTGCACAGGAACGCCCCGAGGACGTGGCTGTCGACGACGCGCTGCCAGCGCTCGAGGGTGACGTCGACGAACCGGCCCTCGCCGGCGAGCCCCGCGTTGTTGACCAGGATGGCGGCTGGTCCCAGCTCGGCCCGCAGCTTCTCGATCGCCTCGGCGACGCCGGGTGGATCCGTCACGTCCGCGTGCAGGGCGACGGCGCGTCCACCCGCCCGCGAGATCTCGGCGGCGACCGCCTCGACCTTGGCCGCCGTGCGGCCGAGGCAGCCGATCGCGGCCCCGAGGCTCGCCAGCCGGATGGCGGTGGCCCGCCCGATGCCGGACCCGGCGCCGGTCACGAGCGCCACGCGGCCGTCCAGCGAGCCTCGCTCCGGGGCGCTGCCGGTCATGCGCCCGCACCGTCAGCGGTCGCGAGCTCGATCCGGATGCGCTTGTTGATGCGGCCCTTCGACTCGTAGCCGGTGACCCGGATCGCGCCGACCTCGTGCGTGTTGGCGACATGGGTGCCGCCATCGGCCTGGAGGTCGAGCCCGACGATCTCGATCGTCCGCACCTCGGCGATGCCCGGCGGCAGCAGGTTGATCTTGGTCCGGATGAGGTCGGGGATCGCGAAGGCCTCGTCGCGCGGGAGAACGTTCACGCGCACGTCGCGACCAGCAGCGAGCTCGGCGTTGACCTTCGCCTCGATCTCGCCGACGAGCTCGCCGGACATGCGCTCGAACTCGAAGTCCATCCGCCCCGACCCCGGCTCCATGTTGCCGCCGGTGACCTGGGCGCCGTAGTCGCGCCAGACGACCCCGCACAGGACGTGCAGCGCGGTATGGGTGCGCATGAGGAGATGCCGCCGCGGCCAGTCGATCTCCGCCGTGACCACATCCCCCACCGCCGGCGCTGGATCGAGCGCGGCGTCCCCGGGTTCGAGGTCATGGAGGATCTCGCCATCCGACTTCCGCGCCGAGCGGACGGGCCACACCGCGCCGTCGGCCTGGCGGGTCAACGTGCCGGCATCCGGTGGCTGTCCGCCGCCGCCCGGGTAGAACACGGTCGAGTCGAGGAGGACGGCGGGCATCGGCTCGAGCTCGACGGCAAGGATCCGGGCGGCGGCGGAGCGCGCGTAGGCGTCCGAAAAGCACAGCTGCTCGCCCCTGGACACGTCGGAAGAGTACCGAGGTCCGGTGCGTCCGGGCATCGAAATAAGCCGGAGGTAAGCGGCCGCCTGTAGGGTCGGAGCCGGCGCCGTGGGCGGCTCGGAGCGGTCCTGTCGGGTCAGGTGGGGTCGCGTTCAGGGGATCGACACCAATGGTCCTGGTCTGACCCCGGACTATGGTCGCATCGACGTGGTGCGGTGCCGTTCGTACGTTTGGGTCCCTCGATCGGCGAGGACGCAACCAACTTCGAGGAGACAGTACTGATGGCCCAGATCCGACGGGCATGGACCTTCGTCATGGCAGTCGCCCCCATCGCGGCGATCGCCCTTGTCGAAGCCGCCATGCGGCGCTGGGGCTAGCCCCCCAGCCTCACCTCGATCCTTCGAGGCCGACCGGTCCCTTCCTCCCGGACGGCCAGACGCTCGAACAGGACCCGGACCCTCCTTCCGGGTCTTGTTCCTTTTCCGGGCCGTCGCGGCAAGGTCCGCCGCCGCACCGACGGCGGTATGTGTTGGTCAGCGTGACGCGAGCGCCGGCCGGCCGGCCAGCGGCGTTGGAACCAGCTCGAGCCTGATCGCCACCATGGCCGCCTCGACGCGGCCCGAGGCGCCGAGCTTGGCCAGGATGTTGCCGACGTGGACGCCGACGGTCTTCTGGCTGATGAACAGCCGCTCCCCGATCTCGCGGTTCGTCCGGCCCTCGGCGATGAGCGCGAGCACCTCGCGCTCACGGCGCGACAGGCCGAACGCCTCCTTGTCGCGCTTGGCCCCGTCCTCGGGCGCAAAGGCGGCAGCGATGCCGGAAGCGCTCGCTGCCGGGATCGGCTCGCCCGCGGCACGATTGGCAATCGGCTCGCCGCTCCGTGCGGCCCGATCGGCTGCCGTCGCCTTCCCACCTCGGCCGGCCTGGGCGGCAACGTCCCGGGAGGCGATGTCGGGCGCCATGACCGGACGTCCAGGTGACCCGCCATCGGCGGCCTCCGCACCCGGCAGGGTGATCAGGGCGCGGGCGGCGAGGTTCGTGAGCTCGCGGAGGAGGGGCCGCGCGCCGAGCTCCCGCGCGATTCGCGCCGCCTCGACGAGCGGGCCGCGTGCAGCCGCCCGAGCCACCCGGGCATCCCGACCTGGGAGCGCCGCCTCCGCCTGACGCCAGCGCGCTCGCGCGACCTGGTACGGCTCCCCGGCCCGCTCCCACGCCTGCGCGGCGGAATCCCAGAGGACCGGGTCGTCGCGGCCGTCGAGCCGCGCCGCGAAGCCACGGGCGGTAGCGAGATTCGCGTCGGCCTCGTGCCGGCTCGGCGCGCCCGGGGCGACGCCGCTGGTCCGCAGCACCGTCTCGGCCTCGGCAAGGACCCGCTTGGCCCGGCCTCGCGCCCCGCTGATCTCCGGGAGGGCGTGCCGCTCGCGCGCATCCGTGGCGACCGCGGCCTGCACCTCGAGGTAGGTCGCGGCCATCCGCGCCGCCAGGGCCCAGTCCTCGGCGCGACG
>Ga0310810_10010039_pt1 | contig 11007 bp, 10 predicted proteins | sample NCmetagenome_FD_207641 | JGI IMG/M metagenome (GOLD analysis project Ga0310810, IMG submission 207641) | Soil microbial communities from experimental microcosm in Duke University, North Carolina, United States - NC | ecosystem: Engineered > Artificial ecosystem > Soil microcosm > Unclassified ... | reverse complement strand
CCGGTTACTTTGCGGGCTTTCTCTCAGGTATTTTCTTCGGCAAATTGCTGATGCTGGGCGGTTATCAGCTCGGATTTGAAGTGATGGCTGGGCTTACGTTGGTGTCCGCCATTCTTTGCTGCTTTCTGTATCGTAAGAATGACGTCAGCAAAGCCAATTCATGCCCCGAATCGGAACCTCTCCAAAGGGAGGCGGTGACGAGATCAGAACTTGCCGGGTTCAGGACGATACCAGGTTCGACCCTGGAAAGCCGTTAATTATTGTATGAACGACTATCCCTATGACACCCAATCTGCCCAGCTCACGCGATAAGCTCCTGTTCACCCCCGGCCCGCTGACCACCAGTCTCAGTGTAAAGCAAGCGATGCTGCACGATGCGGGTTCCTGGCATTTCGAATTTAACGCGCTCGTCGCGCGGCTTCGGGAGCGCTTGCTCGGCATCGCCGGTGTATCCGGTGCCGCCGGCTGGGAGGTAATTCTGCTGCAAGGCAGCGGCACCTATGGTGTCGAAGCCGTCTTTCAAACTTGTGTCCCACCCAAAGGTAAAGTCGCTGTCCTTACCAATGGGGCTTATGGCAACCGGATCGTCCAAATGCTGTCGCTGGCCAGAATCGATCATGTCGTGCTGCGGACCCCTGAGAATCTTCCCACTGATCCAAATACGCTGCATGAGCTAATCGCTAGCGAGAAGGCGATCAGTCATGTCGCGGTCGTTCATTGCGAGACGACTACTGGCATTATCAATCCGATTGCTGAACTAGGGGCCATTGCCCGCGCACATGGGAAGACGTACGTAGTGGATGCGATGAGTAGTTTTGGCGGCATCCCGATCGATTTTGCGGGTTGTGGCATTGATTACCTAATCTCTTCGGCCAATAAGTGCCTTGAAGGCGTGCCGGGTTTTTGTTTTGTGATTTGCCGCCGAGAGAGCTTGATGGCTTGCGAAGGCTACGCGCGAAGCCTGAGCCTGGATCTGCTCGGTCAGTTGAAAGGGTTTCAGACCAATGGCCAGTTTCGTTATACGCCTCCCACGCATTCCTTGCTGGCCTTTAACCAGGCCCTCAACGAACTGGAAATTGAAGGGGGCGTCGCCGCCCGGGCCGAACGTTATCGTCGCAATCACCAGGCACTGCTGGAAGGTATGGCGAAAGTGGGACTGCGGCCGTACCTGGATCCCGCAGTCCAGAGTCACTTCATCACCGCGTTTGAGTATCCAAAGCGAGCCAGTTTTTCTTTTGATCGCCTCTATCGTCAGTTAAGCGATCGCGGGTTTATCATTTATCCAGGGAAACTTACACAAGTCGATACCTTCCGCATCGGAACCATTGGACGGATCTTTCCCGAAGACTTGAAACAACTTACGACCGCGATTGCCGAGTTGCTGGGTTCCCTGGATTAAATCAGGCAAGCTCCCGCGGGCCAGGTCAGTTGGTCGCAAATTTTTCGCGCAGATATTCGAGGTGATGCCTGACACCGGTCGGTTCGCCGGTCGCTCGTTGGATCAAACTCTGTGGCAGATAACGCAGACCCTGGCTATGGATTTTCTCCCGCAACCATTTGAGCAAACCGGCGTATTCGCCTTGCGCCAATTCTGCCGCAAGTCCCGGTTGGTCCGTTTTTGCCCAGCGCATTAATTGTGCCGCGTTGAGATTACCCAGCGTGTATGTTGGGAAATAGCCCATGTCCCCCAGGCTCCAATGAATATCCTGGAGGCAGCCTTCGGAGTCCTTAGTTACTTTTAAGCCCAACATCTTTTCGAATTCCTGGTTCCAGAACGCCGGCACGTCGCGTACTGCCAGTTGGCCTTCGACTAAGCGGACCTCGACTTCAAAACGGAGAATGATATGCAAATCATAAGTTACCTGGTCCGCTTCTACGCGGATAAATGAGGGACTGACCCGGTTAGCCGCTGCCGCCAGTTGAGCCGGCGTCAGGCGTTTCAAGTCGGGAAAATGGCGGCAAGCGAGCGGGTACCAACGTTCCCAAAAGGCGGGATCACGTCCGACATGATTTTCCCACAGCCGCGATTGGGATTCATGGATGCCGAGCGAAGCAGCGATGCCCAGTGGCGTGCCGAAATGCTCCGCCGGAAGCCCTTGCTCATACAGCCCGTGCCCGGCTTCATGAAGAACGCCGTAAAGGGATTGCGTAAAATCCTGTTCGTTATACCGAGTCGTGAGTCGGCAATCGGCGGGGCCTAAAGTGATGCAGAAGGGATGTGTGGTCGTATCGATCCGGCCCGCATCAAAATCGAATCCAATCGCTTCGGCGATTTCGCGGTTCAGCGCTTGCTGCGCCGCCACCGGGTAGTTCCCGTGCAACAGATCTTTCGGAATTGCGGCGGAGCGCGCCCGGGCAGCTTCGAGGATGGGAGCCAATGCCGGACGCAGTTCGCCGAATAAAGTCCGTATTTGGGCGGTGCGGGTGCCGGGCTCGAATTCGGCGAGCAGGGCATCGTAGGGCGTGTCGACAAAACCCCAGCCGTCAGCCCGGCGGCGGTTCAATTCCAGCAACTTTTCCAAATGTGGCTTGAAGATTTTGAAATTGGATTTTTGCCGCGCTTCCTTCCAGACCGCTCGAGCATGGGCACGGGTTCGTTCGAATTTTTCCACCAGCGATGCCGACAATTTCGTCGCCCGGTCGTACAGCCGTCTCCATTCGCGGACATTGGCGGCCTCCGCGGAATCGGGTGTAAAACCGTGTTGTTCACACTCGCTGATCCAAGCGCCCGTCGAGCTGGCGGTGAAAAGCCTGTGCTTCTGTCCGGCCAGATGCGCCAATTGCTCGGCGCGAAACGCGAGGGCTTTGGACGGCATATAAGTCTCCAGGTCCCATGTGAGTGTTTCCGCCGCGGTTGAGAGCAGAGCGATTTGATGAGCTCGCTTTAAGAGTTTGCGATAAGAGCCGAATTGTTCTGACATAATATTTGTCGCGGAGCAGAGTGACCGATCGCCCGAATTTGCCTCTACACGATATCGGGGTCAATCTCGTCGGCGGCCCAAAGCAAACGGCCTTCCATGCCTCCCGCGATTACTAACGTTAGCCCTGTAATGTGCCGCGTCAGATTGTCGGATGAAAGGAACACTGCCGCCTGGGCAATATCCCCGGGCCGGGCGAGTTGCGGCAGAGCCATCGTCGCCGTTACTTTGCGGATGACTTGCTTGTCTCCGAGCTTTTGCGCGAGCCGCGGCACGACGGTCCATCCTGGGCAAATGCAATTGATCCGCCCGCCGCAGTAATCATCGGTGTGCGGGGCCAGGCGTGCCAGTTCATTCTTCAACGAGCGCGTCAGGCCATACGCGAGGGCGCTTTTGGCTCCCGCGTAATCAGCGTGGCCGGCCTCGCCAAAAACTGCCGCCGTCGAGGCGATCAGCACCGCGTTGCCTCGTTTCTGTTTCTCCACCACCCGAAAAAATTCGCGGACACTCAGAAAAGTTGTCGTCAGCACGCCATCCATGGTGTGCCGCCATTGCTGAAGACTCATCTTATGCAGGGGCACGTTGCGCACTTCCCAGGCACCGGCGTTGGCAATCAAAGTGTCGATTCGTCCGAAATGATTCACGGCTCGAGCGAACATCTGCCGCGCCTCAGCCTCACGGGTCAGATCGGCGCGTAGGGCGAGACTTTCGGTTCCTGCGAGGTCTGCCTGGAGGTGTGTCAGTCGGGCCCGCCCGCTGCGGTAATGCAACACCAAGCGAGCGCCTTCCGCAGCAAATGCTCTAGCGATACCAGAACCGATCCCGCCAGAAGCGCCTGTAATGAGGACGACTTTACCCTTCAACCCGGTTTCCATGACGCGAGGATCACTATCTCAAATCGACATACGAGGCGAGCCATTCCCTTTCTTTCCTTGATCAAATGGAGTAGATTATCATACGGCTTGGCCAAGGCTGTAGGCGGTTGCAAAGCAACGGCACAGATCTTTGGAGCAGCCGATGTTCGTCAAAAGACGATCACTGGAGGAGATATGCAGAAGCTGGAATTCAGTTCCGACGAATTGGACCTGCTCCGCGAGATGCTGCAGCACGCCCTGAGCGAGATCGACGTCGAAGTATTCCGCACCGATACGCATGATTTTAAAACCATGCTAAAAGGGCGGCGCGAACTCATGGAGCAGATTTTGGCAAAACTCTCCGCGGTCCCCGCTGTGAGATGAGCTTTTACCTCGTCGGTGGGTCGCCAAAATGGGCTTTCCAGGAGATGTAAGCCGCTTCATCAGCGAGGAGAGCATCAATGGCTGCTGCCAGCGGATCGAGCCGAACTATGCCGGAGAATACTGCCCGATCCCCAATCGAGTTCTGAATGAGAAACGTCGGGCGTTGATTGACCTGCAGCGCGTGAAATTCAGCCGTAGTCGTCTGCGCTTTTTCGGCGATGTCAGCAGCTTGAGCTCGTGTCTGTAATTTGATCGGGTCAATACCGCCTGCCGTCGCCGCCGCCGCGACTGCGACCTCCCAACGGTCCACCTTTTTGCCCTCTCGCATGCCATCCTTTGCGATGGCGAGCCGAACGCGGTCGTCGGTGATGCCCAGTTCTTTGGCCGCCAACGCGACATAGTTTGGGATCAGATATTGTTTGATCTCTGATTCCAACCATCCTGGGTTCAACATAAACGGAGAGCGCATGATCGATCCGCTCCGCCGATAAAACCATTCGCACTGATTCCGGGAAACGGGGTACGCCTCAGCCGGCATCAGGGCGATTTTCCAGTCAAACTCCACACGACCGGCATAGCGCTGCTTCAGGTCTGCCCAGGCAGGCTCAGCCCAATAACACCAGGAAGAAATGACTTCGAGATAGTAAGTGACGTGGACCATGGTTTGGAGGGTGCCGACGGTTTGGATAAAAATCCAATAGAAAACTCGTCGCAGCAGGCGTCTCGCCGGCCGTTGAGCCGGGCATCCTGTCCGGCGGAATTAAACTATGAAAATTCTGTCCTCGCCCTGCGAGTTCGCCTCAACTTGGTCTCCATCACGGCCGCGCCTGCGGGTTTGACCCGTTTACATTACTTGTTATTCCCCTCCGGCGCTGCTCGTTTTGCTTGTCAGTACCCAACGGGACCGGGTGTCTGGGTTGGCTGCGGTTTCTGGCTTGAGGCCCGGATAAGATTCTCAAGGATCCGATTTACGAGGCGAGCCGAGAGGGCGTAGGTAGATACCCGGCTGGCCCGTGCAATGTTAAGCCCAATCGCTTGGCCGTCCAGATTCACTAAGGGTCCGCCGCAAAGCCAAGGTGGCAACACTGTGTCGTGCTCGATGGCTTGTTCAAAACCTCCAGCCCGCGTGCTGACTTGACCTCCGAGTCGACTGAGCCGTCGTTCACGCGCAGACTCCTGGCCCAACTGCCCAGAGCCAGGCGGCATCAGACGCACCGCCGCCTCAAACTGTTCCTCCGAACGCTGGACACGCACTTTGACGGTTTGGCCGGCGCGGAATTCTGCTAACTCGTCGAAGACCTGCGCGCGATTCGTCACCCCGGTACCGTTTAGCGCCACAATCACGTCGCCGGGCTTCAGGCCGGCCCGTTCGGCACCTAGTCCGGGAACCAGGCTCTCAATGCGGGGAACTGTGGTGCCGAAATCGAGCTGGACGCCAATGAAAGCCCGTGTCGGACGGATCTTCCGCGGCAGAGCGCTGACAATCCCAACGGCATGCGGGGTCTCCGCGATCCCGGGCGTGATCACCCACTGGCCGAGTGAGACCTCTCCAGTGGCCCACCGGATTGGCTTGAGATTCTGAGCATCTACTCGCACGAGGGCCACATCTTCTTCGTCATCAGTGCAGAGCAACTCGGCATCCACCTCCTTCTCGCTGGCAAGCCAGCATGTCAGCTTGCCCGCCTTGAGTTCGCTGGCTTTGGTCAGCACCAGCCCATTGGTAGCCACGATTGCTCCCAAGGCCACCGTGTCACCATCGACATTGAATTTTACAATTGAAGAACGGGTCGCTTCCGATACCGGCGCAAACGCGCGCAGGGTTTCCTCGCCACTCCGAAAGCGATTGCGCGACAGCGTAAGGGGAAGAGACTCTTCCTGCGCGCCACTCGAGTTCAACACCGCTGCTGCCACCATAACGGCCAGCATCAGACGAATTGAAATAAAGTAGAACTTGATCTTACTCATTTGGGTTTCAGCGGCTCCAGTTTCACGTTCACCGCCAGCAACTTTTCGCCCCGTTTGACTTCCAGGTTAAGTGTTTCGCCGGGTTCCGCCTCCGCCAGCCAACGTTTGAAGGAAGCGGACACTCTGATTTCTCGCCCGTCTACTTTAAGCACCAGGTCTCCCACTTTCAGGCCCGCTTTAAGAGCTGGACTATCGGTGTCAATTGCACTGAGCCGGCATCCGGCCACATCGTCGACCCCCACCGCGCCGATATAAACCCGCGGCGAGTACGCCATCGTACTCCCCTTCGCCGCATTTACCAACCGATCCCAATCGTCGTAATATTGAGTTATTGCGACATGGAAATTCTCTGCCACCGAACTGCTGATGGAGCTGTGGATACCGATGACTCGACCGTACATGTCGAACAAAGGACCGCCCGAATCCCCAGGGCTTATGGTGCAATCGGTCTGCAACGCGTCCGCCCCCAGCCGGAGGATGCGGCCCAACCGGATGACCAGGGATCGCCTCAGATCAAAACCGCCGGGGTGGCCGAGGGCGAGCACCCAATCCCCAATGTGGGTCTGGCTCAAATCTCCCATCGCCGCATGGGGCCACGGACCCGGGTCCGTTATCCGCATCAAGCCAGTGTCGCTGTCCAGATCGACCCCGAGGGTCCGTCCCCGCGCGGTTCTGCCGCCGGAGAAGGTAAATTGCACGTCGCGATTTGGCCTGCCGCATACATGCCCCGCCGTCAGCACAAGGCCATCCGCTGAGATGACGACGCCACTGCCGCTCCCAAAGCCGACCTCAACCGCCACGACCGAGGGCGACAATTGCCTCGCCAGGGCTTTGACCCGCTCTTCCATGGATCTGAGGTCGGCAATCGATGTGGGTACCGTTTTGGCGAACGCCGCCGCCAATTCTTCGGGGTGAGCAGGTGCAGGTTGGGGTTTTGGCGCTGCTGGTTGGCCCTGACCCTCGGTTTGATCGGCGCTCAGTGGAGATACGGGGCGATCCGCAAGCGGCGACGCCCCAGCGGCAATCACCGTCGCGATCAGCCACAGTATGAAGGTGATGCTCCTGCAGTCAGCGATGGCTCGCGTCCTGCCAAACGCCAGAGCAGCCTCACGACTTATCATGGGCCGTCTCCGCCTGCCTCGTGTGTTCATGGAATAATACGAGATTCTAAGTCCAAATTGTAGCACACAATGCCTTAAGCTGGCATTAAGACTGAGCAAACGGGTATTGGCTCGTTGACGCTACAGACCTCGCTAATTACTTGAAACCAGCTCCTCGCTGGGGCCAAATGCGTGCTGTTCATGAATCACTCTGGCCGTTCAGCACCGCTCTTGAGGCTGGAAGAGGTCAGTAAGTCGTTTGGTGTAGTCCATGCCCTGAGCGGAGTGACGTTCGAACTGCTGCCCGCCGAGGTTCACGCGTTGGTCGGTGAAAACGGCGCTGGCAAATCGACCCTGGTCAAGCTGGTGACGGGAGCGCTGCAGGCCGATTCGGGTAGCATTGAGATCCTCAATCGACGTGTGGCTCACCTCAACCCCGGCCGTTCGCATAAACTCGGCGTGGCCTGCATTTACCAACAGCCTGCACTTTTCCCGGATCTCTCGGTCGCCGAAAACCTCCGGCTGCGGTTGAGTCCGTCCGCGCCCTTTCGTCGGGTTGATTGGGCTGAGTCTCGCGCGCAAGCAGCCGAACTGCTCGAACTCATTGGGGCCAGGATTTCGCCGGAGAGTGAAGTTCGCCAATTGTCGATGCCGGAACAACAGTTGGTCGAAATCGCGTGCGCCGTCGGGTCGGGCGCGAGGATCATCATCATGGACGAGCCGACGGCTTCGTTAACCCAGAAAGAGCAGCATCTGCTTTTTGGCGTGGTGAAGCGGCTCCGTCAAAACGGGGCAGGGGTTGTCTACATCAGCCATCGCCTCGAAGAAGTCTTCGCGCTCGCGGACCGTGTAACGGTTTTGCGCGACGGTCACAGCGTCGGCACAAACCCAATCGGGGAGCTAAGCGAGGCGGCTCTGATTCGCGAGATGGTCGGACGAGACGTTTCCGAAACCGTGGCTTCGTCACAAAGCCGGGCAGGAGAGATTGTATTATCACTGCAGAACGTTGGCTGCGCAGCGTCGGGCATTCACGCAATCAATCTCGACGTTCGCGCGGGCGAAATCGTTGCGCTAGCCGGGTTGGTCGGCGCCGGGCGAACCGAATTGGCGCGCGTGCTCTTTGGGATCACGCCTGCCGACACAGGGGAGATTCGTTTGAACGGGCAAACCGTCAGTATAGGTTCTCCGCGACAGGCGATCACTCATGGCATCGCTTACCTGCCCGAAGACCGTCGGCGTCATGGGGTGATTCTGGAAATGAGCATCGCCCAGAACATCACCCTGTCGATTCAGGATCGGCTTTTCCCAGGCGGCTGGTTGCGTCCAAACGCCGAGCGGAACACGGCCACCGATTACATGCGGGCACTCGAGGTAAAAGCGGAATGCCCCGAGAGAGAAGCGGGAACACTATCGGGTGGCAATCAGCAAAAAGTAGCGCTGGCGCGCTGGCTGGCGACCCAACCCAGACTCCTGATCCTCGATGAACCCACTCAAGGTATTGACGTTGGAACCAAGAACCAACTCCATCGGATGATCCGGGAACTGGCTACCAAGGGAGTGGCAATCGTAACGATCTCGAGTGATCTGCCGGAGGTCCTGGCCCTGGCCGATCGCATCGGCGTGATGCGCAACGGGACGTTGGTTGCCATCCTTCCACGAGCCAGCGATGCCGATCAGGTGATGGGCCTGGCATTCGGACAGGAAGCGGGTGCGCCTTGAGAACCGTTCGCCGCGAATATTCTGTCTGCATCGCGCTGAGCCTGATCCTCTTCGCGCTTGCAATTTTCGCGCCCTCTTTTTATCAGCCGACACCCTTCCTGTCGTTCCTGGCGAGGCAAGCACCCGCACTCATTGTCACGTGCGGCGCCGCGTTGATCATCATCGCGCGACAAATCGACATTTCAGTCGGCTCTCAACTCGCGGTGTGCAGCGTATGTGCCGGATTGCTCTCGACAGCAAACTGGCCGGCCGGGTTGGTTCTGCTGGCGGCAATCGCACTCGGAGCGACGCTTGGCTCAATTAACGGATTTTTTGTTGCGGGATTACGATTGCCTTCGATTGTAGTCACTCTCGCCACGATGGTCACCTGGCGTGAAGCATTGCGCTGGAAACGCCAAGGGGCTTTCGTAAATCTCCCGCAAGGCGCCCAGTGGTTTGGGCTGAGCCAAACTCAAGGACAACTCACGATCATAGTCGTCGCCCTTGCTGTGCTGGCGGGCTTGGCCCTTCTAACAAGGCATCTAGCTGCCGGCCGATTCATTTATGCGACTGGATCCGATGTCGAAGCCGCCCGGCTCGCCGGAATTCGCCCGCAATTGGTTACCTTTAGCTTGTTCGTTGTCATGGGTGCGCTCAGCGGACTAGCTGCAGTGCTCAACAACGCGCAATCCCCGCAAGTCGATCCGAAGGCCGGCACCGGACTGGAGCTCAAGGCTATTGCCGCTGTGGTAGTTGGCGGTGTCGCGATTTCGGGCGGGCGCGGACATCTTTGGGGAGTGTTTGTAGGCTTTCTGTTGATGGCGTGCGTGAGTCCTGCCTTAGTGTACCTCCATATCGAGGCCTACTGGGAACGAGCCATTGCAGGCGCTATTATTTTATTGGCCGTGCTTGGCGATGGGTTAGGCAGCGTTCAGAAAACGACGACCTCCGGGAGCCTCGCGTCCGGCGAAACGGTCACGTCAAGGTGATTATGGGGACGACATCCAATGTATCATCCTGGAAGGCGCTCCTGCTCAAGCACGAAACCCTGCTATTCATAATTGTGGTACTCGAATGGTTTTTTTTCGCTGCGATAGGCAGGCGATTCGGGACGCTGGAGAACAGTTACGATATCCTTCGCCACTCGACTGAAATCGGTTTGCTCGCACTGGCGCTGACACCGATCATTCTCACTGGCGGGATCGATCTTTCGGTTGGGTCGTTGCTCGGCTTATGCGCGATTCTGTTCGGCAAGCTATGGCGTGACGCGCATTTTCCTATATGGTGGGCAGCAATCGTAACCCTGGCAATTGGTGCAGTGGCCGGTGGTATGAATGCCTGGTTTATCTCCCGGGTTCGCCTACCCCCTCTAATTGTCACACTCGGCACCTTCTCGCTGTTTCGCGGTTTGGCCGAGGCCATCACTCATGGCGTCGACACGTTCACAGATTTCCCCGGTTCTTTTCTGCGCCTTGGCCAGGGCCAATGGCTGGGCTTGCCGGCCCAAGCGCCCGCGTTTCTGCTGGTCGCCGCGGCGATTTGGGTGATGGTCCACTTCACCGTCCTCGGTCGCAGTTGGCGCGCCATCGGTTTCGCTCCGGAAGGGGCGCGCTACGCAGGAATTCCAGTCGAGCGCCGCATCGCTTCGGTTTATGTAATTGCAGGAATAATTGCCGGGCTCGCCGCAGTGCTCTATACCGCCCGACTCGGCCAGGCTAAGGCCGACGCCGGCACCGGTTACGAGTTGTTTGCCATCACCGCGGTGGTGCTCGGCGGCACTAGCATTTTCGGCGGGGTCGGCTCTGTTCCTGGGACATTACTGGGCGTGGCTGCCATTGCCGTGTTGAGCAATGGCCTCGTCCATGCCCGTCAACCCCGCGAGGTCGCCGGGATGCTGACCGGTCAGCTGCTCCTGGTCTCGCTGGCTGCCTCGGTGCTGGCGAAAAGGATCGCGCTTCATTATAAATCCCGAAACGCAAATCAACCCGACAGCTTTAGCTGAATGATGAAACCGATATCTGCGCTCATCCTCGCATCCTGCTTATTCCTGGTCGCCTGCGATAAATCCGCCGACACCGGTGCGGGCAC
>Ga0310810_10010038_pt1 | contig 11007 bp, 10 predicted proteins | sample NCmetagenome_FD_207641 | JGI IMG/M metagenome (GOLD analysis project Ga0310810, IMG submission 207641) | Soil microbial communities from experimental microcosm in Duke University, North Carolina, United States - NC | ecosystem: Engineered > Artificial ecosystem > Soil microcosm > Unclassified ... | reverse complement strand
AGCGGCAGGGACCGGCCTTCGCACAAGCCACCAGTGCTGCGACCAGTCCGTGCCGCTCGCACCCGGCTCACCGCTCGGCCAGCGCTGCGCCGCAGCTCACGCAGTGCCGCCAGCCCGGCTCCACCTCGCTGTGGCACTGCGGACACTCCGGTGGGGTCTGGCGCTGCCCGCAATGGGGACAGAAACGCACCGGCCGGTCGGACGGGAGTCGGTCGCCGCAGTAGAGGCAGTGCGGGCCGGGGTCGGCGGCTTCGTCGGCGGTCGGTTGGTGCTCGAGATCCTCGATCGGCTCGTCGAGATCTCCGATCGGCTCGATGGGATCGAGCTGAGGCAGGTCGAGGCCGGGGATGGGAGGAGCGGGCGGTGCTGAGGCCGAGGCCACGTACGGCAGGTCGGACTCGGGCTCGGGATCGAGCGCCCGCGCCAGCGGATCGGACCGAAGCGAGATCACCACGTGCTCGACCTGGCGCAGCACGTCCAGGTCGGGGTGCGGGCTCTGCAGCTCCTCCACGAATCGCGCCCGCGCGTCCTCCGGCTCGGTGCGGACCAGGTTGCCCTCGCCGGCGCAGAGGCGAAGCAGGACCATCTCGTAGTCCTCGCTGCTCTCGAGGTGCAGTGCCCGGCGGTTGGCGCGGTAAGGGATGATCGACTGCAGCACATCGTCGAGCGGAATCGGGTGATGCAGCCGCGCGGGATCACTCGCCGCCAGGTTGGCGACGAGCCGCCGAAAGAAGCGCTCCAGATCGGTCACGCGGGCCTCGCGAGGACGGGCAGTGTCGCAGGTTAGGAGTGGCCTGCAGCGGTGTCAAGGAAGGAGTTGTGAGCCGAGCGCATGGAATGCGTGGGCGGCCGCGCCGTGCCGCCGCATCTCCCGCCGAGACCGTCCGTGGTGCCCGCCGGCGACTGGCTCGGGCCGTTGCCGGGCCGTATAGTTGAGCGACTCCCCCTCATAGGACTCCGATGTCCGATCTGCTGACCCGGCTCCAGACGGCGCTCGGCGGTGCCTATCGCCTCGAGCGGGAGCTTGGGGGCGGGGGAATGAGCCGCGTGTTCGTCGCCGAGGATGCGGCGCTGGGCCGGAAGGTCGTCCTCAAGGTGCTCCCGCCCGAGCTCGGCGCGGGTCTCAGCATCGACCGATTCCGTCGCGAGATCCAGCTCGCGGCGAGCCTGCACCACCCCAACATCGTGCCCCTCCTGACCGCCGGCGAGGCCGACGGGCTCTTGTACTACACCATGCCGCTCATCGACGGCGACTCCCTGCGCACCCGGCTGGCTCGCGAGGGCGAGCTTCCCGTCGGCGAGGTCGTGCGCCTCGTGCGGGACGTGGTGGACGCGCTGGCCTGTGCCCACGAGCGTGGCGTCGTCCATCGAGACATCAAGCCCGATAACGTCCTGCTCTCCCGCAATCACGGCCTGGTCACCGACTTCGGCGTGGCCAAAGCGCTGAGCGAGGCCACCGGGGGGAGCTCGTTGACCTCCGCCGGCGTCGCGCTGGGCACGCCGGCGTACATGGCGCCCGAGCAGGCCACCGCCGACCCGCACGTGGACCACCGGGCCGACATCTACGCCGTTGGCGCGCTGGCCTACGAGATGCTGGCGGGCCGGCCACCGTTCGTGGCCCCGACGCCGCAGGCGGTCCTGGCCGCGCAGGTGACGCAAGCCGCCGAGCCGGTGACGCGGTTCCGGCCATCGGTGCCGCCCGCCCTCGCGGCGCTGGTGATGCGGTGCCTGGAGAAGCGGCCGGCCGACCGGTGGCAGAGCGCCGACGAGCTGCTGCACCAGCTCGAGGCGATGGCCACACCGAGCGGAGGGATGGCGCCGACCGGCGCTTCGGCGGCCTTCCCCGGCTCCGCTCCCGTGACGGCGACCATGCCTTCAGTCGGAGCCCGGCGGTGGCATCGGGCCGGGTATCTGCTGCTGGGTCTGGCCCTCGCCCTGGCAGGCGCGTGGGGCGTCTCCCGCTTCCGTGGGCCCCGGGCCGAGGACAGCGGGCCGGCCGCCCCACACACCGTGGTGGTACTCCCCTTCGAGAACCTCGGCCGGCCCGAGGACGCCTACTTCGCCGACGGCATCACGGAGGAGATCACCAACCGGCTCACCGGGATCGCCGGCCTCAAGGTGATCGCCCGCAGCAGCGCGAAGCAGTACAAGGGCACCAGCAAGCCGCTCCACCAGATCGGGCAGGAGCTCGGTGCGGCCTACGTGCTCGAGGGAACGGTGCGGTGGGAGAAGGCCGGCGATACGGCGAGCCTGGTCCGGGTGAGTCCGGAGCTGATCCGGATCGCCGACGGGACCAGCGTCTGGGGGCGCGGATACGACGCGGTCATATCGGGGGTGTTCCGGGTGCAGTCCGAGATCGCCGAGCAGGTGGCGGGAGCGCTGAACGTGGCGCTGGCCGCCCCCGAGCGGGCGGCCCTGGCCTCGCGGCCCACCGCTGACCCGCAGGCATACGACTACTACCTCCAGGGCAAGAACTACTACGATCGCACGGGCGGACGCGATGGCAGCGATCTTCGCTCCTCGGAGGACCTGTACCGCAAGGCGCTGGAGCTCGATCCGAAGTTCGCGCAGGCGTGGGCCGCGCTCGCGCTGACCCACGACGGGCTGTACTGGTTCTTCTTCGACCGCAGCGAGGCCCGACTCTCCCAGGAGCGTCAGGCCGCCGAGCGCGCGCTGAGCCTGGGGCCATCGCTGCCGGAAGCTCACGTCGCGATGGGGTACTACCACTACCACGGCCATCTCGACTACGACGCCGCCCTCAAGGAGTTCGAGCTGGCCCGCGCCGCGCGCCCGAACGACAGCGAGGTCCTCGCCGCCATCGCCTTCGTGCAACGGCGGCAAGGCAAATGGCAGGAAGCGTACGACAACCTGAAGCAGGCGGCCGCGCTGGATCCTCGCTCGCTGCAGAGCCTGAGCGAGGCCGGCAACACCGGCGTGCAGCTCAAGCAGTTCGACGAGGCGGCAACCTACCTGGTCCGCGCGCAGGCGCTGTCACCCGACGCGGCGGACGTGTACGAGGACATGGCCTGGCTGCGCCTCGCCTCCAGCGGCGATACCATGAAAGTGCGGGAAGAGATCCAGCTCGGGCTCAGCCGGGTCGGTGCCGAGCGCCTCATTCCGACGATCTACCGGACCGGCGCGGTATCCCTGCTCCTGATCGGCGCCGAGCCACCCGACTTGGCGACGTTCCACGCGCTGCCGATCCGCGTGTTCGGGGCCGACACAGCCTTCTACTTCCTGCTCAACGCCGAACTGTACCGGTACCAGGGCAGGATGGACGCCGCGCGCGTCTATGCCGACTCCGCCCGCCCGTTTCTCCAGTCACTGGCAAAGGCGAGCCCGGATGAATGGGTCTACCACTCCCTGCTCGGTGTCGGCGAGGCCATAGGTGGGCGCAGGGAGATCGCCGTTCAGGAGGCGAAGCGGGCGGTTGAGGTCCTGCCGCTCGCGAAGGATGCCATCGGTGGCCAGGCGCCCATCGCCTTTCTGGCCAGGGTCTACACGATCGTAGGGGAGAAGGATCTGGCCGTAAGCCAGCTCAAGACGCTACTCGGTCTGCCCTCGTTCGTCACCGTGGCGAGTCTGCGAATCGACCCTGGTTTCGCGTCTCTCAGAGGATATCCCGCCTTCGAACGGTTGCTAGCGGGCCGCTGATCGCTAGCGCTCGTCGGCCAACGGGAACGGCTCCTCGGCCGCCAGCCGCCGCTCGAGGATGGTGAACGCCTGGTCAGGATCGTACTCCAGATACAGTCCCTTCGCCCGCTTCCCCTCGAGCCAGCCGCCGAATCCCGAGGCCACGATCCCTTCCGAGGTGGCCTGCTCTCGCGCCGCCTTCACCGCGAGGTCGTTGGCGTACTCGTTCTTCGCGTGGCCCTTGTGGCCGCGCACCCAGGTCCACTGCACGTCGTGCAGCCGCGAGCTCGCGAGCAAGGCCTTCCACAGCTCGAGGTTCTCGATCGGTCCTTCCTTGCGCCGCCAGCCGCGCACGGACCAGCCGGGAACCCACTCGCGCATGCCCTTCACGAGATATTGCGAGTCGGACACGATAAGCGCGCTAAGCCGGGCGCCCTTCTTCGACAGCAGCTGCAGCGCGGCGATGGCGCCGGCGAGGGCCATCCGGTTGTTGGTGGTGGCCGGGGCGCTGATGTAGAAATCCCGCCGCTCGATCCGGCCGTTGCCGCTCCGTGCCTCGATCAGGCCGCCCCCACCGCCCGGGTTCTCGCCCTCGCGGCCGTTCCCGAGGCAGCTCTCGTCGAGGTGCAGGATCGCGATGCCGCTCACCCGACGACCTGGAAGCTGTCGATCTGGTCCAGCCGGAAGGTGAGGTCCTCCCCGGTCATCGGCAGGCGGCCGATCAGGACCTCGTGCTGGTCCTCCGTGGTCACCCTGAGCGCGACGACGATGTACTCGGTGCCTCGACGGGTCAAGGCCACTCGCTGGCCGCGGCGGGCGGCGCTCTCGAGCTGGTCCATGCGATCGGCGGTCCAGCGGACGGGGGACATGAGGACCAAATGCGATTGGGTGCGGTGAGGCAGGAGTCACCCTGAGCGGAGCGAAGGGGACATGCGCACGGTCATGCCCCCTTCGCTTCGCTCAGGATGACTTCGGGTGTCGGGATGACTCCGGGTGTCGGGATGACTCCGGGAGTCAGGACGTCGCATCACTGCTCGAGCTGCCGGGTCACCCGGATGTGCCCGGCCGGACCGCTGGTGAGCTTCCCGATGACCGCGGCCGCCGGCGTCTCCGCCTCGCGTAGCGCCGCGAGGAGCGCCGCCTCGTTCTCCGGTGGCACCGCGATAAGCAGCCCCCCGGACGTTTGCGCGTCGACGCAGATGATGCGCTCCGGCGGCGTCAGGTCGTCCGCCCATTCCACCTGGTCGGCGGCCGCCAGGTTCCGCTGCGAGCCGCCGGGCACGATCCCCCGGCCGGCCAGGCTCAGCGCGTGGGGCAGGATCGGCAGCGTCTCGAATGCGATCTCCGCGCCGACCTTGCTGGCCACGAGCATGTTGCCCAGGTGACCCAGCAGGCCGAAGCCGGTCACGTCCGTTGCGGCGCTCACCCCGACCGCCAGCGCGGCGCGCGCGGCGCCCTCGTTGAGCGTGGTCATCGAGCGGACCGCCTCGGCCATCCCCGCCTCGAGCAGCGCATCGCGCTTGAGCGCCGTCGACAGGATGCCGGTGCCGAGCGGCTTGGTGAGCACCAGCCGGTCGCCGGCGCAGGCGCCCGCGTTGGTGAGCGCCCGGTCCGGGTGGACCTCGCCGATCACCACCAGCCCGAACAGCGGCTCCAGTACGTCGATCGAGTGGCCACCCAGCATGGGACAGCGCGCGCGCTCGGTGACCTCTACCGCGCCCGCCAGGACTTCGCCCAGCACCTCGAACGGCACCTTCTCGCGCGGCCAGCCGACCAGGTTGAGGGCGAAGAGCGGCGTGCCGCCCATGGCGTAGACGTCGCTCAGCGCGTTGGCCGCGGCGATGGCGCCCCAAGCGCGTGGATCGTCCACGATGGGGGTGAAGAAGTCGGTCGTCGCCACCAGGGCGCGGCTGTCGCTCAGGCGGAAGATGGCGGCGTCGTCGCGGGTGGCCGCGTCCACCAGCACCCGGGGATCCACCACGGTCGGCAGATGCCGCAGCACCTCGCCCAGGTCCACCGACCCCAGCTTGCAGGCGCAGCCCGCTCCGTGGGAGAGGGCGGTGAGCCGGAGCCTGGGCTTGGGGGTGGTGCTGGTGTCCGTCATGATCGCATCGTCGGGTTCGCGGTCGGGGGCGAGAGTCGACCGGAAGTTACACCTGCCCTCGTGCCGGGAACACGCCCATCGGCCGTCAGCCCGCGTCGGCCCAGCGGATCGCGCGGAGCCCGATCAGTGCCCGCTCCTGCTGCGCGGTCGCGCCGAAGCTGCCGTCGGCCCGTTGCCGCTGCTCCAGTGCCGGCACCGCCCGGCGGACCACCGCCCGGGCGGCCGGCAGGCCGGTCGCGATGAGCGCTTCGATCGCCTGGAACAGGTCCGCCGCGTCCCACTGGCCGTCGGCGCGCTGCTGGCTCGCGACCAGGAGCACCAGGCGCTCCACGGTGGGACGGTACGAGGGGCCGCCGAGGGTGAGTGCATGGAGGCCGGCCACGATGACGTCCGGCGCGAACAGGCCGGTCCAGTCGGTCCAGCCTTCCGCCAGCGATCGCAGGCTCTCGAGATGGCGGACGACCGCCGGCCGGTCGCTCATTCCGGCCCGGAGCACGGCCCGGAGCGCCAGGCAGCTGATCGCGAACCGGGCCGCCGGCTCGGCGCGAAAGGCCTTGCCATTGGGAAGGGTGATCGGCGCCAGACGCTCCGACGCCGCCGCGGGCGAGAAGAAGCCGCGGACGTAGTGTTCGCAGATCCGTTGGGTATGGCGGGTCTTGTCGCAGCCCTCACCATAGGCGCCCGGCGCGTCCTGTCGCTGGAGCACCCAGCCGACGACCCGGGACAGCGCCGGATCGCCTGGCCCGCGACCCAGGTCCATCAGCTCGTGCGCCCGCCAGATGGTGGGCACAGCCGCGCCTCCCACGCTGCCGTCGGGGCGGAGCTCGGCGCCGAGATCGTGGGCCAGCTGGGCCGACAGGGCGGCGTCACCCGGATCGGCGAGGCCGAGCTCGACGCGCGCCAGCAGGGCCTGGCGGGTGCGGAGCGCGCCGAAGTAGCGCGCGAGACGCTCGATCGGCGTGGGGCTCACGCGGGGAGCACCCACGCGAGCAGGCCTCCGGCCGCGAGCAGGCGGAAGATCCGGAGGCCGCCCCGGATCGAGCGTATGGGCCATTCGCGGATGGCGCCGACCAGCAGGAACGGCAGCCACCACGCGCCCGCCCCGAGGCTCGCGAACCACAGGGCGCCGAACAGCGTCACCAGCAGCGCCTCCCCGGCGACGTCACCCATCTCGCGCCGCCGAAGCCGGCCGGCCCTCTTGCGCCGCTCCGCCCACCACCACCCGAGCAGCCACGCCGCCACAGCCATCCAGGCCAGCAGGATCCGCCCCAACGCCACGCCTACCACGCCTTCCGGATGGAGTCGGCCCGCAGCAGCAGCCCGCGTACCATCACCTGGTCGATGCTCAGCGTGTTGCGGATGTCGGCCAGCGGGTCCCGGGTGAGGACCACGAGGTCGGCCGCCTTGCCGGGCGCGATGAGTCCCAGCGAGTCCACGCCGAGGATCAAGGCGCCGTTGCGGGTAGCGGCGAGCAGCGCGTCGCGAGGCGAGAAGCCGGCGGCGACCAGCAGCTCCAGCTCACGGTGCTCGCTGTATCCCGGTATGAGCAGCTGGTTCGAGGCGTCGGTCCCCGTGGCGAAGCGCCCCCCGGCCGCGGCGAACAGACGGAGAAACTCGTCCTGTCGGGGGCGGGCCGCACGGAACGCGAGGTAGTCTTCGTCCGTCCAGCCGGCGCGCCGGACCATGTCCGGGACATTCCAGCGCCGCTGCTGCAACTCGGGCACCGCTCGAAGCATCGTGTCCTGAAGCACGGCGGGATCGTCGAGGCGACTGAAGGTCTCGTGCAGCACCAGGGTCGGGACCAGCATGGTACCCTGGTGGGCCAGCGCCTTGGCCACCCGCTCGAGGGCGGCCGAGTCGAGTCCGGCCCAGCTCCGCTCGAACGCGGTCCAGCCCGCGAAGAACCCGCGGTAGTGGGCCGCGTTGAGCGAGGACGCGTCGGCCAGGCAGGCCTCGGGGATGCCGCTCAGATGCTCGATGCTGTTGATCCCCTCGCGCGAGGCGGTCACCGCGTCTACCAGCCCGAGGTGGCCGGTGACCCGCATATTGAACGTGCGGGCCTCGTCCAGGACTGCCTGGAGCAGGGTGGGGTCCACCCGGGTGTAGACCTTGATGAGATCCGCGCCCGCATTGACCAGCCGGTCCACCGCCTTGCGGGCGTCGTGGGGCGTGTTGGCGCCAAGCGCGTCGGGGTACGTCGTCGGCAGGCCGTCGATCATGGCGCCGGCGCTGTAGATCCGTGGCCCGCGCACGGCGCCGAGATTCACTTCCCGGCGCAGGTGAAGGATGGAGTCGATCTGGCCGTGCAGGTCCCGCACCGTGGTCACGCCCCAGGCGAGATATCTCGGCAGCGCCCACGGCTCGACGTGCGCGTGCGCGTCGATGAGTCCAGGGATGATCCAGCGGCCGGGCACGTTTACCTGCCGGGTCCGGGGCGGCAGCTTGAATCCGGCGCGGGTGCCGACGGACTCGATGCGGCCTCTGCGGACGACGATGGCCGCATCCGGCAGCGGCGGCCCGCCGCTGCCGTCGACCAGGGTGGCCCCGACGAGCGCGATGCCGTCCGGCGGTGCGCGCCGGCAGCCTGGCATCGCAGCGATCGTCAGGGACAGGCACGCGATCGCGAATGAATGAGTGAGACGCATGCCGTCGTGGGTAGGGATTCAGGAAGGTGGATGGGTGGGCAGGCCCATGCAAGATCCTTCGTGCGCGGCGTTATACTTGGGGCGATGACGAACCTTCAAGTCGATTCTGCCTCGGAATCGGCGGACCGCCGGCCCGCCGCGGTCCGGGCGCCAGCCCTGTCCGACTACGGGCTCATCGGAGACATGCGGACGGCAGCGCTGATCGGGCTCGACGGAGCCATCGACTGGTGCTGCCTTCCGCGGTTCGACAGTGGCAGCGTCTTTGCCGCCATCCTCGACCCGGAGCGGGGCGGGACCTGGTCGGTTCGGCCCGCGGTGGAGTGGACCTCCACCCAGCGCTACCTGCCGCGCACCAACATCCTCGAGACCACGTTCCGCACCGCGGGCGGCGTCGCCGTCCTGACCGATTTCATGCCGGTGGACGAGGACGGCCGGCCGTCGAGCCCGCACCCGGAGATCCACCGGCAGCTCCGGTGTACCCGGGGCCACGTGCCAATGCAGATGACGTTCATGCCCCGGTTCGAGTACGGCGCGCGCGCCACGCGGCTCGAGCTGCTCCGGAACGGGCTGTTCGCCACCGATCGCACCGACCAGGTCCTGACCCTCTCCAGCGCGAAGCCGTTCGAGTGGGTGGTCGAGCAGTCCGGCGCCACCGCCCGGTTCACCATCGAGAAGGGGGAGGACCGCTGGCTGGTCCTGCGCTACGACGACGACGACATCCACCCCGTGGACCGCTACGAGAGCGCCCGGAAGCTCGACATCACGGCGGCGTTCTGGGCCCGCTGGGCGGCCGGCGTGCGCTACAGCGGCCCGTTCCGCGGCATGGTCAAGCGCTCGGCGCTCGTCCTCAAGCTGCTCACCCACGCCGAGACCGGCGCCATCATCGCCGCGCCGACCACCTCGCTGCCCGAGACCATCGGCGGGGTGCGGAACTGGGACTACCGGTTCGTGTGGCTGCGTGACGCGGCGTTCACCCTGGCCGCGCTCGACGCCGTCGGCCACCGGCGCGAGGCCGACGCGTTCATGCGGTTCCTGAAGAAGGTCTGCCGTCACGAAGGGGGCGGCCACCTGCAGATCATGTACGGCATCGACGGCCGCCGCGACCTGGTCGAGCGGCAGCTGGACCATCTGGCCGGCTACCTCGGCTCACGCCCGGTCCGAGTCGGCAACGGCGCCGCCGGCCAGCTCCAGCTCGACGTCTACGGCGAGGTGCTCGAGACCGCGGACATCTGGCGCCGGAACAACGAGATGACCGAGGGCACCTGGCGGGTCCTTCGCGGCCTGGTGGACTGGGTCAGCAAGAACTGGCAGCTCCCCGACTCGAGCATCTGGGAGGTGCGGGGCGAGGTGCGTCACTACGTGTTCAGCAAGGTCATGAGCTGGGTCGCGATGGATCGCGGCGTCCGCATGGCCGAGGAGCTGTCGCTGGAGGGCAACACCGCCGAGTGGAGGGTCCAGCGGGACGCACTGCACGCCGAGATCCTGGAGCACGGGTGGAGCGAGCGGCACCAGTCGTTTACCCAGGCCTACGACGACGACGCGCTCGATGCGGCCGCACTAGCCATCCCGATGGTCCGGTTCCTTCCCTGGAATCACCCCCGGGTGCAGTCCACGGTCCTGGCCGTGGCGCGCGAGCTCACCAGCGCCGACGGCGAGCTGGTGTACCGCTATCGGCACGCGGACGGGTTGGAGGGGGAGGAGGGCGCGTTCTCGATCTGTACCTTCTGGCTGGCGCAGGCCCTGACGATGATCGGCGAGCGCGAGCGCGCCGAGCGGGTGTTCCGCCGCATGCTGCGCCACGCCAATCATGTCGGGCTCTACTCCGAGGAGATCGACCCGCAGTCGGGTGCCTTCCTCGGCAACTTCCCTCAGGCCTTCACCCACATCGCGCTGATCAACTGCGCGGCGGCCCTCTCGCGCACCCAGTCCAAGGGGTAGGGGCCGGGCCGCCTCAGCGGCGGCGGCGCTTGGCGGCCTTCTTCGCCGACCGCTTGGCCGCCTTCCGTGCTCCTCGCTTGGCCGCCTTCCGTGCTCCTCGCTTGGCCGCCTTCCGTGCTCCTCGCTTGGCCGCCTTCTTCGCGCCCCGCTTGGCCGCCTTCTTGGCGGGACGGCGCGCGGCCTTCCTGGCGGCCTTCTTTGCGCCCTTCCTGGCGCTCTTCTTCGCCGCCCGTTTGGCGGCCTTCTTGGCACCCTTCTTCGCCGCCTTCTTGTTGGCCGAGGGGCGGCTGGCTTTCCGCTTGGGCTTGGCGGCCGCCGCGGGCGGCATCGCCGGGGTACCGGCCCTGGCCGCCGGTTGAGCGGCCGGCGCGGGCGCGGCGGCCGGAGTCGGCGTGGGGGCCGGCGGCGGGTCCATGGGCAACGGATCCATCCAGCCGGAGCCGGACCAGCCCATTTCCATATAATGAAGCTCGGCCATCTTCGCTTCCTCCGATCGCAGATGCGGCGCAACCGTCGACGTTGACGCGCGTGCGCCAGTGCTGGGGTGGAGTGCTGATATAACATGCACATCTTGATGGCATCTGCAAGCCTCGCTTCGCGTGCACACGATTGAGCGAAGGCACAGGCATCGAGGCAGGAACGGACCGGCCAGGCGGCGCCGCTAATCGGCCGAGCTCGCCGCGTAAG
>Ga0310810_10010036_pt1 | contig 11008 bp, 7 predicted proteins | sample NCmetagenome_FD_207641 | JGI IMG/M metagenome (GOLD analysis project Ga0310810, IMG submission 207641) | Soil microbial communities from experimental microcosm in Duke University, North Carolina, United States - NC | ecosystem: Engineered > Artificial ecosystem > Soil microcosm > Unclassified ... | reverse complement strand
TGATCTTTTCCTCGCTGAACCGCTCGTCCAAGTCCGCCAACTCGTCGCCGGTCGAAAGGATCGCCACGCGCGGACGCTGATAGGCAAAGACGAATGACTTGGCGAGAATGGCCAACATGCCGGCCTCGCCGGGTCTGATCGTCGTCCCTTTGGCGATGATCCGCTCACCTTTCTTCACGTCCTCGCCCTGGGGACGAATGTTCGCCCCCTTCTGCTCAGGCTTAAACACGCGGACGGAGTCCGGCGTATGCTCCGTGTCCTCCACCTTCAGGACGGTATCGGCGCCTTTTGGGATCGGCGCACCGGTCATGATGCGGATGGCCTGCCCGGGACCAACCGTTTTGGTTGGCATTTTCCCGGCCGGCACATCTTCGATGACCGTGAGTGTGACCGGTTTTTGAATCGCATGCTCGTGTTTGATGTCGTCCCACCGTACGGCGAAACCATCCATGGCGCTGTTATCCCACGGCGGATTGTCCCGTTCCACGATAATGTCTTCGCCGAGCACGCGTCCCAACGCATCGAGCAGGGAGATTTTCTCCAAGCCGAGGACAGCGGTGGCCTCCAAGACGGTCTTCTGGGCTTCTTCGAGAGGCGTCAGGCCTTTCATGGCATCCTTGGATTTCATGATTACGTTAGCCTTGCTCTGCGCGGCCTTGCCGGCGGCTCCGCGTCGAACGCGCCGGAGCGAGCGAGTGAGACAGTGCGCCTTTTTAAACAGCCTCCACTCTCAAGACGATGGCGATCGTCACCTCATCTAATGACGCCTTGGAGCGACGTTCACAAGCGACCCGCTCTTCTTACAGAACGCTTCGACCTTGTTCGCAATATCATGGTAGGCCTCCGCCGTGGGCGTGTCGGAATAAAACATCGCGAACGGCTCGCCGGCATCTGACTGCGTGACCACGTCGGGATCGAGCGGAATCCGTCCCAAAAAGGGCACCCCCATGTCGTGGGCGGAGGCTTCACCGCCGCCCTTGCGGAAGACCTCGATCTGTTGATGGCAGTGGGGACATTCGAGGCCGCTCATATTCTCGACGATGCCGATGATCGGCACCTCGCTGTCCTTGCAAAAGGTGACCGATTTACGTGAGTCAAGAAGCGCCACTTCTTGAGGAGTCGTGATAATGACCGCGCCGCTCACTTGGCCGAGCAAATCAATGGTCGTCACTGATTCGTTTCCCGTGCCGGGGGGTAAGTCGATGAGCAGGAAGTTCAAATCCTGCCATTCAACCCCGCCCAACAGCTGGTTAATGAATTCGTACTTATAGGCATCGCGCCAGATGATGGGATCATCGGGATTCTGCAAGAGAAACGACATGGAGGCGATCTTCAGGTTATACGCCTGAAAGGGGATGATGCCACCCGACGTGCTGATCTTGAGCTTCTGTCCCTCGGCTCCGACCATCTTTGGAATGTTCGGCCCATGAATGTCCATGTCGCAGATGCCGACGTGCCAGCCCTTCAGCGCTAGGCTGACGGCAAGATTGGTGGTGCAGGTGCTCTTACCTACTCCGCCCTTGTTGCTCATGATCAGAACTTTGTACTCGATCCGTTCCATCCGCTTGGCCACCAACCAGCGGCTGTGCCCTTCCTTGTCCTTCTGACACGATTCGTTTTCGTCGCAGATCGCGCAGGCCCACATGTAGGTGCAGGCATCACTGCCGCCCGACGTCGGCGTAGAGATCACATTGAGTTCGCGAGGCATCGATCGACCCTTTCTAGATGTGGAACCAAAGACGTGTTCGGCTACCGCCGCCTGCCCGCTCCCGTCGGCACGCCAAGGTATTCGCCGTCGCTCGCACCGGACATGGAGGGCGCCATGATTTTGGGCCCGACCGGAGCCAGCGGGCCGGCGGCATCCGCTGCCGTCGTCGGCTTCTTATTGAAAAACCCTGCGCTGATGATGCCGACCTCATAAAAAATGTACATTGGCAGTGCCATCAGACATTGATTGAAGGGGTCCGGGGTGGGAGTCAAAATGGCAGCCACGATGAAGGCGCCCAGTAAGGCCCATTTCCGATAGCGCTTGAGGAACGGCGCGTCAACCCAGCCCAGCTTGGCCATCAAAGTAATGGCCAACGGCACTTCAAAGATCAACCCAAAGACCATCAAGAACCACAGTGCGAATCCGACGTATTGCGCGATCGAGAGCTGAGGAATGAAACCCGCGCTCACGCCGTACGACACGAGAAAGTTTAAGGCAAATGGCAGCACAAAGAAAAACGAAAAGCCGACGCCCGCATAGAATGCCAATGTGCTCAGGATCACGAACGGTCCGACGAATCGGCGCTCCTGCGCGTGCAGGCCGGGCACGACGAACTGCCACACCTCAAGCAGAATGTAGGGCGTAGCCAGCACGATCGCGAACAGGCCCGCCACTTTGACGTTCTGCCACAAGGCTTCCGCCGGCGCGAGAAAAACAAACGGCACGGTCGGGAGATCGGTGGGTACCCAGGAAAGCGAGCCGGGCACGAACATGTTTTGCAGAGGAATGCGGAGCCATTTGACGAGGGTGTCAGCGTAGAAAAAGGTGCCGACGAAGACCACTGCGGTTGCGATCACCGCTCGCGTAAGCCGGACCTGGAGCTCCACCAGATGCTCCATGACCGGCATTTTTTTATCTTCGAGCGGCTTAAAGACGGAATCTTGGAGCCACCGATTAAAATCGTTCAGCACTGCGCCCCCAGCAGAGGTGCAGCGCGCGATGAGACCGGCGCGCTGCAATTCTTCGATTACTTCGCCCTGATGAGTTTGGCCCTACTTCGGATTGACGGCCACGAACAGGTTGTTCCCTTGACGGCTGAGCAGCAGAACGGCCAGTTCCTCTTTTTTGATCTTGTTCGCCGCTTTTTGATATTCGTCCAGGCTTTTGACCGCTTCGTGATTGACTTCCTGAATCACGTCACCGCGTTGAATGCCGGCCGCCTCCGCCGGCCCGCCGGGCTCTACCGCGGACACGACCACTCCAGCCGTCTTGGCCGGAATGTTCAATTGGCTCATTGTGGCATTGTCCAAGGCCTGCACCCTGAGCGATGCCAGCACGTTGTCCGGCGGCTTGATCGTCTCTCCTTGTTCCTTCGGAGGTGCTGACTCCTTCTTTGCGAGCATTTCGTCGGAAGGCCGTTCGGCGACGCGCACCGAGAGCGTCTGCTCTTTGCCTTCGCGCAAAATCTTGATCTGCGCATCCTTGCCGACCACCGTGCGGGCCACCAGATTGCGCAATTGGCTGACGCTTTGCACTTCCTTGCCGTTGAAGGCGACGACGACGTCGCCGCGCTTGACGCCGGCGGCATGAGAAGGGCCGTTTTCATTAACATCGCTGATCAGCACGCCTTTGCGTTGTTCCGGCAGTTTGAAGGACTTGGCCAAAGCAGGAGTGATTTCTTGAATCGCCACTCCCATCCAGCCGCGCACAACCTTGCCGGTCTTCTGCAGGCTGTCGACGATGTCCAAGGCAATACTGCTTGGAATGGCGAACCCGATGCCTTCAGAACCGCCCGTTCTCGAGAAGATCGCCGTATTGATACCGATAAGATCGCCGTTCATATTGACGAGGGCTCCGCCGGAATTCCCGGGATTGATCGCGGCATCCGTCTGGATGAAATCTTCATAATCTGCAATCCCGACGTTCCCCCGTCCGAGCGCGCTGATGATGCCCAAGGTGACGGTCGAACTGAGGCCGAACGGGCTGCCGATTGCCAAGACCAGATCGCCGACCTGGAGCTTTTCATATTCTGCCCATTTCACGGAAGGAAGGTCCTTCGCCTCGATTTTGACGACGGCAAGATCGGTCTTAGGGTCAGCGCCGACCACTTTCGCAGCGAATTCCCGTCGATCGCTCAGGGTCACCGTAATCTGCGTCGCACCTTCCACGACGTGATTGTTGGTGACGATGTAGCCATTGGGATCGAGAATGACGCCCGAGCCGGCGCTCTGATCAGGACGTCCATGGGGACCCGGCGGCATCGGGGGAGGAGTCGGCAGCTCGCCGCCCGGCTCGTCCCCCGGCGGTCCTCCTGGAGGTCCGCCCGGAGGCCCGCCGAAAGGACCGGGGGGCAGCGGTCGCCGACCCCTGCCGCCCTCACTTCCCCCTGTCACGGCGATGTTGACGACCGCGGGCGTAACTTTTTTCACAATCTCCGAGAATCCTTGAGCCATCGACGGCGGAACGCCGGCAGCGGTCGCCGACGGATCACCGGCGATCGGACTCAGGGTACAGGCAAGTGCGAACACACAGACACAAGTGGCGAAGCCGAGAGCACGACCGTTCTCACTCCACGTAGCCATGACCGTAATCCTCCGGGAGGGTTGTACAAGTTCTTTAATATATGGGGATGAACGACTCATTGTACACTATCCGTTCTGAGGCCTTCAAAGACTAATCCTCCGCATTGGGCAAGGCGAAAGCCGCCCAGAGGGCAAATAGAGGTTGGTGCGGATCGGCGATCGTGGCTAGTTAGAGGCAGGTTTCTCTGCCATGGCCTGCAGCTGTCCGATATATGAGTTTTGCAGCTTGAGCGCCAGCCGCTTCTCTGCCTGATCGAAGGACACCACCCGCAGCGTGTTCGGCGCACCTTCGTAGGTCGGCGGCCAAATCCTTCGCTGCGGATCCTGAGGGCGTAGGTACACCACTGGGTACCATTGGTTGATGTCGGGTGCCGTGGGCCGGTCCAATGTCGCCCAGCCGCGACCTTCCGCCTGCATGAGCGAGACGTTGTTCTTCAAGTCCAGCAGCGCGAATTCCAACAGCGACCAGTTGTCGCGGCGAAGACCGGGCTGCATATGGGTGGTCCATCCGACATAAATCGTCATGGGATACTCCTGTTCCGTGCTGGATAGCACGACCAGAGCCAAGTAGTCGAAGCCGCGTTGGCGTCCCAAGTCCGCGAACTGAGTCCAATCACCCTTCGGTTGCGGACGAATGTGATCTGCCGGCAGCACTTCTGTAATCGCGACGGGAAGCGCCAGACTGATGTCTGCTCTCAAGGTTTCGCCGAGACGGATAAACGCCTCGTCGGGAAGATTCGGCGCTGCATCAGCCTCTGCCGTATCAGACACGAGGACAAGTCCGGCCTTCAGCGGGCGTTGCTCGATCTGCGTCAGGGACTCATCGCCGGTTCGATGTTCCGACGACACATAATCGCCTAGCCGGCTCGGAGGAACCGCCAATGCGCATGAGCTAAGAAGCACAGCAGTGAACAGCCCGCTGATGACCTTCACCATTCCACGCATCGCCTACCTCCCGGTTGAGGACGGCCATCGTCTGACCCGCTCGTCATACGTTCGCTCCCCGTTGCCGACGCTGTCAAGTCCACGTTTCCCCTTGTATTTTACCCTCTCACTCAGCTACCGTACGGTTTTAGCGACGGACTCACAGCGCGCCTTGCTCCGGACTCGCGGGGTCCCATGTTCAGTTCGCATCATCACGGTTCGCCTGAACTGTCGATTGTGATTCCGGCCCATAACGAGGCCGGCCGCATCCTTCCCTACCTCGAAGCGATCACCGATTATTGTGAAACCGAACGCCGCTCTTATGAAGTGTTGGTCGTCGATGACGGGAGCACCGACGATACTTCATTAATCGTGAAAAGATTCGCAACAGTTCATTCTGCCGTTCAGATCTTGACACTGCCGGTCTGCAAGGGCAAAGGCGCCGCCGTGCGCCATGGGATGCAAGCGGCGGCTGGGTGCCTCCAGTTATTTGCCGATGCGGACGGTGCCACACCGATTCGGGAATTGGCCTGGCTCGAAAAAGCCCTTGCTGAGGGCGCTGACATCGCGATCGGATCAAGGGCAATGGCCGCGCGGCTTCCGGAATTCACCGTCCGTGCGCGCGTCTATCGAAGCGTCCTGGGCTCGTTGTTCAATGCCGCCGTTCAGCATAGCGGGATTCCGGGCATCTCCGATACCCAATGCGGCTTCAAACTGTTTCGTCGGGCCGTGGCGCAGGAACTATTCGGCTACGTCTCGATCAACGGATTTGGTTTCGATCTCGAATTGCTGTATCTGGCCCGGCAACGCGGCTATCGTATTGCAGAGGTTCCGGTGAACTGGTCGGACCAGCCTGGCTCGAAAGTCCGCGTGCTCCGAGACGGCCTGGCCATGCTGCGTGATTTGACGGTGATCAGGCGCAATCATGTTCGCGGACGTTACGCCCTGCCTTCGTTCTCGCCTGAATTGATGCAAGTCGGCGCAAGCCGTTTTAGAATGCCGGCATCGTAGCCCTCAGACGATACACCACCGCCTTGTCATCGCCGTAGACCCGGCTCCACGCGGCGTCGCGCGCCAGGCATTCGTCCAACGGCGATTGCCTTTTGACCAGCGCCCAATCGACCGCATATTTGCCGAGGACAGTGAGATCCGGTTCGGCTCCGGTCAATGCAACATAATCGCGAAGGAGGTCGCGTTCACGACGCTGCCAGGCGGGCATCCGGCCGTCGATGAAGATCTTGGCGTCCGGCAGCCACCAGAGCAGAAATCCACCATACGCATAGTCATTGTATAACCGCTCTCCGGCTTGATCAGAATGTCCGCGGATCCATTCGACCGCTTCAATCGGATAGGACGTCGTTCGAAAAAATTCCGCCGGCCTTGTGCCGGAGAGCATCACGCGTTCCACATGCTCGGACCCCAGCCACCACAACACACCTCCCGTGAGCACCGCAGCGGCTAATCCTGCTCGCTTGAGTGTTCCAGCGTCCACGAACCACCGCCGGCAAATCCGGTCATACGCGCCGGCCAGGACGTCGGCGCAAAACGGCAAACTAAAGAGAAGAAAGAACGGGATGTTGCGCATGTGCCGGAACGAGAATGCGAGAAACACGCCGCCAAGGGCCCATCGGACCGGCTCGACTTTTCGATACCACAACGCCATCCCGGCGCCCAGGACAGCCAAATACAACACATATCTGCGCCCGGCCACCCCCGTCATCGAGAGAGGCTGCCATTCCTGCAACGTCTCCAGCATGAACCGGTTGGACAACGATCCCACAATTTCTGCATGCAAACGCCAGCCGTAGGGATTCACCAGCGTGATACACGCGGACAGGACCGCAACAACCGCCAGCCGCTGTAAATCCTTCCCGGAGAGAAGCCGTTCATCCCAGCGGCCGCTGAACATGATCCGCCGGGCCGACAACCCTCTAACGATCATCGTTGTGGATAAGACAAGACCCAGAACCAGCAACCCGGCAACGAAGCCGCCGTGGAAATTGGCCCAGACCAGAAACAGCGGGGGAATCCACCAGCGTATGGATGGCCTGCCGTCTTGCCAGCGCTTCAACATCCAGGTCAGGACGGCGAGTCCTAACAATGTGACGAGTTGGGTTCTTGCGCCAAGATAGGGAAGGGCGACCCAGAGAGAAAAGGCACACGCCAGCCAACGGAAGGTTATGTCTTCCGACGCGAGGCCGGCGGCGAGCAGCCATGCAGTGACCGTTATGGCCGCAAACAATATAATCACGCCGAGTGCACCGAAGCCGCTGTAGATTGCCGCCATGAGCGCATCGGTAAGCCAGGCATGTTCCACCCACGGCCAGTCCGGCATGGTATGCGAATACGGGTCCGCTTGCGGAAGAGCCAGACCGTGATTGAGCAAATCCAGCCCGGTCCGCAGGTGCCAGCCGAAATCCGGTTCCGTCAGCGGCTGAAGGGCGAAGTTGGCGATAATGATCAGGAGTAGGAGAGCCAATGCGATGTTGCCCGTCATCTGCCTCCGTCAAGCACCCGAGGAGACCGAGCGCCGCCTCGCCATCAGGTTTTCCATGACGAGCCACTCAACATCCGTTCGGAGAAAAGAAGCGACAGCCTCGCGGGGCGTACACACGATTGGCTCATGGACGTTGAAGGACGTGTTCAACAACACGGGGACGCCCGTCCGGCGCGCGAACGATTCAAGCAGGCGACGATACCGCGGATTCGAGTCGGCATCGACGGTCTGCACTCTTGCGGTGCCGTCGACATGGACGACGGCGGGAATGACACCTTTCATTGAAGACCGAACCGGGGCGGTTTGCAGCATGAATGGAGAAGGCCCCGACAGCTCAAAATACTCGCCAGCCCGTTCCTCTAACACCGAAGGGGCAAAGGGCCGGAATGGCTCGCGCAATTTGACTTTCATATTGATCAAGGCCCGCATGTCTTCGCGACGCGGATCCGCCAGCAAACTCCGGTTGCCCAACGCACGCGGACCCCATTCCATCCGGCCGTGAAACCAAAACACCAATCGGCCGGCGGCCAGTTCACCTGCGACCTTCTCGCAAAGCGGTCCTTCGTCGAAGCGCTCGACGACCAACTCAGCTTCTTCGAGCGCGGCCCGGCAGTCCGCTTCGGAAAATTGCGGACCCCAGGATGCGGTCCGCATGACCGTGCGTGACGACAAGCCTCCCCTTCGTTCGGTCAACCATAAAGCTGCTCCGAGTGCGGCACCGGAATCGCCGGCCGCTGGAGGCACATAGAGCTCGTCGAAGCCGCCGTCTTGGAGCAGCCGCCTGTTGGCGACGCAGTTATAGGCGACGCCGCCGGCCAGGCACAGCCGCGATTCGTTTGTCAGCCGCTTGAGCTGCCGTGCAAGGTGGAGGAGCGTGTCCTCAAGCACCGCTTGGGCGCTGGCCGCCATGTCTTGATGACGCGGCAGAATCTGCTCATCCGGTCGTCTCGGAGGGCCGAAGAGCCGAACAAACTCGGCAGAAAATAGGCGCCGTCTCGCGAGATGGAAATCGAGGAGGCGCGTGTTCAGGCGAAACCCGCCCTGGGGCAACGTGGCCAGCACCTGCCGCCGCAGCTCCGGCGCAAAGTGCGGAGCGCCGTACGCCGCCAAGCCCATGACGATGTACTCATCCTGATCCGGCTTGAACCCCAGGTAGGATGTGATGGCCGCGTAGAACTGACCGAGCGAATGAGGAAGGAGAACACGCCTGAGGACCTGGATCTGATCACGACCTCCCGCGGCCAGCATGGTCGTGTGCGATTCCGATGCGCCGTCTACCACCATGATCGCCGCGCGCTCGAACGGCGACACGAGCAGGGCGCTCGCAGCATGGCAGAGATGATGATCAAGGAAGATGACGCTGGGGCACCGGGTGCCGTCCACGCGATGCGACAGATACCCGCGCAAAAACGCGAGCTCTTTCCACTCCTGGGTCAGACGCTGCATACTGCGCGCGCCTTTGACGGCGAACAGCCTCGGGGATTGCAGCATGGAGCCGATGGCCAACGCCGCGCGCCGGCCGAGTTGCCAGTATTTCCACGGGACGGCGACCGCGTCGAGGTCCTCGAGCCTGATGCCGGCGGTGTTCAGACAAAATCGAATGGCGTGAATGGGCAGGGCCGCGACATGCTTAATGCGGACAAACCGTTCTTCCTCCGCCGCGGCGATGATGCGGCCGCTGTCGACCAAGGCGGCCGACGCATCGCGCATGTTTGATAGGCCCAGGATGCGCATTGCGCGGTAGGATAAAGTAGGCGAACGGACGTGACAAGTTGCTTTCAGGCAATGATTCCGGTACCGTGAGCTACTTCATGCACACCCGCGGGTCTTCCAATCCGGCCATTCTCAACCGGAGTTCCCTCGGTGCGAACTTCTGGCGTTCCGCGCTGTTGGCGGCGCTGTTCCTGAGCTGTACCAAACAGGAGGCGCCGGACTTGGGGCCCCGGCTGCCGCAGACCGCTGCTGTCGAACTCTCGCCCTCGCTGCTTGCATCCAAAGCGGAATACACCGACAACTGCGGGCACCTCCAGATCATCGAGTTCGGCTCGACGCTGCAAGACAAAATCCTCGAGTCTCTCAACCGAACGTTTTCATCGGTGGTTCGACCTGCATCTGGCGTGAAGCCGGACGTAGTCATCCGCGTGAATCTCGTCCAATCGAACCTTACCCTTCGCATGGACGGCATCTACGACCGCGCCGAGACCGCGCTGCAGCTGGGGGCTCTAGTTTCAGTGGTTGATCAGAAAGGCACGACGTCCCCGGAACAGGAGGTGCAGGTCGCCCATCGAGGGCGGGTCCGGATCCAACCGCTTCAACGGAACTGCGATTACATGTTGGATGAGTATGTCGACGATGCGGCCCGCGAGTTTGCATTCAAAGTCTCCGACATCTCCCGGCGTCAGCTCGCCACGGCCGGGACGACGGCGGCTGCGGCGACAGCCGTCGCCGCGGCCCCCGCGGCCGTCCCCATGCCCAGCCGATCGGCCGCGGCTGGAACGAGTCTCTCCTTCAAAGCGACCGTACTGGACGATAACGGCAACTTGATCTTCGAAGGGGGCGAGCGGATTCGCGTGCGCGTGGATGTCGTGAACGCGGGGACGCAGGAACTTCAGAATGTCACGGCCAACCTGTCCGGCACTCCAGCCGTAGTCGCGCAGTTCCCTGCGACCACATTGTCGGCCGGCCGCCTGCAGCCAGGACAGTCACGATCGATCGAGTTTGTCGCGACCCTGCCCCAGAGCATGCAGCCACAAAACGCGGAGCTTCAAGTGACCGTCGCCGACCCGGGGACGGCCGCGCCCCCCGCACAGGGCCTTCCCATCTCGATCCAACCGACCGGTTCCAAAGCCGACGATGTCGATCTGGTCCCGGCCATGCCCGTGGGATTCAAGCGTCCCGATACGTATCTGGTCTCGATCGGCATTGGCTCGTACCGCGATCAGCAGCTGTCTCTGCGCAAGTATGCGGCGTCGGACGCAGAATTGCTAACAAGCTATTTTCAATCAATTGGCGGCTTGCCACCGTCGAATGTTCGGCTGCTGCAGGATTGGAAGGCCCTGCGACCGGATATCGACGAAGCGCTGATGGACTGGCTGCCGGGCCGCATGAACAAAGAAGCGGTGGTCATCGTGTATTTTGCCGGACTTGCCACGGTCGCGCCGAGCGGAGAGGTATACCTCGTGCCCTACGACGGGAATGTCACGACCTCATCTCGCTCGCTGCCGCTCAAGGATGTGGAGTCGGCGCTCAGCCGGTTGAAAGCCAAACAGACATTGTTTGTCTTCGACGGCATGGTGG
>Ga0310810_10010035_pt1 | contig 11008 bp, 14 predicted proteins | sample NCmetagenome_FD_207641 | JGI IMG/M metagenome (GOLD analysis project Ga0310810, IMG submission 207641) | Soil microbial communities from experimental microcosm in Duke University, North Carolina, United States - NC | ecosystem: Engineered > Artificial ecosystem > Soil microcosm > Unclassified ... | reverse complement strand
CGACCACCGGCTTGCATTTCGAAGACACGCGGAAGCTGCTCGACGTCCTCAACAAGCTGGTCGAGCAGGGCAACACGGTCGTCGTCATCGAGCACAACCTGGACGTGATCCGGTGTGCCGATCACCTCATCGATCTCGGGCCCGAGGGTGGAGCGGCGGGCGGTCGCATCATCGCCAGCGGCACACCCGAGGAGGTCGCCGCGAATCCGAAGTCGGTCACGGGCAAGTATCTGCAGCCCCTGCTCGGCGCGGCGTAAAGAGGGTCAGACCCTAGTGACGAAGGATGCCGGGGTCAGACCCCGATGATCCAACGTACCGGGGTCAGACCCCGGTAACGGAGCGACTCAAGGTTTGCAAAATTTCACGATCTTGCCTGTGTTAAACTCGCCACAACTTGCGCGAGCCGGGTTGTGGTCGGGTGGCCACACAACGCGGACAGTTCGATCAGGTCAACGCGCAGGGAGTCAGGTAAATCAAGTCGACGTAAGAGTTTAGGGGGCGTCACCAGAAACGCCGCGTGCGGGCACCCTGCTTGCTTGATGACAAGCACCCCGCAGACGGCTTCCACAACTGATGAACGCACAACGGACACTTCGTCGACCGATTTCCTGCGCTGGAATTGGTCTTCATTCGGGCAAGAAGGTCACGCTGTCCCTCAAGCCCGCTCCTTCCGACTTCGGCATCCGTTTCCGTCGTTCCGACCTTGGCGGCCTTGAAGTTCCCGCAAACGTCGAGCACCTTGGCGGCATCAATCTCGCCACCGGTCTGACACGCGACGCCGTCAACGTCGGCACCATCGAGCACCTTCTGGCGGCCCTGGTCAGTCTCGGCATCGACAATGTCATCGTCGAGCTGAACTCCGCGGAAGTGCCCATCATGGACGGCAGCGCGGCGCCGTTCATCTACCTGATTCACGAAGCCGGTATCAAGCGTCTCCCCGCGGCGCGGCGCTACATGAAGATCCTCCGCCCGCTGTCGCTGACGCGCGGGGACAAACGGATCGCGGTCTATCCCTCCGACCATTTCAAGGTGACCTATAGCATCGCGTTCGATCATCCGCTGTTGCGCCACCAGTCGCGGACGATTCGTTTGACCGAGGATGCGTTTACCGACGACATCGCGCCTGCGCGGACCTTCGGCTTCCTCAAGGAAGTGGAGTGGATGCGTCAACAGGGTCTGGCGCTCGGCGGGTCGCTCGAGAATGCGATCGTCATCGGCGACACCGGTGTGCTGAACAACTCGCTGCGGTTTGACGACGAGTTCGTCCGGCACAAGATTCTGGACGTGATTGGCGACATGGCGCTCGTCGGGCACCCGCTGATCGGCCATCTGGTGGCGCACCGTGGCGGCCACGCGCTCCACACCGAGTTCGCGGCCATGGTGCTGCAGGAAACCGATGCGTGGACGCTCGTCGAGGTCCCCATCGAAACGCCTGCGCAGGCGCCTGCCGCGGCGCTCAAGGACGCCCGCGCGGTCAACTAGCGTCAAAAGACCTCCAGATCGCGTCAGATTCCAAGGGCCGCGGCACGTCGCGGCCCTTGCCGCGTACGCGGAACAGGCTGTTCCCTCAAACTGGCAGGTTTCGGGTATCCTCAACGCGCATTCGGGGCCGCGGATCACCGCCGTTTCCACAGTGGATCTGGCGCTGTCGCGTCTCGTATCCTTTAGCGGCGACACGCGCCGGAGCGGCGGCTGAAGGTGTTCAACCTGTTCAATACCTTTAACCGGGGGCTTTGGAACAACGCTCTGTCCTGCGGGGCTTTCGGGCGGATTACCACGATGGGGGCCATCCGCGGATCGTGCAGTTCGGCATCAAATTACGGCTTCCGAGGAGCACTGACGTGAGAAAAGCTTTTGTCATCGCGGTAACGGTTGCGGCGCTCGCGACGATCCTGCAGGCGCAGGGGCGCGGCGGCCGCGGGCGGGGCAATGACAACCCGGGCCGGGGCGACGGCCGCGAGACGACAAACCAGGCGGGCGTGCTGACGGACAACGGCGGCGTCCGCTACATCAACCCGGGGAGTCCGACAGTCCCGGATGCCGAGGCCAACAGCCGTCCAATTCCACGCATGCCGGACGGGCACGTAGACCTCACCGGACCATGGGTTGGCGGCGGATCAAACGGCGACATCGAGCGTGACGGCGGCCTGAAGCCAGGGGAGTTGCCGCTCCAGCCATGGGCGAGGGATCTCCGCGAAAAGCGAGTCGCGAAAGACGAGCCGTATACGTCGTGTCTTCCGATGAGCGTCCCGCGCGTGAACCCGTATCCGTGGAAATTCGTCTACGAGTACCAGTCGACCGGGCTCACGCACATTTACGTGCTGCACGAGACCGGCGACGCTGGAGCGCATCGTGTGGTGTACATGGATGGCCGCCCGCACCCGAAGAATTGGGTGAACAACTGGTGGGGCCACTCGATTGGCCGCTGGGACGGTGACACGCTCGTCATCGACACGGTCGGGTACAACGACAAGTTCTGGTTCGACAGCCGCGGCACGCCGCACACCGAACAACTCCACACGGTGGAGCGCTGGACGCGAACGAGCTGGGGCCGAATCGAAAACGACTTCACGCTCGAGGACCCGGGCGCGCTCACGCGTCCCGTGAAACTGCATTTCGTCGGCCGTTTGCTGCGGCCGGACCGCCAGACAGGGAAGGCGGATCTGATGGAGTTCATCTGCCTCGAGGACAACGAGTACGGCCGCGCGGCGCAGATCGAGGTCGGCGGAGGCACGGACGGACGGAAGTAAGGCGAGATAGAAGACGGACGTAGGGCCGTGTCGCCAACGCGCACGAGACGCACGTTCGGCGGACGGCCCAGCAATCATCTGGAGGTCCTGGCAATGAGAAAGTTCGGCATCCTGGGCGCGGTGGTCGCCATCATCGGCATCGCGGCCCCGGTTCTCGCGCACCACGGGTTCGACACCGAGTACGACGCCAGCAAGCACGTGAAGCTCGAAGGCGTGGTCACCATGGTCACGTGGACCAATCCGCACATGCGCGTCTACATCGACGTGAAGGACAAAGATGGCAAGGTGACGAACTGGAACATGGAGCTCACGAGCCCCAACACCATTCGCCGGCAGGGCTGGGGACCTGACGATCTGAAGGCCGGCGACGCGGTCATCTTCGAAGGCTTCGCGGGCAAGGTCGTCGAGAGCCGCGGCTCTCTGCAGACCATCATGAAGAAGAGCGACATGAAACCGTTGTTCGGCCCCGGCGGTCCGGACGCGGCGGAGCCGGTGAAGCAGTAGCCAGTGGGCAGTCGGCAGTGGGCAGGACGTCGATGACATCGGCCGGAGGGCTGAATGATTAAGGCTCGTCGCGGACTGCCGTTCGCCCTTGCCGTCGTGTGCTGGTTTGGTGTCGCCGCGTCGACCGGACGGTTGTCGGCGCAGGCGGCGCCCCCTGCCGGAGTGCCGCTCTCCGATCAGGTGTTCAAGAACATTCAGATCCTGAAGGGCATCCCCGTCGATCAGTTCATGGATGCGATGGGGATGTTTTCCGCCTCGCTCGGCTACGACTGCCAGAGCTGCCACTCGCAGGATATTCATTACGACCGGGCCGCGTTCGCCACGACGACGCCGCTCATCACGCGCGCGCGGCAGATGATCAATATGATGAACGGGCTCAACGAAGCGAACTTCGGCGGCCGCCCGCGCGTCACCTGCTTCACCTGCCACCGCGGCAGCCCGAACCCTGAGGACGTACCGAGCCTGGCGCTGCAGTACGCCGACGTCGTCGACGACCCGAACGCGATGACGCTCGTCCGCAGCCGCAGCGTAACCGCCGACCAGGTGTTCGCGAAGTACATGCAGGCGCTCGGCGGCGCACAGAAGGTCGCCACGCTCACGAGCTTCTCCGCACGCGGCACCTACGGCGGCTTCAACACCGGCGGCGCGGACCTTCCCATCGAGATCAACGCGAAGGCGCCCAATCAGCGCATGCAGATCGTCCGTGCTCCCGATGCGGAGAACGTCAAGACGTTCGATGGCCGCAAGGCATGGGTTTCCGAAGGGTGGCGCCCGCTTCCCTTGATGGAACTGACCGGTGGCAATCTGGAAGGCGCGCGAATCGAGGCACTGACGCTGTTCCCCGCGACGATCAAGGACGCGTTCACCGGGTGGCAGGTGGGGACCGGGACAATCGACGAGAAGCCCGTCCAGGTCTTACAGGGCAGAAGCGCCGGTCAGCCGCTGCCCGTGAACTTTTACTTCGACGAAACTGGTCTGCTCGTGCGGACGGTCCGGTGGAATCGCACCCCTGTCGGAACGGTGCCGACGCAGATGGATTTCTCGGATTACCGCGACGTCGCAGGCATCAAGCTGCCATTCAAGATCGTGATCACCTGGACGGATGGCCAGAACACGATCGCACTCAATCAGATTCAGACGAACGTGTCGATTGACGCGGCAAAGTTCGCGACACCCACGCCGTTCGCGAGAAAATAGCGCACCCACAATTGGGACACGTGGTCATCGGCGCAGTCGCGCTGGCGGCGGGTTCATGATCCCTTCGCCACTGATCCAGCTCTGACTGCGACGCATACACACTGGCGCCTCGATGGTGGAGAAGGCGTCTCACAGGAAGTCCCTCGCACCGTTCCCATCGCTGCACGGTCCGCACGGTGCGACCGAAATACCCGGCGATGGCTTTCCAGGAATCGAGTCTCGGCATAGAGCTCAACTGAAACAACGAACGAGGAGTCCGGGTCTTACATCCGGCGGATCCGCGAACGTGACATTGCGCGACACATGCCCGATGTCACGCGTCAGCGCTAACCGCATAGGGGTGCGCGAAACTGGCGTGCGCGTCCACAACCATGCGGTGGACGGTCTGGGCCTGTACGGCAGGAAGGGCTCGACTACGAGCGCCGCGGTACTCGGTAGCTCGGGTAGCGGTGTCGAAGAGCGCTATTTGGCGATCTTCCTCATGTACGCTTCGAGCTTGTCGTTCTCATAGCGCACGGTGTTGAGGAACAGGCTTTCCAGCAGGTAGGCACGCCGTTCGGCGTCGCTCATCTGATCGATGAGATGGTTGATCTCGTTGGTCATGTCCTCGAAGGACCGATTCAACTCACGCTTCGCCGTAACCTCACGGTAGAGCGTTTCCATGACGGCGAGCAGGTCGCCATCGAGCTGAATCGAAGCGCCGGTGGTCGTCTTGATGGTACGCATGGCTAGGCTCCGAAGCTCTTCATGGCCGACGGCTCGTCGCTGTGAATCTCCAGGAAGTTCTGGGCGCCCGTCATCGTCAGCATCGTCTCGACGCGCTTCTGCACACCGGTGAGCTTCAGCGCCCCTCCCGCCGCTGTTGCCTGGCGAAACAAATCCATCAGACAGCCAATCGTCGCGCTGTCAACGTAGGTGACGGTGGACAGGTCCAGCAGCACGTTTGGCTCGCCGCTTGTGATGAGCGAGGTGACGGTGCTGGCGAATTCCGACAGCAGCGGGTACATCAGACGGTTTTCGTGGACCCTGACGATGGCGACACCCTGGGCGCGATCGGTCGTGAGGTTCATCGGGCAGCTCCGGTTCTGGAACGCGCCGATACACGGCGCGCGCCCTTGGTCGGTGCGGTTTCCTGCTGCTGGCGCAGACGGGCGATCTGTCGCGCGAGCTCCGCCCGGCCGCGGTTGATTCGCGACTTGACGGTGCCTTCGGGGACGCGCAGCTTCTCCGCGATCTCCTGATAGCTCAGCTCCTGGATGTCGCGCAGCATCACGGCGGTGCGGAGCGACGGTGCCAGCTTGTCGAGCGCCGCGCGCAGCAGCGCGACGCGGTCCCGTTGTTCGAGCGCTGCCTGCGGGCTGTCGAGAGCAGCTGGACGCGCCAGAGAGACGACGTCTACATCGTGCGTCACCACGTCGTGTTCGCGGCGCATGCTGCGGTAATGATCGATGCAGAGATTACGGCTGACGCTGATCAACCACGTGGAGAAATTCGCGCGCCGGTCGAAGGTCTTCAACGATTTGAACAGCTTGAGGAAGATGTCCTGCGTGAGATCTTCGGCTTCGTCCTGGCGGCCGACGAACTTGTAGGCGATGTTGAACACCTTGCGCCAGTACAGCCGCACGATTTCGTTCCACGCGTGCTGATTACCTTCGAGGCAACGTTCGATGAGGGAATCGATCTCCTGCGGCACAGGAGCGGAGGGATCAAGAGCCATCCGTGACGTGCGGTGCTTCGATGGCGGGAATGCGCGCATGATAACATGCGATTCGCTCGTGTACCAACCGTTCCGGCCTGCAGGCGGCGAACTCGCCTGCGACGGCGTCAGCATCCAGTCGATCGTCGAACGCGCAGGCACTCCCACTTACATCTACAGCGCGCGCGCGATCCGCGAAGCGTATCGCGACATCGACGATGCGTTTGCGTCGTATCCACACGCGATCCACTACGCGCTCAAGGCGAACTCGACGCTCGCCATCGCGCGGCTGCTGCAGTCGCTCGGGAGTCGCGCCGATGCGAACTCGGGCGGCGAAATTGCCGTCGCGGAGCGCGCCGGTTTTGCGCCGCGTGACATCGTGTTCACAGGGGTCGGTAAGACACGCGAGGAGCTCGAGTACGCCATCACGCGCGGGCTCGGCACGATCAACGCCGAGTCCGCCGGGGAACTCGATCGCATTGCCGCCATCGCGCAGGCGCACGGCCGCGTGGCGCGTGTCGCCCTGCGCGTCAATCCTGATATCGACGCGCGGAGCCATCCGAACATCTCAACAGGGTTGAAGACCAACAAGTTCGGCGTCCCGCTGCAGGATGCTCGGGCCGTCTACCAGGCGCGGCGCGACGTCGCGGCGCTGCAGTTCGTCGGTGTCCACATCCACATCGGCTCGCAGATTACGACCGTGGATCCCCTGAGACGTGCCGCGGAGTCACTCGTGTCACTCGCCCTGCAGCTCCGGGACGAGGGCTTCGCGCTCGAACATGTGGACCTCGGCGGCGGACTTGGCATCGCGTACGAAGGGCGTCCAATCATCCAGCCGACGGATTACGCCGGTGCGGTCATCCCCGAACTGCGGCGTGTTGGCCTGCCGGTGGTGCTCGAGCCCGGGCGCGCCGTGGTCGGCCGCGCTGGCGCACTGATCGGCCGCATCGTCGATACGAAGTGTTTTCCCGACGGGCGGAAGTTCGCGGTCCTCGATGCGGGGATGACCGAATTGATGCGGCCCGCGCTCTACGGCTCCTTTCATCGCATCGAGCCCGTGGTTCCCCGTACCGGCGGTGATACCGCATGGGATGTCGTCGGGCCAATCTGCGAAAGCAGCGACGTGTTCGGACGCGATCGTGCGCTGCCGCCACTTCAGGTCGACGATCTCGTGGCCATTCTCGACACGGGCGCGTACGGCTCGGCGATGAGCTCGAACTACAACCGTCATCTGCTGCCTGCGGAAGTGCTCGTAGACGACGGCAAGTGGTCCGTCATTCGGCGGCGCCAGACGCTCGACGATGTCCTTGCCCTTGAAAGCTGATCGGGGCCTCCTCGTCGCGTTCGAGGGTCTCGACCAGAGCGGGAAGCAGACGCAGGCGGAACTGCTTCGCGACCGCCTGACGGCGGGTGGCCACACCGTGCGGCTTCTGTCGTTCCCCGACTACGAGACGGACATCGGCGCCGAGATCGGCCGGGCGCTGCGAGGCGAGCGCGAGTACACCGCCGACGTCATGCAGCTGCTGTACGTCGCCAATCGTTATGAATGGAAGGGCGAGATCGAGCGTGCACAAGCGACCGGCACGATCGTGGTGTGCGATCGATATCTCGCCTCGAGCGTCGCCTACGGCGAGGCACAGGGACTCGACGCGGAGTGGCTGTCAGCCATTCAGAAGTACCTGCCGCGGCCCGACATCACAGTCCTGCTCGACATTCCACCGGAGGTATCTGCACGCCGAAAAATGGCCGATCGTGACCGATACGAACGAGACCTTTCGTTGCTCTCGCGCGTGCGAAGCAGCTACTTGCGTCAATCCGAAACGTCGCAGTGGCTGCGTCTCGACGCGGCGCGCACGCCGGACGTGATTGCGGCCGACGTCTACGAGGTGGTCGGGCAGAAACTACGCGAACGCGATTGTTAAGCCGCGGACCTCTCGCGCACCGGCCGCAAGCAGCACCCGCGCGCACTCATCCATCGTCGCACCGGTCGTTCGCACATCATCGACGAGCACCATACGCGCGTCGTCAACCAGCGCGCTGCAAAAGGGCGACACGACGAACGCGCCACGCACGTTGGCATGACGCTCGGCGGCGGCCAGCGCCATTTGCGACGGCGTGGCGCGCGCTCGCCACAGCGACTTCGTCACCGGCCGGTCGAGGTGTTCGGCGAGATCCCGCGCCTGGTTGAAGCCGCGCCGCATCCGTCTCCACGGATGAAGCGGAACCGGGACAACGCAATCGCAGTCGGAAAGAACCGATTGTCCCATGTCGCGCATGAACCCGCCGAGTCGAGTCGCGAGCGTACGGCGTCCCTCGTACTTGAACGCGTGAATGATCTCGCGAAGCGCACCGTCATATCTGCCTGCGGAGATCCCGGATGTGATGTGCGCTGTCGTCCACGCGTGTGCAGCGGCGGCATGCCCGGATGGCATTGCAGCACCCCAGCACGCCGGGCATACGCAGCCGCTGGTGGGGGCGTCCAGGATGGTCTTGCAGACGACGCACGCCGGCGCCAGCGTCGCCGCGACGAGTGCGTCTACGCTTCGTCGGAGAACTCGTATCGATCCGCGTTCCCCCACAGGCGTTCGAGCTCGTAGAAGTCGCGGCACTCGCGACTGAAGACGTGCACGACGAAGTTGAAATAATCGAGCAGGATCCACTGCGATTTCTCGACGCCTTCGGTGAGGTGCGGCCGTTCGCCGAAACTGGTGCGCAGTGTCTCTTCGACGGAATCCGCGATGGCGTGTATCTGCCGCGGATTGGTGCCGGTGCAGATGACGAAGTAGTCGGTGAACCCTCCTGCCTTTCGCAGGTCGAGGACCACCACGTCGACCGCCTTCTTTTCCTGCACGGCGTGCACCGCGCCGATGATGCTGCGCGGCAGTTTGGGCGACGATTTTCGTCGAACCGCCGTCTTCTTAGAGACGCTCGTCTTCGCCATGCAACTTGTCTACCACTCCATATAAATGATGCTTCTGAATGTGCCGCGCGACCCGCGGCGGAACGAGATCGTCGATCGAGAGTCCAGCCGCGAGCCGCTCGCGAATCATGGTCGACGAGACGTCGCGCGTGTGCGCGTGCACGAGGTAAACCCGCGTGGCACCGTCGATATTGTCACCCCTACGCGGCGGCAGCGAGGTGCGCCAGCGCAGCTCCGGCGCACGTGCCGTTGCCTCTTCGATGGTCGTGCCGGGGCGCGCGATGACCACGAAATGGGCCAGATCAAAGATGTGCGGATATCCGTGCCACGACGCAATTCCTGCAAACGCGTCGCTCCCCAAAATGAAGAAAATCTGCGACGCTCGCCAATCGTCGTGCAGCGTGCGAAGGGTGTCCTCGGTATACGAGCGTCCCTGACGAACCAGTTCCATATCGGAAACGCGCCACTCGGGACGGTCGTCGACCGCGAGCGCGGTCAACGCGAACCGCTGATAGACGGACGCGCGCGGTTCGACTGTGCGCAACGGCTGATCGTGCGCCGGCATCAGCACGATTTCGTCGAGTGCGAGCGCGGCACACGCGGCATCCGCTGCATCGAGATGACCGACGTGAATGGGGTCGAAGGTACCACCGAGTATGCCAAGCCGACGCCGGTTCATGCGGCGGGAGCAGGCAGTTCACGCACCGCGGCAATCTGGCGCCACATCGCCTCGAGCAGCGCGTCGAGACCGGTTCCAGCGACCGCGGAGATGCGGAAGAACGGCAGGCCGCGATCGCGCACATGCCGTTCCAGGGTATCGACGCGCATTGGATCGTCCACCGCGTCCATCTTCGAGGCCGCGACGATCATGGGTTTGGCGGCTACTTGCGTATCGAATAGACGGAGTTCTTCGAGGATCGTATCGAAATCCTGGATCGGATCCCGACCCGATGCGCCCGAAACGTCCACGAGGTGCACCAGCACTTTCGTCCGCTCGATGTGCCGCAAAAACCGGTGGCCGAGGCCGTGCCCTTCATGTGCGCCCTCGATGAGCCCCGGCACGTCGGCGACGACGAAGCTGCGGTCGTCGGACAGTGAGACGACGCCAAGGTTGGGCGACAACGTAGTGAACGGATAATCCGCGATTTTCGGACGCGCTGCGGAGATTCGCGAGATCAGCGTCGACTTGCCTGCGTTGGGAAAGCCGACCAGACCCGCATCGGCAATCAACTTCAACTCGAGACGGAGGGAGCGATCTTCGCCGGCTTCGCCCGGTTCGGTGCGTCGAGGTGCGCGGTTGGTCGACGAAACGAATCGGGCGTTCCCGCGTCCGCCGCGCCCACCACGCGCGACGAGAACGCGCTGTCCCTCGGCGGTGAGATCCGCGAGCGGTGTCACTTCACCTGTGTCCGGATTCTTTTCGAACACCAGCGTGCCGACTGGAACGGCGATTTCCAAATCGTTCCCGGTGGACCCCGTTTTGTTGGACCCCTGTCCGTGCGCGCCACGCCGCGCCTGAAACTCGGGGTGGAAGCGGAAATCGATCAGCGTGTTCTTCGTGGGAGTCGCGACGACATAGACGGAACCGCCGGCGCCGCCATCGCCGCCGTCAGGCCCGCCGCGCGGGACGAACTTCTCGCGACGGAAACTGAGACACCCATTCCCGCCGTTGCCGGCAGTGACGTGGATGTCCACCTCGTCGACGAACATCGTTTAATCAGTATAGGGGGCAGCGTCGGGTGAGAGATCCCGACGCATATCGGGAACGGAGCATGAGCCGGGTCGCCACCCGACCCCGAGCCGCAACGAGTTACGCGACCGGTATGACAGAGATTTTACGGCCGTGCTTCCCGTGATCCTCGAATCGGACCTTGCCGTCAACCTTCGCGAACAGCGTGTGATCCTTGCCGAGACCGACGTTCAAACCAGCCTCGAACCGCC
>Ga0310810_10010034_pt1 | contig 11009 bp, 3 predicted proteins | sample NCmetagenome_FD_207641 | JGI IMG/M metagenome (GOLD analysis project Ga0310810, IMG submission 207641) | Soil microbial communities from experimental microcosm in Duke University, North Carolina, United States - NC | ecosystem: Engineered > Artificial ecosystem > Soil microcosm > Unclassified ... | reverse complement strand
CGTTCCTGGCGGGCCTGGGCTGGCCGGCGATCGGCGATTCTGATGAAGCGTTTTACGCCGAAGCCGGCCGCGAGATGGTCGAGCTCGGCGACTGGCTGACGCCGCACTACAACTACGAAAACCGGTTTCAGAAGCCGATCCTCTTCTACTGGCTCGTCGCCGGCTCGTTTGCGACGCTCGGTGTCGGCGAAGCCCAGGCGAGGCTGTGGGCCGGGCTGGCGGGCATCGGCCTGGCGCTGGCGACGTTCGCGATAGGTCGCCGGCTGTACGACGAATCCACGGGCCTGCTCGCCGGTGCCATCGTCGCCACCGCCTTCGGGTATTTCTCGATCGGCCGCCTGTCCCTGCCCGACCTCCCACTCGCCTTTTTCATTACGGTCACGATCCAGGCGGCGCTGGCGGGGAGCGTGGACGAGGACGAGCACGCCACCAGGTGGCTGCTGCTGGCCGGGCTTGCCGCAGGGTGCGCGTTTCTGACGAAGGGCCCGGTGGGTATCGTCGTGCCGGCGCTGGTCATCGGGCCCATCTGGGCGCTCGAGCGCAGGCGGCTTCGGCTGACGGTGTCGCAGGCCGTGCTGGCGTTGCTGATGGCGGCGCTGGTGGCCGTCCCGTGGTACGCCGCCATGACGCTCGTCCACGGCCACACGTACCTCGACAGCTTCTTCGTCGGCGACAACCTCGAGCGGTTCGCGACGACGCGCTTCAATGACCCGCGGCCGATGTGGTTCTACCTGCCGATCACGGTGGGCGGTATGCTGCCGTGGACGCCGCTGGCACTCGCGGCGATTCCCCCAATCGTCAACTGGGCGAAAACGCGCCGGCCGCTCGCGTCGCGCACGTGGCGCATGCTGGCGTGGGCATTCCTGCCGCTGGCGTTCTTCACCGCGTCGATCGGCAAGCAGCCGCGCTACATTCTGCCGATCCTGCCGCCGCTCGCCGTGCTCCTCGCCTCGACGATCATGGATCGCGTGCGCACACACACGGGCCGCGATGCGCTGCTGCAGGGACCGGCCGCCATCGTCGCCGCGCTGCTCGGCGCGCTTGCGTTCCTGCTCTATCGGGCGCAACACCTCGTCGTGATGGTACCGACGGTGTTCGTCTTCGCGGCGATCATCGCGATCGCCGTGGCGGCAGTGGTCGTGCTCGCCGCGGCACTCGCGCCACGCGCCCGCTTCGTGCCAGCCGCCGTGGCGATTGCCGGCGCGCTGACACTCGCAGGGCTGCAGTACGGGCTATCGCCCGGCGGACGCGATCCCGTGCAGGACATGGCCGCGATGGTCACCGCGCACCGGACGCTGCAGGAGCCAATTGCGACGTATCGCGTGTTCGTGCGGAACCTTGTCTTTTACACCGGCATCACGCAGATCGACCTGCGCAGCGATCAGCAGGTCATCGATTACCTGCGCTCGACCGAGCGCGTGCTGTGCGTGATCGACGAGAAGAACCTGCGGCGGCTCGAGCAAGGCGCCGGATTCAAGACGATCGTGCTCGGCGGCGTGCTCTACTTCAACGCGTCGGCGGTGAAGCTGCGCACGTTTCTGCACCCCGACGAACATCGCGATCTCGAACGCGTGCTCCTGGTGAGCAATCGATGATCACCTCGGCCATCAGGGGCCGGCAGTGATGACGAAATTTCCGGTTGAGCGCGAAGCTTGCATCGGGGCCGTGGAACCGACCGATCGTACCCGGACCTGCATCGCGTAGGTGCCCGCCTCTGCGGCAGACGGCTGCCACGTGAACGTGCTGAGGGCGCTGTACTTCTGGACGAGCGTCCAGATGTTCGTCGACGCCCGGTAGCGCCAAAACTGGTACTCGAGGTTGCCGGTGCCTCCGATGGCTACCGCCGTCCACGTGATCGGCGTATTCACCGGCGCGGGGAACGCGGTGTCCGCGCCGAGCGCGCCGATCTGCACTGGGCCCGCCGCCACGGTGAATTCAGCGGAGCTAGCCGATGCCTCGTACGGCGCTTGTGAGCCAGTACTCCGGACCCAGACCTGCACCTTGTAGGCACCCACGCGCGGCGGCGTCCAGACGAGCGCATTCGCAGGGCCGTCCTGGACGACGGTGGTGGTGTTGGTCGCCTTCGAATACAGCAGGAACTTGTACTGCAGCGGCGCGCCACCACCGATCGTGGCGGCCGTCCACGTCGTCGGGACGCCTACCTTCGCTGGCAGCGCCGGGCTTGGCTTGAGGCTCTGTATCGCGACCGGCCGCTCGGAGGGAGGAATCGTCGAGTTGAAGCGCACGGACCCGAACAGTGCGGCAGCCGCGCCGTTACAGTGCTGTTCGAAATCAGCGGCGATTCGCGTGTACTGATCGTTCACTCGCTCCACGTCGAGCACGACGAAGCGGCCGGTCAGCGTATTGCAATCGCGGGACCCCGTTCCGTCCGCAACCTGGACGCCCAGACCGGGCACTGTAGTGCCGAAAAACCATCGTGTGGCGTTGTCGTAGACGCCTGGGATCAGCGCCTGCCTGTCTGGCGCCACAAAGTGAAAGTACCACGCACCGTAGACGGGAAAAGCGGTCTCGTAGGAGATAAAGGCGACCTCTGCGGCCGGCTCGAGCGTCATGTTCGCGCGGAAATTGCCGCGGGCGACGCGTTGACCACCACCGATGTAGTCACCTGGCTGGCTATTCAAGATGAAATTTGTAGTGCCCAGCAGAGCGAACAACCCTGAATAATTGGAGGTCTCAGACGCATAGGGCGATCCGATTGCGCGCGCCCGCACCTCCAATTGGAATGCTCCACTATCGGTCGGACTGGGCGTCCACGTGAACGTGTTCGCCGGCGAGTAGTCCTGCACCATCGTCGATGTGTTCGTTTGAGAATCGATCCGCCAGAACTGGTACTCGAGAGGGCCGGTGCCACCACGGACGTTCGCCGTCCATGTGACGGGGACGTTGGCAAACAGCGGTGACACGTGGTCGGCAGTCACGCTCTGCATTACAGGATGCTCGGAGACGATCGAGAAATCGCCCGACGACTGGTAGCCTTCGAAGGCGGCGGTCGATCCAACCTTACGCACCCAGACCCGCACCGCGTACGTGCCCGGAATCGTGGGCGTCCAGATGAACGACTGAGCCGTCGAGTAGTCGCGCAGCAGGGTCCAGGTGTCGGTCGCGGGCGCATACACCCAGAACTTGTACTCAAACGGACCGGTGACGCCCTCAGCGTGCGCCGTCCACGTGATCGGCACGTTGGCCGGTTGCGGAGACACGGGGCTTGCGATCAGGCTCACGCCCGGTACCGGGCCCGCCATCACAGTGAATTCGGCGGAGCCAGCCGACGCCTCGTACGGCGCTTGTGAGCCAGTACTTCGGACCCAGACCTGCACCTTGTAGGTACCCACGCGAGGCGGCGTCCAGACGAGCGCGTTCGCAGGGCCGTCGTGGACAATGGTCGTCGTGTTGGTCGCCTTCGTATACAGCAGGAACTTGTACTGCAGCGGCGGCCCGCCACCGATCGCGGTGGCCGTCCACGTCATCGGGACGCCCACCTTCGCAGACAACGTGCCGCTTCTCTTGAGGCTCTGTATCGCGACCGGCCGCTCGGAGGGCGGGACCACAGAGTTGAAGCGCACAGACCCGAACAGTGGTACAGACCCGCCCTCACAGTGCTGCTCGAAGTCAGCGGCGAATCGGGTGTACTGATCGTTCACCCGCTCGACCTCGAGGACGACGTAGCGGCCGGTCAGCATATTGCACCCACGGCCATCGCCGGATACATCCAGGCCTGGTACGGTCGAGAGTTGAAACGGCCATCGTGTGGCTTGCTCATAGACGCCAGGCGTCAGGACTTGCCCACCTGGTGCCCCAAAGTTGAAGGACCAGGAACTGTAAGAGGGTGTGAAGGTCTGGTAGAAGATATAGGCGCCCTCGCCGAACTGCGTACTAAGGTTCATCGTCGCTCCGATGCTGGTGCGGACGATATGCTGACCAAGGCCGATGTAGTCACCAGGCTGGCTATTCAAGGTGAAATTCGTCTTGCCCAGTAAGTCGAACGTCTCTGAAATCAGGGACGCCTCATAGGGTGCTCCCGATCCGATGGCGCGCACCCACACCTGCAACTGGACGCTTCCGCTATCGGTTGGACTCGGTGTCCACGTGAACGTGTTCGCCGGCGAATATTCCTGGACGATCACCCATGTGTTCGTCGCAGAATCCATCCGCCAGAACTGATACTCGAGAGGGCCGGTGCCACCGCGAACGTGTGCCGTCCATGTGACTGGAACGTTGGCATACAGCGGTGGCACGTGGTCGGCCGTCACGCTCAGCAGCGTGGGCGACTCGGAGTCAATCGAGAAGTTGCCCGATGAGAGCTCGGCGTCGAAGTCTGCGCTCGATCCAAGCGTCCGCGTCCAGACCCGCACCGCGTATGTGCCGGGAATCGTCGGCGTCCACACGACCGACCGGGTCGTCGAGTAGTCGCGCAGCAGGGTCCAGGTGTCGGTCTCGCCCGCGTACAGCCAGAACTTGTACTGAAGCGTCCCAGTGCCGCCCACGGCGCGCGCCGTCCACGTGATCGGCACGTTGGCGGGTTGCGGAAGTGCGGGGCTCGCGATCAGGCCCGTCACGATCGGCGGCCCCAGAGGCATGCTCGTGACCGCTGCCCCCACGCGAATACGGGGCCACGTGCGTGCGTTGGCGGCATCGGCGATGGGCAGGCCCGTGGACGTCAGCGCCGTCTCGACATCAGTGACGCTGGCCGTCGGCATGCGGCTCTTGAGCACGGCCCACGCCCCGGCCACGTGCGGCGCGGCCATCGAGGTGCCGCTGAATGTCGCGTACCCGCCTCCGGGAACCGACGAGTAGATGTTCGTGCCCGGTGCCAGCAGTTTCAACAGCGGGCTCCGGCTCGTAAACGCCGCGAACAGATTGGTCTTGGTGCTCGCCCCGACGGCGACCGCGCTCGAGATGCACGCCGGAGCTTCCATTGTGCTCTTCGATCCGGTGTTCCCCGACGAGATCACCGTGGCGATGCCCACACTCCGAAGCAGGTCGATGGCCGTCTTGTACGCCGGCTCGTCTGCGTCGCAGCTTCCGGCGTAATCGCCGCCACCAAGGCTCAGGTTTACGGCCGCGATATCAAACTCGGTTTGCAGCTCGTACACGCGATCCAGCCCGGCGAGGATGTCCGAGTCGAATGCCCCGGCGCACGGAGGCCCGACGGGAAAGCAGAAGTCTTCATCGAAAATGTTCGAAAAGACCTTGACCGCGATGATCGACGCGTCCCTGGCCACGCCGGAGAGCGATCCGTGATGCCCGGCCGCGATGCCCGCGATGTGCGTGCCGTGGTCGCACCCGTGCACGTAATCAGCACAGGGCACGCCAGAGTCAACCTGCGTCGTGTCTTCCCCGCCGGGGCACGACGAGGACGCGGCTGCCGAGTTGGTCCCGTAGCACGCCTCCGATACCACCTTGCCCGCGAGAAACGGATGGTTCTTATCTACGCCCGTGTCGAGCACCGCGATGGACCATCCGGTTCCCGAGGCGCCCAGGCTCCACGCGCCGGGGGCCCCCACCAGCGGCACGCTCTGCATCAGCGACGGCCTCCGTGGCTCGTCAAGAGCGACACTGACCACGTCAGGGTCGGCGTCCAGGTCGGCCAGGACCCGCTCGTCCACTTCAATCGCGACAATCGGAAGTGAGGTCAGGCGCTTGATGTGACCGTACCCGGGAGTGCGAAGCAGGAAGCCATCCTGCGCCCGCGCGATGCCGCGGGCAATCGCGTGCGCGCGCGGCAGATCGGGCGCATCGTCAGGCTGCGCCCTGAGCTCGATGATGACCGGGACACGCGCGCCGCTGGCGACACGCGCACGCAGGCCCGGGCTGATCTTGCCAGGCCGACGGCCCTGGGCCATGGGGTGTGCGAGCACGACTCCCAGCAGTGCCGTCAGCAGGACGATGGCGATGGCGCGTGACCGCATGGGGAGCGTCGACGGTACGACACCGGAGGCTATTACAGCTCAGCTACCGCAGACAAGGTACCCTCACGGCCCATCGACCGCTGATTGGGGACAGTCCCCCACGAACATCGGGGGACAGCCGCCAACCCCGTCTTACCGAAAGATTTTTCCGGATTCAGGATGCCCTGCGGGTTGAACGCCTGCTTCTCGCTTCGGCCATCAGGGCCCGGCAGTGATGACGACGTTGACGATTGAGCGCGAGGCCTGCATTGCAACCCCGGAACCGACGGATCGCACCCGGACCTGCACCGCGTAGGTGCCTTCCTCGCCAGCCGATGGTTGCCACGTGAACGTGCTGAGCGCGCCGTACTTCTGGACGAGCGTCCAGACGTTCGTCGACGGCCCGGAACGCCAGAACTGGTACTCGAGGTTGCCGCTGCCGCCGGTGGCCGCAGCCGTCCACGTGATCAGCGTGCCAACTGGGGCCGGGAACGCAGTGTCCGCGCCGAACGTGGTGATCTGCACCGGGCCCGGCATCACAGTGAACAGACCGGAGCCGGCCAATGCCTCGTACGGCGCTTGTGAATTAGTACTCCGGATCAAGACTTGCAGCGTGTAGTTACCGCTGAACTGTGGCGTCCAGACGAGCACATTCGAAGGGCCGTCCTGGACGGTGGTCGTCGTATTGGTCGCCTTCCGGACCAGCACAAACTTGTACTGCAGTGGCGGCCCTCCACCGATCGCCTTAGCCGTCCACGTCATCGGAACGTTCACCTTCGCGGGCCCGACCTTTCTCGTGAAACTCTGTATCTTGACCGGCCGCTCAGAGGGTGGGACCGCAGAGTGGAAGCGGACGGACCCGAACAGTGGCACGGGACTACCGTTACAGTGCTGTTCGAAGTCAGCGGCGAATCGAGTGTACTGATCGTTCACCTGCTCGACGTCGAGGACGATGAAGCGGCCGAACAGCCTGTTGCACACACGGCCATCACCGGATACATGCAGACCCGGCACAGTCGGGGGTTGAGGCCATCGTGCAGCACCGTTGTAGATACCCGGGATCAGCACCTGCGCCCCCTTTGCGGCAAAGTGGAAATCCCAGAAACTGACAGATGGTGTGGACGTCTGGAATGAGATGTAGGCGGCCTCTCCGGAGAGCGTCTGGAGCGTCATGGTCGCGCCAGCGTCGCTGCGGGCAATGTGCTGGCCATGGCCGATGAAGTCACCGGGCTGGCTATTCAGCGTAAAATTCGTCAAACCCAGTAGGTCGAACGTCTCTGAATCCAGCAGCGCCTGATAGGGCACGCCCGAGCCTATGGCGCGCACCCGCACCTGCACGTGGAAGCTGCCACCATCGGTTGGACCAGGCGTCCACGTGAACGTGTTCGCCGGCGAGTAGTCTTGCCCGATGGTCGGCGTGTTCGTCGCAGAATCCACCCGCCAGAACTGGTACTCGAGAGGGCCGGTGCCACCCCGAACCTGCGCCGTCCATGTGACGGGAACGTTGGCAAACAGCGGTGACACGTGGTCGGCCGTCACGCTCAGCAGCGTGGGAAGCTCGGAGATGATCGAGAAGTTACCCGACGAGAGTTCGGCATCGAAGTCAGCGCTCGATCCGACTCTCCGCACCCAGACCCGCACCGCGTATGTGTCGGGAACCGTCGGCGTCCAGACCACCGACGTGGTTGTCGCGTAGTCGCGCAGCAGGGTCCAGGTGTTGGTCGCGCCTGTGTACACCCAGAACTTGTACTCAAACGTCCCGGTGCCGCCCACGGCGTGGGCCGTCCACGTGATCGGCACGTTGGCGGGTTGCGGAAGGTCGGGGCTGGCGATCAGGGTGACGGCCGGCGGCCCCTGAGGCACACTCTGGACCGCATCGCCTACGCGGATGCGGGGCCACGTGCGCGCGTTGGCCGCATCGGCGATGGGCAGGCCCGTGGACGTCAGCGCTGTCAGCGCCTCGGTGACGCTGAGTGTCGCATTCCAGCTCTTGAGCACGGCCCACGCCCCGGCCACATGCGCGGCGGCCATTGAGGTCCCGCTGAGTGTCGCGAACCCGCCTCCGGGCACCGACGAGTAGATGTTCGAGCCCGGCGCCAGCAGTGCCAGCAAGGGGCTGCGACTCGTATAGGTGGCGAGCACATCGGCCTTGGTGCTCGCCCCGACGGCGACCGCACTCGAGATGCACGCCGGAACGCCCATCGTGGTCGTAAACCCGCCGTTCCCCGACGCGATCACCGTGGCGATGTCCACACTCCGAAGCTGGTCGATGGCGGTCTTGTACCCCGGCTCGTCTGCGTCGCAGTTTCCGGTGTAAGGGGCGTCATCACCAAGGCTCAGGTTCACGGCCGCGATGTCGAACTGCGTTCGCAGCTCGTACACGCGATCCAACCCGGCGAGAATGTCCGAGTCGAATGCCCCTGCGCACGGAGACGGGTCGGGAAAGCAGAAGTTCGGATCGTCGATGCGCGAAAAGATCTTGATCGCAATGATCGACCCGTCCCTGGCCACGCCGGAGAGCGTGCTACTGTGCCCGGCGGCGATGCCCGCGATGTGAGTGCCGTGGTTGCACCCGATGACGTTGGCAGGACACGGCAGGCCGGACCCATCGGCGGTAGAGGACTCCACTGCACCGGGGCACATCGAGGCCGTGTCTGCCGTGTTGGTCCCGTAGCACGCCTCCGACACTACTTTGCCCGCGAGAAACGGATGTTGCTTGGCGACGCCCGTGTCGAGCACGGCGACGGACCATCCGGCTCCCGAGGCGCCCAGCGCCCATGCGGCGGGGGCGCCAACCAGCGGCACGCTCTGCATCAGCGACGGCTTGCGTCGTGCGTCAAGGGTGACGCTGACCACGTCAGGGTCGGCGTCCAGGTCGGCCAGGACGCGCTCGTCCACTTCGATCGCGACGATGGGAAGCGAGATCAGGCGCTTGATGTGACCGTACCCGGGGGTGCGAAGCAGGAAGCCGTCCTGCGCGCGCGCGATGCCGCGGGCAATCGCGTGCGCGCGCGGCAGATCGGGCGCGTCGTCAGGCTGCGCCCTGAGCTCGATGATGACCGGCACACGCGCGCCGCTGGCGACACGCGCACGCAGGCCCGGGCTGATCTTGCCAGGCCGGCGGCCCTGTGCCATCGGGTGTGCGAACACGACGCCCAGTAGTGCCGTCAGCAAGACGATGGCGATCGCACGTGGTCGCATGGGTACCCTCGCCGGTCCCATAGCCCATCAGGACCATCAGCAGCGCGCGCTGCTGCGCGCCGCGTCGTCAAAGTACTCGGGCGGCGCCGATCGCTCTGTTCAAGATCGCACAGGACGATGGCGATGCCGCGTTTTCGCTGGGGAGCGTCGATGGAACGAACTGAAGCCTTTTAAGCCTATTACAGCCAACCAGTTCGGACAAGGTCCTGGCGGTCGAGCTTTGTGTCGCATCTCGATTGAAACTGTCCAAAACGAGACACGATTTGCTGATTACGATCTTCGTTGCTGATTACAATCTCGTCGCAGTTATCGAGCAGGCTGAAGCGCCAGTCGCGGCTGACCTGAGCGACACGCGCTCAGCCTGACTGCGACACCACCGCGGTCCATCAACCGCTGATGTGGGGACATCCTTCGCGAATACAAGGGGGACAGTCCCCAACCCCGTCTCACGGAAAGATTTTTCCCGGATTCAGAATGCCGTGAGGGTCGAACGCGGCTTTGACACGCTGCATCAGCGCCAGTACGTCGTCTGACAGTTCGAGGCCGATGTACGGCTTCTTCGCGAAGCCGATGCCGTGCTCGCCGCTGATTGAGCCTTCGAGCGCGATCACACCTTCGAACAATTCCGCCACGGCGGCGTGGGCCCGGGCCACGGCCGCGCCATCGGCGGGATCGACCATGACGTTGACGTGGATGTTGCCGTCGCCCGCATGACCGAACGCGGGGATGCGGAGCTGGTGTGCGTCGCGCAGCCGCTCGACCAGGGCAAACAGCTCAGGCACGCGGCCGCGGGGCACGACGACGTCGTTGTTCAGCTTCAGCGGCGCGATGGTGCGCAGCGCGTATGAGGTCTCGCGGCGGACGCGCCAGAGCGTTTCACGCTCAGCGGCGTCTCGTGCACGGAGCACTTCGAGGGCGCCACACTCCCGGCACGCGTCAGCAACGTGATTCGTTTCGGCCGCGACGGCTTCTGCCACGCCGTCGATCTCCACCAGCAGCAGCGCGCCTGTCCCTTCAGGTGCCAGGCGTTCGCCGACGTAAGCCGCGACGGTATCGAGCGAGTCGCGATCCATCAGCTCGAGGGTGGACGGCACTACGCGACGGCGGATCAGTGCGGTAACGGCATCCGCGGCCTCGCGCACGGTTGCGAAGCAGGCGCGCAGCGTCGCAACGGCTGGCGGTTTCGGCACGAGGCGCAGGATGATCTCCGTGAGGATCGCCAGCGTCCCTTCCGACCCCACGAGCAGCTGCGTCAGGTCGTAGCCGACGACGTTCTTCACGGTCTTGCCGCCGGTCCGGATGATCTCGCCGGTCGGCAGCACCGCTTCGAGCCCCATCACGTACCGCTTCGTGACGCCGTACTTGAACGCGCGCGGGCCGCCGGCGCACTCGGCGACGTTGCCGCCGATGGACGACTCCTTGAAGCTCTGAGGATCGGGCGGGTAGAACAAGCCGCGCGCCTCGACGGCGTCCTGCAGGTCGCCGGTGATGACGGCGGGCTGTACGATCGCGAGCAGGTTCGTCTCGTCGATCTGGAGGATGCGGTTCAGCCGCTCGACGCTGACGACGACGCCACCTTCGACCGGCACCGCGCCGCCGGTGTAGCCAGTGCCGGAGCCGCGAACGACGAGCGGCACGCGCATGTCGTGGCAGAGACGTGCGATCGCGGAGATCTCGGGGGTGGTCCCGGGAAGAACGACGAGATCGGCTGGCGTACCCTGCTTGAGCGCGTCGGTGCCGTATGTGAGCAACGACGCCGCATCGCGGCGAACGTGCCCTGCGCCAACGATCGCCTCGAGAGTACCGGGAAAAGAGGGTGGGAGCATCGGGGATGACGTCGAGGGCGCGGCGCGTGCCGCGCCCTGCAAACGTCAATCGTCAATCGTCAACTTGCAATCG
>Ga0310810_10010033_pt1 | contig 11009 bp, 8 predicted proteins | sample NCmetagenome_FD_207641 | JGI IMG/M metagenome (GOLD analysis project Ga0310810, IMG submission 207641) | Soil microbial communities from experimental microcosm in Duke University, North Carolina, United States - NC | ecosystem: Engineered > Artificial ecosystem > Soil microcosm > Unclassified ... | reverse complement strand
ACAGGCGTGAGCGCAACGGGAGTCTGCTGCCGAAATCCTGAGCGCAGCGAAGGATCTGAAGCATGGCGCGCCCTGAGAGATTCGAACTCCCGACCTTCTGGTTCGTAGCCAGACGCTCTATCCAACTGAGCTAAGGGCGCGTCGCTTCCATATTAGCAAACGTCACTGCCCCGCAGAAACTGGCTGCCCGCCAAAAGCGTGAAAGCCTGCTGACCTGCGCCAGAAGTGCGGCCGCGAGTTGCTGGCGGAGTCTGATTACCTCACTTCCAAATCCCTCCGGTCTGAAGCCGTGAGACTTGGCAGTCGCGAACCGCGGCCATACGGGCCCGTCCCTTTCAAAAAGCGGTTAAATCAGAGTTTCTTGTCTTTATTGGGCTTGCAAACTATTCTTCGACCGCAGCTCGCGCGGGGGCTCCACGGCACGAGCTACTGTACTGATCTTGCCCTCCGGCTCTCGTTTTCAGGCAGGTTTACTGTGCAAAAGCGCCCTTGATCCCCGCTGACTGGAAGAATAGTTGCAGTTCTTTGCAGTGCTCAGTAAATCTTTCCCGGCAGCGGTAAAAGCTACCGGCACCCCCCTCGGGAAGTGAAGCTAAGTTATTCATTTTCAGCAAGGTGGGTATGGCACGGGGGATGCAATAGAGACGGCCAGACGAAGTGGCGCGCAACAGGGGCGCTCTTGAGAATAAACTTCGGCCAGAGGTTTTCTTGAGCGCCCCTTTTGCTTTGTCTGAAGAACTTACACGCTGAACGGCAGCCCTCCCTTAAAAGACAAGTACCTTCCCCACACCTCTCCCCTGTGAATTCGGTGGAAACCCTGACAGGCATCAGGCTAAGGCGAGTTTTTCCAGCACATCAATGCCGGCTCGCCGGAGCAGTCCGGCCACGGTGTTTTCGTTGAGCCGGGAAGCGTCAAATTCCACCCGCATAGTGCGGTCTTTACCGTTGAATTGAATGCGGCGAATGCCGTAGACCTCACGCACGCTGTCCACTGCCCGCATAGCTCCTTCGGTGGGCCGGGCGCCGTAGCGGAACACCACATCTAAGCTTGTCATTCCACAGTCCTTCTAGGAAGCCAAATGGCTCACAAAGAATATAGCAGCCTGGCCGGCGCAGAGCCGGAGTGCTAGTTGTATAATCTCGCGAAATTCGGCTCGGCCCCACTCAGATGGTTGTAGGTCTTTAACCGTAATCATGCAAACCAGGAATTGCGCTCGCAATTCTTTGGTTTTCTAGCCAAACCAGAGTGCGCCATTTTTCGTCAACCCGCGACATCTGTTCGCTTTTTGTTAACCCTCCCAAGGAACACACATTAACCAGGCGTGATCAACTGTGTCCGCGGGAACTCACATTTTTCCCACTTTGGGCGTAAAGGCGTAAGATAGGCGGGAGGTTTTCGCTTGAGCTACGAATCAGAGACCCCCTTCGACAGCGTCGAGGGCGCGCAGGAATACATCAAGCTGCTCAACCAGACGGTCATTGAGGCACAGCAGTCGGTTGAGGCGGATCTGAATGCGGGCGGCATGGGCGGCGATGCCAAACAACTGGAGGCGCTGCGCCTGGTTTTTTATAACCTGGAGAAGCTATCGCAACACCTCAAGGCGGGCAGCCGCATCCTCAATGATCTGCGCACACTGCGGCGGCTGCTGCTGCAGGAACGGCGCTCCAGGGCTGCCGTAGTTGCGGCGCGTCCGCAGAACGTCAAGCGGGAGGTCCCGGTGCTCAACCGGGAATTGCTGTAGCCTCCGAGCCGCGCGAATCTGAGTCCGCGCCTCTTGGCCGTTTATTATGAATAGCGGCGCATGGCTCGCATCCTCATTCATGCCTTCGGTTCCTACGGCGATATCCATCCTTACATGGGACTGGCGCTCGAGCTGCAGCGCCGGGGACACCAGCCGGTCATCGCCACCAGTTCCATCTATCGTCAGAAGATAGAAGCCGAAAGAATTGCCTTCCGCTCCATCCGGCCCGACCTGCCACGCATTGACCGCGAATTAATGCGCAAGGTGTTTGACCGGCGCAAAGGCACGGAATTCATCTTCCGCCACATTCTGATGCCCGCACTGCGCGACAGCTACCGTGATCTGGCGGCGGTGGCCGAAAGCCCGGACGCGATCATTACTCACCCCGTCGCCTTTGCCGGGCCGCTGCTGGCGCGGCTGCGGCACATTCCGTGGATTTCAACCGTTCTGGCGCCTGCCAGCTTCATGTCCGCGCAGGATCCCCCGGCATTTCCCGGTTTTCCTTTTCCTGAACAGGTGAGGCGGCTGGGGCGCGGGTTTCACCGGGCTTTCTACACCGTGGCCGAGCGCCTCACGCGCCCCTGGCTGGACCCGTACCGCGAACTGGAGGCGGAACTGGGTCTGCCGCCGAGCGCTAATCCAATCTTTGACGGGCAGCACTCGCCGCAGCTGGTGCTGGGATTGTTTTCGCCGCTGCTGGCAGCGCCCCAGCCGGATTGGCCGCCGCAGGCACAAGCCACCGGCTTCATATTCTTCGATCGCGACGAGGTGGAGCATCCACCCGAGCCTGAGTTGGAACGGTTTCTGAATGCCGGTCCCGCTCCGCTCGCTTTTACCCTGGGCTCGGCGGCGGTGCAGGCGGCTGCAAACTTCTTTGTGGAAAGCGCGAAGGCGGCCCGACTATTGCAGCAGCGCGCCGTGCTGCTGGTGGGCAAAGACATGCCGCGGCCGCCGGCAGACTTGCTCTCCTCCGGGATTGTGGCCTGCGATTACGCCCCCTTTTCCCAGCTCTTTCCTCGCGCGGCCGCCATCGTGCACCAGGGCGGAATCGGCACTACGGCGCAGGTCATGCGCTCGGGGCGTCCGGCTTTGGCCATGCCCCTCAGCCACGACCAGTTCGATAATGCGGTGCGCAGCCAACGCCTCGGGACCACGCGCATCATCGGCCGGCGGCATTATCGCGCCCAAAAAGCAGCGGCGGAATTGGAGCGCCTGCTGGGGGACGCGAAGTACGCACAGCGGGCGGCGGGGGTGGGGGGAAGGATTCAGGCGGAAGATGGCGCGGGCGCGGCTTGCGACGCGATTGAGAGCTTCCTGTCGCGGGCGAGGGCGCCCGCTACACACAAAGACGCTGCCGCCAACTCAAGCTCGCGCTGCTAGCCGCAATTGTGCCTGCCGCGCCGTCTCACGAAGAAGCGGATCCGGATGCTCCAGGCATTTTTGGAGCTCCTGCCTTAGATTTTGCAATCCCAAACTGCCAATCGCAAAGGCGCCGCACGCTCGCAGCCAGGGGTCGTCGCTCTTGACCAAGGCCTCGACAGCTTTTTCCTTGCTGACAACATCGGTGTGGAGGACATTGTTGGCCACGCGGATACGTTCCGCGAGGGTAACTTCCCCATCAATGAGGGGCACCAGAAGGTTGCGTATTTGCTGCCGGAGGATGTTGTCCAAAAACTCAAGGGCGTTATCGTGTACGGTTCTTTCCTTGGATTGCAGCGCGACGTAGGCGCTATGCAGGTCGAGGTGGGGATGCATCAGGGACATCAAGCGGAAGATGCGCTCCACTTCCTGCCTCATTGATTCCCGCAGGCCACGCGTGATGAGATCATCCTGATCGGGAGTTTCCTGGAGCATACCCAGGATCTGATAGGAGCGGTAGTGCCCCATAATCTCGGCCTGCAGCGCTGTATCCAGAAGTTCCCTGTCGAGCGACATTGCGGATGGCGTCTGTTGAAGTTTGTTCAGAGCAGAAATGATTCGAAATCGAAAGGTGTTGTCCGGCTCCAGGAGATTGTCCATAAGTACCCGCTGCGAATTTGCGGTTGCGATGCGTTGCAGCACCGCCGGGATCTCACGCCTCACCTCCATTGCCGTGGCGGGATCGCATAGGCGGTCGCCCAGCGTGCCCACAATGGCATCTCCGAATTCGGCCAGGGCTTCGATAGCAGGTTTGCGCAACTGGGCATCAGGTAAACGAAGCAACACCTCGCTGACAAAGCAGAGCTTCCGATGTTCGCCAACGGCGCGAATGGCATGGAGCACCACTTCCGGTTCGGTGTCAGCCAGGAGCTTCTCAAGCTGCGCCTCGAAGCAATCTGGAAAAATAACCAGCAGACGGGCAGCCTCCTCGCGGTTCTTTTTACCGTCGGGGCCGGTATCCGCAAGCATAGCGTTGAGTATTTCATGGGCCGCTTCCAAGCTCTGGTTCGGGCCTGGACGGGATAAAAACGCCGCGACAGCCGAGCGCATTGAGAAGTCGGTGAAATCACCCAGTTCCTGGATGTGGTCCAGGGGGTCCACATGAGAAAAGTGGGCCAGATACAGCAGGGCTTCGGTGCGGACGCCCAGATGTGGGTCCTGCAGCAGTTCCTGAATCCGCGGTACCACCACCTTGTCGCCAACCTCGGCCAGCATCTCGATGGCTTTCTGCTTCACTTCGGGTGCGGGATGGTTAAGCAGGTCACGAATAACCGGGTGAGACTCCTTTCGTTGTTCCGCATCAAACAGGCTCAAAGCATAGAGAACATCCTTCGGGTCTGTAGCCTTTAACCCGGAAGCAAAGATCTCGGCGGTCGAGCGGTCCAAGACCGGAGCCGACGCGCGTTCGGTGTCGAGCCGATGCTGGTACACACTTTCGCGCAAAGTGGCGATATATTCCCTCCGTGCGACGAGGGCCGCCCACAGCCAGGCGCCCAGTAGAGCCAGCGTTACCCAACTGAGCTGCGGCGCTTTAAGGTGAAGGTAGCTGGCGAAAAACAGCACCAACACTCCCGACAACCCATCTCCCGAACGCCAGATCACCGTATCGATGAAAGGCTTGACTTGGAACTTAATCTTGGGTGTGACTGGCAGATAGAGGAGTTCTACAGTTGATCTGTCCAGGGAGTAGCGTAGAACCTGGTCGCTGCCTTTCAATACGAAAACGGCGGCCAGAGTGCCCCAGATCAGAACTCCGAACGAACTTGCGATGAGCGCGATCGGCACGGCAACTAACCCCAAGCCGATGCCGAAGCGTCGCAACACCCGGCCCGTTAGGAACAGCTGGAACAACAGGCACAGAATGCCGGCGTAGAAGTAAAACGAGCCAAAGAACAGGGCCAGAGCATCCTTGTTTCCCAGGAAGTGCTTAGCGATAGCCTTGAACTGCCACCCTGTCATAGTCGTGGCGTAGGAAGAGAGCAGGACGACCAGGGCAATGGCACGCAGATACTTAGAGTGCCAGATCAAGTTAAGGCTTTGAGACAAGCTCGATACGGACTCTTGGTCGGAGGAAGGCTTAGCGGCTCCGCCTGCGGTTGAGCCGTAGCGTCGAGCCAAAATGTACACCGGAACTGCTGCCGCGGCTAAGAGTATCGCTATGAGTAAGAGTAGGCTCTCCGTGCCGGCGATTTTGGGGAGAGACTTGCATAGGTAGCCCCCGAAGATGCCGCCGGAGATCCCGCCGGCACCGATCACCCCAAAGAGTCGCTTGGCTTCGCGTGTCGTCAGGACATAATTTGCCAGAGTCCAGACCTGCGCAGGACAGACCACACCAAAGATACCTACCCAAATATAAAAAGCCGGAAAGAGCCAGCGCAGGTGGTAATAGTGGCTGAGATACCAGAATACAAAGCTGTTGGCAGCGAAGAAGAGAAGGCTGCCCGTGAACAGAACCGGCGGGCTCAGTTTGCGAGCTATGCGGATGTAGCCGGCCGCAACAAATCCCACGAGCACGGCAATGCTGATATCTACAAAGGGCAGTTGGCTGGCCCGGAACTGGTCGAGAAACAAGGCATCGCGTGCCACTCTACCTGCTACGTACGTGGTAAGAACCAGGAAAAGGTACAAGAACAGTAAGCCCGCGCGGCCGAAATCTCCGCGCCGCAAGTTCAGTACACGCTCAATCGCTTGCGTCATGAAAGGAGCCAGGAGGCGGCTGCCAATCCAGGGAGCAAATTTCGTGCGGCCAAATTACCCAAATCCTTACGCCCAGGCTTCTGAGGCCCAAGAGTGCGCGAATTCTACTCTCAAGCGCCATCTGAATGAAAGTCAAAACTGGCGCCTTCCAGCCACCCGATGCCTGTTCCCACATCAGGCTGGAAGCAGGCTGGCATGCGTTCCGGCCGGGACAAGAGCGGAACGCAAGCTATAATCCCGTCACCTGTTTGGATGTCATCCACGCTGTATGTTGGTAGAAGGAACAAATGGCTGCGCCAGCGATCACTCTTATTGACCCTGTTGCCCGCCGCGCTCGCCGTCGGATTGCCTTGCGTCTTCTCCCGTATGTGTTGCTCCTTTACGTCATTGCTTACCTGGATAGAAACAACCTTGCTACCGCGGCCCTGCAGATGCCCCATGATCTCGGTTTCGATGAGCGCGTAATTGGGCTGGGGGCAGGGATTTTCTCCCTTGGCTACATCATCTTAGAAATTCCCGGCACCATCATCGTGGAGCGCTGGAGTGCACGTCGCTGGATTACGCGCATCATGATTTCCTGGGGACTGGTCACGATGGGGATGGCCTTCATCCGTACCCCGCATCAGTTCTACGCAGTGCGGTTCTTTCTGGGACTGGCGGAGGCCGGCTTTTTTCCTGGAATAATCGTGTACCTGACGCACTGGTTCGTCTATGAAGATCGGGCCAAGGCAGTGGCTGGCTTCATGGCCGCCATCCCCTTAGCCTTCGCCGTGGGCTCACCAATATCTGGATTGCTGCTGGGTGTCCACTGGTTTGGCTTGCGCGGCTGGCAGTGTCTGTTCATCGTGGAAGGCCTGCCCGCTCTCTTCTTCGGCGTTGTGACCTGGTTTTATCTGTCCGATTGGCCGCATGAGGCAAAGTGGTTGCCCACTGCGGAGCGGCAATGGCTCATCAATCAACTGGAAAGCGAGAAGCGGGCTAAAGAATCGGTCCGCGCCTACACCATGTGGGAGGCGATTAGCCACCGCGATGTTCTCATCCTGACTGCATTGCATTTCGTGCAGAATGGGTCCGCGTACGGTATCGCTTTCTGGCTGCCAACTATGCTCAAGCGCTTGTCGGGGGTGAGCGATTTCAAGGTAACTCTAATGGTGGCTTTGCCCAACCTGCTCGGCTTTATTGCCATGCAGGCAAACGGTTGGCATTCCGACCGCACTGCCGAACGGCGCTGGCACACCGCCATTCCACTTTGGGTGACCGCGGCGGCTCTTCTGGTGCTCTCCGTCGCCAATTGGGGAACTCTGCCCTCTCTCTTGCTATTTTCGGTTGCCGCTGCCAGCCTGCTCGCGTTTTTACCCAGTTTTTGGGCCATGCCCTCCGCGTTTCTTTGCGATTCGGCTGCGGCCATGGCTACCGGCACGATTAACTGTGTCGCGGCCGGGCTCGGGGGCTTTCTTGGTCCGGCCTTGGTCGGGCTACAGGCCGCACGAACCCACTCCTTCAGGTCCGGTTTTGCGGTCCTGGCCGTCGCGCTCACAATTGGAGGTGTATTACCTCTCTTCGTAGGCATTCGTCGTGGCCGCATAGCACAGACTGGAAATTAACACTCACCGTGTGGAGCGCATGGCCAGTCTGGCCAGCATGAGGCGTCCGGCAACCGAACGCTTTGAGCGAACGACGGGCAATCCTTCCAAATGATTCAAACACGAAATAGCTTAATTCTTACGCTCCCACCATGGCCGGCTCTTTAACCCCATAAATCGAGAACCACGGGGTTGCCGCCTTCAGGCGCTGGTTAACATTCTCGATGTTCTTCACTCCTTCGCTCTCCAGCCACTTGCGGAAGGCGCTGGCGCCCTGGCTGGCATAAATCGGGATGCCATCCTTCCAGGTGGCGCGGCCGCAGAGAACGCCGTTGAACTTCACGCCGGACTCAGCCGCCAGCTCCAGTGACTCGGTAAACTCGGCGTTGCTCACGCCCGCGGAAAGATAGATGAACGGCTTGTTGGTCGTGCCTGCGGCGCGACGGAAGTGCTCCATGGCTTCCTTCTTGGTGTAGGCCTTCTGGCCGGCATAGACCTTGGCGCCTTCCACGAACTTCATGTTCACCGGCACTTCCACCTTGAGCACGTCCACGCCGTAGCGGTCCTTGGTGAACTCCTCCATGCTGCGGGCGACAATGTCCGGCTTCTTCCTGGAGAACTCAAGACCTTTTTCGTCCGCGCCCTCTTCATAGCCGACTAGCTCTAGGAAAAAGGGAATGTCGTTGGCGCGGCACTCGTCGCCTATCCGCTCTACCCAGGCGTGCTTCTGGTCGTTGATCTCCTTGGGATCGGCGGGCGTGTAGTAGAGCAGAATCTTGACGCAGTCGCCGCCGGCTTCCTTCAGTCGGCGCGCCGACCAATGGTCGAGCAGATCGGGAAGGCGGCCGGGCCCCGTCTTGTCGTAGCCTGTCTTTTCGTAGGCCAAGAGCAGGCCTGCGGTGTTGGCGCGGCGCTTGGAGGCGGGCAGGCCCCACTCCGGATCGAGCAGGATGGCGCTGGCATGCGGGGTCAGAACCTCCGTAACCAGCGCCTTGAATTCTTCCAGGCCCTTATCGGTGGCATTCGCGCCCAGCGCCTTCTTCAGTGACCCGCGCTGGTCCATGGCGGCGGCGGCGATCACCCCGCGCTCGTTGGAAACGTTCTTCATGCCTTGCAGTTTTCCCGGTGTCAGCTTCATAAATCCTCCTGAATGATTGCGGCAGTCCATTTTAAATGAAAACTGCGCTGAGCTGCGGCCGGGAAGCTCTCTAGCTGGCCAGCTATCTGGCTGGCTAGCTGAGCCGGCATCGCGATATTGATTGGGCACGTAATTTCAGGAATGTCATGCTGAGCGGAACAGGCCGGTTCGCTTGCGAACTGGCCTGTGAAGTCGAAGCACCCCAACGCAGCTCATCCCGTCACTTACGTCACAGGGAATTCCCACATTCGTTTCGATTCCAGCACTATCTTACGAGTCAGTGCCAACCTGAGGCGATGAGTTTAGCGGTTCGGTAGAAAGGGATGAATCTCGTGTTGCAACAAGAATCGATGCAATTAACTTACTAGAGGGAGCGCTCGGCGTCGAGCTGTGTGAGCTTTCGGCTAGCCAGCTAGCCAGCTGCTGTTTACTGGCGCAGCGTCAGACCGCTGAGGATGGCGCGCTGCTTGCCAATCAGCGATTCCACCCCGCGCCGTGCCAGCTGCATCATCTCCCGCAGCTGCTCGTCATCGAAGGGATGCTGCTCGGCGGTGGCCTGGATCTCCACAATTCTTTTGGCACCGGTGAGCACAAAGTTCATGTCCACCTCGGCGCGCGAATCTTCCTCGTAGGCCAAGTCGAGCATGACCTGGCCATCCACAATGCCCACGCTGGTGGCGGCCACAAAATCGCGAATGGGAGCGGCAGTCAGCGTGCCTGCTTCCACCAGCTTCTGCAGCGCCAGTCCGAGAGCAACAAAAGCTCCGGTGATGGAAGCAGTGCGGGTGCCGCCGTCGGCCTGGATCACGTCGCAATCAATCCAGATGGTGCGCTCGCCCAGTCGCGCCAAGTCCGTGATCGCACGCAGGGAGCGCCCGATCAGGCGCTGGATTTCCTGCGAGCGCGCCGCCGGCCGCCCGCGGGTTACTTCGCGGGCAGTGCGTGTAAGCGTGGAACGGGGCAGCATGCCGTACTCGCTCGTGATCCAGCCCTTGCCCGTGTTGCGCAGAAATTGCGGTACCGTCTCCTCAACCGAGGCGGTGCAGATCACCCGCGTATTGCCCACTTCGATAAGCGCCGAGCCTTCGGCAGTGGAGATGAAATCGGGAACAATCTGGACCGGGCGCATCTGGTCAGGAGCGCGGTTATCGCTGCGGTAGATCACGCCTTTGATTAGAACATAGTTTGGTTGCGGAAGAAGGAGTCAGGGGTCAGGAGTCAGCACCCCCGGAGTCGGTAGTCAGTAGGTGAATCTTGGGGCTGGCCACCGGGGCTGAAGCCCGTCGCAAAATGGACCTGGCTTTGAGCACTGACCTGCGCACTGCCACTGACTACGGGCCACTCCCCCCTCCAATCTGCGCAACCACGCGATTCACGGTGGCCACGTCATAGAAGTTGGTCAGGTCGGCGTGGCCGGCGAGCGTGTCTCGCTCCTGGCCATTGACCAGAATCTTCACTTGCGCTATGCCGGGGAGATTTGCCGCCAGGGTTTGCAGCAGCGAAAGGACGGTCAGTTCCTCCACCAGCACTCCTGAGCGATGTCCAGCCGCGAAGGCGTCGTTCAGGTCCACCACCGCGGTACCGTTCACAATATAAACATCGTTCACATCCGCGCCGGGGGGCAGCGGATGCGGCGAATCCTTCGGCATATAACGCGCAATAAGCGCACGCAGTACCGCTTGAGCGCGCAGGGCAGGGTCCGCGGGCAGCCTGAGACTCATATCCTCACGGTGAAGCGAGCCCTGCCGGTCGTCCGCTATGTACAAGGCGACGTTGACCGGGGGACCGGCTGTGGGAGGAGCGACTGGTTGCTGCAGTTCCGTGGTTTGCGGGGCCTGCCGGGCGTGACGTTTCAGAATCAAGACGTAGATTCCGGTGGCCAGGGCGGCGGTCATCATCAGCGCAAAAGTGATCTTCAGGTGGCGGGGAATCATGGGGTGCCTCCCTGCCGGGCGCGAGCCACGCCCGCGGCAATGGCGGCGGCCACCTGCTCCTGATAGGCAGGGGAATTAAGCTGGGTGACGTCGGCCCCGGGCGGCACCACCTCCACCGCGATGGCGGCGGCGGCGATGTGGTTCAAAGGAGGCAGGGGCGCAGCCATCTGGCGGGTGGCCACGTTGGCCTTGGCCAACTCCGAAGCGATGTCGCCGGACAAAGTCTGGCTGGAGGATAAAAACGTGGCCTGCGCGCTGTCCCAAGGCAGAAATGGACCGCTGGCGGGCGTGATTGGCGGCAGCAGGGCGGTATAGAGCCGCACTCCCGCACCCAGTGTGCCGGCGTGAATGCTGATGTAAAAACGGGCGCGGGAAGTGTTGGCCAGTATGGCGCGCTGGTCCAGACTTATGGCGCTATCGGAGTTGCGCAGCAGCATGGTGGGCAAACCGCGGCCTTCGAGGTCATTATGCAGGCGCTGCGCGATGCCCAGGGTTA
>Ga0310810_10010032_pt1 | contig 11009 bp, 14 predicted proteins | sample NCmetagenome_FD_207641 | JGI IMG/M metagenome (GOLD analysis project Ga0310810, IMG submission 207641) | Soil microbial communities from experimental microcosm in Duke University, North Carolina, United States - NC | ecosystem: Engineered > Artificial ecosystem > Soil microcosm > Unclassified ... | reverse complement strand
GAGAAACGCGTTGAGGTATCCCTGACGTACATTTACGGGATCGGTTTTAGCACTTCCAGGCGCATTCTCGAACAGACGAACATCGACCCGAACCTACGGGCCAAGGATCTCACCCCGCAGCAATTGAATGAGATCATTCACGCGATTACGAACAACAAGATCAAGATCGAAGGCGATCTGCGCCGTGACATACAAGGCAATTTGAAACGTTTACAGGCGATCAACTCTTATCGTGGCATCCGTCATCGCAAAGGTTTGCCTGTGCGCGGTCAACGCACTTCGACAAATGCCCGGACACGTAAAGGACCCCGCAAAACGGTGGGTGTAATTCGCAATCCCGACGCAAAAGCCGGCAAGGTTTAGCAACGATTCATATGGCTGAAGAAACGAATCCCACAAAGCCCGACGAAACAAAACCGCCAGGCGAAGCTGTTGAAAAGCAACCAGCGGCCAACGAGGAAGCTCCTAAGGCCGAAGCAGCCAAAGACGCAGCTCCCAAAGCTGAAGCAGCACCTAAAAAAGCCGCGACAAAAAAGACGGCAAAGGCGAAGAAGGAACAGCCCGCGCCTGCAACGGCAGCTCCTGAAAATCTTTCTCTTTCAACCGAAGAGGTTGACAAGCCGAAGATCGTCAAAGCCAAGGGAAGCAAGAACGTTCATTCCGGCGTTGCGCATGTGCTCGCCACGTTCAACAACACGGTCGTGACGATCACCGACCTGAAAGGCAACGTGATTGGATGGTCGAGCGCCGGCAAGGTTGGCTTTAAAGGTTCGCGCAAAAGCACCGCTTATGCTGCCCAAATGGTGGCTCAGGATGCGTCGCGGCAGGCAATGGGTCATGGGCTCAAAGAAGTGGAAGTGTTGGTCAAGGGACCAGGAGCAGGACGTGAATCCGCCGTGCGCGCTTTGCAGGCGATCGGGCTCGATCTCACCGTGATTCGTGACGTTACCCCGGTGCCGCATAACGGTTGCCGTCCGCCAAAGCAACGCCGCGTCTGATGAGGCCGCTTCAACGATTTAACGATTTAACGAAATCCAATGGCTAGATATACAGGACCAAAAACAAAGGTAAGTCGGCGTTACGGCGTGCCGATCTTCGGCTCATCGAAAGCATTGGAGCGAAAGAATTATCCGCCGGGCATCCACGGCCCGAGGGGTTCCCGACGCAAGCAATCCGATTACGCGATTGCCCTCGGTGAAAAGCAGAAGCTGCGCTATCAGTACGGACTGCTTGAAAAACAGTTCCGCCGCATCTTCCAGCGTGCGTTGCGCAAACGCGGTGTCACTGGTGAGACGCTTCTGCAGTTGTTGGAAACGCGGCTCGATAACGTGGTTTACCGGCTTGGGTTCGCCAATACGCGTAGCGCCGCGCGCCAACTCGTGTCGCATGGACATGTGCTCGTAAACGGGCGTCGCGTCAACGTCGCTTCGTGTAATGTGAAAGCAGGCGACGAAATTGCGATTAAGGACAAGCCGAAATCGCGGCAACTTGTGCTGCGCAATCTCGATCTCACGCAGATTGTTCCCGTGCCTGACTGGCTGACCGTCGATCGCGATGGTCTCAGCGGGAAAGTCTCACGCATCCCGTCCCGGGATGAAATGCAGCCGATGGTCAACGAACAGCTAGTCGTCGAGCTCTACTCGCGTTAAAGGCAGCTGCGGTTTGCGCTTCCGCCATTTGGGTGAGCGGTCCAAGGTCTCACGCCCGCACTGGGACTTCCCTTGATTTGTTCGTGACATTTGTCGCCGTTTCTTTCAGAAACAACCCGAAGGATTAACGATCGATCTGTAACTGTGGATCTTTCCGGCATAATAAGCGCGGTGCAAAAGACGCTCGGTGTGGAAGTGGATGGGACCGCCGGGCCAGAGACGTGGAACGCAATTTACAATCGGATTTGTCGCAAAAAAGCAGGCCCACCGCGCAAGACATCGGCAGCAGAACCAGCAGCAGTACGGGTGGGAGCGCGTAATCGTGTGGACGATCGCAGCGAGAAAGCGATCATTACGTTATTGCCACAAGTGCAGGCATATGCGCGGGCCCTGGTGAACAAAGCGGTCCAGCATGGCATCACCATTAAGATACTTGCCGGCACGCGTACGTATGAGGAGCAGGACGATCTTTTCGCGCAAGGCCGCACGAAACCTGGGCGTATCGTAACCAATGCGCGCGGCGGTTACTCGAATCATAATTTCGGGATCGCCTTCGATATTGGCGTATTTGACGGAGCCAACTACTTGGGCGAATCGCCCAAATACAAGGCAGTCGGCGCTCTCGGAATGGATTTAGGATTGGATTGGGGCGGCAACTGGAAAACTTTCCTGGATGAACCCCATTTTCAATTACGCCCGAAATGGGCTGGCGATATGAGGGAGAGCGTCATGCTGGCAGAATTGCGGGCGCGCAAGGACTCGGGCAAAGGCGCCTACGCTTGAGAATCGGCTACAGCGATTCGATAAATTCGAGCGCTTTCTCGTAGCTGCGCCGCTGAAGATAGTGAGCCAGGCGCGGATCGACTTGCTGCTGAAGCGCAGTTTGCAATTTCTCAATCTTTTCCGAGACAGCACGCAAGCGTTCCATGTGGACGTCTGGGTTTGCGCGGCTTCGCTCGTCGTGAATGATCACCAAACGTTCTCGCAGCGCTTGCGCCAGGTCGGCCAAAGCACGTTTCATTGTGTGCTGGTGTTTTCTGGACTTTAGCGACGCGCCTCGGCGAGCAGCTGTCGCTTTGCCTCGAGCCAGTCGGATTCTGTGTCGCCAGGCAAGGCAAATCTGCGCCGGCGTTCTGAAATGAAATAGGCGCGAAGACGAACGGCATCCTCCGAAAGTTCCCCATGCGCAGGCGTCACGTGCGCCTCTGGAGCAGCTGAAATGTGAGCCGGTTTCTGACTAGTCTTTCTCGGTTTCCGTGGCGTCTTCGCTGCGGTTGGACGTCGCGGCGTCTGGCGTTTACCGGTTTTCTTTGCTGCAGTTGGCGCGTCTGGCGCTGGAGCGGATTGAGCTACGTCTTCGACAGTTTTCGTTTTTTTTGGCACAGGCGTTCAATAGTTAAATACTCCAACTCGTTTATCGTTCATCGGCTGGTTCGCAAGTGCTTTCTCGCCCTCTTTACAAGATCGAGTAAATTGACGGAATATGAGCGGCGCAAAACAATTCGTTTTCCGCTGGGCTACGACAACGATTGCAGTGATGGCTGCCTCGTCGATCATCCGGGGGATTCATTACGATACTGTCGCGGCACTGATCGGCGCTTCACTTCTGCTGGGTATTCTCAACGCTTTTGTGCGGCCGATTCTGTTAATCCTTAGCGCGCCGGTCATTCTTATTACGCTGGGGTTGTTCATTTTCATTTTAAATGCCCTGTTGCTGCTTCTGGTACACAGCGTGGTTGCCGGATTTCATGTAGATGGTTTTTGGAGCGCGTTCTGGGGTGCGATTGTGATCAGTTTCGTAAGCTGGGTTTTAAGCGCTTTTTTTCGCGGAAGCGATGGGCGCGTGCATGTGTTGACCCATCACAATGAGATGCGTTCGGTCCAAGGTCGGGTCCTTGAGGACGAGTAGCGGCATTAGAACCGACTCCGTGGACTAATCTAGATATTTGCTCAGCCGGGAACGGAGTTCAGTGCGCGCGCGAAAAAGTACGCTTTTCACCGCAGGTACAGAGAGATCGAGCACCTCCGCAATCTGTTCGTAGCTAAGCTGTTGATACCTGCGCAGTACGAGCGCCATTCGCTGCGTTTCCGGGAGCCGCTGAATAGATTCCTCGATTGCCTGCTGCAGTTCTGACTCCAAAAGCGATGCGTCCGGCGCGAGGTTCGTCTCATCTTTCAAAGGCAGATCCTCCATGCCAACCTCTGATTGCAGGGGAACATGGGGACGACGCTTGGTGCGACGCATCTCGTTAAACACCAGGTTGCGTGTGATTTTCAGCAGCCAGGTTGTAAACTTGGCTTGCGGAACATATCGGCGCGCACTTTTCCAGACACGGATAAATACCTGCTGCGCAATGTCTTCAACGTCAGAACTGCTGCCGAGCATCCGTGCGACCGTGCCCGCTACCAATGTCTGATGCTTCTCGATGAGCTGCTCAAATGCCCGGGTATCGCCGCGCCCGACCAATTCCATCAGATGCACGTCGTCGGCATCTTCTTCTGATCTGCCCTGTTTACCTTGATCCTTCTGAGACATTGTGAGTTAGACGTTAGCGCGAGGCAAAACTTGCCAGAAAAATCAAGGTCAGCCGTCTACAATCCTCGTGGCCATCCTTTTTGTTGCAACCCATTACACCCCTGTGCATGCTTCACGCGCGATTAACCAGAGTCTGCCGATGAACTACCAGCTCATTCCGAAAGAACTCCGACCGATCGCGGAGAAGGTCGAGGCGCGGCAGCGGATTTCTGAACAGGATGCCCTGGCGCTTTATGAAGCAAATGATCTTAACGCCCTTGGAATGATCGCCAACGTGGCGCGCGAGCGAAAAAACGGAAATTACGCCACCTACATTCACAATCGGTACATCAACTACTCAAACATCTGCATTTTATCCTGCCAGTTCTGCGCATTTGCCGCAAAGAAACGCGACGCGCACGCATTCGAATATGCGATTGACGAAATTGTTCAGGCGGTGAGCGATGCGCTTCCGCTTGGAGTCACCGAAGTGCACATGGTTGGCGGATTGCATCCCAGTTTGAAGAAAGACTGGTACCTCGAGCTCTTGGGAAGACTACGGGCGCTCGATCCGCATCTGCATATAAAAGCTTTCACGGCGATCGAAGCCCGTCATTTGGCCCAACGAGTCTTCAAAATGCCACTTCGCGATACGTTGGAAATTCTGCGCGAAGCTGGGCTTGGGTCGATCACCGGGGGTGGCGCGGAGATTTTCGATTCGGCTGTGCGCGACCAAATCTGCCACGGAAAGGAAACGGCTCCTGAATGGCTCGACGTGCATCGCACCTGGCATTCGATGGGCGGCCGGAGCACATGCACCATGCTTTACGGACACATCGAAACGCTTGCTCATCGGACTGATCATCTTCGGCAACTGCGGCAACTGCAGGATGAAACCGGCGGGTTCACCGGGTTTGTTCCCTTTGCATTCGAGCCCACGCAATCCCACGGAATTCTTGCCCACATCAAGCGCGCATCCGCATTTGAGCAACTGCGTAACCTCGCGGTGAGCCGTATTTATCTCGACAACATCGACCATTTGACGGCGTATTGGGTTAGCCTCGGGTTGCCTCTCGCGCAGGTTTCACTGAGCTACGGTGTGGACGATCTCCATGGAACAATCCTGGAGGAAAAAATTTTCCACATGGCCGGCGCCACCACGCCGCAACAGCAAACTATCGCCGCGCTTGAACACGCCATCCGCGAAGCTGGCCGCGAGCCTGTTCAGCGCGACAGTCATTACCGACATATTTCGCCGAAGGCGAATGGAACACACGCGACACCAGCGTCTGCCGAGCTCGCGTGCGCGTAAATGATCGCGTGCGAATTGCAGGGTGTCTGTGTCAGGCGCCTGATTGGCTTGGCGTTTCACAGAAACGCCCTACAAATATCGGTTTACGTTGAAATCTGTCCGCGTCGGTTGCGTTAAGTATTTAAACGCTCATCCGCTCATCCGCGGGTGGCTAGGCAATGTTGAGTTCGACCATCCATCCGCCTTGTGTCAGCGATTGGCGGAAGGCGCGCTCGACGTCGCGCTCGTTTCCAGTTTCGAATTTCTGCGCAACCCAATTTATCGAATAGTTGACGACGTTTCTATTTCGTCCGACGGACCGGTTTACAGTGTAGTAGTCGCACACCGCGGCGCGTTCCCGGATATCGAGGAAATCGAACTTGATCCGGCATCTAAAACTGCGGTCAACCTTTTGCGTTGTCTTCTCGTCGAGCTCGGATTGACCCCTCGTTTGACCGGCGGGACTTCGGAGAGCACCGAATTGGCTCACGCGCGTCTCATCATCGGTGATCAAGCGATCAGGCTCCGGCAAAACCACCCCGGTGAATTTCAATTCTGGGATCTCGGTGAGCAATGGAAGAAACTTACGGGCCTGCCGTTCGTTTACGCGCTCTGGTTGATCCGACCTGAAATCCACCAAGCAACGTCTATCGCTCAACATTTGCGCGGATTACGAGATGAAAACCTCGCCGACCTACCGGCTATCGTGTCAGACGCTGTGGCCAATATTTCTGATAATAAACAGGTAATCAGCCCGGAATTTCTCGATCGTTACTACAATCATTATCTTCGATTCGGTTTTGGAATCCGAGAGAAGCAAGGGTTGCAAACTTTCGGAGATCTTTGCGTGAAGCATGGAGTGCTTCCAAAGCGAGCCCGCGAGTTTGGCGTCGTGTAAAAAGTTGCGTCGCAATGTAGCGACTCATTCTGCCAATCCGGTTGCAATTAATGCTTCTCGTCACTTAAGCCGAGGTCGAGATCGTGAAGCTGCCAACCTGAGGTGGTGAAACGGAACTGAAGTTTGATCGCATCATGAACGACGACAAAACCGCGCGGCCCCGTAAAAAACGCGTATTTCACTTTGGACAAGTCTTCATTTTTGCCGAGTTCGAAATGGAACTCTCGCGGCGATTTCAGGTTTTTTAGGGCTTCCGGATTTGAGAGGAGCGCCGCGATGCCCTCCGGTGTGACGTAAGCATCAATGATGGCTTCGATAAGTGTAGGTCCGAGGTTAATCCGGTGCTTGTGACTGCTCGCCTGGTTGGCGAAACGCGCCACCAGTTGTCTCTTCAGGGAAGCCCGGACCGCAGGGAAATCGACACGCGCGCTTATCGCGGCAGCGTTTCTCGATCGTACGGCAGCGGTGAATCGCCAAAACGAAAAATAAGGTGAAGCCCCGTAAACCAACGGAAGGACAACGCAGAGTATTACCAGCCAGCGAACGAGTTTCATTTTACGGCACGATCAATTGGGATGTGCGACCCGTTGTTGGACATGATGCACCATCGCTACGGCCGCAATCAGAATGATAGCCGCGATAACCTGGTGCGGGTGAAGACTGGCGTGGAAAAAGCCCCAGGTGATGCAGACTGCGGCGAGTGTTTGCATCATTTCGAAGTAACCGGCTGTGGATGCACGGGTGAGATGCAGTCCTTTGAAATAGAACAGGAGCGGAATCCCGCCTGAAATCGACGCGAGGAAGAGCAGCAACATGATGGCCTTTAATGGATGTGCTTGCGCCGCCTCGGGCCAGAGCGCCGCGCCGTTCAATTTTCCGTAGGCAAAAAGAATAAACGTCATGCAAACGAGTCCGACTACGATGCGCATACTTGAGGCGAGTCGCAGTGACATGCCAACCATCACACCCCGTCCAGCGACGGTAGAGAGACCCCAGAACAACGCACAGATCAGGGCATACCCTGTGCCCAGATTCAGACCCGCGCTTTCAAACGAAACTCCGATCTGAGTCGGATACGCAACAGACACGAAGATGCCGGCAACAATTGCGATTCCGGCGTAAAAAAAGAAACGACGAGCCAGGCGATCGCCGAAAAGCAGGAACGCTCCGAGCGTTGAAATAACAGGCTGAATGTTCAGAACCACGTTTACCACCGTCGGGTTGCCATACTTCAACGCCAGCGTGAAAAAAATCGTGCCCACCGCGGATCCGGCGAACCCCGAAAAAATCAAAAAGCCCCATGTGCGTGCCGGCACTTTCGGAATTTCGTTCAGTCGCGAGATTAGAATCGGCAAAAACATCGCCAGAATGAAAACGTGTTCCCAAAAAACGATTACCTCTGCATCGAACAATTCGTTTAGCGGAATACGCCATGCGCTTTCTGTTCCCCACAACGCAGCACCCAGGGCAACCAGCCACGGGCCATAGGTTGCGGTCGGTGTTTTGCGATTTTGCATCGGACTGTGTGTGAGTTGCTGGCGCAAGCGCTATATCATCGCCATCGAACATCCAACTTCGAATTAAATTCGCGACCCTGTTAGTTCCTTTTGGTGTTCGATGATTTTCGTCGTTAAAGTGAACGAAAACATTGACGCCACAACTTATGGTGTGGTAATTAGCTGCCCGATACTATGCGTTGCCCCAAATGCGGGTCGCGTGACGACAAAGTCATCGATTCCCGTCAATCGCGCGACGGTGCCAGCATCCGTCGTCGCCGCCAGTGTCTAAAGTGCAAATACCGCTACACGACCTATGAGGAGATCGAGCGTTCGGACCTGCGCGTAGTAAAAGCGAACAGAACACATGAGCCGTTCGACCGCCGCAAACTTGCTGCCAGCATTGCCAAAGCTTTTGAAAAGCGCTCCACCAGTTTGCTTACGTTAGAGGATATGGTGGATGACATCGTGCATGAACTCGAGACCAGCGGACGAGAAGTGCCCTCTTCAATGATTGGCACGAGAGTGCTTGAAAAGCTGCGCGAGATCGATGAAGTCGCGTACTTGCGTTATGCCTCGGTTTACCAGCGTTTTCAGGACGTCGACCAATTCGTGGATGCCATTCACACATTGGGACGCCGAATAAAACCAAACGCGCTTCAACGGGAATTGTTTCCTGCTGAGACAACAAAAGAGAGCGCGAACGCCGCCCGCCGTTCGCGCGAGCGCGCAATCAAAAATCATGGTCGCGTTTAAGGAAGAATTTCCATACCTCCGGACGCCGTCGGGACAACTTTTCGAGTTCAACCGTGACTGGCTTCACGCGGCGCTCACGCGGGCCGCTGACGAAGCGGGTTACCCCGGCTGGTGGTTAACTGAACACGTGACCGAAAGCATTGCTTTTTATTTGCACCTTCGAAATGACGAAAACGTGGTTGCTTTCAGCCAGCTGTCGCAAACGGTGCGCGATGTGTTGGAGGCGATCGGCTACAAGGAGATTTGCCGGCACTTTACGCCCGCGCCGCCCCCAATTTCTGTTTCGTTGCTGGATATCGCTTATTGCGCCGGCGCGGGCTACGAGCTTGCTTTTTTCGGTCTGCTAGAAAAGCGAATCGACGCTTTAATCGACGCCGGCGCAGATAACCTTCGGCTTTCGTCGCTGCAACTTTGTGTGAAGCATCTCAGGGGCACGAAAACATGGACGCGGGCGTGCGACGCATTGCGCGAGGAAATTGTCTGCTTCGTTCGCGAAAAACTCACGTTCGCCACCGATCGGGTGCGGCTTGATTGTTCGCTGCGCTAATGAAACGCTAAGGCTCATGACAATTTTCGAAAAAATTATCGCACGCCAAATTCCGGCCAAAATTATTTGGGAAGATGAGGACGCGATTGCGTTTCACGACGTCGATCCTCAGGCGCCGGCGCATGTCTTGATCGTGCCGAAAAAAGCCGTTCCGCGTCTGGCGGACGCGACCGATAATGACGCTGCGCTTCTCGGAAAACTTCTTCTGGTTGCGCGCGACGTGGCGAAGAAGTTGGAGCTGTCCACCGGCTATCGCGTCGTGATCAACTGCGGTCCTGATGCAGGTGAAAGCGTGCCGCATCTGCATGTACATTTACTTGGCAAACGCGCGCTGGCATGGCCACCGGGATAATGGCTTCGCCGCGTTAAACGGTTGAAGAGTTGAAGCGGCAATTCCACTCCGCGGGAACTGTCGTTACTCACGCACGAGCGCCCAATCGATTCCCACGATGCGCTTTTCCGAAAAGCGCTTCAGCGATTTTGGAAAAATCAGATAGCGCGCTTCTTTGCTTTCCTTAAAGCGAACCATCCCGAAATCGGTTCCGCTTTCGCTTCTGAGGATTGTCATTACACGGTTTTTCTTAATTTCAGCCTGAAGGTGGCGGTCTCCGGATGGCTTCTGCCACAGCACGTAGACCTGCGGCTTACCGCAGTTCTCAACAACCTGCAAAAAGCGCGCCGTTTTAATCTTAAGAAGTTTCATTTCCAATCGCGGACGAGGCAGACGGAGTGGGTGCGCTCCAGCAAGAAGAAGCCCGCCAGAGAACTACGGCAAGAAGGATCATACTACCGTTGCTGCATTCCTGCCCTGGCGGGATTTGTAAGTCCTCAATCCATAGCCCCTGACGGAGGAGAAATTTCCTCGTACCACGGGGATGCGCAACTCAAAAAAGGAACTGCCATCTCCGAACACGAAGAGCAGAGATGTGGTTGCGGTGCCGGACCTTCGCTACCAGGCAGGGACGCCGTGCTGCGGCGTCCAGACAGCGCAGCGCGCTGTCCCTACCATCTTAACCGAATGGAAGATTTGCCTTTACTCGCGCCACATCTGTCTTATCGACGCGTGCTGCCTTGGCCAGCTTACGCTTGCGCTTCGCGCTTTTCGTCGACAACAGATGGCGCCGCGACGGTCGCGCCCTTAAGACCTTGCCACGGGCGGTGATCTTGAAGCGTTTTGCGACTGATTTGCGCGTTTTGCTGCGTGCAATGGGCTTCGGCATACGGTCGGGAAGTTAATTCGCGCAAGCGCAATGACAAACGTTAAATTGCAGGGTGCCGGTGTCAGCTCCGAATGTTTTCGGAGTTAACATAATGGGAGCCGAGCGACATAGACGGGAAGCCCGGAAGGGGTGAGCTCGCTGGCGCGACCGAATCAAACGCTCTACAATTTTTGTATGCAATCGCCCGAACCAAAGAAGCCGCAGGTGATTATTGTCGGCGCAGGCTTTGGCGGGCTCGAGGCAGCGAAGAAGCTTGCGTGTGAAGATGTGCGTTTGACGGTAATCGACCGCACAAATTACCACCTCTTTCAGCCCTTACTCTATCAGGTGGCAACAGCGGCGCTGTCGCCTGCGGACATTGCTGCCCCTGTGCGCGCGATCCTGAGTAAGTGCAAAAATGTCGAAGTTGTCCTCGCTGAGGTGGAATCTGTGGATGTCGAAACCAGAAAAGTAAGAACTAAAGACCGGGTATTTGATTATGACTATCTCATCCTCGCTACTGGCGCGCGCCACTCCTACTTTGGACACGATGAATGGGAAAAACTTGCGCCGGGATTAAAAAGTCTTGAAGACGCGGTTGAACTACGCCGGCGGATCCTCTTAGCGTTCGAATACGCGGAAAAAATTGAAGACGAAG
>Ga0310810_10010030_pt1 | contig 11009 bp, 13 predicted proteins | sample NCmetagenome_FD_207641 | JGI IMG/M metagenome (GOLD analysis project Ga0310810, IMG submission 207641) | Soil microbial communities from experimental microcosm in Duke University, North Carolina, United States - NC | ecosystem: Engineered > Artificial ecosystem > Soil microcosm > Unclassified ... | reverse complement strand
CGTTCAATGACTGGCTCGCGGACAACGAGTCCAAGAAAACCGCGGCGACGGAAGAAGCGAAGCTGGGCGCACAGAAGTATCAAAGCCTGGTCGAAAACGGCACAAAGGCCCAGATGGAAATCCCGCAACTCGATCTGCTGAAAGAGCAGATGAATGATCCGAATTTCTTCTCGGGCGCGGGCGAGAAGTATAATTTGCTCTACAAGAGGCTTAAGGCTGCGGTCGGCATTGATCCGGAGGCAGCAGTTCCGCAAGAGTATCTGCGTAAGGCAACTGCCGCGAATGTGCTTTCGTCGCTTGGCGCATTGAAAGGCCTCGGTCAGATTCGCGTCGCTGAAATCAACATGGCGCGAGAGGCCGCCGCTTCACCGGAGAACTCGGTTCCTGCGAACAAACTCCTTGTCGAAATCTCCAAACGCACGCATGAGCGCAATGCTGACATCGCGGAGATGGCACAGAACTACAAGGAGAAGAACGGCGTTCTTGATGCCGGATTCGACAAGGCGGTGACGCAGTATTACAAGCAGCATCCGCTGTTTACCGATGCTGAGATCAAGGACTGGCATAAGGTCATCGGAGAGCAGAAGACGGCGAGTGCTGCACCGGGTCAGCAGCGCTTCAATTCGCCTGGTGATGTAAAGGCCGCGGTCGCCGCCGGTAAGCTCAAGAGCGGCGATGCCTTCGTTGATGGCAACGGCACCACCAGGTATGTCCCCTGATGTCTGACACGTGGGACGCCTTCCCGACCGAGCCGCCTCGTCAGCGTGATGGTGGCGTGACGACGATCCCCGCTCAAAACGGGGCTCCGACGCGCGTTATCATGCACATGGGCGACAGCGCCGGTTCTGAATGGGATGCGTTTCCGACCGAAAAGCCGACTGATTACGGCGGGATGGGAAAGCAATTCGGCGTCGGCGTTGCAAAAGGCGCGGCCGGATTGGCCGGGCTTGGCGGTGATCTTCAGCAACTCGGCCAGAAAGGCGCCGACTGGATCGCCAGCAAGCTGCCCGAAATTCCGACCAATCGCTTTGCGCAGTTCCTCCGGGAAGAAAGCGCGAAGTCTCAGGGTGGCGTGGCGGCTGGTGCGCGCGGTGATGTGCCGGGAACCTACGAACTTCCGACCTCGCAAGATGTTCAAAGCGGCGTCGAGAAGGTCACGGGGGAATGGCGCAAGCCGCAGAACCAGACGGAAGCCGATGCTCAGACAGTCGGCGAATTTCTGCCGGCTGCCTTGATGGGGCCGGGTGGGCTCGCTCGGAAGGTGGTTCTTCAGGACGCTGTTCCGGCCGCCGCTTCCATCGTCGCAGGACGGTATAGCGATCAGAACCCCTATGTGAAGGCTTTAGCGGGCTTTCTGGCTGGGGGTGCTGGCGCCGCTCTCTCTGGGCCAACCTCGGCGCAAAACCTCTTGAGGGCCAAAATACCGGCCTCTGTGACGGAGGCAGACATCACTCGGGCCGGCCAACTGATCGAACATGCCCAGCAGCGTGGCGTTGCTCTGACTTGGCCGGAAGCTCTGTCCCGCGTCACTGGCCAGCCCGTTTTGACCGATACTCAGCGCATCTTGGAAAGCCATCCTCAGACGCGCCCTCAAATGCAGGAGTTCTTTGCCGATCGGCCTGGACAGATCGAGCAGGCTGCAAGGTCGGAATTTGATCGGCTTGGCTCGCAATCGGCCGCGCCATCGACACTGGGACCGCAGGCGCGCGATCTCTCGAACAACACGCTGAATGACGTTCGCGGACAGATCAACAGGGCCTCGGAGCCGTTCTATCAGGCTGCGGAGGGTATCCGCTTGACGCCGGCTGAAATGACCCATGTTCGGTCTATTCCCGGCTGGACCGAGGCGCGCGATGCAGTGCGGAATAACCCGCAGATCAATTGGCGCGTTGCTCATCTGCCCGACGATTCCGTTGGCTTCCTGAACGAGGTCAAAAAGCATTTCGATCAGGCGGCCGAAAATGCGGCTTCCAAGTTCAACCCGCAGCGCAACCATCAGGTTCAGTCCAGCAACGAGATGGCAGCGGAAGCCTTGCGCCAGATCGGGGTTGCGAAGTCTGGCCAGCATGCAGCTGGCGGTGTGAACAACTACGAGGCCGCGCTCGGCATTCAGAGCCAAGCCCGCGAACAAATCCTTGAGCCGCTGATGCAAGGCCCGATTGGACGTCTTGCCAAAAAGGACATGACAACCCAGAAGGCGATCAATGTCCTGTTCCCGGAAAACCCCGTTCCAGGAAGCGCAGACGAAATCAGGCAAGCGGTTTTCCAGCTCGCTCGTCAGCGGCCGGCGGTTGCTGAGCAATTGGTACGCGCTCACGTCGAAATGGTCTTCAACCAGGCGGCGCGCGATCTTCAGGGCGGCGCTAACCAGTTCGCTGGCGCCAAGTTCGCCGTCAAGCTCGCTGGCGGGGCTCAACAGCGCGAAAATCTGCGTGCCGCTATCGAAGCCCTCCCGAACGGAACGGCCCGCTGGGAAGGCTTTGAACGGCTTCTGGACATCATGGCGGCCACGGGCAACCGGCAGCCCAAGGGCTCGTTGACAGCCTTCAACCAACTTGACGTGCAGTCAATGTCTACCGGGGGGATTCAGGAGCTTGCCTCCAAGGGCCTTTCTCCGGGGAAGTGGATGAGCTTCGCCAACGATACCTTCAAGGGCTGGAGCCTCGGGCGGAACCTTGACCAGCTTGCGCGCATCCTCACCAGCCCGAATTCGGGCCAGGCTCTTCGCAACATTGTCCGGATCCCAACGGGCTCCGACCGTGCTCTTGTGATGGCTGGGCGCATAATCGCGCAGGCTGGCGGGGCGACCACTGAACTTCGGGCCAAACCCGCCCAATAGCCAAGTTATGACGAACGCCGTGCCTGCGCCCAAAATGCCAGCGGCGTAAGGGTTCGGTGTCCACTGATAGTAGATGTTGCCGCACATCACCGCGGCCATGATCGACAACTGTAACAGCTTCCACATAGAGGCTCTGATGCTCAAAAGGTTCGCCGTCGCATTCGCGGCGCTCTTTGCGTTTGTCCCTGTGTCATTCGCTGCCGGGACCATTCCCGGCATCAGCATGACCCAGCAGCTTGACAATCTGGCAAAGCCGCTCAGCGGGGGAAAACTTTACCTCATCCAAGCCGGTACAGTTAGCACGCCTCAGAACTGTTACCAAGATAGCTCTCTTACGATTGTCTACCCGAACCCGATCACTTTGGACGCCTATGGGCGCGTTCCTCAATTGTTCTGTGCGGACGGGTCGATCAAAATCCGGCTGACGGACAAAAACGGCGTCACGATCGTCACGCAAGACAATCTCCTGGTTGTCGGTCCTTCAGGTGGTGGGGGCGGTGGAGGCACCGTAGACCCGACAACGATCCTCTCAACCGGCGACATGAAGCTCGTCTACAATACGGGCGTCTATTCCGGGTTTGTGCGCGCCAATGGCAGAACGATAGGCTCGGCTACATCGGGAGCAACGGAGCGCGCCAATTCAGACTGTCAGGCTCTATTCCTGTTTCTGTGGGCTGCCGACTCCAATCTCTCTGTGTCGGGTGGCCGAGGTGGATCGGCTGCGGCTGACTGGGCTGCCAACAAAACGATCACACTTCCTGACTTTCGTGGCCGCGTTCCTGCCGGTCTAGACGATATGGGCAGCAGCGCCGCAGGACGGCTGACGGCAACCTATTTCGGATCAGTGGCGACTACGCTTGGTGTTGCGAACGGAAGCGAGAGCCAAACGCTGACTACCGCTCAGATGCCATCACACAATCACGGCGTGACCGATCCCGGCCATGGCCATCCCGGATCATTCGGCCGTGTACAGGGTAACGCTGGCGCCGATGTCACCAGCGCAGCCGAGCTTGGAAAAAACAATGGCGCCCCAGCGGACACTCAAGTCCTGACTATCGCAAGCAATACAACCGGCGTCACGATTCAAAATACCGGAGGCGGAACTGCACATCCGATCGTTCAGCCGACCATCCTCGTCACCATCTACATCAAGCTCTGACCATGTATCAGATTAACTTCCCCCCGCAGCTCAATACGGTCTCTTGGACCTTCACGGGCGGCATCAAGGATGCTGATACTGGCGATGACCTCGATCTCTCGCTCTATAGCTGGACATTCGAGGTGCTCGATCCGGATTCCTGCTGCTACGCGCGCCTGACGGCATCGACCGATAACGGCAAATTTACCACGCCAGAAACCGGAATTTTCCAGTTCACGTTCACCGCAAGCGAGATGGCCACTCTCTGCCCCCAGAGCTATCCAACGCGGCTCACAATGGAATTGATCAGTGACACGACGCAATCCGTCGCGGTTAGCGTGGGATCGCTTCCGGTGATCTGCAAATGACCACAAACATTCCGGAAGTAAAACTTAAGGCGTTCACCGCCTTCCCGTCGAAGGTGCAGGCAACATCGCCTGTTCTGCTCGATAAGACTGGCGGCGTCTACACGATCAGCCTTGATGAAGATCAGTTGCGAGAAGATATCGGAGCCCCAAGCATTGCCGATGTCCAAGCCGCACAGGCCGCAGCAGCGGCATCTGCCGCGACTGCATCGGCTGAAGCCGCGGCTGCAGCAGCATCCGCCTCGGCGCTTGGCAATCAGGTTCAGCAGTTCGATACGCGAGCGCAGGCCATTGCAGCGACTATTCCGGCAGGCGTCAATTTCGTTCGAACGCTTGCATATGACAGTTCGTTCACTCCAAGCAGTGGCGCGCTCTTTGCGCGTGTTGCGGCCGGAACGCCGTTCCTCGATAGCTATCCGCTGTCTGGCACGATTAGCGCTGGCTCTGGTTATGTTGATGGGACTTATCGTGGTGTCCCGCTAGGAGGCTCGGTAACCGGCAACGGGCTGGTCGCAACTGTCACGGTTTCAGGCGGAGCGGTTACGGCAGTTTCTCACAATACGCAGCCGGGTAATGCATACAAGGTCGGCGATATCCTGACGATCGCCAACTCCTACCTCGGAGGCAGCGGGAGCGGCTTCACTTATACAATTGCATCCGTATCGACGCCAACAGCGAGCTTTACGAATGGCTCCGGAAGTCTATGGCAATATCTCCCTGAGAAGGAAACGCATGTAAACCAGTTCGGAGCAAAGCCGGACTGGAACGGAACGGACGCGGGCGCGACCAACAACTTTACCGCAATTCAGAACGCGCTTTTCTTCGGCGCTCGGCATGGTGGGACAAACTCCGATGCTGGCGGGTATGCAGGAGATGTCGTGCGCTGCAGTGTCGGCAGTTACATGCTTGCATCCTCTCCGGCGGCTTCGTTGATTGTCCCCTTTGGCGTGTTCCTTGAAGGCGTCGGCGGATCGACCCTGAAGTTTAGCGATGGGTTCGATCCAGGCACCCATTGCGTGACGCTCGGCGATCCCAATTCGCATTTGGCATGCTTCCGCTCTGGGTTGAGAAAACTAACTCTGTTTTTCCAGCGTGACATTGCGGTGTCGGCTAACACGTTCATGGTCTATTCAAACAGCACGCAGGACAACGGCGGGCTGGATGATGTCTATCTCTACTGCGGCAATCGCGGCGGTCTCTATTATGAAGCCGGCTATGGCGGGGCTTCGACTGTCCGGTTTCACAATATCAGCATGAGTTTTGCCGGTACAAATCCCGGCGCCTTGTTTGATGTCGGAACGACGCTTGTTGATTGCCGCAATTGGAGTTGCAACGCTCCCAGCAGCGGGATCAACAATACAATCGATACCGTTGTTTTGAAGAATAATACATGGCTCAGCGGCATGTACAGCTTCGAAGGCTTCCATACCGAGGGCATCCCGAACGGGTTCAACGTCTCACTGGCTGCGCCGGCCCAGGTCGCCATCAAGAATGCGACGGGCGGAAACGGGTGCACCCAGATCGTGACACTTCAATCGACCAATTCTCCCGGCAACCTGTCACTTCAGAATGTCCTAAAGAACGGCGCAACTCGCGTTGTTACAAATGGCCAGCCTGCCGGCTCTAACCGTACTGCGGATGTCCTTCCGAAGGACGGCCTCGTGTTCTTCAACCCATGAGAATGTAGCTGATGGCGAGGCTTCCAAAGGTTAAGCTGAAGGCTATACCGATCTTCCCAAGCCTAGTGCAGGTTGTCGCGCCGATCTTGCTTGCAAAAGCCGGCTCAGTCTTCACCTTCAGCCTTGACATCAATGCCGTAGCGGACTCGCTTACGACGTTCTTTGCACCGATTGATACCGGCACGCATCAGGAAATCACCTCCGGCGCAACGGCGACGATCGCTCAGAATGCCAAAACCGTTCGCGTCAATAAAACAGTCGGCGGCGTGATCACGCTGACTGTGCCTGACTCTCTGCTGAAAACCTGCGATGTCCTGATCTCGGATTTTAAGGGTGACGCTGGGACCAACAACATCACGATTAACCTGTCTGGGACGGACAAATTCCCCGGCGGCCTGACGAGTTGGACGATTGCCGCTGATGGCGGCAGCATCTTCCTGAGACGAATTCCGGGGGTCGGATACCTGCTATGAAGAAGCTCTTACTGGCTGCTTTGGCGGCCTTTTTTATTGCCGGGAGCGCTCTGGCGCAGAATCAGGGAACGGTTACAAACCACGCCTTTGCTATCGGCAAGGGCGCGGGGACGACTGGCTATACATCGCTACTTTGTGGCTCGGCTCAACTCGCAGTCGGGCAGTCGGCGGCCGATCCAATCTGCCGGACGATTTCGGGAGATGCGACGCTTTCGGCCGCTGGCGCTATTACGCTGGCCACCGTCAACAGCAATGTCGGCTCCTTCGGTTCAGCTACGCAATGCACGGCAGTCACGGTCAACGCCAAGGGGCTGATTACCGCCGCTTCGCAGACGACATGCACGCCAGCCGTGGGGAGCATCACTGGGCTCGGAACGGGTGTAGCGACCGCGCTCGCTATTGCGACGGGATCGAATGCCGGCAGCTTCATCACGTACAACGGCCCGGCTGGTACGCCGTCTGCGATCAACCTCACGGCCGGCACGAACTTGCCCATCAGCACGGGCGTATCTGGTCTTGGCGCCGGCTGCGCCACGTTTCTGGGAACGCCGTCCAGCGCCAACTTGCGCGGCTGTCTCACGGATGAAGTCGGTACGGGTGCCGCGTACTTTGTCGGCGGCGCGCTCGGAACGCCGGCCTCCGGGACCGCCACCAACCTTACCGGCCTTCCTATCAGCACCGGCTTGACCGGCGCCGGGACGGGCGTTCTTACCGCGCTTGCCAACGCGACCAATGCAGCCAACGGCCTAACCACCCTTGGCCAAGCATCTACCGCCAGTCCGGCGAACCCGACCGGCACCACTAGCGCAACGCCGGTCATGATGGGGCTCGGCAGCTCCTGCACCATCACTCCGCGATCTACCGGCCGGGTTATGTTTATCATAAACGGCGGTGTGACGAATACCGGCTCCGGCAATATCATCACCATGAACATGCGCTATGGGACTGGCGCTGCGCCGGCCAATGGTGCAGCCGGTACCGGCACGCAGATACTCAACTCTCCAGCCGTTCACGCACCTGGGGCCAGCTTCATCCTACCCCTTAATCTAGTTGGGTACGGCACAGGATTAGCCATCGGCACTGCGGTGTGGTTTGACCTAACGGGCGCTGCGAGCGCTGGTACTTCCAGCTACAGTAACCTCACTTGTATGGCTATTGAGTTCTAGAGGCCCTGGTTTGCTCAACTTCGCGCGCAATGGCGCGGATATTGAGCCTCATGACTGCAAGCCAAGCTTCTGTGGAAGCGCGATCAGGCGGCGGAATCTTCGACTTTAGTTCTGCGAGACAGGTGTCTTTGTCTGCCTTGTCTTCCTTCAGGAAGGCGCGATCACAGAACGGGGACGCAAGGGCCGCATCGGAGATGAGGAGCGCCGCAACGGCTATAAGAAGGCGCGACATCACCAATCGCCTCCTCGCTCTTCAAGACGCCTGAGCGATTCTAACTCGCCTTCGCTAAATTGTTCTTGTTTCGTGAAAAACCGCCAAATAGCGGCGAGCCACTTATGCACGTTCCAGTCTCCCTGCCCCAAAGGGGGGGATTTCTACCACCACAACCCTAATTTGAGCAACCCATGACAGACCTAGCCGCCCTCACTCGGGCGAACGCCGACCGCTGGACTAAGGCGAAGCTGACCCGTGGGCCGGAATTCGGCCCGGTTGCGCGGCGCCTTGTGGCCGCCAAGGCCCGCTATCAGGCCGTTGAGGCTCGGACGGGCGTTCCGTGGCCGTTCATCGCCGTCACCCATCAGCGGGAGTCCTCGCAGGACTGGAACACCCAGCTCGGGCAGGGCGATCCGCTGAACCGGGTCTCGACGCACGTTCCCAAGGGCCGCGGGCCATTCGCGACCTGGGAAGACGGGGCCTATGACGCTCTCGTCAATTGCTCGCCCTACGGCGCCCGGAAGAAGGATTGGAGCATCGGCGGCACGCTGACCATGCTCGAACAATACAATGGCCTTGGCTACGCCAGCCGAGGCCGCCCATCGCCTTATGTCTGGTCGGGTACGGATCAGTACGTCTCCGGGAAATACGTCGCTGACGGCGTTTATGACCCGGATACGGTCGATCGGCAGTTAGGTTGCGCCGGCCTGCTCATGGCGATGATGCAACTGGACCCTTCCATCAAGTTCGATGGGGCTAGAACCACTAATCCGCCGATGCCGGAAGCGACCCAGGTCAAGGACGGTGCCTGGCTCCAGACCTCGTTGAACACGCTCGGCGCCCAGCCCCGGCTTGAGGTGGATGGAATCGTTGGGCCGGCCACCCGGAACGCCGTCCGTGCATTCCAGTTGGCGCAGAATATCACGGTTGATGGCCTGGTCGGCCCGGAGACCTTTGACGCATTGGACAAGGCCCTTGCGGCCGGCAAGCCCGTTCCGACGATCCCTGTGCCGCCTGACATCACCATCGGCGAGAAGATCGAAAACCTCGCCGGCTCGTTCTGGAGCCATGTCTTTGATCTATTCAGGCCGAAAGGAAAGTGATGTTCGATCTAGCAAATTGGGGGCGTGTCCTCACTTCGATTATCGTGGTGTCCGGTTTTATTACGATCACGTTGCTCTACATGACGCAAAAGCTGAATGGCAACGCCGTTCCTGAAATCCTGTCGATCCTCTTGGGAGCGCTCGCCTCAAACTTCACGTCTGTAGTGCAGTATTGGATCGGTTCTTCTTCGGGATCGAGCACGAAAGACAACACCATTCAGAATTTGGCAGCAAAATAATGTGGATGACCATCATCAGTTTTCTCGGAGGTCCGGTCATCAAGGGGCTGATCGATGCCTATCAGGCTAAGCTGAAAGCCGGAAACGTCGAAAGCAAGATTGCCGCTGATCTGGCTGCTGACGAGATCGCTGCGCAGACTGCGGAAACCAACGCCATCACGCAATTGAAGATTGCGGAAATCGGACATTGGTACGAACCAGAAAAGCTCTTCGCCTATTCGCTCTGGTTCTATTTCACGAAGGTGTTCATCTACGATGCTGCCCTCGGACTTGGATCGACGGATGCAGTCCGCGGCGATGTTGCGACATGGGGCGGACTAGTCATCGCTTTCTATTTTGGCAAGCGAGGATTTGAGAACGTCGCAAGGATCATTAAACGGTGACTTCAACAGGAGAATCTACCATGGAATTTCTCGTTATTCTGGGCGACCTCGCTTGCTTTGCTGCCGGCGGCGCCTTCATTTGGTTTTTCCGCGAGCGTATCCAGGCTCTCGTTATCGACGCCAACACGCTCTCTGCAAAGCTGCATGCGAAGGCAAACGAGATCGCCAACGCTGCCAAGAAGTAATTTCAGGCGGCTCGCCACGGTGCGCTAACGCCGTGACGAGCCTAACCCATGAGGGGCGCGAACCCCACACAGGCTGGGAATGAACCTAGCAAACGGCGGTAGCTAGGAGATTAACGGGAATGGGACTGACCTTCGAATGGACCGTCAAACTCGGTGACATTCTGACCTTGTTTGGGGCGGTCGGCGTGGCTGCGGCATTTCTTTACAACAGAGGCGGCAAAGAAGCCGGCGAACACATGACGCTCCAGACTCTCTCCGAAGAGATCAAGGGAATGAAAAACGAATTCAAGGGCTTCGGAGAGACGTTGGAAAAGGTTGCAATCCAGGAGGTGAAAATCGGCCTCCTGATGAAGTGGTACGACGAACTGCGGAGGGGCATTGGGTTCATTCCGGGGCCGCGCGGCGTAGATCGAGAATATGGGGAATAATGGACAAGATGAAGCGGGCCGGAGAAATTGCGCTCTGGGGTGTTATTGTTCTTGCTACTACAGTTGTTCTTTTGGTGATCTTCTATCTGGCGAAGGCTCATGCTCATGATCACAACCGCCCCGAACTGAACGATTGGATGAAGGGCCTGCACAGCGCCAATAAGACATGGTGCTGCCGGGGAGATGACCACGACCCGATCGACGCATGGGAAACTAAAGGCAAGAGCTACCGCGTCAAGTTTCGTGGGGAATGGTACGACGTTCCCGAGAGCGCATTGGTCGATGGCCCTAACCTGGGCGGCGATGCGCTGCTCTGGATGAACAAGGGCTGGACTGGCATGTCAGTCCGCTGCTTCATGCCTGGCAGTCTAACGTGAGGCTTGCAATCCTTCTGCTTTTGACCAGTTCGGGAGCATTCGCCGCAGACATTCCGTGTCCGCCGCGCTTCTACACATGCTCCATGGTCCGGAAGGCGGTTGCTCACTACGGCGAAGGTGCTGTTGAGGCGCACGCTAGATCCTGCGGTTGGACAGAAGATCGAATTCGGGCGGCGCGTCGCTGCCTACAGTAATCGGCGCGAGCCGATAGTTGGTGAACTCCTGTTCACTCGACGCTCCCCAACTTGGCCCGGCGCTCTCAACAGCGCCGGGCTTTTTGTTGGACACACTCATAGGAAGGGACTGACGATATGGTCGGAATGGGCCTCGGCAACATATTCTCGCGTATGGGGGCTCAAGGCAGGGCTAACGCTTGGGTTCTGTCTGGCGGCGGAGTTCAAGCCGGCATTGATATGGACT
>Ga0310810_10010029_pt1 | contig 11009 bp, 9 predicted proteins | sample NCmetagenome_FD_207641 | JGI IMG/M metagenome (GOLD analysis project Ga0310810, IMG submission 207641) | Soil microbial communities from experimental microcosm in Duke University, North Carolina, United States - NC | ecosystem: Engineered > Artificial ecosystem > Soil microcosm > Unclassified ... | reverse complement strand
AACGAGCACCTCGGCCAGGTGATCGACGACCGCCGCGTCGCCGGCGTGACACTGACGGGCAGCGTGCGCGCGGGCAGAGCGGTCGGCGCGCGCGCCGGTGCCGCGCTGAAGAAGGTCGTGCTCGAGCTCGGCGGAAGCGACCCGTTCATCGTGCTCCCCGACGCCGACCTCGATCGAGCGGCGGACACCGCTGCGGCGGCGCGCCTCGTCAACACGGGCCAGAGCTGCATCGCGGCGAAGCGGTTCATCGTGCACCGCGACGTCTACGACGGGTTCGTGGATCGCTTCGTCGCCGCGATCAGAAAGCGCGTCGTGGGCGATCCGCGGCTCGACGCGACGGACCTCGGGCCGATGGCGCGCGAAGATCTCCGCGACGAGCTCGCCGGGCAAGTGCGTCGCACGGTCGACGCCGGTGCTCGCGCCGTGATCGGCGGCCAGATCCCGCGAGGGCCGGGCAGCTTCTACCAGCCGACGGTGCTCGTGGACGTCCCGCTCGATTCGGTGGCCGCGAAGGACGAGCTCTTCGGGCCGGTCGCGAGTGTGTTTCCCGTCGCCGACGACGAGGAGGCGATCGAGCGCGCGAACACCTCGGAGTTCGGACTCGGCGCGAGCATCTGGTCGAACGACACCGAACGCGCCGAGAGCGTCGCGCGCCAGCTCGACGCGGGCATGGCGTTCGTGAACGACATGGTGAAGTCGGATCCGCGAATCCCCTTCGGGGGCGTGAAGGACTCGGGCTACGGACGCGAGCTCGGCGAAGAGGGCATCCTCGAGTTCGTCAACGCCAAGGCGGTCGTAATTCAGTAGGTTCCACCGCTGTTTCCGGAACTGAAACCGGGAACGCGACCGGGAACGGGGTACGTTCGCAGCGTGGCGGTCAGTCCTGCCAGGAAACGGGTCCGTCTCTGCATGAAGGACCTGTACCACCAGGACCTCATCGAGATGATCGAGCGCGAGACGCGCCAGTTCGAGATGTGGGAGATCCTCGATCCCTCGGACCCGGACTTCCCCCAGGCGTACGAGATGCTCTGGGGTGCCTTCGGCGGCGCGGTCGGCGAGATGGAGCGCGAGGACGTCATCCGCCAGTTCCTCCGGGACGACAACTTCGAGGCGATGCCGACCGGAACCTACGTCCGCTACTTCCTGCTCGCCGCGCGCGACACGAAGGGGAACATCCGCGGCGTCCGCGACGGGTCCGTCCTCGTGAACCCGACGTACGCGCCGGACCTGTGCATGGTCTTCCTCTCGCACATCTACATGCGCGAGGAAGCGCGCGGCACCGTGCTCTCGTACTGGCTCCGCATCGCACCGATCGAGATCGCCATGCAGTACCTCCAGGAGCTGCACGCGCGCGGCAAGATCAAGCTCCCCGCTCCGGACCAGCCGGGGAAGTACTTCGGCATGCGCATGAACCTCTGCGCGGAGATGGAGTACTTCGCGCCGGACGAGCGCCTCTCCTGGCAGCGGATCCTGTTCTACGGGCGCGGCGGGTTCGACGCGATCAATCCCCGGCACTTCCCCTACCAGCAGCCCGACTTCCGCGAGCCCGAGGAGATCCGCACGACGGAGAACCGTCCGCTGCCGTTCATGTTCCTCACGCGACGACTGGGGAACGAGCGACAAGCCTGGCTCGCGATCGACGAGGCGAGCGCGATGATGCGCCTCGTGTACGACGACTTCGCGTGTCACGTGCCGGCGGAGTTCCTCGAGAACAGCCTGCAGTTGGTGCTCGATCGCCTCGCCGAGCGCGCGAAGACGAAATCCTTCGTCGAGCTCCTGCCGCTTCCGACCGGCGTGAAGGACCTCGGTCGTCTGAAGCGGTTGTCGAAGACGCGCGCGTTCACGCGCTACTACGGGCGCACGTCGGTGGTGGAAGGGTACCTGCAGGGCCAGCCCAAGGAGCGACAGAACCCGCGCTGGCTCGACGGGGAGATCCAGAAGATCGCCGCCGAGCTCGAGAGCCGGCCCCGCTTCGTCTACGGGAGCCGCGATCGCGACTACACGTGGGATGGGCAGTACGCGCCCGACGAACCGCCCGCCGCGGATCTCGAGATGGACATGACGATGGAGGAGCCGATGCCCCTCCGCAATCAATCGTGAGCGAGGTTCCGATGTTCGCAGTCGCACGCACGCCCGACGAACCGCGCCGCTACGGCCACTGGATCGACAACGAGGAAGTCGACGGTACCGCGACGTTCACCACACCCGATCCCGCGACGGGCACCGTGCTCGCGCATCTCGCACGCGGGAACAAGAGCGATGTCGACCGCGCGGTCGCTTCCGCGAAGAAGGCATTCCCTGCCTGGTCGCGTACGGATCCAAACGAGCGCGCACGCCTGCTCTGGAAAGCCGGCGAAGCGATCCTCGCGGATCTCGACGCGCTCGCACGCGCAGAAGCGATCGACGTCGGCAAACCGATCAGCAACGCACGGACGATCGACGTGCCTCGCACGGCGGACACGTTCTTCTACTTCTCGGGCTGGGCGACGAAGATCCACGGAGAAACCATTCCGGTCCGCGGACCGCTCCTGACCTACACGTTGCGGGAGCCGCTCGGTGTGGTCGCAGCGATCGTCCCCTGGAACTTCCCGCTCCTGCTGGCCGCACGGAAGATCGCCCCTGCGCTCGCCGCCGGAAACACGATCGTCGTGAAACCACCCGAGGAGGCGAGCCTCAGCATCCTGCGGCTCGCGCGAATCCTCGGTGAGGCCGGCTTGCCGCCCGGCGTCCTGAATGTGGTCACCGGCTTCGGCGAAGACGCGGGCGACGCGCTCGTCAAGCATCCGGACATCGCGAAGATCTCGTTCACGGGGGGAACCGACACCGGAAAGCTCATCGTGCGGAACGCAGCGGCGACGCTCAAGAAGGTCACGATGGAGCTCGGCGGCAAGAGCCCGAACGTGATCTTCGCAGACGCGGACCTCGGCGCGGCGAGCAAGGCCGCCGTGTCTGCCGCCTTCTACAACCAGGGCGAGCTCTGCACGTCGGGCAGTCGCCTGCTCGTCGAGCGTCGCGTGCACGACGAGGTGCTCGACTCCGTCGTCGCTGGAACGCGGGCGTTGGTCACCGGTGACTCGCTCGATCCGCGCACGAACGTGGGCCCCCTCGTGAGCGCCGCGCATCTCGAGCGCGTCGCAGGCTACGTCGAGAAGGGCCAAGCCGAAGGAGCCGAGCGGATTGCCGGTGGCGGGCACGGGGGGCCCGGCTTCTTCCACGAGCCCACGGTCTTCGCCGGCGTCCGATCGGAGATGGCGATCGCGCGAGAAGAGATCTTCGGTCCGGTCGTGAGCGTGCTCGCGTTCGAGGACCTCGAAGAGGCCGCCGCGATCGCGGATGCGACCGACTACGGTCTCGCGGCCGGCGTCTGGACCCGCGACATCGGCAAGGCCCACGCGCTCGCCCATCGGATCCAGGCCGGTACGGTGTGGATCAACACGTACAACCGGTTCGACGCTGCCGCGCCGTACGGCGGGACGAAACAGTCGGGCTACGGCCGCGAGAACGGCTTCGCTGCGATCGAAGAGTACACGCAGCGAAAGACGATCTGGGTCGCGCTCGGCTGAGTCGCCCCGCGCGTCGGTGCTACTTCTTCACTTCGTACGTGACGGCCTTCGTCGTGAACGTGTCGGGGAAGGTTGCCGTGAAGCCCTTCTCCGGGGTGGTGCTGACGCTGGTCGACGTCGCGACGACCTTGCCCGTGTTGTCGTACGCCGAGCACGTCTTCGTGTTGTTCAGCGTGGCGCAACGCAGCTCGTACGAGACGTTGCCCGACTGGATGGTCCCCACCTTCGTGAGCGTGGTCTGGGCGAACACGGTCGTGGCGTCCTGGCCGGTCGAGAAGCTTTGCTTCTGCGGAGCGGCGGCGGGCTCGGCGGCCAGGGCGACGGCCGCGAGAACGAGAGTCAACATGATTTCCTCCAGTGGTGCATCCGGCGAAGCGCCGGGGCGGCATGCCGGTAGCCCGCTGAGCGTGCCGCACCATGGAGCGTCGGGATCCTTTGCAATGTCTCCACATCGATCGCGAAATGTCTCGCGGTCGCCCGCAAGACGGGCCCGCGTCCCTGCGAGTGCACGCGGGCCCGCGTTGCCGCTCTTACTTCTTCACTTCGTACGTGACCGACTTCGGCGTGAACGTGTCGGGGAACGTTGCCGTGAAGCCGTTGTTCGGCGTCGTGGAGACGCTCGTCGACGTCGAGACGACCTTGCCCTTGTCGTAGGCCGAGCAGGTCTTCGCGCCGTTGACGGTCGCGCACTTCATTTCGTACGTCACGGCGCCCGCCTTGACCTCGCCCACCTTCGTGAGCGTCGTCTTCTGGAAGACGGTGGTGGCGTTCTGACCCGCCGGGAGCATCTCCTTGGCGTTGGCGGGAGCGGGCTCGGCCGCGAGTGCGACTGCTGCGAGGATGAGAGTCAGCATTGGTGCCTCCTTATGGCGCGTCCCTGACCCGCCGGCGCGTCCCGATCTTCCCACCCAGCGCATCTCCTTGCGTCCCGCTGACGGCTCAATCCACGCGGCGCGGGCTCCGTCCGGTGAGGCGCGTGTAGACCTGGTAGCCAACCCAACGGAACGGCTCCGGCGGGATCGGGGGAAGGCGATTGTTCACGAAGGGGAGATCGTTCCAGCGCTCGTCGCCCGCGTACAGATCGGCGAGCACCGTGCCCGCGAGATTCGCGAGCGTGACGCCGTGGCCGCTGTAGCCGAGCGCCCACAACACATTGCCGCGCCGCCCCATCGTCGGCCGGCGGTTGAGCGTGATCCCGAGCACGCCGGACCACTGCTGCGCGATTGCGACGCCCGCGAGCTTCGGGAAGTAGTGGAGCATGGTGTCGCGCACCGCCGCGCATCCGCGATCGGAATGCGGAGGAATCGTGGCGTTGCCGTAGCGGTAGTCGTACGACGCATTGCTTCCGCCGCCGAACAGGAGCCGGCCGTCGGCAGTCATGCTGCCGTACGAGATGCGATCGAGATCGTCGACGGCGCCCGCGACGTCGCCCCAACCGATCTCCGCTCGCCGCTCGGGCGACAGCGGCTCGGTCGCGATGCAGTGCGAGTGGAGCGGGAAGAGCTCGCGCCGGAAGTAGCCCAGCCGCGGCGCGTATCCGTTCACGGCGAGCACCAGAGTCTTCGCGCACACGATCCCTCGGGGGGTGTGCACGCAGTGCGTGGCGCCTTCCTCGATGCGCTCGACGGGAGAGTGCTCGAAGATCCGCACGCCGCGCTCCGTGAGCACGCGCGCCAGCTCGCGGACGAGGTCGAGACCGTGGAGCTGGCCCGCCGTCGGATCGAGGAGACCACCGACGACGCCCGCGGCGCGCACGTACTGCGCGAGCTCAGTGCCGTGCAAAAACCGGACGGGGATGCCCCACGCTTGCAGCCGCTCGGCCTTCCGGTGCGCCTCCTCGGCGCGCTCCTGCGAGGTGAAGGTCTCGAGGCAGCCGTCGCGACGCAGCCGTACCCTCAGGTTCTCCGTTCGGATCGTCTCGGTGATCCAGTCCATTCCTTGCTGCGTCGTCGACCAGATCCGTTTGGTGACGGCCTCGTCCTTGCTGTCGATCCCGTTCACCCAGTTGAGCATCATGCCGCCGTTGCGGCCGCTCGCTCCGTTGCCCACGGTGCGCGCCTCGAGCACGACGATCTGCTTCTCCGGGAATCGCCAGCTCATCTCGTACGCGGTCGACATACCGGTGAAGCCCGCGCCGACGATGACGACGTCCGCGTACGTCTTGCCTTCGAGCGCCGGACGCGGCTCGACCGGATCCACCGTCTGCGCCCACATCGAGACGTTCTCGTCGACGTCGATGCGGTGCCTCCTCACGCCGCGCGGCCGAACACCTGGTTCGCGGCGAAGAAGGTGTTCACGTGCACCTGCACGACCTTCGTGACGTCGGGGGTGTAGCCGCCCGCGAGCACCCACATGACGGGCAGGCCCAGGGCTCGCGCGGTCTCGAACACGAACGTGTCACGCGCGCGCAGCGCCTCGTGATCCACCTTCAGCGGCGAGTACGGGTCCTCCTGATACGGGTCCGCGCCCGCTTGGTAGAGCAGCACGTCGGGTTTCGCGCGGTCGATGGCCCCCTCGAGCGATCGCCGCACGAAGTCCACGTACTGGTCTCCGGAGGCGCCGTTCGGCACCGGGATCGACCAGGCGTTGGCGGTGTCGGGTGCGCGCTCGCTCTCGACGTCCTTGTGTGCGAGGTTCGCCTTGTACCAGTTCCCGTAGATCGAGAGCTGGTGCGCCCACGGCCGCGTCGCGAGCAGCGAGGCCGTGCCGTTTCCGTAGTGGAGGTCCATGTCCAGCACGAGACCGCGCGCGATCCGCTTCCGCGCGCGCGCATCCTCGAGCGCGACGACCAATCCGTTGTAGGTACAGAAGCCTTCGCCATGATCCGCGTGCGAGTGGTGGAAGCCGCTCGCCAGGTTGCCGGCGACGCCGTCGTCGAGCGCCGAGTAGAGCGCAGCGATGCAGCCGCCGTTCGTCCAGCGCACGGCTTCCGCGAGCCCGGCCGACCAGGGGAACTTCTGGGACTGAGCCAGCGCCCGCGGCTCGCCGGTCTCGATCGCGCGGACGTACTCGGGCGTGTGGACGCGGAGAAGCTGCTCGTTGCTCGCCCGCACTGGCTCGAGGATCTCCGCCGGCACGCCGGAGGCCTCGATCGCTTCGCGCACCAGGCCGAACTTCCGGATCGGCATGATGTGCTCGCCGAGGTCGGCGAAGTAGCGCGCCGAGTGGAACAGTCGGATCACCGCACCGCCTTCGCAGCGGCGTCGAGGATGTCGAGGCACTCCGCGACGTGTCGGCTAGAAAGGACGAGCGCCGGCCGGAAGCGGACGGACCGCTCGCCGGAGCCACCGCACTCGAGGCCGCGCTGCCGAGCGGCATCGATGAGCCGATCGCGCGTCGGCGTGTCCCGCACGTCGAGCGCCGCGAAGGTCCCCGCCGCTCGCGGCTGACTGAGCATGTCGCCGTTCTTGGCGGCGAGCTCGCGGAGCCCGGTGACGAGGAGGCCGCCGATCTCGCTGGTGTGCGCGACGAGCTGGTCGCGGTCGATCGTGTCGAGGATCACTGCCAGCTGCGCGCCGCGCAGCGGATCGCCCAGGTACGTGTTGAAGATCCGGAACGTCTCGCGCGGGAAGAAGTCCGGGCGGCAGAAGTATCCACCGAGCTGCATCTTCTTCGAGAACGTGACGATGTCCGGTGGCTCGGGGAGCTTCCAGTGCTCGTGCGCCCAGAAGACGCCCGTGGCGCCGCCGCCCGTCTGCACCTCGTCGATGATGAACGCCGCGCCGTGCTCCTTCAGGAGCTTCTGCACGCCGCGGAAGAACTCCGGGCTCGCGTGGCGGTCCCCGCCCTCGCCCTGGATCGGCTCGACGATCAGCGCGGCGATCTGGCCGGCGTTGGCGCGGAGCGTGTCCTCGATCGCTTGGAGCGAGCGCGCCTCGAGCGCCGCGTTCTCGGACGCGAAGTCCTCGAGCGGGAAGCGGCTCGCGGGGAACGGCACCATCGGCCAGTCGAACGCGGGGATGTCGAGCTTGTGGATCGCCTTCGACCGCGTCAGGCTCAGCGCCCCCATGCTGCGGCCGTGGAATCCCCCCTCGAACGAGATGACCTTCATCGCGTTCGTGCCGGGTTGGCGGTTCCACATCGTCTCTTGCAGATCCGTGGCGGTCCACGGCCGAGACCCGCGGCGGTTGCCGGCGAAGCGGATGAACGCCGCCTTGATCGCGTTCTCGACCGCTTCGCTCCCCGTCGTGACGGTGACGAGCTTCGGCAATCCCTTCGGGGCGATCTTCTGGATCCGCTCGACGATCTCGACCCACTCGATCGGGGGCGCGACGCCGAGTGCGGGACGGTAGCCGGCGGTCCAGTCGAACCGACCCGACTTCCACGCCTCCAGCACCGCGGGGTGGTTGTAGCCGAGCGGGAGCGCGGCGATGTGCCCGTACACATCGAGCAGCGTGTTGCCGTCGACGTCGACCAGGTAGTTTCCGAGGCTTCGCGTCGCATCCTGGTACGTGTGGACCGTGCGCGCGTCCTGCACCTGGTTGTGCCGCGCGCGGAGCTCCTCCGTGCGTGGCCCGGGGAACTTCGTGAGCATGGCCGCCTTCAGCGGCTCGTTGGGAATCGGCGGTGCGATGTCGCGCATGATCTACCCCTTGTCTCGGATTCGTTCGCCGGACCAGGCAAGCGCGAGCGCGTGCAGGTCCGCATCGGGATCGCCCAGCGGCTGGGTACCTTGCCAGGCCTTCGGATACGCGCGGACCGCGATGCTTCGCAGGAGCGGGCGCACGAGCTCGCGCTCGGCGGGATGACCAGGCGGCGAGAGGAGTGCCACCGGATCCTCGGGATGCGCGGCGAATGCCTTCTCGGCATTCGCGCGGATCGCCGCGATCTGACGCGGGTCGCAGTGGCAGCTCTGTGCTGCGTGGTAGTGCGCGACGTATGCCCACGCGCGTGCGCGCGGGATGCTGTGGTCGCCTTCGGCCCCGATCCGGCGCACGATCGGGAGAAGCGGGATCGGAAGCGCGTCGTCGCGCCATTCTCCGAAGTCCGGCTGGGCGTACCCGAGCACGGCGGGTGGGATCACCCGGAAGCCCGCGCGACCGTAGGCCATCAAGCGCACGACCGAGTCGCGGTCGTCGGGACGGATCATCTCCATCTCCGCGCAGAGCATGATCTCCGCACCCGGCAGCGCAGCCTGCGCGAGGGGCACGGGCACCGCGCGGATGAGAGACGCGAGCCCGGTTCGTCGAAAGGGCGGCAGCACGAGACTGTGCGAGAGGAGCACGACCGAGAGGTTCGCCGCGCGATCGGTGGTCACGAACACGTCGCGCACCGCCGCAATCGTTCCGTGCTCGTCGCGTGCGAGCACCATGTGGTAGCGCGCCTGGATCGGTGCATCGGGCGGGCTGAGCGAGCCTCGCTCGAACCACGCCGACATCACCTCCTCGCGCTCCATCTCGCCGCGCGGCCCGAACTCCAGATCGAGGAGGGCGAAGCCTTCCTCGAACTGCGCGCGATCGGTGGCGAGCTCCAAGGTGAACCGCTTCGCCGCGTGCACGGCCTTCGGGCGGTCGTCGCCGAACGCAGCCGGCACCGTGGCGGGGAGCAGATCCAATCAGTCCGCCATCTCGCGGGCGACCGCGAAGAGCACCTCCATCGCTTCGTCGATGTCCGCGCGGCTCGTCACGAGATGCGGACGGATCCGCACCGACCGCGTCCCGGTGTAGCTGAGGAACACGGCGCGCCCGAGCGCCTTCTTCAGGAGCTCGTCGCGAGCCGCCGCCGTCGGCAGATCGAACGCGAGCAGGAATCCCCTGCCCCGCGGCTCGGTGACGAGCTTCGGGAACGTGTCGGCGAGCTCGCCGAGTCGGCCGAGGAAATAGGCACCCTCGGTGCGCACGTGGTCGAGCAGGTGCTCGTCCTCGATCGCGTGGAGCGTCGCAAGCGCGAGGATCGCCTTCGCGCGATCGCCGTTCTTCGTCTGATACATGCGCCCGAACTGTTGGATGTCGTACGCGTCGGTCGCGAAGAAGCCGCCGAGCTGCATCTTCTTCCCCATCGTCACCATGTCCGGCGGACGCGGCAGATCGAACTGCTCGTGGCACCACATCGTTCCCGAGATGGCGGTGCCGGTCTGCACCTCGTCGAGGATCAGCGCGGCACCAGCCTGCGTCGCGATCTCCTGCACCTTCCGGAAGAAGGACGGAGTCGCGTGCCGGTCGCCGCCCTCGGCCTGAATCGGCTCCACGATGACCGCGGCGACGCGACCCGCGTACTGTTCGAACGCGTCGACGAGCGCGTTCACGCACGCAGTCTCCGCGCGCGCGTTGTCTTCCGCGTAGCGATCGAGCGGCCAGCGCAGCGCGGGGAACGGAACGGACGGCCACGAGAAGGCGGGGAGGTCTGCCTTGTGGATCACCTTCGAGTGCGTGGCGGACAGCGAACCGAGCGTGCGGCCGTGGAACGCGCCGTCGAACGAGAGTGCGATCGCGTCCGTTCCGAGGTTGTGGAGGATGTCGTCCTTCTCGTCTTCGGGGAGCTGGAGCGGATCGCGCGGGCGACCGTCCTGCTCGCGGCGATTCTCGCCGTGGCGGATGAAGGCGGCCTTGAGCGCCGCATCGACCCCTTCGCCACCGCCGTCCACGCAGAACACCTTCGTCATCCCGCGCGGAGCCCAGCGGGTCTGGAGCTCCTGGACGAAGTCGATCCATCCCTTCGAGGTCAGGAACGGCGTCGAGGTGGGATTCACACTCGCGCGGACGAATGCGTCGGTCCGCGCTGCCTCGACGAGCGCCGGATGGTTGTACCCGAGCGATCCGAGCGCGAAGCTCGCGAAGAGATCGAGGAACACGTTTCCGTCGAGGTCCACGAGCGAGGTGCCCTGGCTCTTCTCCTCGTCGAAGATCGACGCGCGGTAGATCGCCTGCATGTCGAAACCGCCGCGCGCGATTTCGGCTTGCACACGCGGACCAGGCAACGGCGTCCGCACGCCGCGAGACGGACGAGTGCTCATGGAAGAGAGCTAAAGCGGGGCACACCTGCTTGTCGAGGGGACAAGCCCGCCACACGAACCTCGATCGCCAGGCGCATGCGGATCGCTTTCAGGACCCTGTGGTCCACGGGTTCTCTTGCCCACCGGTACATCGCTGCCCGAGTGACCTCGAACGTGAAACGACACTCCGCGGGCGAGATGCCAGCCTCGAGTGCAAGCGTCGTCGCGGCGCGACGAGCGAGCACTTCCGGGGCGCCGTTTCCGGCGAGACCAGGCGCTGCCGCCACTGCGACCGCCCCTGCTTCGGCGATCCGAGCCATTCCCAGCTGATGGAGCAGGTCGTTCGGGGCGGGCTTCAACGGCTCGGGGTCGAGCCCGACGGCCTCGTAGGCGCGTCGCATCCGATAGCGGGGCAGCGCCTCGACGAGTCGCTTGCCGAACTTCGGGTCCGTCCCGGGGAGCACGCGCGCGTCCACGAGATCGAGAAAACACGAGCCCTCGTGGAGCGCCGCGTG
>Ga0310810_10010028_pt1 | contig 11010 bp, 8 predicted proteins | sample NCmetagenome_FD_207641 | JGI IMG/M metagenome (GOLD analysis project Ga0310810, IMG submission 207641) | Soil microbial communities from experimental microcosm in Duke University, North Carolina, United States - NC | ecosystem: Engineered > Artificial ecosystem > Soil microcosm > Unclassified ... | reverse complement strand
GCCCAGGAGATGTTCGAACGCGCCCTGAAACGCGAACCTGAAGCTGCCCACATTCATTATGGGTTGGCTGCAACTCGTGCTCGACTGGGCTCGATTGATTTAGCTTTGGAATCTCTCCAACGAGCTGTGGATTTACAACCGAACTTGCGTCTGCGTGCGCAGCATGATCACGACTTAAATCCGCTTCGCAACGACCCTGATTTTGATCGCCTGATCTTCAGTAACCCCGCCTGAGTTGTCGCCTTTGATTCAACCCCATCTCTGCGGTTCATCGCTCGATAATGTATGATTCCCTCGGTATTCGCTAACTTCTCTTTGTGATTCAAAACTTCAATGATTAACGGCGGTCAAAGATTGGTTGCTCTCGGAGGCGGCACCGGCTTGTCTACCCTTCTTGCCGGATTGAAGCAGCTAGTCGCGAAGCCCGATGAGCCAATTTGGATCGAGACACTGTCCGCTATCGTCACTGTGTCAGACAACGGAGGTAGTTCTGGCAGGTTGCGAGATGAGCTTCAGATGCTCCCGCCTGGTGACATCAGAAATTGCATTGTGGCTCTGTCGGAGGATTCGAGTCTGCTCTCGAGACTCTTTCGGTATCGTTTTCGAGGCGAGGGTGAACTTGGCGGACACAGTTTCGGAAATCTATTTCTCGCCGCCCTGACCGAAGTTACTGGTGACTTCACGGAAGCAGTCAGACTCTCATCGGAGGTACTCGCGAGTAAAGGACATATCTTTCCGGCAACCATTAGTGACGTACACCTGGTTGCTGAACTTGATGACGGATCGATAGTACATGGCGAGACACAAATCTCTGCATCGAGAGCACCGATACGGAATCTGCGACTTGAACCAGAGCGATGCCTGCCGCTACCACAAGCGTTGAAGGAGCTGAAAAGCGCTGACGTTATTACAGTCGGACCCGGGTCGTTATACACGAGCATTCTTCCGAACCTTCTCGTATCTCAGGTCGCAAAAGTCATTGGCGAGAGTCGCGCCACGAAGATCTTTGTGAGCAATTTAATGACTCAGCCAGGGGAGACGGACGGTTATTCAGCACTTCAGCATCTTGAGACGCTGCGGAAATATGCGCCGGAGATCAACTTCGATTTCGTCGTAGTAAACGATCGAAAGATTAGCCATGAACAAGCTGAACGTTATGCGGCTGAACAGGCCTACCAGATCGGAATCGACGACCCAATTTTGGACTCTTTAGATCAAACAACCGAAGTGATGCGCGCGGACTTACTCGACGCAGGCGAGAAGGTCAGGCACAGCTCCGAGCGCCTCGCCCGCGTTGTTCTAGCTTGTCGGCAGAACGCTGACGCAAGACGAGCAGTTACAGTCTAAATAAGCTTTACGGAGACTTTCTTGCCGGAAATAAACGAACTCAACGTTCTCATAATGGCTGCCGGGTTGGGAACCCGGATGAAGTCAAAACGGGCCAAGGTTCTTCACCAACTTGGTGGTTTACCGCTCATTACTCATGTAACCCGAACTGCTCGCAGTTTGAATCCACTGTCAATAATCGTTGTTGTTGGTCATCAGGCTGAAGAAGTAGAGGAAGTGGTGCGCAAGGAAATCGGCGAACTCTCTGGATTTGCTTTACAAGCCGAACAGCGAGGCACCGGCGATGCCGTTGAGTCTGCTCGCCAATTGCTGGAAAACTCCGAATCGATCCTGGTGGTTCTATCAGGCGACGTCCCAATGATTAAGTCGGAAACGTTGCGCAAACTGGTGGAACATCATCGGCACACGAACTCTGATTGTTCAATCCTGACAGTGCGATTGGAGAATCCGACCGGATATGGACGAGTAATTCGTGACGAACAGAATGCGTTCGCTCGAATAGTCGAGCAGAAAGACGCGACTGTGGAAGAGCGGCAAGTCAAGGAGATTAACTCCGGTATCTACTGCTTTAATACTCGCAAACTTTTCCAGGCTCTTCGCTCGGTAGAACCAACGAACCAACAAGGGGAGTATTACCTGACCGATGTGCCGGCAATCCTTCTTCGCGAAGGAGGGGTCGTAACCTGCTTCCTGCATCAGGATGCTCGCGAAGTCTCTGGAATAAATACACGTGCTGAGTTGGCAGAGTTCGAAAATTTAATGCGGCGCAACACTATTCGCGGTCTGATGATTAATGGCGGAGTCACTTTTATTGATCCGTCACATGCGTACATTGGCGCCGATGCAAAGATTGGACGCGATACCATCATCTATCCTGACGTTGCTATCGAGGGCAACTCTGTGCTGGGTGAAAATTGTGTGGTGCGATCGGGGAGCCGGATCACAGACTCGCGACTTGGCGAAAATGTGACTGTTAAGGATCACTCGATTATCGTTGATTCAGTTATCGGCTCGAATTGCTCCGTCGGTCCGTTTGCTCATTTGCGCATGAACACGACGATGGAAGACAAAGCGACCGTGGGTAATTTCGTAGAAGTGAAGAAGTCTCGCATTGGTCGAGGCACGAAAGCGATGCATCTGAGCTATCTGGGTGACGCCACGATCGGCAGCGAGACGAACATTGGCGCCGGGACCGTGACGTGCAATTACGATGGCGTTCGTAAGCACGAAACGATCATCGAAGACAATGTTAAGATTGGTTCCGACACAATGCTGGTGGCTCCAGTCCGAGTAGGGTCGCGTTCGGTAACCGGAGCTGGCTCCGTTGTGACTAAAGATGTACCGCCCGACTCACTCGTAATGGGTGTTCCAGCTGTGATCAAGAAAAGCACCAAGTGAACTGAGGGGAGTTAACGAAAAAGTATGTGCGGAATCGTTGGTTACGTTGGCAACAAACAGGTCGTTCCCTTGATCATCGACGGCCTGCGCAAGCTCGAGTATCGCGGTTACGATTCCGCGGGTATCGCCGTTGTCAATGAGGGTCATAATTTAGAGATACGTCGTGCTGAAGGCAAACTTCGCAATCTGGAAGAGACTATTCGTCTCAGCCCAATCGATGGCACCTACGGAATCGGGCATACACGCTGGGCGACTCACGGCCGGCCCACAGAAGAGAATGCACACCCACATCGTGATTGCACGGGACGTGTGGTCGTTGTTCATAACGGCATCATCGAGAATTACCTTCAACTAAAAGAACGTCTCCGAAAATCAGATCATCGCTTCGTAACAGAAACTGACACGGAAATCATCGCGCATTCAATTGAGGAGCACCTGAAACACGACAAGTCATTCGAAGAAGCCGTCCGTTCGACAGTTGCAGAGCTTCGAGGCATCTTTGCTCTCTCCATCATTAATGCCGATGAGCCTGATACGATTATCGCTGTTCGCCAGGGTCCGCCAGTTGTGATTGGACTTGGCGATCGAGAATTTTTTGTTGCCTCAGACATTCCGCCAATTCTCCAACACACGCGCGATGTGTTTTTCCTGGGAGACGGTGAGATCGCCATCATCACCAAGGATGCTGTTCGGGTAACTGATTTCGAAGGCAACTCGGTGCAGCCATCAATTCAAAGGATCACCTGGGATCCGATCATGGCTGAAAAGGGCGGCTTCAAGCATTTCATGCTGAAGGAAATTTACGAGCAGCCTCGTTCAGTTCGCGACACAGTTCAAGGACGAATCTCGTTGGATACCGGACACGTGTTTCTCGACGAGATGAGCAACATCACTGAAGCAGACTTCAAACGCTTCACTTCCATAAAGATCGCTGCGTGTGGAACTTCCTGGCACGCCGGGCTCGCAGGCAAGTACATGATTGAGCAGCTCGCTCGCATTCCGGTAGATGTCGATTACGCTTCGGAGTTTCGTTACCGCAACCCGGTAATGGACGAAGACTCCTTGTTGCTGGTCATTTCACAGTCGGGAGAAACGGCAGACACGATTGCAGCGTTACGAGAGGCTAAAGAGCTGGGCTCGCGTGTGCTTTCGATCTGCAACGTTCAAGGATCCATGATTGTGCGTGAGGCCGACGGTACGATTCTCACTCATGCTGGACCAGAGATTGGAGTGGCGTCTACAAAAGCTTTCACCGGTCAGATGATCGCGTTGTATTTGCTCGGACTGTACCTTGGTCAACTTCGCGGAACGCTGTCAGAGGAACAGGCGAAGTTTCACGCGCAGGAATTGGCTGAGCTGCCGGTTAAGCTCGAACACCTCCTGAACGAATCGGATGGAATCGAAGAGCTGGCAAAAGAGTTTTTCCGGTCGACCGACTTCCTTTACCTGGGTCGCGGCATAAACTTTCCGGTGGCTTTAGAAGGCGCGTTGAAGTTGAAAGAGATCTCGTACATTCACGCCGAGGGTTATCCTGCAGGGGAAATGAAGCACGGACCGAATGCGTTAATCGATGAGCGGCTTCCAGTGCTCTTCATCAATACCCGAGAAGAAGGTAATCGCGCGTCTGAGTTGCGCTACGAAAAGACACACTCGAATATCGTAGAAGTGAAGGCTCGTGAAGGAATCGTGATTTCGGTTTTAACTGAAGGTGATTCGATGTCGTCGATGGTTTCTGACCACGTGATCGAGATTCCGCAAGCCAGTGATCTGCTCTCACCAATACTTTCGATCATTCCCCTGCAATTGCTTGCTTACCATATAGCGGTAAGACGAGGATGCGATGTCGACCAACCAAGAAACCTGGCGAAGTCAGTGACTGTGGAGTAGGGTTATTGCATAGGACCTATTCGACCAATTGGACCTATGTTCCCTTAATTGATGCAACCGACCGTGTTTCAGTCCGTGAAGAAATCAAATAGTCCTCGACAAACTCTGCAATAAGCACTCGATCCCCACTGCGCTGGAATTCGTAAACCAGTAAGGACTGCCCTTCCCGTTTGCTTTTAGAAACTGAATCAGGCGCACCGAGCAGCGATACTACTTCAGTGGGTGTGAGTCCGACTTTCAGGTACGTAGTCCTCGGACCTACGTGAACAACACCCTTCCGCACGTAGCCACCAGCATTAGTTCCTTCAGTTAGTCGCGCTCCGTTCTTGTCGTTGTAGTTAAACTCAACGTAGCGACCTAATGCATCGACGACAGTGGCTGGCGTTAACATCCACGATTCAAGTCGATTGAAGTGAATATTGAATCCTGTGCAGTTGGCAGCGATTATGACCTCGATCCGGTCCGAATGAACTTCCAGCCTTTTGATTGATACCTTCTCACCACGGTCATAGAACGCTCCAGACTTGCTGAGACGTTCGGTGTAGTCTCCTATATCCAATGGCTGAGCCCGTTCCGGATAGACATCAACGCCGCGCCTGGTTCGAGGAATAGCAATTCTTAACGTGACCTGCTTACCCTCGAAGTATCGATTGAGCGTACGTTCGGACTGAGCTGACACCGTGACAACAGATAGTCCCAAAATGAAACAGATGGCTAGAAAATTACGCATGATTATTCTGGTCCGGCCCCTTGGGCGATTGGAGCAGGCACGCGTACGACACGCGTTCCCCACTGCCCACCATCACAATCGCCCAGTCTCGCTCCCCCCAACTGAGATAACGCGCAAACCTCAATCGAAAAGGGTCACACAAACTTTGGGCTTGGTGCTTGTTGCTTTTAAGGAGAAGCGCGGTTGGGAAGGGACAAACACAAAGCAAAATTGAGAATGCCAAAAACTCAACCAGAATCTCGCCTTCGTGTGTTTCGTGTGATTCGTGGATCGTTTTGTTTAGGTTCTGACAATACGATTCACGAAACACGAAGGCGAGATTCTGGTTGAGTTTTTGCCGCTCTCAACTTTGGCTTTTGTTTGCCAGCAGTGACTTCAGCTTGATCGCATTCTTCGGTGCGTGACCGCCCACATCGTTATTGAAGTACGCGTAAATTCCTTTGAGCTTTGGTCGCCAACCATCAAAACGCGTGGCCCACTGGTTCAATTGTATCTCTGAATAAGATCCTGAATATTTCGCTTCCGTCGGTCCGTGAAATCGAACGTAAGTGAACGACGCCGTGATCTCCAGTGGTGACTGTTTGCCACCGAGATCATGAATACAAAGTGCAGCATCGTGCTGCGTCAACAGATCGTACACCTCGCGCGTGTACCAACTGTCATCCCGAAATTCAAAAGCATATTGATGGCCACGCTCTATCGAAGACAAAAACTCTTCCAATCTCTCGGGGTTTACCTTCCAGCGCGGCGGCAGTTGAAACAACACGGGTCCGAGTTTCTCTTCTAAACGATTCGCACCAGCGAAAAACTTCGGTGTAGATGATTCAGGATCTTTTAGTTTCTTCATGTGGGTAATGAAGCGACTCCCTTTCACCGCGAAGAGAAAGCGCGCAGGTGTTGTGTCACGCCATGAGTCGAAGGCTGTAGCAGGAGGGAGGTGATAGAAGGAATTATTCAGCTCGACTGTATTGAAAAACGTGGCGTAGAAACTCAACCAGTCTGAGGTGGGCAGTCCTTTGGGATAGAACAACTCGCGCCAGTGTTTGTAATGCCATCCGGAGGTCCCGACAAATATCCTTGCTCCCATATAGGAAGCAATCTACCTCAGGCGCGCTACGCGAAGTCGATCTTCAAGATTTCGTTAACCTTTTCTCTTGATCCAGCAACTTCTGCTTGCGCTCGATTCCCCAACGATACCCACCAAGACTGCGATCCTCTCGCACAACTCTATGGCAAGGAATGACAAGCGCCACCGGATTTGTCGCACACGCACGTCCTACAGCACGCACCGCTCCTGGCTTTCCGAGCGATTTAGCAACGTCTCCATATGACAACGTCACGCCGTACGGTATCGAACGTAGCTTTTCCCAGACTTGTCTTTGAAATGCGGTTGCTCGAATGTCCAAAGGTAAGTCCAAGTGCGGTTGTTTCGCATTCAAATGATTGAGCACAACGCGAACTGTTTCGTGCAGCGCTTTTTCGTCACGTTCGATCTTCGCCTCCGAGAACTCCTCGTGAAGCGCTTTAATGAGCTGCGGATCACGATCACCCATCGCGACCGAACAAACGCCTCGTTCAGTTCTGGCGACCAGCAAACGACCGAGAGGCGAATCAACAATCGTATAACTTATGTGCATGCCTTTTCCGGCTCGACTATAGGTCGCTGGTGTCATTCCAAGTTCGCTAGCAGCCTGCTCGTAGAGGCGACTACTCGAATTGAAACCAGCATCGTAGAGAGCGTTTGTAACCGATGAGCCTTTTCTCAAACGGGATTTGAAGTTTCCGAATCTCCTGCCGGCCAAATACTGGCGCGGACTCACCCCGATGATGTTCTTGAAAGTTCGTTGCAGGTGAAAGACACTGACGCCTGCCTGCATCGCCATATCTGAAAGCCTCACTTCGTCGGAACCAGTCGCATCGAGATAACGACAGATGTTCTGAACCATTTCAATTTGTGGATCGAGCACGCGCCCACGTTTTGGCTCACATCTCAAACAAGCGCGAAATCCAGCTTGTTCGGCCGCTTCAGGTATCGAAAAGAAACTGACGCGATCGCGATGTGGACGACGCGAGGGGCACGACGGGCGGCAATAGATGTGTGTTGAACTGACTGCAAAGACAAACTGACCGTCGTAACGCGCGTCTCTGGCCAGAACTGCCTGCCAGCGTTCGTCTTCACTTGAGTCCAACTGTGGCGATGATTTCAATGCGTAACTCACTTTCGTTGTCCTCCAGTATGTTGAAACTGGAACGGATCGTAAAGCAACGCGCCTGGGGATTCTATCCGCTTCTTGCGATCAAACTAAGTGCTTCCTGTTCGTTCTTCTTTAACAAACTCTCTGCGTAACTCCGCGTACTCTGCTTCGTGTTGTTTCGTGTCTTTTCGTGGATCTGTTTTTTGAACCTTGAGAAGACACGATCCACGAATCAACACGAAACAACACGAAGAACACCGCAGAGACGCAGAGAACGCAGAGTTACGCAGAGAAGATCGATTTGGGCCTACAGGACATTTGTTTCGCGAAAATTCTTATGCTTAAATCCGTAGCTGAAATCAATGCACCAAAACATTCTCGAGCTCTCGCGGTCGGCGCTCCTCATCATCGACATGCAGGAGGCGTTTCGTGCCAACATTCCGGATTTTGATCGCTACGCAAATCGAATAGCCGTCGCTACTCGCGGGGCGCTCTTGTTGAACTTACCGATTCTCGTCACCGAACAATATCCAAAAGGGCTCGGTCACACAGCGCGTGAAATACGCGATGTGCTTCCGACCACTATCGAGATCATCGAAAAGACGACTTTCAGTTCCTGCGGGGCTCACCAGTTTGAAACACAACTCAGAAAAGAGACGAAACAAATCTTGGTTGCCGGCATCGAAGCTCACATCTGCGTCAACCAGACAGTTCATGACCTGTTGGATTCTGGCTACCAGGTTCATCTGTTGATCGATTGCATCGCCTCAAGAAAAGAAACGGATCGCATGGCGGCGCTTCGGAAGATGCAATCAAGTGCAGCCATCGCCTCGTCAGTTGAGATGGCGCTCTTTGAACTGATGCGGGATTCCCGGCATGAACAATTCAAAGCAATTCAAGGACTAATTAAATAGTGGATTCAGAGTTTCTGTCACAACTCAACGAACAACAGCGCGATGCTGTCACGAACACCGAAGGGCCGCTGCTGATTCTTGCCGGGGCTGGCTCCGGCAAGACTCGTGTGATCGCCCACCGAATCGCCTACCTCATCGCGGAGAAAAAGGTTGCGCCATGGAATATTCTGGCAGCCACCTTTACAAACAAAGCCGCGGAAGAAATGCGCCTGCGTGTACAGCGCCTACTCAAAGATCACAATCTTCCGAGCTGGCCATTGGTTTCAACTTTTCACAGTTTGTGCGTTCGCATTCTTCGTCAGGACATCGAAAAGCTGAACGACAAATACACTCGTACGTTCACGATTTACGATCAGGACGATTCGATCCGTCTTCTTAAGGCGTGCATTAGGGATCTGGGGTTCAACGAAAAAGAGCTTGGGCCTCGTGCTACACAATCAGCTATCAGTTCAGCAAAGAACCGTGCCGAGAATCCTGAGACATTTGCCGCCAAAGCCGAATACGTTGATGAACGTCGAGCGGCGATGGCGCGTGTTTACGACACGTACGAACAACGGCTTCACGCTAACAACGCATTGGATTTCGACGACTTGCTGATCAAGACCGTGCGTCTCCTGCGTGACGTGCCGGAAGTCAGAGAGAAGTACAACAACAAGTTTCGCTACATACTCGTCGATGAGTATCAGGACACAAACACACTTCAGTTTTCTCTCATCAAGCTGATTACCGAGAAGCAGCAGAACATTTGCGTCGTTGGCGATGAAGATCAGTCGATCTACAAATGGCGTGGCGCGGACATCTCGAACATCCTGAATTTTGAGTCACAGTTTCCTAACACCAAAACCATTCGCCTCGAACAGAATTATCGATCCACTCAAAATATCCTCGATGTTGCGGGAGCCGTAGTTAAGAACAACGTTCAGCGTAAAGGTAAAAGTCTTTGGACGTCGAATCCGCGTGGAGAGAAGATCCGTTACTACCAGGCGCTGGATGCAGAGGCGGAATCACGCTGGGTTGCAAACAAGATTGTCGAACACAGGCGAGAAGAGTTTGACCTCCGATCGGCGGTGCTTTATCGGACCAATTCGCAATCGCGTGTGTTTGAAGAGGCGATGCGCCGCGCCGGCCTCAGCTACAACATCATCGGCGGATTTTCGTTCTACGAAAGAATGGAAGTGCGCGACATCATCGCGTTTTTGAAACTCGCACTCAACCCGAACGATTCCATTGCTCTTGAACGAGTCATCAACAGTCCGCCTCGAGGCATCGGCAAACAAACACTCGATGAGCTCGAGCGTAGAGCTAAGGATTACGATCTATCTCTATGGGAAACGATGGGAATCGTTATTAAGAAGCCCGAGAATCTCAGCCCGAGAGCGATCAATGCATTGCAGAGTTTTCGTCGAATCATCATCAGGTTGGCCCAAAAGGCCGGTACGGAATTGTCCGCGGCTGACGATTCTTCCGAAGGCAAAGCCGGCATGTGGACCGTGAAGCAGGACGCACCTGAACCCCTCGCAGAATCGGAATCTCCGGTCTCAGACATTGTACGAGCGGCAATTCAGGACACCGGCTACGAAAACGCTTTACGTTCTGAAAAGACTGATGAGGCAGATGGTCGCCTCGAAAACCTTCAGGAGCTGGTGAACGCAGCTGTTGATTACGACGAGCTCGGAGTTGACGGGGTGCGCGAGTTTATCGATCACTCGGCACTGGTCTCTGATCAGGATGAATACAAACGCGATGCGCCGGTTACGTTGATGACGGCACACTCAGCAAAGGGATTGGAGTTCCCGGTAGTCTTCATTGTCGGACTTGAGGATGGACTTTTTCCGCATTCTCGTTCTGCAACGGATGCGGCTGAGTTGGAGGAAGAACGTCGCCTGGCCTACGTGGCAATGACGCGCGCCGAACGTTATCTCTACGTCACCCATGCAATGAAGCGGCGCGTGTACGGTGAAGAGTTGGCTTCGGAGCCATCTCAGTTTCTCAACGAGATGCCGATCGATTTGATCGATGACCTCAGCCCTGGCAAATCCTGGTTGTCGTTTGCTAAGGGCACGACTGTTATCGATTACGAACAAGGAGAGTATCGGAAAGAGAAGAAGAGGTATATCGGTAAGACGTACGACAGCGCCGATTCGATTAACGAGTTCTTCCGGCAACGGAATAAGATGCTGGGCCAGACCGCTGGTAGTTCGGCAAAGATAAAACCAGTTGAGTCCACTTCTGGCGGGTCAGCACAATTCGTCCCTGGATCGTATGTCAAACACTCAAAGTACGGTCGTGGGTTGGTGTTGAGGCGCGAAGGCGCCGGTGAGTCCGTTAAGCTTACCGTGAGTTTTCCGGGTTATGGTCAAAAGAAGTTGGTTGAGAAATACGCCAACTTGGAGAAGGGGTGATTGCACCTTGATCTCGAACGTGCCTGTGAGGCGACACCAATAATCCGGGATGGCGAATTGGAACGGTGAGCGAAGCGACCGATTGACCTTGCCCAACTCAAACGTTATAGACAGGCATGGTCAATCGGTCGCTTCGC
>Ga0310810_10010026_pt1 | contig 11011 bp, 8 predicted proteins | sample NCmetagenome_FD_207641 | JGI IMG/M metagenome (GOLD analysis project Ga0310810, IMG submission 207641) | Soil microbial communities from experimental microcosm in Duke University, North Carolina, United States - NC | ecosystem: Engineered > Artificial ecosystem > Soil microcosm > Unclassified ... | reverse complement strand
GCGCTCGACATGGCACTGATCGAGGAGTTCCTCCACGGCGGGAGCGCCCAGACCAGATGGATGGCCGCCGACGTGCTCGGCGAGGTTCGGAGCGTCTTCGCGCTCTCCTGACTGGGCGGGCAGCGGGCGCGGTACCGGAGGCATCGAGGCACAACGACTCTATGCGGATCGAGCGGATGATGCGGATCGCTCCGCGTGGCGCGAGGGCGCGTCGATGCAGACCCATGAGCAAATGCTTTTGTGGTCTGGGCGGACAGTCTCTCGCGCCAGGAGGAACCATCCGCCCGATCCGCCCGATCCGCTCGATCCGTATGGAGCTGTTGTTGAGCCGTCCCACGCTCGTGCGCTTCGGTACGCTCGGCGAGCTCACGCTCGGCAGCTCGTCCGCGACCGCGGACCGGCCTCTCCGCTGGATGCGGCACCGCAATGGCTGTGCCCGCTGACGTATCCTCTGCCCCAACGGTTCGTCCCGGTACGTCGATCGTGATCGTCGAGACAGGACCCGGTGGAGAGGGCGCGAGCCATGATTGAACCGGACGAGGAGTACGAGAAGCGGAGCGAGGCCGCGCGGGGCGGCCTCCATCGTGAACACGTCGCGGCGCTCATTCGCCTCGCCACCGTCGAGCAGGAGCGCGGCCGGTCCGCCGAAGCCGAGCGGCTCCTCGCCGAGGCGATCGGCGTCGCCGAGGAGCATCTCGGCGCCGACGACCCCTCGCTCGGCGTCGCGCTGAGCCAACTGAGCCGGCTGCACATCAGGCGCTCGGACTTCACGGGCGCCGAGCCGCTCCTCGCGCGCCTGCTCCAGATCGCGCGCAAGAAGGGCGACAACCATCCCGACGTCGCGACGGCGCTCGCCGGCCTCGCCGCCGCCAAGCATGGGCTTCGAAACGACATCGCGGCGGAGGTCATGTACCGCCACGCGCTCCGGATCCGCGAAGCAGCCCTCGCACCGAACCACATGGCGATCGTCGTCACCCTCGAGCAGCTCTCCGAGACCTGCGCCGCCCGCGGGAACGTCGCGGAAGCGATCGAGCTCCTTCGCCGTGCGCTCGGCAAGCGCGAGACCGCGCTGGGCGCCGACCACGCGAGCGTGACCGCGCTGCGCACGCGCATCGCCGATCTCGAGCGCCGCGCCGCGCCCGCGATCGTGCCGTCGACCACGACCGCGACGCCCGCCGCGCCTCGGCCGCCGCGGCTGCCCACGCCGTCGTGGCTGGCGTCCGTGCCGTCGTCGCCGAAGACCGATGCGACGCCGTCTCCGTCGAGCACCGAATCGATCGAGACGTCCGACGATGCGCCGCTGTCCTGGCCCACGAGATCGCCGGAAGACGCGGCCCGCGCCGAGCAGTTCGTGACGCTCCCGCCGTCGAGGAGACGGGCGCCACGCTACGCGACCGTCGGCGCCGCGCTGGTCGTGCTGGCGATCGCCGGCTACGGCTTCGGCACGCGCGTCGCGAGCGACCGCGGAAAGGGAGGAGTGACGAACGAGGACGCGAGCGGCGATTTCGTCGCATCGGCGCCGTCTGGGAGACTCGAAGGGAGTGCCGGTGCCCCGTCGGTCGTCGCGACGGCGCGCGTCGAGTCCACGTCGGTCGCGAGCCCGAGCGCGGCGTCCACGGAGGGCACGGACGTCACGCCGCCGAAGCCGAAGAGCGAGCCGGTGGCCGAGGCGCCTGCCCCGCCGGCGCCGCCGGCGCTCCGCGCGGTGTCGCTGTCCAAGACGGCGATGTCGAACCTCGACTCGGTGATCACGACCTCGTCGAAGCTGGCGCGCACGCGCGAGCCGCAGCTCGTCGCTACCGGCGGCGCGCTCGACGTGTCCGGGCTCGGCGACGCGGGGAGCGTGACGCCGCCCGTGCTCATCGGCGCCGCACCGACCCCCCGGTTCCCCGACGAGCTCCGCGCGCACCCGATCGAGGGCGAGGTGATCGTGCAGTTCCGCGTCACCGAGAAGGGTCGCGTGGACCTGGCGAGCATGCAGGTGCTGCAGTCGCCGCACGAGCTGTTCACCGAAGCGGTGCGGGGGATCCTGCCGAAGTTCCGCTTCGAGCCGGCGCACGCGGGGCTCGACGCGAAGCCGCAGGCGGCGTGGGTGCAGTTCCGCACGAGGTTCACGGCGAAGAACTGAGGCTCCGGGCCGGGCTGGCCGCTCCCTCCGCGTAAGATCGCGTTGCGCGAGGAGCTGGCCCGGGCGGCGGGCGTCTCCTTGCGCGCCCACCCGCGGCGCCGGAGCTTTCTGCACCGAGAACGCCGGCAGCCGTCGCATCCTGCCGCCGGCGGGCAGGGCTCGGGCAGAACCCGGAGCACTCGATGTCCCGCGCCGCCGCGATCGACGCGATGCAGCAGGTCAGGTTCGGTGCGCTGTTCTCCACCGACTGGTTCGTCGGGCCGACGCGGGTGGAGAAGGTCATGCCGCGACGGTGGGAGGCCTTCCACGAGCGGCTCCTCGATCGCGCGTCGCGCGACGAGCCTGGCGGAACCTTCGACGTGCCGCGCATCCGGGACATGACCCCCGAGCGGTTCCGCGACGAGTACTTCGTCACGGGAAAGCCCGTCGTCCTCGAGGGCGCCGCCGCCGATTGGCCCGCGATCAAGAAGTGGTCGCCCGAGTATCTGCTCCAGCGGTGCGGTCAGGACGAGATCGCCGTGCTCGACGCGCACCGCTGGCGCGTGAACGCGACCGGCGCCACGGAGGCCGTCTCGACCTCCGAGCAGGTCATGAGCATCTCGGCGCTGCTCGAGAACATGAAGGCCGGCGGCGGATGGTACGGCGCCTTCCTCGAGATCCTCGACAAGTACGCCGACCTGCGGGCCGATCTCGACTTCTCGTTCATCCAGCGCTACGGGCAGGCGAGCAAGCACCTGCCCTGGCACCGGAACGTCATCGCGAAGATGTACGTCGGTGGGCCGGGGACGTCGACGTCGCTCCACTGTGCGGGCGTGAGCAACCTGTACGTGCAGGCGTACGGCCGGAAGAAGTGGGTGCTCATCCAGCCGGAGTTCACGCCGTTCATGTACCCTGCCCTGTCGAACGGCCTGAACTGGCAGTCGCGCGTCGACTTCCGCGATCCCGACTACGCCGCCTGTCCGCTGTACCGCTACGTCGACCGCTACGAGACGATCCTCGAGCCGGGCGACGTCCTGTGGAACCCGCCCTTCGTGTGGCACGGCGTGATGAACGTGACGCAGTCGATCGCCGTGAGCCTCTGGTGGATGAACGTGACGCGCGCGTTCAGCAGCAACGCGCTCTTCGCGTTCCTCACCCTGTGCGGCCGCCCGAACCCGATCGCGATGCAGCTCGGGATCAGCCGCGCGCGGGAGTCGACGTCGCACTTCGCGGTGCACCTCAACAAGTGACCCTCCGTCATTCCGAGCGAAGGGCCGAAGGCCCGCAGTCGAGGAATCACGAGCGTCTCGATAGGGGGGCCACTCTTTCGGGAGGATCGCGATTCCTCGACTCGCTCCGCTCGCTCGGAATGACAGGTGAGACGCTGCGCTCGCTCGGAATGACGACAGCCCGCCGCGATGACCGCGCCGGCTGACGCGAAGCCTCGGCTGGTCGTGAGCCTGCCGAACGGGCTCACGCAGGAGTTCCTGCTCACGGCGGCGAGCACGACGATCGGGCGCTACGGGGCCTGCGACGTCGTGCTCGACGACGACACGGTCTCGCGCACCCACGCGCGGATCGAGCGCACCGACCGCGGCTTCGTGCTCGCCGACCTCGGCTCCTCGAACGGCGTCCGCGTCAACGGCGAGCGCACCACCGAGCGCGTGCTCGTCGCCGGCGACGTCATCCACGTCGGCGACAGCGTGCTTCGCTTCGAGGAGAGCGGCGACGCGGACGCCCCGCGCGCGACGCGGCGCGTGCGCGCCACGCTCCTGGACGTGGCGATGCCGGCGCTCGACGACGCCACGGGGCCCCGGCTCGCCGTCAGCACGCCCGAGCGAACGTGGGAAGTCCCCCTCCACGACCGGCTCACCATCGGCCGGGAGCCGGACAACGACGTGATGCTCGACGAGCCCAGGGTCTCGCGCTACCACGCCGTCGTCGAGCGGCGCGACGCCGTCTGCACCGTGCGGGACCTGAACAGCAGCAACGGCACCTGGGTCGGCGGCGCGCGCGTCGCACGCAGCGTGGTGCACGACGGCGAGAGCTTCCGGATCGGATCGGCGTCGTTCGTCCTCAAGCTCGGCGGCGTCGCGACGGCGGAGTTCGACGTACGCGGCATGCACGGCGCGCGGCGGCCCGTCGTCGTCGTGCCGGGCTTCGCGGGATCGAACCTCTGGCGCGGCGGCGAGCAGGTCTGGCCGTCGCTCCGGCTCCTCGGCCATCCCGAGCTGCTGCGCGTCGAGCGCCCGCTCGAGCCGCGCGGCATCCTCAAGCAGGTCGTCGTCGTGCCGGGACTGCTGAAGCTCGATCAGTACAGCGTCCTCACCGACTGGCTGTGCCGGTCGCTCGGCTACGAGGTCGGGCGCGACCTCCTCGAGTTCGCGTACGACTTCCGCCAGGACAACCGGCGCTCGGCGATGGAGCTCGCCGCGGCGATCGACGGGTGGAACCAATCCGCGCCGATCACGATCGTCGCGCACAGCATGGGCTGCCTGATCGCCCGCTACTACATCGAGCGACTCGGCGGCAAGCGCAACGTCGAGCGCGTCGTGCTGCTCGGCGGGCCGCACGCCGGCACGCCGTATTCGTTCGCCACGCTGCTGACCGGACCGAAGCTGCTGCCCGTCGGGAAGCCGAGCGCGGGATTGCGCGAGCAGCTCGCGAGCTTCCCATCGTGGTACCAGATCCTGCCGACGTACCCATGCGTGTCCGACGGGGACGCGCCGCTCGACGTGCTCGCCGACGACTCCTGGCTCCCGGAGCGCCACCGTCCGCTGCTGCACGGCGCGCAGCGATTCCGGCAGGAGCTCGGCGCGCACTCCAGCGTGCCCGCCGTCTGCATCTTCGGCTATGGCGTGAAGACGATCGCCGGCGCGAGCGTCGAACGCTCGGCGAGCGGCGAGGTCGACAGGGCCACCTATCGCTTCACCGACGGCGGCGACGGCATGATCCCGCAGCAGAGCGCCATCCTCGCCGGCGCCGAGATCCACCCCGTGCGGCAGCAGCACGGATCGCTGTACGTCGACGAGGACGTGCGCATGCGGCTCGAGCTCGAGCTGACGCGCGCGAAGGCCGGCGCCTAGGGCGCGCTGAAACCTTTCCCGGGCGCGGGTGCGTCGTGTCGCCGGACCGAATGGTCGCTCGAACGGGACGGGCGCGATTCCTCGACTCGCTTCGCTCGCTCGGAATGACAGTCAGTGGGCTTCGCTCGCTCGGAATGACGCGGCTGTCATTCCGAGCGGAGGGCCGAAGGCCCGCAGTCGAGGAATCGCTCATAGCGAACGAGGGGTGGAACTTCCGACATGCCGCGCCTCCTTTACCCGTTTCTCGCCTACCGCTCGGTCATCGTCCCCTTTCTCCTCGTCAGCGCGGTCGCCGTGCCCGCCTGGCTGGTGATCCGGCTGGCTCGCCGCCGCACGTCCGCACAGCGCCCGACGTTCCTGCGCGAAATGCTGCTCGTGGCCTTCGTCCTGTATCTCTCGGGTCTCGCCGCCGCGACGCTCGCCCCGGAGCGCGGGGCGCGGGCCCGCGCGCGCCACGACGCCACCGGCGGCCTCGTGCTTCGCCCCGACGCGTCGACGCTGGTCTGTCCCTCCTCGACGCCGGACGCGCGCCCGAACGACCGCTTCTTCTGCGGCTACAACGCGAAGGGGAACGTGCTGCTCTTCTTCCCGCTCGGCGTTCTGCTCGCGCTGCTCTGGCCACGACTCCGCGTCGTGCGCGGCATGCTGATCGCGCTCGCGCTGTCCGTGAGCATCGAGGTGATTCAGTACGTCTCGAGCGCGTGGGGGAGCTATCGGATGGCGGACGTCAACGACGTCATCCTGAACGTCATCGGAGCGAGCCTGGGATTGGCGCTCGTGGCGCTGCTGCGACGGCTGTTGCGCGGCGGATCGAGGCCGGTCCGCGCCTGAATCGCGGCCGGCGTGTGCGCGGCTCGTCGCTCGTGATCAGGTGCTGCCGCCCGTCGAGACGCCGAGATCGCGCAGCCGCCGCATCACGCGCTGGTCGTTGGGTCGCTTGACGAGTGCGGCGCGCAAATGCGCGATCGCCTCGTCGCGGTTGCCGGCCTTCAGGTACACGTCGGCCATCGCGACGTCGACCTCGGGAGCATTCGGGAAGAACTCCTGGTTCATCTCGAGCAACCGGAGCGCGTCCGCCGTGCGACCGCGCGCGGCGAGCGTCGCGGCGACGTCGTTGATCGGTCCGTCACGGAAGTCGTAGCGACCGTTCACCATGTCGGCGCGCAGCGTGCGATACGTCGCGATCGCCGAGTCGAGCCCCGATTTGTCGATCGCCTCCGCCATCATCGCCTGCGTCGTCTGCGGCAGCGGCGACCCGTGATGACAGGTCGCGCACGACACCGTGATGCGTGGCGAGTGGCGCTCGGGAAGCGCGGCGAGCACGACGCGATTCAGGCTGTCCGCCATCCGGAGCATGAACCGCGCGGTCTTCTTCGTCTGCTTGTCGTCGGCGGCGGGCTTGAGCCGCTCGCGCGGCCCGGGCGCGCCGGCGGGCGCCGGCTCGGTCACGTGGCAGAAGGTGCAGTTCACCCCGAGCGCCACGGTGAACCCGCGCATGATGCCGAGCAGCGAATCGCGCGGGATGTCCTTCGGGAGAACCTTCAGGTTCTCGAACTTCTCGGGTGGGCCGCCGGGCTGCTGGGCGCGCGCGGTCGCCGGCGCGAGCGCGGCGAGCAGAAGGGCAGACGCGATCAGGGCGGGTGCCGCACCGCCGCAGGTGGAAACACGGTTCATCGCTCGAGAGCTCTCATGGCGGAAGGGTGCGAAGATCGAGCGGGAGCCGGCATTGTCAAGCGATCGGCGCGCTCGACTCGAGGAACGCCAGCAGCTCCGTGGCCGCCGCGTTGCCGGCGCGGTTCGCGCCGATCGTCGAGGCGGACGGACCATAGCCGACGAGGTGGACGCGCGGGTCCTTCGCCACCTGCGTCGCCAGTCTGCCCGTCATGACGATCCCGCCGTCGGGCTCACGCAGGCCGAGCGGCGCGAGGTGGTCGAGCGCACTGCGGAAGCCGGTGCACCAGAGGATGACGTCGGCGCGGAGCACGGTGCCGTCGGGCCAGCGCACTCCCTCGGGGACGATGTCGCTGAACATCGGGAGCCGCTTCAGCACGCCGCGCTCGCGCATCGCCTCGATGCGCGGCGTCACGGGAAGTCCCGTGACCGAGACGACCGACTGCGGCGGCAGGCCGCGTCGCACGCGCTCCTCGACGAGCTTCACCGCGGCGCGCCCCGCCTCCTCGTCGAACGGCCCCGTGCGGAACTCCGGCGGCCGGCGCGTCACCCACGTCGTGCTCGTGACGCGCGAGATCTCGTCGAGGAGCTGGATCGCCGAGATGCCGCCGCCGACGATCACCACGTGGCGGCCCGCGAACTCGCCGGGCGTGCGGTAGTCCTTCGTATGGACCTGGCGGCCACGGAACCGCTCCGCGCCGGGATACGCGGGGATGTACGGGGTCTCCCACGTTCCCGTCGCGTTGACGATGCCGCGCGCGGAGAGGGTCAGGCGGTCCGCCTCGACGACGAGCCGGCCGTCGCGCTCGCACACGACGGTCACGTGCACGGGCCGGTAGACGGGGAGCTCGAACCGCCGCTCGTACTCGGCGAAGTAGCGCGGCACGGCGACCGATGCCTGCGCCTCGCGCGCGTCCGCGGGCACGACGTCGGCGAAGCGCATCCCCGGCAGATCGTGGATGCGGTTGACGGTGCCGAGCGTGAGCGACGGCCAGCGAAACTGCCACGCGCCGCCGGGCGACGGCGACTGGTCGAGCACGACGAACCCTCGCACGGGGACGCAGCCGAGCCGCTTGAGATGATACGCGGCGGAAAGCCCCGCCTGCCCCGCCCCGATGACGACGACGTCGGTCTTGAGCCGGACGCCGGAGGCGGCCTCACGTTCCATCAGTCGCGTGCTTCGCTCGGAATGACGGCTACCTCGGCCACCCCGCCTGCGGCAGCCGCGGCGTGATCTTCAGCGCGTTCCGGTAATACACCTTCTGCAGCACGCCGTCCGGCAGATCGATCCCGTACAGCTTCCAGAACGCGTGATACGGACGGTAGTAGTCGAAGTACTCGTCGCGCGTCTCGAGCACGCGCCAGTAGTACGGATACTCCGACGGCTGGAACGAGTCCTTGCCGAACAGCACGCGGTCCTGGTACTTCACGAAGAAGTCGTGCGCGCCGCGCGGCTGGCGGCCGATGTCGTACAGCACGGCGCCGATCTCCGTGTACACGTTCGGCAGCTCGTCGAGCAGCGTGCCGAGCCGCCCGAGGTCGTTCGCCTCCCAGCCCAGGTGCGCGGTGACGAAGGTCGTCTTCGGGTGGCGACGAAAGAGATTGTCGCGCTCCGTGAGCAGCTCCTCGAAGCTCGGGTAGCGCGCCGGGTCGTAGTGCCGCTGCGGGAAGAGCGCCTGCTCCAGCCACCGCTCGTTCGCGTAGTCGATCGGCCGGAAGAACTCCTCCGGATCCGCGGTGTGAATGAACACCGGAAGCCGGAGCCGCGCGCAGGCGTCCCAGATCGGATCGAGCGCCGGGTCGTCGATGCGGAGCCGGCTGCCGTCGGCCTTCCGGATCGAGAGACCGAGACTCTTCGAGATCTCGCCCACGCCGACCGCGCCGGCGGCGACGTCCGCCTCGAGCTGCCTCACCGCCCTCTCCGCCCATCCCGGCCCGACGCCGCGAAAGTCGATCCCGGCGAGCATCCGCACGCGGTCCTCGTACGGCGATCCGTTCACCATCGCGACCGCGCTCCGCAGCTCCTCGCCGGACATGTCGTCGGCGGCGAGCATGAGCCGCACGTTGATGCTGTCGAGCGACCGGACCATCGCGGCGAGCGCGTCCGCGGAGCGCAGCCGCTCCTCGGGATGCCCGTGAAAGTCGATCACCGGATATTTCGCGCGCCGCACGTCGTGGTGCGCGGTGACGAGCGTCGATCGCGGCCGATAGTCGACGATGCTCGGCGGCGGGATCCGCGGCGCTCGGCACGAGCCTGGACGAACTTCGGTCGTGCCGGCCGGACAGCCGGCGCCGGGGCGCGCGGCCGATTCGCCGGCATCCTGCTGCGCGAACGCGCGGCCGGCGTCGAGCGACGCGAGCACCAGCGCGCCGAGCGCGGCGCGCCGAGCAAATCTCAGCGTGCCGGACGACACGAAGCGCGGATGCATCGATTCGACGCGCGACGCCATGGTGATGCCTCCGGTGTGTGAACGAGCCTCAAGATAGTCTGCGGCGCACGTCTGGCTCCGGCCAGCGCGCGACCGTAACTTCGCCGCCTCCGACGACGAACGAGCACATTCCGAAGGCAGCGGACTTCGCCATGGTTCCCACCGCACGGCAGATCCCGATCGCCATCGCCCTCCTTGCCGCACTGCTGCGCGGATCTCACCTGCCTGCACAGAGCGCCGACGCCGACGACGTCGCACGCGTCATCCGAGCCGAGACGGAGACGTACTACCAGCGCGACACGGCGGGGTGGAAGGGCACGTGGATCCAGGACTCGAGCGCGATCCGCACCTTCATCACGGGCAGCTCCTACAGCGTCGCGCTCGGCTGGAACCGCTTCGGGCCGGCCACCGTGGCCTCCATGACGAAAGCGCCGCCACAAGCGGTCCGGATCGGACGCAGCAACTACGTCGTCCGCATCGACGGCGCGCTCGCGTGGGTGGAGTACGACGAGCGCACCGACTTTCCGGACGGTGGCGTCCCGCTCGACGCGCGACAGCAGCGTACGCTCGTCAAGCGGAACGGCGAGTGGCGGATCCTCTCGGCGGGGAGCTTCGTCGGAAGCACCTTCGGCTCCTCGCCGCACGCGGTCGAGACCCGACTCGGCGGCATCGGGAGCGATCTCTCCGACGCGAAGCAGCACCGCGACGCGATCAGGGTGCTCGCGCTGAACGCCGAGCTCTTTCCCGCCTCCTCGGACGCGCACGCCGCGCTGGCCGCTGCCCATGCCGCCGCGGGCGACGCGGCACTCGCGAGGCGGCACTACGAGAAGGCGCTCGCGCTCGATCCGAGGAACGCGACCGCACGGGCGGCGCTGGCGCGGCTGCTCCGCTCGGCGCCCTAGTTGCGCTGAGCGAGCGCCGCGCGCTCGTGGAGCGTCCCGCCGCGCATGACGTGCGTGAGCGATCGAAAGGCGCGCACGTCGTTGCGCGGATCCTCCGCGAGGACGAGCAGATCCGCGAGCTTGCCCGCTTCGAGCGTCCCGAAGTCCTTCGCGCGCCGCATCGCGCGGGCCCCGTTGCGCGTCGCCATGACGACGACGTCGGCCGCCGGGATCCCCGCCGCCTGCATCGCCTCCAGCTCGGCGCCGATCGACGCGCCGTGGAAGACGAGCGGGCTCCCCGCGTCGGTCCCGGCGACGATCGTCGCACCCGCGGCGGCGACGCGCCGCAGGTTGTCCGCGAGCATCGCGGCGCGGTCCTCGGCGGCGTCGAGATCGCGTAGCACCCGCGCCGGCGCGCCCGCGAAGTCCGGGATGCGCAACCGCAGCGGCGCCACGGCGGACGTCTTCGCGACGGTGGCCGAATCGACGCAGCGGCCGGGATCGTCGAGCGGATAGCGCGTGCCGAGGACGATCGAGGCCAACGCGCGCACGCCGTCGCGATCGGCGAGCAGCGTGGGCGCGTAGAAGGGTCGCGTCGTCTGCACGAGGGTGAGGAACTCGTCGTCCGCCGGCTCGTCCTCGACCCCGTGCGCAAGCATGATCGCCCCTGCCCTGAGCGCCGCCTTCGCGACGCGCAGTTGGCTCGTCTCGACGATCAGGTCGAGCCCCGCCATGCGCGCCGCGGCGCCGATGTCGGAGAGTCTCGCGTCGAGATCGGCCTGCGCCGACGAGGCGTCCGCGCCGATGCGCACGGTGACGGCCGACGCGCCCATCGCC
>Ga0310810_10010025_pt1 | contig 11011 bp, 7 predicted proteins | sample NCmetagenome_FD_207641 | JGI IMG/M metagenome (GOLD analysis project Ga0310810, IMG submission 207641) | Soil microbial communities from experimental microcosm in Duke University, North Carolina, United States - NC | ecosystem: Engineered > Artificial ecosystem > Soil microcosm > Unclassified ... | reverse complement strand
CGGCGACTACAACAAATTCGCCGCGAAGATGACGATGGAGCAGGCCGAGGGCGTCGCGCGATGGGTCGAAACCCGTCTCGACGAAGTGCGGCCGCAGAAGTTCGTGATGTCGTTTTTCGGCGGCGAGCCGCTGCTGAACCTTCCGGTCATGTACTACCTGGCCGAGCGATGCCACGCGATGTGCGAGGAGCACGGGATCCCGCAGCTCGTCAACGTCATTACCAATGGTCTGCTGCTGACCCGCGATGTGGTCGAACGGCTGGCGCCGTACGGTCTCAACGGCGTGAAAATCACGCTGGATGGCGACCGCGACACGCACAATCGCATGCGTCCGCTTCGCGGCCGTCAGGGGACTTTCGATCGGATCATCGAGAACATCCGCGGGGTTGCCGACCTGGTCCCGATCACCATCGGCGGCAATTTCGATGAATCGTCAGTCGACAGCTATCCACACCTGCTCGACTTCCTGAAAGAGCAGGAGTTCGCGGACAAGATCGCCAAGATCAATTTCAAACCGATTATCAAAGGCGCCACCACTCCGAAGGGCATCATTCCGCTCACCGTTGTGAGCGCCGACGACAAGCCGCTCAACGGCACGTGCATGACGAGCGCCGGCGCCGGAAAGCTCTCGGGTGTCGGCGGCAGCATGTGCGACTCGTGCCACTTCGTGGACGAGAAGATGGCGTATCTCCGCGACGAGACGCGGCGGCGTGGCTTCCCGACGCCTGACGGCGTCCACATGGGGCCGTGTGAGATCCATCGAAAGAACGCACACACGATCGGCCCCGACGGATCGATCTACGCCTGCCCGGGATTCACGGGCGAGCCGACCGCATCGATCGGCCACGTGGACGGCCGTGTCGAAAGCTGGCGGCAGGCGGCGGCGGAACGGTTCGAGCATCTGAGTCCACACAAAGAGGAATGTGGCGATTGTTCGTTCGTGCCCGTGTGCGGCGGCGGTTGTTCGGTCGCCTCGCACGCAGAAGCTGGTGACATGCACGTGCCGACCTGTCACCGCGGAGCATTCGAGTCGGCGTTAGTGAGCTTGGCGCAGCGGACGGCCGCTGATGCCAGGATGTGAAGTTCCCCAGTCAATCAACCCAATTGGAGTAAACTCATGAAAATCACCGTCATCAAGAAGGCGGTTACAGAGAAGAAACCGCAGAACTTTTGCCCGTGGATCCAGGACGAAATTACCGAGCGAAAGAAATAGCGAACAACAATCACCCGGCATCCACCGGGAGATGTTTAAAGAAACGCCGCACCGCCACCCGGCTCACGTGCGGCGTTTTCCTTTTATGGTCGCTCTCTGCTCTAGCGTGCACGTCACATTCCTCACCGACTTCAACATCGCGCTCCGAATTAATCATCGGCAATCCCGAAGGACTCGTAGAGGGAACGGATCTCGGCATTCGTCAGACCGCGGCCGCGCTGAGCGTCGAGAGCCTCACGCAATTGGGCGTCGACGGGCGACCGATTCCACGACTCGCGGAAAGCTGGTGGTGGACCAACGATGGCAAGCAGCTCAATGTCAACCTTCGCCGCGGCGTCACGTTTCATGACGGAACGTCGCTGACCGCGCCTCTTGCCGCGAAGATACTCAGCGAAGCGATTTCGCGTCCCTCAAATCGGGCACTGTTTACATCGCTGAGCGACATCACTGCCGTTCGCGCGCAGAACGATCGACAGGTCGTCTTCGACCTGTCGCGGCCGTCCGCCCTGCTGCCCGATGATCTCGAATTGCCGCTCGCGTTTGGATCCCCTCAGGTAGGTACGGGGCCGTACCGGATTACGAAGTCCGACGAGTCCGAGTTGGTGCTCGATCGTTTTGACCACTACTACCTTGGCGTTCCACAAATCCCGCGCGTCGTCATCCGATCGTTCGATACGGTTCGCACGGCGTGGACAAGTCTGCTCCGAGGCGATGTGGACATGGTGACGAACGTGCCTCCCGATGCGGTCGAATTCATCAGCAACGACGACGTGCGCGTCGTTTCGTTCGAGAGGCGGTACCAGTACCTGGTGGCATTCAATTCGGGCAGGGGCCCGCTAAATTCATCCGTTGTGCGACGCGCATTGAACATGGCCGTCGATCGCGAGGCGCTCATCCGGAAGGTCTTTCAGGGCCGCGCCCAGGCCTCAACCGGGCCACTCTGGCCGAAGAACTGGGCATATAACAAGTCGATTGCCTCGTACAGATTCGACCCTGGTCTCGCACGGTCTCTTCTGCAGTCGGCAGGCCTAAGAGCCGATACGAAATCGACAAGACCCGACACGCGTTTTCGATTCACGTGCCTCATTCCGGAAAACTTCAACGTCAACGAGCGCGTCGCCCTCGAGGTTCAAAAACAGCTCTATGACGTGGGGGTCGACATGCAATTTGAAGTCGTCCCGAGCAAGGATTTTGATAAACGGGTACGACAGGGCCAGTTTGAGGCAACTCTGATTGCGATGATCAGTGGTCCAAGCGTCGGCCGATCGTTATTGTTCTGGCGTTCAGCGGGTCGCGCCAACGGTCTGAACGTCTTCGGTTACGAAAACGAGCAAGCCGAGCACCTTTTCGACGTTTTCCGCAATTCCACAAACGAAGTCGCTATCCAGTCTGCCTTTTCGCGGTTGCAGCAGGTCTTGCTTGACGATCCGCCCGCACTATTCCTAGCGTGGGACGAACGTTCCAGAGCCATCCGGCGACAATTTGAGGTCGAGCAAGACATGGGTGGGCCTGTAGACCCGGTGTACACCATCTGGCGCTGGAAGCCTGCCGTCGGCCCGCAACTCGCGGTCGCGCGGTGAAAAGAATTTCAACCCGCTTCGCTCTTCTGATGGCCGCCGCGGCGGTCATGCCGCTACTCGGGTACGGCGCAGTATCGATGTACTCGCTGCGAACCGGTGCGCAGGAGACGGTGGTCCAGGGCAACCTGAATGTCGCGCGTCAAGTCAGCGAACAGATCAATCTGTATGTGACTGGCAGCGTGAAGATCCTGAAGGCGGTCGCCGCTGATTTGCAGCAAACGGGCTTGGCGCCGTGGCAGAAGGATCGAATCCTCAAGAATTACGTTCTCGAATTTCCCGAGTTCAAAGAGCTCACGTTGATCGACGAGAGCGGGCGTCCAACGATTACGAGCCGCTTGGGAAAGCCGTCAGTGACGGTGCCGGGCAGCGCGGTCACGAGAATTGACGATGTCCTTATCTCGAAGTTCTCTGTCGACAGCGACCTGCTCCCAACCGCGGATCTTGCAATCCGGCTGAACGATGTTGAGAGCACAGGATGGCTCGTCGCCCGATTGAACCTGGAAGAACTCTGGCGAATGGTCGACCGCATTCGCGTCGGCAGCAACGGATACGCCTCGGTCATCACGAGCGAAGGACAGCTCCTGGCGCATGGCGATCCGGATCAGAAATCACGCGTCGCGCGCGGCGACAATATGACCGGTCATCCCTTGATCAATCTGCTGAACTCAGAGAAATCGAAGCGTATCGCCTCAGCAGAGTATTCCGATGAACGTGGTACTTTGCTCGGCGTCGCCGCACGCATTCCATTGCTCGATTGGACCGTCATTGTCGAACAACCGCAATCGGAAGCATTTGCGATACCGATTGCGCTTCAAGGACAGCTCGAAATCGCCATTGCGCTGGCGCTGTTGGCGATGCTCGCAGTGGGTTATTTCTGGGGCCGCAGCTTCATCAATCCGATCCTCGCCTTGACGCGCGGGACGCGAGCGTTGGCGGCCGGCCGCCTCGACGAGCGCGTCGTCGTCGCAACGAAAGACGAACTCGGGCAGCTCGGCGACGCGTTTAACAACATGGCCGACCGCCTCGTCGAACTGCAGGAAGACGTCAGGAAAAAAGAGCGCCAGGCGACCTTCGGCCGTGTCGCCGTTGGCCTCGTCCATGACATCTCCCATCCGATTCAGAACATCGGCAACAGCTGCAAGCTGATTGTGAAAATGTTCGATGACCTCGAGTATCGCGAAAGCTTCAAACGGACAGTCGAGCGCGAATTCGAACAGGTGAAGCGAGTGCTCGAGGACTTGAGAAACCTCGCCAAACCGAAGCCGCTGGAGAAATACCCGCTCGACGTCAACAAGGCGCTGCACGACACAGCAGAATCGATGTTGGCAAGCGCCGAACGATCAGGATTGTCGCTCGATCTGGAGCTGGTGTTCGGTCCCCTGTACATCGAGGGCGATCAGTACGCGTTGAACCGCATTCATCGCAACTTGCTGACGAATGCCTTCCAGGCAACGCCCCCTCAGGGCCGCGTCGTCATCCGGACGCTGCGACAGAACGAAGAAGCCATCATCGAGATCGAAGACACCGGTAGTGGGATCCCTGCCGAGCGCCTCGGCACGATTTTCGATGACTACGTCACCACCAAGAAGCAGGGCCTTGGCCTCGGCCTGGCGCTGTCGAAAAAACTGGTGGAACAGCTTGGCGGAACAATCTCGGTGACCAGTCAGGTCGGCGCGGGAACCACCTTCACGCTCCGCTTCCCCATCACCAAGGCTCGCCCGTCACAGCTCGCTGCCGTCTAAGTCGGAACTGTCTGGCTGGAAAAACTAAACCCGGCGCGCATCGCGCCGGGTTCAGAGGGGGATCGTCTTGCCGCGGAGGTGGACTCAGGTCCGACCCTACTTTTTCGGCAGGACGGTGTCTTTCAACTGCTTGGCAATGCGCGCTTTGACGACAGTCTTCGCAGGGATCTTGATGGCTTCACCCGTGGCCGGATTCCGACCCATGCGCGCCTTCCGCTTCTGCACGACGAGCTTCACCATCCCCGGCAGCACGAACTCGCCGGAGCGCTTCAGCTCCTTCTCGGCGAGCGTCGTCAGCTCGTCGAAGAACTCGCGCGCCTGCGTCCGCTTCACTTCGAATCGTTCAGCGAAGTGAGAAAACAATTCCGATTTGCCCATGCGTCGGGCGTCTGCCATCACGTCCCCCAAGTCTGGTGCGCGCCGACCTTTCGAGCCGCAGGACAGGTTGCGCGCTCACGCTGTCGCGGAAACTTTGAGAAAAGCGTCGTAATGCTAGCGCGCCGACTCCGGAGTGTCAACGAAACAGCCCATGAAATCGAGGTATTTCGGGGGTGAATGCTAGAATTTCGTCGGTGCCCGCCGAGACGCCGCTCGAGACATTTCCCAATCCGCGACCCGGGCGCGAGTTCGAAATCGCGATCAACTGTCCGGAGTTCACCTCGGTTTGTCCGAAGACCGGGCTGCCCGATTTCGGCGAGATCCGGATCACGTATGTTCCGCGCGATCGCTGTATCGAGTTGAAATCACTGAAGTACTACATGATCGAGTTTCGAAATCGCGGCATCTTCTACGAGGCGGTCACCAATCAAATCCTCGACGATCTTGTCGCTGTGTGTCAGCCGCGACGCATGACTGTCGTGGGCGATTTTTCCGTGCGAGGCGGCATGAAAACCGTCGTCACGGCGTCCTACGTTGAAGAAGATCCCGATTGAGGACGTTCTCGATCTGCATACCTTCAGCCCGCGCGACATCAAGTCTGTCGTCGAGGAGTACGTAACCGCTGCCTGGGAGCGCGGGCTTCGCGAGGTTCGGCTCGTTCACGGCCGTGGCCGCGGCGTGCAGCGGGGCATCGTTCAGCAGGCGCTCGAACGTCACCCGCTCGTGATCGAGTTCTGGGATGCGCCCGAATCGCACCTCGGAGCCACGGTCGCGCGGCTGCGCGAAACAGACGACGTTTCATAAATCACCACATCCGACCCGCTTCAAAATTCAAATTTCCGCAACGCGCGCCGCCCGACGCACGTGATTCTCGACGTCTCGCCTCAGGAACAACCCGTGCAGGACGAGCGCCGTGAGTCAAATCCGTTTGCGCCCCGGCGATGCGGTAAGGATTCGAGATGAACGGTGGCGCGTCGCCGCCGAATCATCGTTCGGTGCAGTCTCGATCATCGAAGTGGATGGCTGTGATGCCACCAATCATGGCATCAGAACGCGCTTCCTTCTGCCGTTCGAAACCGTCGACTCGGCGGCTAAGCTGCGCGCGGCGCCGCGCTTCGTCACGATGGATCGATGGAGACGCGCCGTGCGCTCAACACTTGCGGGTGCCGTGCCGCGATGGACCTCACTGCGAGCGGCGGCCCGGGCCAATTTCACCGTGCTGCCATTTCAGCTCGAACCCGCCATCGCCGTTGCGCGCGGCGATGCCTGCCGCGTATTGATCGCTGATGATGTGGGACTTGGCAAGACGATCCAGGCAGGGCTCATCATCGCAGAAGCGTTCTTTCGAACGACGGACGCGCGCGTCCTCATCGTTGCGCCGGCAGGACTGCGGGAGCAGTGGCGCAGGGAGTTGCAGTCGCGCTTCCACATGAGCGCGGAGGTGCTCGACACCCATCGCATCGCGCGCATCGCTGCCGACCTGGTCGGGGATGTAAACCCCTGGTCGATTCATCCACTGGTAATCACCTCGATCGACTTCATCAAGCGGCCGGAGGTGATGCGATCGCTCGAGACACTCACCTGGGACGTCCTCGTGTTCGACGAGGCACACGCATTGGCCGGCCGTTCCGATCGGGCGGTCGCAGCCGGCGCGCTCGGATGCCGCGCACGGGTGGTGGTCATGCTGAGTGCGACACCGCACTCCGGCGACGAGGAGGCGTTCGCACGCCTGGCTGCCGTAGGCGACATCAGCGACGTCTTTCCACTGATGACATTCCGGCGAACACGTACCGATGTGGGGTTGCCTGAAAATCGTCGCTCCTCGATTCTCAAAGTGCGGCCGACGACCGACGAGACGGCGATGCACGGTGTGCTGCACGAGTATCTGCAGCGGCTCACTGTCGAAACGTCAGTGCGCGGCGCTGGAACGTCACTGCTGTCGTCGATTCTGCTGCGCCGCGCCTGTTCGAGCGCGGCCTCACTCGCACGTTCGCTCGAGCGTCGCACCGCGCTTCTGTTCAATGACGCCGTCACCGCACAGGAGCAACTCATGCTGCCGTTCGCGGGAACAGATTCCGATGACGAACCAGGGTTCGAACTGGGAGTCGCCGGGCTGCGTGACGAAACCGAGGAACGCAAGTGGCTCCAACGCCTGACGGTACTGGCGGGAACCGCGGCGGCGCGCGAAAGCAAGGTACGGGCGCTGCTGCGGCTTCTGCGGCGAATCGATGAACCGGTGATCGTCTTTACGGAGTATCGAGACACGCTGCAGCACATTTGCGCGGAACTTGAAGAGTTCTGTCCGCTGATGCTGCACGGCGGCCTCACACCGCATGAACGCGCTGACGTCATTGAAAGGTTCAATCAAGGACAGACCTCGTTGCTCCTCGCAACCGACGCCGCCAGCGAAGGACTGAACCTCCACCACCGCTGCCGCTTCGTCGTGAACCTCGAAATTCCGTGGACTCCCCTCCGCCAGGAACAGCGCGTCGGTCGGGTCGACCGGATCGGACAAGCTCGTCGTGTACACGCCTGGACCCTCGTGGGTGTCGGCACGCACGACGAAGTGATGGCTCGGCAGCTTTCAAACCGCGCGCAGCAGATCGAAACCGCTTTCGCCAAGCCAATTGACCATGGCGCGCTTCGGCATGCATCAGAAAGCGAGGCGGCGCGCATCCTGACGGCCAGAGCTCTGTCGACGCACGCGCCGCCGCCCGCCGCATTACCGTCGCCGCTGCTCACGTCGGTGCGCCGGCCGCGTCGCGATACCAGAGAAATCCGAGCATTTCAGCTCTCATTCACGGAAGCGAGCGGACACGTCGCGTTTGAAACGATCGCGGGAGTGCGTATCGACATCGACGCGGTCGACCTGGAGCCCGACGGGAACATTGCCGCGGCGTATCACGAACAAGCACTCGCATCGGTTGCAACTGACATCGCACCGTGGCTCGAGCTCTCGCACCGCCGGGAAGCTGCGATCGCGCGCTCCATCGATGAGGACCATGCGCGACTCTCCGCCAAGATGCTTCAACCCGGCCTCTTTGACCGGCGCGCTGAAAGGGTCGCGGCCGCGCAGGCCGCTTGCGTCGATGAAGCGATTGCCAGGTCACGCGATCGAGTGGATGCGCTCGACCGATTGCGACGACTCCGTTGCGGCGAACGGCAACTGCTCTTCGGAATCCGATTCCGGCCATGATTGCCGGCGTCCGTGGCCGGTTGATCACGGCGTCGTTCGCAGCAACTGAACTTCCACTTCTTCCGGGGAACGCAGTCCCGACTCGGGAAACGGTCCGCGCGCTACACGAATGGTCTACGCGCCGCGAGGCAGTGTTCGGCCCGGCGTCAGGCGTTCGCGCGATTGCCGACGGTATCGCGATCCCACTACTGAAAATCCTCGGATTCACCATCATCCGTCGTCATGAGGAGCACGGTTGCGCGCGTCTCGAGGCAGGCTGGCGGGGCATGGCACTCGTGCCGGTCACGGTAGCTGGATGGGACGAGCCCCTCGACGGTCTCTGGCGCGGTTCCATTCTTGACGCGGTACGGGCCGATGAGCGGTGGGGATTTGTCTTCAATGGGTCGTCATTACGAATCGTCGATGCCCATCGAACCTGGTCGCGCCAGTATCTCGAGTTCGATCTCGCCCTCCTCTCGCACGAAGAAGGGGGCGCATTTGCGTTGCTTTGGTGTGTCGCCCGTGCGGAGGCACTGGCAACTTCGCCGCGGCTCCTCGACCGCGCGGTCGCTCTGTCCGCACGGCACGGCATTGCCATCTGTCATGCACTCGCTGATGGCGTCCTGGATGCGCTCGAACTGCTCCTGCGAACGCTGGGGACGCACCACAAACGCGCAACGATCCAGGTGCTCCTCGACCAGGCATTGACCGTCATCTATCGGATCCTGTTTCTCCTTTTCGCGGAAGCACGTGGGCTCGTGCCGATGTGGCATCCGGTCTACCGCGACCGTTACACGATTGATTCGATTGTCTCGACGTTGTTGACAGGAACACGCGTCCGAAGTGTCTGGAGCGCGGTCAACGCGATCTCGAGGCTTGCCTACAACGGATGCGTCGCGGGTGAATTGAAGGTGACCGCGTTCAATGGACGATTGTTCGCCCCGTCTGCAACCGGAGCGGTCGATCGGACCCGAATAGCCGACGACCTCATGTCGCGGGCGGTGCTGTCAATCAGCACGATTCCCGGGTCACGCGGCAACGCGCGAATGCGGATCGCCTATCGCGACCTCGACGTGGAGGAACTGGGTGCGGTTTACGAACAGGTACTCGAATACGAGCTGCGGAACAGCGAACTTACCCGCACCCGTGATCTCCGAAAGTCCACCGGTGCGTTCTACACGCCGCGGGCGCTCACGTCGTATCTCGTTCGCCAGACTCTGGCCCCGCTGCTCGACGGACGAACGGCCGATCAAATCCTCCGCCTGCGCATCCTCGATCCCGCGATGGGAAGCGGCGCCTTTCTTGTCGCCGCGTGCGGTCAGCTCGCCGAGGCGGCCGAGCAGGCACTGATCCGCGAGGGGCACTGGCACCGCTCCGACGTGACCTCGTCGGACCGTGTTGCCCTTCGCCGCGAAATAGCCCAGCGCTGCCTGTTTGGCGTCGATCTCAATCCGACGGCCGTACAGGTTGCTCGGCTGTCTCTCTGGCTCACAACGCTCGCGGCCGACAAGCCATTGACGTTTCTCGACCATCGTCTCGTCGCCGGCAACAGCCTGGTAGGCGCCGCGCCCGATGACCTCACGCGTCAGCCAGGCGGCCGAACGACGCGCGGCAAGCGCGCACGCGAACATCGATTGTTTGAAACCAGTGATTTTGTGCCCGTGTTGAGGACCGCCGCACTCGCGCGAACGCAGCTGGCGGATCAGGCCGACGAAACCGCCGCTATCGTCCGAGCCAAGGAAAAGACCCTCACCGCCCTGCATTCGGCGGATGGGCCACTTGGACGATATGCGCGCGTACTCGACCTGTGGTGCGCAGCCTGGTTCTGGCCGAATGGGCAGCCACCGAACCGTGGAACGTTCGCCGACCTGGTGGACCTGCTTCTCGAGCGCGGAAGCGCGCTTCCTCCGCGCACAGCCGATCCGCTCCTGGAGCGTGCACGACAAGCCGCGGCCGACCACCGGTTCCTGCATTGGCCCTTGACGTTCCCGGAAGTGTTCATCGACAACGACGGACAGCCGCTGGCCGACGGAGGCTTCGACGCGGTTGTCGGCAATCCGCCATGGGACATGGTTCGCGGCGATAGCGGCGAGGGCGCGGAGCGAGCCTCGCGGCGGGCGCACGCACAACAGCTCACGGGGTTCGTCCGCGAATCTGGGATCTATCGCGTCGAAGCACGTTCACACGTCAACCGGTATCAGCTGTTCGTCGAACGTGCGTTGCAGCTCACGAGACGCGGCGGCCGAATCGGACTCATCCTGCCCGGCGGCACAGTGACCGACAGTGGATGTGCCCCGCTCCGCCGCCACCTGTTCGATCATGCCGGGCTCGACACGATTGCCGGCTTCGACAACCGGCACGGCATCTTTCCCATCCATCGCAGTGTGAGGTTCGTGGCGATCACCGCGACCAACGGCGTACCCACGGAAACAGTTCGATGCTGCTTCGGGCTCAGCCGTCCGGAAGATCTCGAACAGCGCATGCCTGACAAAGCGAACAACGTCGAGCTGACGCGCGCCTTCATTGCCCGGCTGTCCGGAGACGACGACCTCGCCGTCCCCGAGATCCGCGGACCGGTTGATCTTCACGTGCTCGAACGAATCAGCGCACGCATTCCGACGCTGCACGAAGGCTGGAACGTTGCATTCGGCCGCGAACTCAATGCCACGGACGACAGTCACCTCTTTATGCCGTTGGATCGCGACGCTCCGAGCCGTCCGGTGCTCGAGGGCAAACAGATCGATGCGTTCCGCGCCTCTGTCGAAGGGTGTCGATATCAACTCCGCGCTGACGCGAGCGTTCGGATCCCACGGCGTCCTCGGCTTGCCTACCGGGATATCGCAAGTGCCACCAACCGCCTGACGCTCATCGCGGCCGTACTCCCCGCGGAGACTGTCACCACGCACACGCTGTTCTGCCTGAA
>Ga0310810_10010023_pt1 | contig 11012 bp, 15 predicted proteins | sample NCmetagenome_FD_207641 | JGI IMG/M metagenome (GOLD analysis project Ga0310810, IMG submission 207641) | Soil microbial communities from experimental microcosm in Duke University, North Carolina, United States - NC | ecosystem: Engineered > Artificial ecosystem > Soil microcosm > Unclassified ... | reverse complement strand
CGAGGGGCTTGCCCGCGTCACCGACGACGTGCGCGATGGTCGTGGCGACGCTCGGCTATTGGCGAAGCCTCAACCGCTCCGACGGCTCGGTGAACTCGATCTCCTCGGCAGAGTTCTGCGGGCTCGACCGCGCACCGACCTTCTCCGACAATCTGGTGCAGGTCGTCCGCGTCAACTGAGCCTTTGGTGCGCCACGGCTCACTCAGCATGGTGAGCTGGCGCTAGACTTCGAGGGCATCGCCAACACGCGCTACTCCGCGGCGTGTTTCGATGCGCCCTCGGCCTTTACCTCCTGGAGGATGGTGAAGCCCTCAAACTCCGGATGCCCGAGATAGAGCGGCTTGTTGGCGCCGGCGCTCTCATGTGCCTTGCGGAAGGCCTCAGACCGCGTCCAATCGGCAAAATGCTTTTCAGACCGCCACAGTGAATGTGACGCATAGAGAACGTGATCGTCGCGCTCCGGTCCTTTCAGCAGGTGGAAAACGAGGAAGCCCGGCACGTTCTCGAGATGCGTCTCGCGCGAAAGCCAGACCTGCTCGAAGTCGCGCTCGGCTCCCTTCCTCACCTTGAATCGATTCATAGCGATGAACATGCTTGAACTCCTTGGCAGCGACTATCCGCCCGGCGGCTCGCTTTTTCCGTCCTGCCGTCCTATTTCTAGCGTGTTCGCCGCAATTTCAAATGAGCGGCGTCAAAAAACCCTAGCAACCGTCTGCTAGATGAGCGAGTTGTCACCGCGTTCGCTCCCCAGGAGAACTCTCCATGAACAAGGATACGACCGTCAAAGAACGCCGCAAGGCGCCTCTCACGACCCCGACCGACCTTGGCGACAATGCCCGCCGCGACATCACCGGCGCGCTTAACGCTCTGGTTGCCGATGTCTTCGCGCTCTATCTCAAGACCAAGAATTTCCATTGGCATGTCAGTGGCCCGCATTTCCGCGACTATCATTTGATGTTCGACGAGCAGGCCGAGCAGATTTTCGCCATTACCGACGACATTGCAGAGAGAGTGCGCAAGATCGGCGGTACGACGTTGCGCTCGATCGGCAATATCGCGCGGCTCCAGCGCATCCCCGACAACGATGCGGACTACGTCGATCCGCTCGACATGCTGGCGGAGCTGAGGTCCGACAACCAGACGCTGATCGCGAGCATGCGCGAGACGCACGATCTCTGCGATGATGAGAACGACGTGGCGACGACGAGCTTGATCGAGGTGTGGATCGATCAGGCTGAACGGCGCGTGTGGTTCCTCTACGAGGCGAGCCGCAAGGGCGATCCGGGCGGTCACTGAACTGATTGACAGGTTGCGATTTCGCGAGTCTCGGAACTTTCAGCGGTCCCCGGGCCTTTTGTCGTGCGTTGCAGCCATAAGCCCTGTCCCCCTTGTTCGGAGCATCCCTAATGCGAAATCATTTTCTGGCGGCGCTAGCCGTCCTGGCCCCGATTGCGCTCGTTTCATGCGGGGCGCCAAGCACGCCCGATTTCGTACAAACCGCCGCGATGAGCGACATGTACGAGGTCGAGGCCGGTAAGATCGCCGCCCAGAAGGGACAATCGGATGCCGTGAAGCAGTTCGGCCAGCATATGGTCGAGGCCCATTCGCAGACGACCGAGGAGCTGAAGGGCATCGTGCAGCAGGAGAAGATCAAGGTCGACCTTCCAACCAAGCTCGATGACAAGCATCAGCGTATGATCGACGACCTGAACGCGGCGCACCAGGGGGACTTCGACAAGACCTATGCCAAGCAGCAGGTGAGCGCCCATGAGAAGGCGGAGAAACTGTTCTCGAAATATGCCGATAAGGGCGACAACGCCGCAGTGAAGGCATTTGCGGCAAAGGTGCTGCCTGTCATCAGGCAGCATCTGGAGGAAGCTAAGAAGCTCCCTCAATAAGAGTGCTGGCGTCCGCGAGTCCTCTCAAGAGCTGCAGGGTTATTGAGCGTTGGACTTCGCTCTGGCTCCCGGTTGTTCCGAGGCGCGGCGCCCATAGAGCCAGTCGAAATCCCTGAGGACTTCATGCCGGCGTCCAAGGACGAAATTGCGTGCAAGCCGTATCGGTCCCCGCATGTGATAGATCCAGCCATACCGCCGCGACAGGTCCTGCACACGGGCTATGCGGGCGCGCCGTGGCCTTTCGTAGAGCTGAAAGGCTTGCCGCAAATCGTCAGGAGACGCCTCGAGACTTTGCGCGAGTGACACTGCGTCCTCGATGGCAAGTGCGGCTCCTTGCGCCAAATAGGGCAAAACTGGATGGGCGGCGTCGCCGATCAGCACGACGCGCCCCGCGCTGAAGCTCTTGAGTGGCGCGAGACGATAAAGCGACCACCGCTGCCAAGCCGTCGCCCGTTCTAGCAGCGACCGCAAATTGCCAGCCATAGGCTTCAATTTTGACAGCAGAGCCGCGACGTCCGCCGGCTGGCTCCAGCCTTGGCTTTCCGGCCCACCTTCCGTGATGCCCACAAGGTTGAGGCTGCGGCCGCCGCGGACCGGATAATGAACGACGTGTGCGCCAGGGCCGAACCACAAGCCGATCACCGGTGCATCGAAAGGAGAGGGAAGATCTTTCCGGTCCAACAGCGCGCGCCAAGCCATAGCCCCGGTGAAGCGCAGCCGGTCGCGAGGGAATAAGAGATCGCGCGCTGTCGACCACAATCCGTCGGCACCGATCAGACATGATCCTTTGGCCTCGACGCCGTCAGCCGATCTGACAAGCACCGTATCTCCGTACGTTTTGATGGATGTCGCATCGAAGCCCGTTTTGAGCTTGATGGGCGCAAGTTTTTCCGCGACGGAATGAAGACCATCGTGAAGATCAGCGCGGTGAAGGGTGAGATACGGAGCCCCATAATATTTGTCCGCCTGTTTCCCGAGCGGTAGAGCCTGCAGCTGGCGTCCCGAAGGCCCATCGTAGAGCCACATGGCGTCGGGCCTGAATGCTGCAGGCCTGATGACATCAAGAACGCCGAGCTCCTTCAAAATGCGCGTGGCATTGGGGCCGAGCTGAATGCCGGCGCCGGTCTGGTCGGCGAACGACGAGCGCTCCAGCACGGTGGTGTTGATGCCTCTGCGCGCAAATGCGATGGCGGCGGTGAGCCCGCCGATGCCGCCGCCGGCGATCACAATGTTCCTCTGCGTTTTTGCCATAAGCCTGTTAGGCCGCGGGCGGGCCGGGCGGAGAGGTCGCGACGTAGACGCAGCTCGGAGGCTCGCTTTCGCCCTGCTTGACTGCCGGATCGTAGGTGAAAAGCGTCGAGCAATAGGGACACACGATTTGCGCCTCATGCCCCATGTCGAGATAAACGTGGGGATGGTCGAAGGGTGGCGTCGCCCCCATGCACTGGAACTCCTTGACGCCGATCCTGATCCGGTCGACGCCTTTGTCGTTCACGAAATGAGGCACGATCGTTTGAGACATGGACGTGTGTTCGGTCTCGCGTTTCAGGGAAGTGGCGGCGAGCATAGTGACCCCGAAGGCAAAGCGATAGATGGGACCAAACAGGTTCGATTCAGACGGTGTGAAGATCGCCTATATCGACGAGGGGCAGGGTGAACCAATTCTCCTCATCCATGGCTTTGCCTCCAATGTGTCGACCAATTGGATCAACCCAGGTTGGGTGAGCACGCTCACCGCGGCCGGGCGCCGGGCGATCGCCTATGACAATCGAGGACATGGCCAAAGCGAGAAGCTGTACGATCCTGCGCTTTATGGCGCTCCGGCCATGGCCGAGGACGGGCGCTGCTTGCTCGACCATCTCGAGATCGAGCGCGCCGACGTCATGGGCTATTCCATGGGTGCTCGCATTGCCGCGTTTCTCACCATGGCGCATCCCGAGCTCGTGCGGAGCGTGATCTTCGCGGGACTTGGCATCAACATGGTGCGCGGCCTGGTTGGCAGCGGGCCGATCGCCAAGGCGCTTGAGGCAGATAGCATCGACGATGTCACCAACGATACTGCCCGCAGCTTCAGGGCCTTTGCCGAGCAGACGCAGAGCGACCTGAAGGCGCTCGCCGCCTGCATGCGCGGTCCGCGCGAGAAGATTACTGCCGAGGAGCTCGCCTCATTCGCCGTCCCGACTCTCGTGGCGGTTGGCAGCGAGGACGTGATCGCGGGCTCCGGAGCAGAGCTTGCAAGTCTCATCAAAGGCGCACAATTCCTTGATATTCCCCGGCGGGACCACATGAAGGCCGTCGGCGATGCACGGTTCAAGCAGGGCGTGCTCGAATTTTTAACCAGGCGCCCTTAGCTCTTGCTCGTGCTAGGCTAAGTCAAAGGACCCCTGTAGGAACGAGTTCGAGGTTCTCATGCCTAAGCCATTTGCGGCCGCAGAGCCGCACATCAAGAGTTACGATCCAGTCTGGAGCCAGGTGCGGCGCGAAGCCGAGGAGATCAGTGCGGCAGAGCCCGCGCTTGCCGGCTTCGTCTACGCGACCGTGCTCGATCATTCGCGGCTGGAGGATGCCATCTGCCATCGCCTCGTCCGCCGCTTGCAGCATTCGGCGCTCGACTCAGGCCTCCTGCACAAGACCTTCCATGAGGCACTGGAGTCGGAGCCCGCGCTCGGCGATGCGTTTCGCGCCGACCTCGTGGCAGTGGCCAAGCGCGATCCCGCGACCGCCCGCCTGATCGAGCCCTTGCTCTATTTCAAGGGCTTCCATGCGCTCGAGACCTACCGCATTGGGCACGCGCTGTGGAAAGCGGGACGCAAGGACTTCGCGCTCTATCTGCAGAGCCTGACCTCGCGGGTTCTCCAGGTCGACATTCATCCGGCGGCGGAGATCGGCAGAGGGATCATGTTCGACCATGCAAACGGCATTGTCATCGGCGAGACGGCGGTGATCGGCGACAATTGCTCGCTGCTGCATGGCGTGACACTCGGCGGTACCGGCAATGAGAGGGGAGACCGCCATCCCAAGATCGGACGCGGCGTTATGATCGGCGCAGGCGCCAAGATCCTCGGCAATATCAAGGTCGGGGATTGCGCGCGTGTCGCCGCCGGAAGCGTTGTGCTCAAAGATGTACCGCCGCGGCGTACGGTGGCAGGCGTGCCGGCCCGCGAGATCGGCTTTGCCGGCTGCGAGGAGCCGGCGCTCGCCATGGATCAGATCTTCGCAGGCGATGACGAGACGAGCCGCCGCTAAAGACAGACCACAAGTGAAAAAGCCCGTTAGCACGGGTTTCGGAGAGACGCCGTGACACGGGATGAGATCATCAAGCTCGAGCGTTACCTCAAGAAAGTCTTTCGGCTGCCGGAATTACAGGTGAAGCAACGGCCGCAGAAGGACGACTCCGCCGAAGTCTATGTCGGTGACGAGTTCATCGGCGTCCTCTTCCGCGACGAGGAGGATGGCGAAACCGCCTATCAATTCCAGATGGCGATCCTCGACTACGATCTCGCCTAACTCTTCGAAACCACCCTTTGCAGGAAAAAAAAGAGCCGGTCTCTTACGAGACCGGCTGGAGTAAAGGCCCGGTAGGGTCGGGGATGGGTGGGGGATGATCACCGGGCCTAAAGGTTGTCGGAGCTCCTGCTAGTTGCTGTTCGAGGCTGACACCGCGGTTTGCGGGGCCATTTCCGGCGGCAGAAGGGATATCCAGACCAGCGGATTCCTTTCCGACTGACGCTTGATGAAGGTGTAGGGCGTGTCGGCCCAGCGCACGACCTCGCGGCGCTTGTTGTCGAGAATGAAGTCGCCCTTGTCGGTCCGCACCGTCAGCACCGCGTGGCCTTCGTTGTTCTCGTCGCGGACTACGGTGATGAGAAGGGTGCTCTCCGGGAGGCCGCGCTCGATCAGAATGCGGCGCTTGAGCAGCACGTAGTCCTCGCAGTCGCCCTTGGTAGTGGGATAGGTCCAATATTCGGGCTTGCCGTAGAGATCGAGATCGGTCTCGGGCGCGATCCCCGTATTGACCGCGGTGTTCACCTCCTCGATCTGGCGAAACTTCACCGCTGTGAGTTGGATGCGATTGGCGAAGCGCGGGCCCGGCCGGCAATCCGCCTGATGCTGTTGGCAGAAGGTCACGTAGCCGATCGGCGGCAAGGTATCGCCGAAGGCCTTCATGTAGGCGATCTTCTGCACCCGCGGCTGAGGCACGAGGCTGATCGAATGATCGTTAGTTGCGGCTACCGGCAGAGATGAGACAAACATCAACAAGGCAGCCCCCACGATAAAGTGTTTCATTGCACCCCCCTTTTTGTTGGGTGCACTCTCTCAGAGAGATTTTGAGTTCCCGATAAAACGAGCGATAGGTTTGAAGCAGTATTGGTAGGAGTTTATTAGCGGCGCCTACGCAAGCGTGAATCGTCGTGGTTATTTGAATCTTTCGCGAATTTCCCCAAACCAGCTCGCTTTGCTGCGCTCGTTTATCAGCAATTAATTGTATCCCGGGGCCAGACAGACCATAACGACGCAATTCCGAGAACTAAGCGGCTTAGCTGTTAGTAGCCGCGTAACGCTTCACGCGAAGCTGGCCCTCCCGCACAATCCAGTCCAGCTTTGGACAAGCCAGGTAAACAGTTCCACGTTATTGTTTCCGTGGGCGGCTCTGAAAGACGCCCTTAAGAGCCGCTCAACCATGTCCAACTCCGAGCCCATCCTCAATGTCCCGCGCAGCGTCGCGGTCGCGTCGGCCGTGATGGCTGGCATTCAGCTCTTCAGAGGGTTCCTGCCTGATGAGACCGACCTAACCTTTCTACTCGCGCTTGCCTTCATCCCGGCGCGCTACAGCGGCGCCGCCCCTGAGCTCCCGGGAGGATATGTCACCGCCGTCACCTCCTTCGTGACCTACATGGTCGTGCATGCGGGGTGGGTGCATCTCATCGTGAATCTGCTTTGGATGCTTGCCTTCGGCAGCGCGGTCGCCCGGCGCGTCGGCGACCTCAAGTTTCTCTATTTCTCGCTGCTCTGCGGGATTGCGGGCGCCTTCACCCATCTTGCCTTCCACTACGGCGACATGGCTCCTGTCGTCGGGGCCTCAGCAGCGATTTCAGGCCAGATGGCTGGGGCGCTCAGATTCATCTTCAGGCCGCCGAGCGTGCCGCCACAGAGAGCCATCGATTTCGTCAGCGCTCCGCTCATGACCCTAGGCCAAACTTTGAGCGACCGGCGCATCATCGCGTTCCTCGTTTTCTGGGTGGCAATCAATGCCTATTTCGGCATCAGCGCGGTGAGGATCGCTGGTCAGGAAGGTGGGATTGCCTGGGAGGCGCATATTGGCGGTTTCCTCTGCGGCCTCCTCCTGTTCGGTCTGTTCGACCGAGGAAAACCCGCTCCGCAGGAAACTCAGCCCATCCCTTAGGCGTTGAATTTGCCTCAGGTTTTCCTGTCTCTTGCGCGCTTTCCCGCTCCGGGACAGAATGTCGCAGCCAACGGGACTGAAGTTCCCGGGCTGGAGGAAACGCTAAATGAACGTCGCTGCAATTCTGAAATTGAAGGGCAGGGAGGTCTTCACTACGAGCCCCGACACGACGCTGCTCGATATCGCCAAATTGCTCGGCAACCGGCGCATCGGTTGCGTCGTCGTGACCGGCATCGACGGCAAAGTCACCGGGATCGTGTCTGAACGGGACATTGTGCGGGAGATCTCGCGGGCAGGCCCCCAGGTCCTCAAGGAGCCGGTCGCAAGCTGCATGACGAAGTCGGTCGTCAGCTGCCGCGAGTCCGACACGATCGAGAAGCTGATGTCGGAGATGACGACGCATCGCTTCCGCCACATGCCAGTGGTGGAGAGAGGCCGGCTGGTCGGTCTCGTTTCGATCGGTGACGTGGTGAAGATGCGGATCGCCGAAGCCGAGATGGAAGCGGCGGCGATGCGCGACTACATCGCCACGGGCTGAGCGAGCGCCCGAACCGCGAATTTGATTTCGTCGATCTGCTTCTCGGCAGCTCGCGCGCCGAGTTCGATCGCCTCACAAGCGCGGTGAAAATCGAAGAGCCCGATGTCGCCGAGTTTTGGCCCGATGGTAATATCGGGCGGGTCGCCGGCAAGCCGCGAGCGTGCGATGCGGTCCTGAGTGATGTTGATTGCATCCATCATCACCGCCGACATGCCAGGCGCGCCATTGCTCCTGCCGAAAATCTGCCGGTGCAGCAGGTGAACCGCGGCGCGTCCGTTGGTGCCGACGAGCTCGGTGCCCTCGACGCTCTCGGCCAAGGCGAGGGGATCGCCGAAAGCTCCTTGGTCATGAATGACTGCGCCTTTGCTGAAGATGTCGTTGCTGAGGTTGACGGCGATAACGATACGGGCGCCATGCGCGCGGCACACCGAGACCGGGATCGGGTTGACCAGGGCCCCGTCGATCAGCCAGCGTCCGTTTATCTGCACGGGGCGGAAGATGCCTGGCAGAGCGAACGATGCTTGCAGGGCATTCACGAGGCTGCCCTTGTTGAGCCACACCTCATGGCCGGTGCCGAGTTCGGTGGCGACGGCAATGAATTTCCGTTCTAACTGCTCAATCGTGAACTCACGCAGATGTTGCTCGAGCCGCGCGTTCAAGCGCTGACCGGTAATGAGGCCTGAGCCGGCGAAATTAATATCCAGGAAACCAAAAATGCGCCTGCGGGTGAGGTTACAGGCGAAATCTTCGAGCGCAGTCAGCCTGTCGGTGACGTAGCAGGCGCCGGCAACCGCGCCGATTGACGTTCCCGCCACAATGTCAGGTTCGAGGCCTGCGGCGACCAGGGTCTTCAGTACGCCGATATGAGCCCAGCCGCGTGCCGCGCCGCCGCCAAGTGCGATGCCGATCGTCGGTCTACTCATGCTGCAACGCGGGAAAGCTCATGCCGGAAAGGTCTGCGGGCTGACGGCCGCAAACGGCCACACTTGGCTTTCACCGGCTTGGCCGAATGCGACGATCTAGGTCAATACTACTCCGAACTCTTTAAGGTTCCCTTTGCGGCACCAGCATGACCATAGACCTCATCCGGGTCGAATCGCCGCTCAGTCTCGACAAAGCGTAGTGCCAGACCGGCACCCGGTGCACTGCCCACGGGAACCGCCCGATAGAAGCAGGTTCTGCGGCCGGTGTGACAACTGGCCTCGGCGCCGGTCATCTCGACTTTCAGCCAGATCGCGTCCTGGTCGCAATCCGTGCGCATCTCGACCACGCGCTGGGTGTTGCCGCTGACCTCGCCCTTCCGCCACAAGCCGCCGCGCGAGCGGGACCAGTAATGCGCTTCGCCCGTCTCGATCGTACGGGCGAGGGCCTCTTCGTTCATGTAAGCAAACATCAGCACCTCGCCGGTTTCGGCGGAGGTAACGACCACAGGAATGAGACCGTCACCGGCGAATTTCGGCGCGAAGACGGTGCCTTCCTCGATATCGGCCTGGCTCTTGGAGGGAGGGGTGATGCCAGCTTTGCTCACCGCGATCTACGTCCTTCGCGGCGCTTCGCTTAGCCGCGTCCACGCTCGGTCGCAAGCATCATGAAGCGCGCTTGCTGCGCCGGATCGTCTTTGAAGATGCCGGTGAACTGTGTGGTGATGGTTGCGACATCGGGTTTCTTCACGCCGCGGATCGACATGCACTGATGCACCGCCTCGATCATCACCCCCACGCCTTTCGGCTTGAGCGCCTTGTCGATGGTCTCGGCGATCTGGGCAGTCATGGTCTCTTGCGTCTGAAGCCGCCGAGCGAACACCTCGACCACGCGGGCGAGCTTGGAGATGCCCACTACGCGGTCGGTCGGGAAATAGGCGACATGCGCCTTGCCGATGAACGGGATCATGTGGTGCTCGCAATGCGAGTGGAGCTCGATATCGCGGAGCATCACAATGTCGTCATAACCCGCCACCTCGTCGAAAGTGCGCGATAGCACTTCGAGCGGATCCTCACGGTAGCCCGCGAAAAACTCGTCATAGGCGGAGGTGACGCGGCGGGGCGTCTCGCGCAGCCCCTCGCGGTCGGGATCGTCGCCGGCATAGGCGATCAAGGTGCGGACGGCCTCCTCGGCCTCCTCACGAGAGGGCCGCACGATACCGCCCCCGCGGCCGGCCTCGGCTTGCGGCCGCGTCCTAAGCTTCTTAACCGTTGCGTCCATGAATTCTCGAAACTTTCCTTGTTCTAACGCGTGACGGCCTGAGCCGTTTCGGCTGCCTCTTTGGGTCTCTATAAGGCTCGTCAGCTAGGACGGAAAGCGCTTCTCTCCCTGCAGGTCTCTCATCCTGGGACCCGGCTGCATATATAATGCGTGATTTCGGCCCGCAAGGCGAGCCGGTTGACCGGATCGAGTAAGACGTAAGCATGACACTGCCAGAAGACATCTATAGCCAGCGAATTCTCGAGCTTGCTGCCGCCATTCCGCGAACCGCGCGACTTGAGGCATCGGAGGCCTCGGCCACCGCCCATTCCAAGCTCTGCGGCAGCACGGTCACGGTCGATCTCGCCATGGAGGGAGACATCGTGACCGACTACGGTCAGAGCGTTAAGGCTTGCCTGCTTGGCCAATCCTCTGCCTCGGTGATGGGACGAGAGATCATCGGCTCAAGCGCAGCAGAGTTGCGCGCAGTCGGCGCCGCCATGCGCAACATGCTGAAGCAGGGAGGGCCGCCCCCTGACGGCAAGTGGGGCGATCTCGCCGTGCTTGAGCCAGTACGCGACTACAAGGCGCGCCATCCCTCGACTCTCCTCGTTTTTGACGCGGTCGAGGATGCCATCGCCCAGATCGAGTCGCGACGCGCCGCCGAGGCTTCGCGTTCGGCAGAGCATGTCTAAGACCATCCGGCAAAGTGCGGGCGGCAGTGAACCTCTCGGTTCGCGCGTTGCCAAAGTGCTCTCGCTCGGACCCATCATGCTCTATCGCTGGACGATCTCGCCGCTGCTCGGCGTGAATTGCCGGCATCTGCCGTCATGCTCCGACTATGCGCGCGAGGCCATCGAGATGAACGGTGCGTGGAAGGGCGGGTGGCTCACGCTTGCGAGACTTTGCCGCTGCCATCCTTGGGGGAGTCACGGCTTCGATCCCGTGCCTGACCTCAATGGCGTGCATCATCCCTTTGCGCCTTGGCGCT
>Ga0310810_10010022_pt1 | contig 11012 bp, 20 predicted proteins | sample NCmetagenome_FD_207641 | JGI IMG/M metagenome (GOLD analysis project Ga0310810, IMG submission 207641) | Soil microbial communities from experimental microcosm in Duke University, North Carolina, United States - NC | ecosystem: Engineered > Artificial ecosystem > Soil microcosm > Unclassified ... | reverse complement strand
CATCTCCACCCGGAATGTCTCCCCCAGGACTGGGATGCTAGAGGGATCGGTGTATCTCTCACTCTTCTGTTTCGAGCTCACTGCTCTCATCCTCCTCTGTACCCATACCGTCTACGACCTCCATTATGAGCCCGATCCCTGGGACATAGACATAGGACTTGCGGCACCCGTAGATGTACTCTTTCTTCCTAGCTGGCTTCGTCGGCGTCTCGCTCGCCCAGTATCTTCCGAGCTTCCTCGATACAGATGTATCCAATCTCGATTGCATCCTGCTCGTCTCCCTTCCTGTATGTAGGTCTCACTAGTTTCTTCCAGGAGATAGGCATGATACCTACCGTGTAGTCTGGTCCCGGGATAGAGAGCACAACCCCACTGGCCATTAGTAGACTAGCATGACCGACCTGGGAACGGCCACCCCCGTGTGCGGACACCGGCACCTTCTCGTAGACCAGCACGTCGGGATCGAAGGTCTCGAAGAGAGAGCGGAGTACTCCCCCGAGGAAACGCAGGCGTTCCACCTGGGTCCCAGTCGGGTCGATGTGGAGTACTCCGGAACTCGTGAGCAGGCCGGCCTCGTAGATAGCCCAGCCCGGCATGCTGCTCTGGGATCCGATGGACGGATCGATACAGAGGACGGTGCCGTAGACGAGATCCTCGGCAGCAGCCTCGATATCCTGGTATGTCTGCGATGTCTTCGTAAGCGCCACGATCTGCTCTCCTATGCTGGCTATGGACCGATCGGGTACTGTGGGAGCCTGCGGCTCAGGCCACCTTCTTCCGACGAGTACGTCGGGTCTGGAGTATCGGAGCTCCGGCCCTGACGTTCTCCTCTGTGGTCACGAACTCCACAGCCTCGGGATAGTTGTAGGTCCAGTGCACACGGTGATCCACTTCGAGGCCGACATCTACGGACTGCGCCTGGTAGAGCAGTGTGTGGAGCCGGAGAGTGGACGTATGCCCGAAGCCGTAGTCTCCTTCCCGGGGAGCGGTTCGAAGGCGCAGGTGGAACCCACCCCGATTGGCATGGGAGTTCTCGACGTGGAAGCACCGGCCCTCGACTAGTGGGAACTGTTCGACCGACACGTAGAACATCTCGTCGTCACTCCAGCTATTGGTGGAGATTCGGCATGCGACTAGATTGTCGCTGAGGAACTTACTCGACTCCCGAGTTACTGGACCCTTGCTGCGGAATGTCATCTCCTGTCCCCCTCTCTGGTTCTAAGTTCTTCTCGATACATTGTTCTAGAGGGATGCAGAGGAACTTCTCACCTGACTGTAATCTGCTATTCGGTATCTCTCGAATGTCCTCGCACCCACTTAGGACATTCTCGGGGACAATCAGTGCAGCCTTACCGTCGAGCCTAACTATCCAGTACTCGCAGGGAAACTGGAGTGAATTGAAGAGATGCCACTTCCGCTCCTCGACATGGATCGGGTCCCAGTGGTCGGGCCAGTCGCCACTCTCCCAGTGACTTCTTCTGGCTACCTCGATGTAGTAGGCAGGCTGGAATCCTTTCCAGACTACAATGTCTGGACCATAGAAATCCTCGTTCTCGACAGCATAGAGTCCGATGGAATCGAGATAGTCGAGTACAGCTGCTATGCCCGGGGCATTGTGGGCAGCGTACGATGCAGGGTCGAACCGGTGATACTCACCAGTAGTCCGCTTGCCACGAGAGGCAGCAATCTTCCGTCTATCCCGAGCGAGTTTTCGAGACATGTCTTATATCCCAACAGGATTTGTAAAACAAATCGGCTTCTTACTCATCTCGGAGTCCCCTCAGTAGTTCATCGAAGTCGGCAGCACGGAGTATCTCTTCCCGCAGATGCGGCCACTTCCGCACTGCATTCCGGTAGGCTCGGCGGTATAACCATTTGTGGAATGGAATCACCAGCCAGTTGACTGGGCGAAAAATTCTCCAACCATATCTACAGTCGAGACGCCAGAGCCACGGAGGATACCTCGAATAGGCAGCCCGGGGGTGTGTGATGGAGTGGAACTGGTACCATCCCAGAGAACAGTACACACGGACAGTCCCGTACTTCTCCTTGTAGTCCCGGACTCCCACTCGTCCCCAGCGTACGAGATACTCTGCGATGTAGCGGGCAGCATCCGAGATGCCCTTCCAATCTACATTCCTGTCGGACCAGTCATGCATTGTCCACCTCTATCTCTATCTCCCTCGGTACCTTCCAGGGTCTCGGGAATCCGTCTCCGCCGTACCCGATACGGGAGTAGGAACGGCCTCCATCTACGAAGCAGTAGCCACACCTGCAGTAGCGCATGTCGTGGGTGGCCCGGGACCAGACCCTGTCCCCGCAGAGCGGGCACTCTATCCCTTGCACCCGCATCAGTTGCGATCCTCCGGAGGATAGAGTGGATGGGTCTGCTTCTCCTTCTCGATCGCCTCCAGCAGCAGCCCCGTATAGTATACCATCTCTGTTATGAATTCCGCATGCTCCGGAATCTCTGTCCGAATCTCCACCCCGATGAGGGGCTCGGCTATTCGCTGTATCTTCGCCAGCAGATCCGGAATGCCGTAGTTCATTTCTCGGGTACCTCGTTCAGCATACCACAATCCTCACCGAAGTATTCGATGGCTGCCTTATTGAAAGCGAGGGCTGCTTCCTCCTCTGTTGGAAAATAGCCTAGAAATTTACATTCAGTTGATAAGTATAGTCTAGCGTATATGTACTTCCCTAAGTAGCATACTCCCCTATACTTCGATTTCCCGTAGGGACGTCTATTTCTCCGATTCTGTGAGGGAGTTGCCCATCTGACGTTTTCCGGTTCGTAGTTTCCATTGTTATCCTTTCGGTCCAGCTCGTAATCCGGACCAGGCTTCTCGCCCATATCCCGGAGAAAGGTACCGAAATCAAACCACTGCGGACAGACCCGAATACCCCTACCCCCGTACCCCCTATAGTAGCTATTCTGTTTATCATAGCAGCGTCGGAGCATATTATACCATACAAGATACAATGGGTGCTTACTCATTCCCGGAAATCCAGTAGTCTCTATCTCTAGCTTTCTCCTTCGAGTTCCCACGAACATTACTCCTCTGGCTCTTTTATCGAGGCCATTGTCCTACCCCAGGACGGCGTGCCCTTGAGCGTTATGCTCCCACCCAGATGCCTATTGAGATCGTCGAGCGAGTCCTTGTACACTTCCACTGTTCTCTCCAGCTGATCCTCTGCAACCTCGACAGCTGCAGCATCGTGCCAGTCGATGACGAGAGGATCCCAGTCTAGGCCTGCAGCATCGAGATTGTTCGTGAGGATTCGAATGTACTCCACCAGAATGTCGTGTCCAGTCGACTGGATGAAGCGGTTGAGACAGTCGTGCTTGTAGTCCTCGGTGACACACATGGGCCTACCCAGACCATTGAGTAGGTAGCCCCCATTGCGCTTCCACTGTCTCTCTAGGTCGAACCGGAACTCCCGTACTCCACTGAATAGTTTCCAGTACCCGGAGTGGATCTTCGCTACCTCCTCCTCGGGAAGGAACACGTTGTCTGTCTCTAGTGTCTCTAGTATCTTCTTCACTCCGGCGCCGTACTGACAGGCGAGGACGACGGTCTTCGCTATCGACCTCGTCTTCTTGCATTCCTTCTTCGCCTTCGCCAGAGTCTCAGCTGTTGGTGCTTTCGGATCATAGCCAGTCGCACGGATCTCTTCCGCCATCCCCGGAATGTGAGCCGCCACATAGAGGTAGATGTCATTGGGGGGAGCTCCATCTGCATAGATGCGACGCATGTTCTCGTCTCCGGAGAACTCGGTAGCCACCACTGGTTCGAGTGCGGAGAAGTCGAGATCGACGAACAGCCGCCCAGGTCTCGCAACGAAGAGACTCATCACTGCCATCGACTTCGGGATCTGCTGCATGTTCGGGCCCGAAGAGGAGAGCCGTCCAGTCTTAGTTCCGGGCATACGGAAGGAGGGGTGGATAGTTCCCCGTGCCTCACTTCTCTCGATATAGTCTGTGATATAGCCGAGTTCCTTCTCTGCCCAGGACCTCTCTATCAGGAGCTGGCCCACCGGTCCGAGATTCTTGAGCGCCTTCACGCCAGTACCCGGCAGCCCGGCATCCGTGTAGGTGCGCACCGGCTTACCCATCAGCTCGTAGAAGAGACGACGCAGATGGTGGTCAGACTGGAAGTTCATTCGGTACGCAGGGTCTTTCCCCTCACGTGCCCGGAGGAGGCGCCCGTGCCAGTTCTCCCAGTTCTTCGAGAGGGTTCTCGTCTGGTACTTCGAGAGGTTCTCCTGCCAGCGCTGCCAGACCTTCGAGATAGATCCATTCTTCCGGTAGCGAGGAGGCTCCGGTGGGACAGGCTTCTGCCTGAGGTACTGCTCGGGTTCCTTGGCCAGGAGTTCGGAGAGAAGCTCCGTCTCGATAGTGGCGATGTGCGGAGCCACCTCCTCGTGGGTCCGTATTTCTACGGAGAGATCCTCGATCTGATCCCCGAGATGCTGCTGCCTGTCGAGAAGACCGATGCGGTCGACACAGATACCATGGATCTTCTGGTCTATGTGCACCCGGATCGAGTGCATCCAGGATTCTGTAAACCACTTGGAAAATCCGGTATCTGTAAACCGCTCTGCAAGTACAGGCATTAGGTGCTCTGTGTAGAGTAGGTAGCAGGCCTCGGCGTCGAGTACGCAGTACTGCCCGAGTATCTGTGCAGGGGCTCTCCACAGCTGGCCCTTGTCAGCAGACAGTTTCTTCTCCCGTGCTAGTAGGTCTAACTTCGCTGGGGATGCATCCTTGAGACGAGTGCCCCGGTACCACCCATTCGTGATGAGCCAGTATTCGAGCTCGTCCTCATTGGCGTTCTCCCACTGGAGTACATCGACCATCGCTTCCTTGAGACCGTGACGCTGTCCGGGCCAGCCCTCGTTGGCCAGCATCTTGTATAGGGAGAAGGTGCAGGCTGCCCACTGCCCGTGCTGACCCCAGCAGGTGCGCATCACCCCGCCGTCGAAGTAGACATTGTGCGCCAGCAGTCCCTTGTGGGAGAGGAGGGCAGTCCGGACCTGACTCTGGGATCCGGCATAGAGACTACCCCAATCGAGGTAGCACGAGCCGCTGTCCCAGGCCAGGCCCAGACCGACGATGGAGAGACCCTCGGAATAGTCACCGCCCCTGGTCTCGAAGTCGACGGCGACGAATTCCGATCGGGCTACTGCCGGTAGGATATGCTGGAGATCCTGGTAGTTTGCATGACGCTGGAAATACCTTCCGGTGCGAGCCGGCGTATGTCGTCCCGGTATGAGCACCCGCTTCCACTCGGGCTTACCTGCCTCAGTTGTAACGAGAGAATCATCTGACATACGCCGACTCCCATCCCCTAGATCACTTGCGACGTTCCGGCATGACGGAGACGTTCACGATCTCGTACAGCTGGCCAGTCTTCTTCGACGTGATCGTATCCAGGAACAGACCCAGACGGGTACCTGCCGGGATGTTCACAGCCTCGTCGAGCATGACCGAGTAACCCTTACCCGACTTGTTCTTGAAGGCGGAGAAGACACGGTTGACATTCTTGCGGGCGCCAGTTCCGCTCCCGCCTGGGCCGCCACTCGTCGTGGCATCCGACTTCTGATAGCCACCACCCTGACCCTGACCACCACGATTGTTCTGATAAGCCATTACTAGACACTCCTTCTACACACACTATCTCTCCGTCCACCAGACCATCTGGTGGATAGGATTCTACTTATTGACTAGACTCCTACACGCAATCCAACCAGAGAGCAGAATCGTCCAGGCCGTAGGACAATGCGATCTCTGCCATGCGGTCCTTCCAGTGAGTGACGGATCTCCCCAGTTCCGTATCGTGCGCCTGGCGCAGATGGTGACCTAGTAGGGTCGCATCGAGACTCTCCCACTGGGAGTGGTGGAGTATCCCGGCTTGACATCAGTACAGGACCACCCGAGAGCGCATCGCTTTCCGTCGTGTGTCAGCGCAACACAGTATCCCTCATAGAGGGAGAATGCTCTCCTGTACCCCTGACTGGCAATGCCGAGTACCGCATTGTCGAACATCTGCCGAGCAGTCGGTAGTTCCCATTTCTTGCGACTCATTCCGGAACCTCTTCCCAGTCACCAGTGGAATTCATCATCGCATTCGCATTGCAGTGGCGACACCAGCTCCGTCGCATGCCTGTATCAATCCAGTCGTGAGTGCATGCGACTACGCCCACTTCCTGCGGAAGTGCCGCTTTCCGCATTCCTGTGTCTATCCAGGAAGGTAGCTTCTCGACGTACCTCAGAGGTAGCGAGTCACGATTCAGACTCTGTTCGACGCCCCGAGACAGGTAATCCTCCGGGAGAACCTCGACTAGGTCCATGTTCTCAGGGCGCCGTGAGCCGGACCAACAATATTGCCCAGTGGACTCATATAGCCAATCAGCATGAGCCTGGGGCCTAACACCACATATACCCATCCCAGGATGACACCACGCAGGACCGCCTATCTGGTTCCAACAGCTGGAACCAGCCTTACGCATAATCTGTCCGCCTGCCGTACGAGCGAGAGTACCTTCCGGGAGTGAGTTCCAGTCGAGAGTGAGAATGATCTCCCGCTTCTCATGGTCGATAAGAGTTACTGTGTAGGAAAGGGAATCCTTCGGAGTCGGCCCGATGTTGATGCGCTCTCCTGGACTATGTGCACTAGGAGAATCCACCTGCATTACTTTCCAAGTTTCGATCTTACTTCCGTCAGCCATTTCGTGTATCCTTTCTTCTCGTGGTTCTCGCATGTTTCCGCTAGTGGGCAGTACTTCGGATCGCACCTGTTGTAATTCTTCTGCTTCCCATCGGGACCGATCGTCAGTGGCCTCGGACCCAGCTCTCCCTTACTTCCCATCGTACTCACGAACTCGTAGAATCTCTCGATATCCGCTGTCGTGATGAGTGTAGTGGTCCAGGGTGTTCCACCCGACGTACCGCCCGACGTTCCACCCGAGGATCCGTCAACCACCTCTTTCCTGTATCTGAGCCTCCCCTCCGAACCTTTATCGAACTCCAATTCGAACACAATCTCGAAGGGTTGGATGCGCCCTTTCTCGTAGTCGATGTGGGGCGAGTTCTTCGGGAAGAGTTTCTGAGACCAGCCTTCCCGCCCCTGCGTTCCCTTCCATCCCGGAATCTCCTGGATTGCGTACTGCTTGTAGATGAGCCGGAACGGAACCCCGAGCTTCCACGAGTAGTGCGCCGACTGGATGAGGTGATCCAACTTCGGCTGCTCTTCTCCGATGATATCCCTGCTAGTCCAGACGCTGGCAATCGATTTGATCTCTATTCCGTAGAGAGGTGTATTGACGGGCTCTGCCACAGTAACTGCTCCGGCGGCCAATTGGAGGGCAGACGGCTCGTAGGTACGGACTTCCCTCCGGCATACAACCATATCCGGACGACCAGTCACCTTCGTTCCATTCTGCGTGAACCATTGGATCGGGATCTCTGTCTCCCGCAGTATCACTTCGTCCTCAGACGCAGTCTGCAGGAGATCGTCATAGACGATCGACTCGTTCGCAGTACCGAGCTGGAACATAATCTGACGTGACTCGTCCGGTGGATCCACCTCGATCCCGAGCTGACGCAGGTGAGCCAGTCTGTGGCAGGAGCCGGCAACCTCACCCTCCGGGCTCATGATTCCGGAACTACCTGCCCGGAGATTGCCGATCTTCTCCTGCTCACCCTCGACGTGCTTCTCCCTGGCCATCTTCCGGCCATCTCGGAGGCGCCCGCCGAGGTCGGTTCGGATGCGACTACTCACCGGTCACTCCACTTGTCGTAGGTATAGATGAGATAGACGCTCATGACTACCAGACCTGTCACTAAGCCCAGAAAGAAATCACCCATTGCTTGCTTCCTCCGTCGGAGTGGGAGCTACTGCCTCGGATTCCGTGTGGGGATCGAGGGTTCCGGACTTCCCAGACTCCTCGTACGCCTTCCGGATAGCCCAGAGCAGAGCCCTCTCTGCAGCTAGGTTGAGCGGGATCCCTAGGTCGTTGCTGAACTTGTTCGCCCATTCGAGAGCTTGCCCCCGAAGTTTATAGGAGATAGTCTTAGACATACGGAGACCTCTCCTGTAGCTGATTACTATCTGTTGCTGACGATAGACAGAGGATGCGCAACATTACTTACCCCGCCACATGTAGATGAGAGTGCCGGGAGCGAAACGACGAATCCGGCCCTCCGGACCTCGATCCTGGAGCTGGCGGGCCTTCGCTGCTGCCGACTGGAGTACGAGAGTCATCGGTCCTGGCAGTGCCGGTACCGCCGTGACGAACCTCGGGACTCGGGCAGCGAGGACCTCACCCACATGGAGTGTCTCGGCGAGGAAATGGTAGCGAATCTCGTCGGAGGGCATACCGCAGGCACCGATCACGCTCTCCAGTTCCGAGAAGATGACCCGGTTATTGGCGGAGATATCTCGCCAGAGCTGGGCTGCACCCTCTGCCGTAATTTGCTCTCCCTCGGACATCACCCGCACACCATGCCAGAGGAGCAGCGCCTTCTCAGACACATAGCGCTCGTCGCAGTGGAGTAGCAGCTGGAACGCCATGGAAGCAGCGAGGGTCGGGACGAAACAGCGGACCTTCGAGCCCCGAGCCCGAGCATTCTCCATCTCGTTGGTGAGGAGGAAACCGATGACGAGTGAGCCTCCCGGTGAGGAGATGACTACATCGATTGGATTTCCCGTACCATCTGTGGAGAGGCGATTGAGACGGCTGGCAACTGGAATGAAGAGACTGCCGTCGATGACATCATCGATGAGGACTGCTCTTTCTCTGGAGAAGTCTACCGCAGTCCGGCCAGAGCCGGCATATGCCGCCGTAGATGCCAGGAAACTAATTAGTGTAGTAACGATCGTACGCATGTGGGAACCTCCGTAGATGATTCTGAGTTACTTCTTTCTAGGTTGCAACTGATATGTTCTAGACACCTTCGCATTGTTATCTCTACGCTTGGCCTCCTGAGCGAGACGTGCTGCAGCAGCGGATGCCATGTGTTCTCCGAGTGGATCCGAATCCTTACTGGGGCTAGCCAGGAGGGCCTCTAGATCCGAGACAGAGATAGAGTCGTAGAAGGCGTCGACTGCACAGTTAGCGAATAGAGCTGCCTGGTACGGGTCGAATAGCCCGGACGTGCGGCAATGGTGTGCTACTAGCTGCGCCAGCTTATCGCAGAGCCCGTACTTGGCCTGGTAGTAATTAGCGGACATTAGTGGATATCCCCCAGTTGATGGTCGGACGCTGCATCGATGCCAGGACCTCGTTGGCATCCCGGAAACACTTACTACCGAGGAACGGACTGCTGCCCTTGCTAGCAGAGAAGGGAGATGGATGTGAGGTACGGATTGAGACGGGGTGCGGCCTGTCCCCGTGATCGAGGAACGTGATGTCGAAGAGCGACTGAGCAGACCGGCCCCAGAGGAGGAATACGGGATCGTACTGTCGAGCCACTAGAGCTAGGAGTCTCTGGACTAGAGACTGCCATCCCTGGTATGCATGCGAGAGAGGGGCACCTTCCCGCACAGTGAGTGCGCTATTGAGGAGCAATACGCCTTGGAGAGTCCAGCTCCGAAGCGTGAGGTCCCAGTAGGGACTCGGAACTACACCTCTCTTCTCGTCGTGTTCGAGCACCTCGGGGTAGCCGCTGGCTGCAACCTCCTGGATGATGTTACGCATCGAGGCGTCGATTGGTCCCCGGTAATCGGGATGGTAGCCGAAGGCCCGGCCGTTCGCCTTCCCCGGCGTGTGATAGGGATCCTGGCCGAGGATGACTACGGATGGATCCCGGCCTAGATCGAGGAAAGAGAGAACATCGCAGCGAGCAGGGAACACATGAGGCCCGCAGAGCCTATCGGCCAGGGCCTCGAACTCTCGGTAGAGCTGCGGGTTGTATAGCTGAGAGAGGAAGTTGCTCATTTTCGTACTTGCCTCCAGTGTGCACCAGACACTAGAACTATCTTCGCTCACTAGTCGGTAAACATGAGGGAGGAACTCGAAGTGTCTGATCCTGTTAGAGAAGCAGTAGCTCAATTATTCGAGGCCTGGAAGCGTATCACCGACGACCCTACTCTCTGTTACTCGGGAGAGGCCAGGCGTATAGCGGAGAGGTACGATGTGCCACTCGACGACCTACTACGAGCGATGAGTAGAACTAACTATGCAGGCTCGGATCCGTATGTACGCTTTCTGCGAGCGCAGTATTCTTCCCCGAATACCGGAGGAGAATCGAGGAACTGAGTAGGACAGTCGAGGCGGGACCTCCCGGAGCGATAGCATCTGGTAGGAGGTCTCGCCACATGCATACGGTACAGCTATCCGACCGGAGCACTGTCTCGATACGCTGGCTGCAGGAAGGGAAGTACCGGGGGCACTGCCAGCTGGTATTCCATGGTCTCTGCGGACATACGGTGATCCTCCCGTATGCGCAGGAAGCATCGGTGAGACTCGTGCAGCTGCTCTACGATTACTTGTGGAGGTCGTAGGAGACCATCGGGACTCCGATGCGGAGTCCGGCGACTGCATAGTAGACCGTCGGGACTTCGGGGAGAAGTCCGGCGATTACTTGTGGTGTGAGAGGAATGCTACTACTAAAGAAAATGGAGTGAGATGCCGAGAGAGGAATATCTAGTCTCCGAGCGACGGAAACTAGAGTCACTGACGGGGACCCCGGGCTGCAGAGATGCGGTCCGGGGCCTTTCCTACCTACCTACCAGTAGCATGCATCCGGGAAGAACACGCAGGCTCCTCGGATAAGCAGATAGAGGATAGCGAGCGATACCCCCATGGCGAAGCAGTCGAGTACGAGAGCTACTCGTCTCTGGATCCGTCTCCTCTTCCCCCGATCTCCCCGAGGCTCGATAGCAACCGGCGTACTCTCCACCTTCCGAAGCACCGTACGTCTAGACATGGCTTCCTCCCAGAAGAATGACCACCGTACCTACCCTGGTACCCATACCGTACCGAGATGATACCCTACCCTACGCTGA
>Ga0310810_10010017_pt1 | contig 11012 bp, 10 predicted proteins | sample NCmetagenome_FD_207641 | JGI IMG/M metagenome (GOLD analysis project Ga0310810, IMG submission 207641) | Soil microbial communities from experimental microcosm in Duke University, North Carolina, United States - NC | ecosystem: Engineered > Artificial ecosystem > Soil microcosm > Unclassified ... | reverse complement strand
GCAGATATAGTCTTCCTCATCTTGTGAAAGAATACTAATGGCTGTGCCTTGCACATTGATGGTAACTTTCTTTTCTTTTGCCATATTAGACCTCTTGATAATTCTTTTTTACTCTCGCGAATTCATAGAAACGATTTGTGAATAACATAGTTCCACCGTGTCTTTGATGCTGTCTACGGTTTCTACCCAAGCTAAACCAGAGTTTTCTTCAAATATTACTCTGGTGTTTCCGGTTTGCTGGCTAATAGCTACATCTCTGAAAGGAATATAACCTTTAACAATGCCAATTAGTGCTGCACTTTTAATGGAAGTTGTGCCATCAATAGCAATCATTTCTGGGCGAATGATAACTGGACTACCACTGTTCCCAGGGAATATGTTTGCGTCTATCAGGAAAAGCGATGCACGGTTATCAAGTAAATCCCTTATTCGCGCGATGGATCCTGACCGTGATATTGCATGACTACTTTGAGTAGAAACGATGCCCATCGGAAAGCCTAGGACAAATACACCATCACCTTCAGAGGCGCCATTTTTTTTCAAATCAGATACTGACATGGTGTGTTCATCTAATTTAAAAAAATCAAAGACAGCAGAATCACCTTTAAGGGTATTGGGGTTAATATTGAAAGCAGCAACATCCACTTCGATGGAGTTATGTCCTACCCATATTGGGTTGTCATTATTTCTTAATTGAACAGGGTAGTCTTTTATGCGTGCGCCTTGCAGAGTGTTAAACCTCAGGACTATTGCCAAGTTGTTTTGTAGTACATGTTTATTTGTAACCAAGAAGGTGTGGTAGGTCTTTTGTCCATTTTTATCTCTTACTGGTTGTCCATCTGTATCAGTGAGTGGCCGACCAACGATGAATCCCGTTCCAATCCAGTGGGTTGTATCTGTAGCTTGAATGCCGATTGATACAACGCAGTCCAAAAAGAAGGGTGGGATCAAAGCCATAAGAACGTGTCCATGTTGTGTAAGAGCGGTTACAAATCGGTTACATTTTATTTTTAATGCGCTTTCAGATTTCTCAATATATCTATAACCAATTGATTTTACTACTGGGCCCACTAGGACTTGAACCTAGGACCAAAGGATTATGAGTCCTCTGCTCTAACCAACTGAGCTATGGGCCCCGCAAGGTGGTGCTTACAGTGCACCACGAGATAGATAAGGGAGTATACCTATAAAATATGCTGAACTCTAGAGGTTGGTCGCTCAAATTTTTAAGCAAACACAGACTGAACAGTAACACTCCAAAATAAATACTCCCCTCGATCCGCCGGTCGGACCTTCTGTATAGGGACACAACATCGGTAACACTTTTTCTCACGCGCCTACGGCGCTTAAGTGTGTAGTGGGTGCATTTAACCCCAGGCTGCGCGCTATCGCGCTTACCTGGGGCTATAAAGCTTTCGGTCGTAAATGACCTGATTGCGTTGTTGAATAAATCGGAAATGCTTTGGGGCACTCGGTGTAACCGAGCCGCGACCGTAAGGGAGCGTCACTGTGCTATAACTTTTAGCTGAAATTTCTTACTTCATAATAGTAAATTGCTTTCTAATGGTTAAACTGTTTCATTATTACACATCATCGTTTATCAGATTCATGTGACGCTCCCTCACGGTCGCGGCTCGGTAACGTCATTTCCGATTTATTCAACAACGCCCCCGAAGGGGAAAAGCCATACGTGGTTTGGCCCGCGGCGCACACCATCAATCCTGCTCTTCTAAAAAGCTACGCAACTGTTCGGCGCGGCTCGGATGACGGAGTTTACGTAGCGCCTTCGCCTCAATCTGACGAATACGCTCACGGGTCACATCAAACTGCTTGCCTACCTCTTCTAAGGTGTGGTCTGTATTCATATTAATACCAAAACGCATGCGTAACACCTTCGCTTCTCGCGGTGTCAGCGAATTTAACACCTCTTGTGTGGCCTCAGTGAGATTAGCATAAGTGGCCGCATCAACAGGAGAAAGCGTATTTAAATCCTCAATAAAATCACCCAAATGCGAGTCTTCATCATCACCTATTGGCGTTTCCATCGAAATAGGATCTTTAGCCATCTTCAATATTTTACGTATTTTAGCTTCCGGAATGCTGGTGTAGCGACTCAATACCTCTGGCGTAGGTTCAACACCCGTCTCTTGTAATATCTGACGCGCAGTGCGGTTAAGCTTATTAATCGTTTCAATCATGTGCACAGGAATACGAATGGTACGTGCTTGATCCGCAATCGATCGTGTAATGGCTTGTCGTATCCACCATGTTGCGTAAGTAGAAAACTTATAACCACGCTGATACTCAAATTTATCTACCGCTTTCATCAAGCCAATATTGCCTTCCTGGATAAGATCTAAGAACTGTAACCCGCGATTCGTATATTTCTTCGCAATGGAAATCACTAAACGTAAGTTTGCTTCCACCATTTCTTTCTTCGCACGTCGCGCTTTCGCTTCTCCAATAGACAAACGACGATTGATCTCTTTAATTTCAGCAATAGACATATGTATTTGCTGCTCAAGCGCAATTAATTTACGCTGAGAACGCTGAATTTCACCGAGATGTTTCTCGAAATTGGCAATGTGCGCTTTCACATCTTTATGCTTCATCCAATCAGGGTTCGTTTCGTTATTTATAAACGCAGCAATAAACGCTTTACGCGGTAGCTGGCTCTTGTTTACACATAAATCCATGATGGCACGCTCATGCAAGCGAACCTCATCTAGCATGGTGCGCATTTTTTTAGAAAGCTTATTAAATTGTCGGGGTGATAATTTAATATCCATAAAAGCTTTTGCTAATTCGTCACGCTTCGCAATAGACTTCTTATGTGTTATGCCATGCTTCTTTTCTAATGCAATGACATTCTCGTAAATTTCTCGCAATTCATGAAACTTCTCTCTGGCTTTTTCAATATCTAATCCCACGTCTTCATCAAAAGGATCAGCTTCTCCTTCCTCTTCACTCTCTGCTGCTCCTTCAACAGGCGCAGTTTTACCGGCTGCCTTTGCTGTGATAGCGCCCTTTCCATCACCGCCTTCGCCGCCTTCCTCTTCTTCGCCACTGCTTACAACTTCTTCTACAGGTGGACAACCTGTGATGATATCACTTAAGCGTAATTCACCACGTTCAACACGCGCAAAATCAGCGAGAATCTCTGCTATCATTTGCGGCTGGTAAGCTAAGGTTGTGCGCATCTGATTAATGCCTTCCTCAATGCGCTTTGCAATCGCGATTTCATCTTCACGCGTCAGCAGTTTGACAAGTCCCATTTCTCTCATATACATACGCACGGGATCTGAGGTACGACCCAACTCGCTTTCACTCGCAGCAAGGAGTGCGTTATCTACAATTTCTTCTACATCTTCACTGACCGCTTCGCTTTCTTCTAACAACGATTTTTCTGAAGGTGCATGCTCCGACACCGTGATGGCCATGCCAGCAAACATATCTACAATTTCTTGAATTTGTTCTGGGTCTGTAATGTCAGCAGGTAAGTGATCATTGATTTCAGCATAAGTTAAATAACCTTGGTCTCTGCCACGGTCAATCAGTTCTTTTAAACGGGATTTTTGAGATTCTTTTCGAGAGGCAGTTGCCATGTTTAACCTGCTAGATTATTAATCAGTTCGGAAGTGTTATTCTAAATTATTTGCTCAGCTGGCGCAATGTTAAGCTGTAAAGGCGACTTCTTTTTAGCTATCCAATCAGAGAGCGCCTGCTTCTCAGCGTCAGATAAGCCCTCTTGCGCTGCTTTTTGCAAGAGGCGGTTAATCTCTGATTCAAAACCTAATCGCATCACCTGCTGTAGTACGCCTAGAAACTCATTATCAACGCCTAGTTCTGGCACATTATGCTCAAATTGAGCTAATTTGGTCATAAATGAGAATTCTTTTTTCTCTCGCCAGTGCTCTAAAAGTGCACCACTTGTGCTGAGGTTATGTGTCTGAATATATTCAATCAGCTCAATTAAAAAAGCATGCCCGGGCAGCTCGGTTGGTGTTAATGGTGCAGTCAGCAACTTTGCCAGTGCGGGATACTGTACAAGCAGCGCAAGTGCCAAGCGCAACGGGGCAGGCAACTTGATTTTTGTGGCGACAAGCGGTGCGACAACAATGCTTTCATGTGTGGTATTTTTCGCAAGTTGTTTTTCCAAGGTCACTAAATCAATGCTTGCGCGTTTGCTTAATTCGCTAAGCAACATGCCTTGGAAAATATCATGTGGCAACTGCTTGATGTAAGTAAGTGCCTCAGAGGCGAATCGCGCACGTCCCTCTAGTGCGTTCATATCGCTTTGTTTGCCCAGTGTCTGAAAGAAGAAAGCAGACAGCGAGAGTGCATTGAGGTAGCGTGCTTCAAATGCTACTTTGCCTTCTTTGCGTACAAGAGAGTCGGGATCTTCGCCATCAGGCAAAAACAGAAAACGTATTTGTAAACGATCATGCATCAGCGGAAACATCACTTGTAGCGCTCGCCAAGCAGCTGTGCGACCAGCGTTATCGCCATCAAAGCAGAAAATAATATCCGATGTATATCGGAACAACCGTTGTAAATGCTGTGTGGTTGTTGCCGTGCCAAGTGTTGCAACAGCATAATCAATGCCTTGCTGAAACAAAGCAATCACATCCATATAACCTTCAACAATGATAACTTGCGCTAATTTGTGATGTATTTTCTGTGCTTGATAAAGACCGTATAGCTCGTGGCCTTTTTGAAAAAGCGGTGTTTCAGGAGAATTGAGGTATTTCGGTTCACCTTGTTCTAGAATGCGCCCACCAAATCCGATAAAACGACCACGAAAATCTTGGATGGGAAATATAATGCGATCACGAAAGCGGTCATAATAACCGCCTTCCTCTTTTTTAATAATGACACCTACATCCAGCAGCTTTTTTTTATCCGCTTCTGTTTTGCCGAATTTATCGAGCAATTGATGCCAGCCCGGAGAAGCATAGCCCAACAAAAAGAGTTGTGCTGTCGCACCATTAATACCACGGTTTTTTAAGTATTGGATGGCGGTTTGTGATTGGCGCATCTGCTCGTAATAATAAGTAGAAAGTGCGGACATAAGCTCATACAATGCGGGCAAGCGATCATCTGTCTTTGTTTGCGTGCCTGTTGTGCGAGGTACCTCCATTCCCATTTCACGGGCAAGATGCGAAATCGCTTCTGGAAAGTTTAATCGATGATACTGCATGCAAAAATCAATTGCGTTACCATGCGCCCCGCAGCCAAAGCAGTGATAAAACTGTTTCGAGCGACTGACAGAGAAAGAAGCACTTTTCTCGTGATGAAAAGGGCAGCAAGCAAAATAATTGTTACTTGATTTTTTATGCAGAGGGACATGTGTATGGATAAAATCAACAATATCAACTCTAGCGAGCAGCAAATCTTTGAATTCTCGAGGGATGATATCTGCCATGCGAATCCCGTGGTTGTTTGCTATTCAGAAAGCTGTGTTTTCACCTTAGCGCTTACCAATGTCATGTCTGCTTTGCCCTGTAGTTTGTCCTTCAGCAGACCCATGACTTTGCCCATCTCTTTAGCAGAGGTGGCCCCCGTTGCTTGAATAGCCGAGCGGACAGCGTCTTCTATCTCCGTCTCGTTGAGCTGAGCAGGTAAGTAAGTTTGGATGATTTTGATTTCCGCTTCTTCTTTTTGCGCAAGTTCCGGACGATTGCCTGTTATAAATTGCGTAATCGCATCACGGCGTTGCTTAATCATCTTATTAAGAATGGCAAGGATATGTTCATCCGTCAGCGTGATACGTTCATCAACTTCGCGTTGTTTGAGTGCAGCTAAAATGAGGCGAATCGTGCCCAGGCGGTCTTTATCTTGGCCGCGCATGGCAGTCTTCATATCTTCATTGATATTGTCTTTGATGGTTCCTGTCATGAACGAGACCCCTATTGCTTGCTTTGGAGAAAGGAGTGCGCAGAGGCACTCCTTTGATTGCGCCTCTTGTGCAATATACTGTACAATAAAGCCGCAGACTAAGCAGCTTCTTTGTCTTTTTCTCTTCGTGACGCTGCCGCGCCGGTAGGCTGACGGTCGCGTTCCAGTGCCAACTGTTCACGTAAGATTTTTTTCTGGTAGCGTTTCACCGCTGCAGCTTTTTTACGCTTCCGCTTCCAAGTTGGCTTTTCGTAAAATTCGTGACGTCTGAGGTCAGAAAGGATGCCTGCTTTTTCGCATAACCGCTTAAAACGGCGTAAGCTGAGTTCAAAATTCTCATTATCTCTAACACGTACTAATGGCATAATCAGTGCTTCACCTTGATAGTTAATTATTCAGAGTCAGCCATTCTAATACCGTATTAGCAGAAATGCAAAGTTTGTTTTATGCTTGTGGTTTTTGAAATCGGGGCAGTCTATGCGTGTATTGGGGATTGAGACGTCGTGTGATGAAACAGGAGTGGCTATTTATGATAGCGCAGCGGGTTTGTTAGCCGATACGCTCTATACGCAAGCTATCCATGCAGATTTTGGAGGGGTTGTACCTGAGCTTGCTTCTCGTGATCATGTGCGCAAAATAATACCTTTGATTCAGAGCACATTAATAAAGTCAGGATTAAATCCTAAGGAAATTCAAGGTGTTGCGTATACAAAAGGGCCTGGTTTGGCAGGCGCGCTGCTGATTGGTGCAATGGTGGGGCGAACCCTCGGATTTGCGTGGGGCGTACCAACAGTCGGCGTACACCATTTAGAAGGACATTTATTGGCCCCATTTTTAGAGCCTCATCCCCCGGTCTTCCCTTTTCTGGCTTTGTTGGTGTCCGGTGGGCATACGGAGCTCATCAAGGTAATCCGTGTAGGAGAATATCAAGTCATTGGTGATACGGTGGATGATGCAGCTGGAGAGGCCTTTGATAAAACAGCAAAGTTGCTTGGTATGGGTTATCCGGGCGGTGCGGCACTCGCCGCGCTTGCTAAACGCGGGGTGTCAGGTCGGTTTCACTTTCCAAGGCCAATGATAGACAGGCCGGGGCTCGATTTTAGCTTCAGTGGATTGAAAACAGCGGTGTCGCATACAGCCGCAGCTTGTGCTTTGGATGAACAGACGAAAGCGGATATTGCGTGTGCATTTGAAGAAGCTGTAGTCGACACGCTGACAATAAAGTGTGATCGTGCTTTATCACAAACAGGATTTTCCAGGTTGGTTGTTGCAGGCGGGGTGGGCGCAAATAGCAAGCTTCGCGAGACGCTAACAGCGTTGTGTCAGAAAAGAGGCGTAGATTTGTTTTTTCCTAGGCTCTCTTTTTGTACTGATAATGGCGCGATGATTGCTTATGCAGGCTGTCAGCGGTTATTGATGGGGGAGGGGGAAGAGGGGCTAGATGTTGAAGTCATGCCACGCTGGCCGTTGTAAGGTAGTGATCTTAATCCCTCACTTTATGCGTGATCTTTGATTCTTTACCCTGCATCAATTTAACGATATTGCTGCGGTGTCTGTAGATTAGCAATAAACTCATGATGCTGATAACGGTAATGGCGCCGGATCCGGCTTGAAATAACCAGAAATAAAAAGGCGCCAGCGAAGTGGCAATCAGAGAGGCCAATGAGACATATTGGGACAATAATACGATCATTACCCATGTGATAACCCAACAGACGCCTGCAGGTAAATTAAGCGCAAACATGCAGCCTATAGCAGTGGCAACACCTTTGCCGCCTTTAAAATGGAAAAAAATAGGAAACAAATGTCCTAAAAAAGCGCCAAGCGCAGTCAGAAGAACAGCGATTTGAGGTAGTCCTATCAGTTGTACAAAAAGTACGGGCAAGAATCCTTTTAACATATCGCCAGCCAGTGTGAAAAAAGCAGCTTTCTTCCCGCCGATACGTAACACGTTCGTTGCGCCCGGGTTGCTAGAGCCGTGGGTGCGTGGGTCGGGCAGGCGCATGACTTGACAGACAATAATGGCGCTAGAAAAGGAGCCAATAAAATAAGCAAAGAGGAAACTCACAACCGTTGTTGATAGTATAGCCAATGGCGTCATGGTATTCTTGTCCCAGAGCAAATGAAAAAGTGTAGAGAGTATAAGGGGAAAAACGGTGGCAGGACAGGCAAATAATTTAATTTGGATTGATTTAGAAATGACGGGGCTTAATCCAGAAAAGGATCGTATTCTCGAAATAGCAACCGTTGTAACAGATTCTGATTTGCATGTGATCGCAGAAGGGCCTGTTTGTGCTATACATCAACCAGAAATGTTATTAAAAGAAATGGATGATTGGTGTACGAAACAGCACACAGCGTCTGGACTGGTGCAGCGAGTACGTGAGAGTACAATTGACGAAGCAGCTGCCATGGAGGCAACACTGCATTTCTTGCAACAACATGTGCCTGCAGGTAAATCGCCTATGTGTGGAAACAGTGTGTGGCAAGACAAACGCTTTTTGCATCAGTATATGCCAACGCTAGAACAATATTTTCATTACCGCATTATTGATGTGAGTACCTTAAAAGAGCTCGCATTACGTTGGGCGCCCAAGGTGTACGACAGTGTGCGCAAGGAGTCGCAACACTTGGCGCTGAGCGATATCCACGATTCTATCGCAGAGTTGCGGCACTATCGAACGCATTTATTTGCGTAACAGACCTATGCCGCTGGCGCTGCTGCTGCTTGATAATCCTCCAAGCACTTGCCGGCTTTTAATAGCTTTTCCGAAGTGCCTGTTGCTTTAAATACACCACATGCGCGCGTTAAAGCGACTACACCCAGATACCCAACTGATGCGCCATAGCCAATACCAGCTAACGTTGGTGTTGTGAGACTGCAGCAAGCGGCTACGTTAGCAACAAATAATCCAACAGGGGCGACGGTGCACGCGAGCAGGGTCAGAAATGCTAGCCCAAGTAATACAAAGCCTCCTACTAACAGTAGAACAGCTTGCGTGTTTTCGCTTGGACCGCCGGGTGCTTTTTTCGCGGCTGTCATCAATTCATCTAGTGCTTCATGAAATGTCGGCTTCTTTTTAGCGCTTTCCTCTTCGCTTTCACTGTTCGCGCCAGTATAAAATGTAATGTGGCCGGTGATCCGTCCGTCTGGTGCTCGCTCGCAAGTGATTGTCCCTAGAACCTTATTTGCTGCTGCGAGTAGCTGCGGGCTGATTTTGTCTCCCGAAGTTGTTGCGCTGTTAAGCCATTGGTGTGCTTCTGCTAACAAATGAAAGGGTGATTCGTCGCTCTGCTCTGCTTTTGCAGTTGCAACTGCTCTTAACTCAGCTAATTTTTGTTCGAACTGTTTTTTGTTTATCAGGTCAGTCATCTGGCTTGAGATAAGAACAAATTCGTTAACTGCGTTAACATCTTCAGCAGTGAATGTGTTCGTATCTTTAACCGCGTCTTGTAAGGCAAGAGATGCTGCGTTTAGTCTGTCTTCAAGTTCAGTGGGGTTAATAGAAAGTATTATATTATTAGGATGTGCTTGTCTTGTTTTTTCGAACAATATAGCAATTGCAATGATTTTCTCATGCAAGCTGTCGCTATAAGATGGGTCGATTTTTCGTGTTAACCGGATGAGTGCTTCAGAAAATGCAACAAATTTCTCTCGGAAAATCGCGTCTTTTTGTATGTCCGCACTCTTGCTAACCTCAGTGTAGACGTCTTCCGACGCATAATGATACAGCTGCTCTTTGGTAGCGTGCACCAAAGTTGCTAAGAAAGTTTTCAGTGGTTGTCTGACTTCTTCGAACGAGGCTTCTTCCAGCGCCGTTACCATTTTGTCTAGGCGCCTTATTTTTTCTTCGACAGTTTCTTTGGGCGCTTTTTTGCTCGTGTCTTCTTTTTTCAGCGCTACTATAGTTGTTTGTAGTAATGCTTCATTTTCTGCCGATAGCGTCTTTTTTTCTGCCAGTACAGCGGCCACGTCTTTTAAGCGATTTGTTATTGCTAAGAGTTCTTCTTTTTCTGCTTTCTTTTCAGCTTTGGATTTGACTCTTTGATCTCCCGGTTCTGGTATGCGCTCCAGTAACGCAGCTGTGTCTGCTATGATGTCGCTATATTCTAGCCTTGGGGGAACGTCATTGGCTGAAGAAGTGAGAAGGGCGACTTTACTGAAAATATCGTCCAATGCGGTTAAAAATGCCGTTGTTCCTATTTCTCCTTCATCATTGCTCATAAGAGCATAATGTATTTTGCTGAAATCTGTTTCTTCGAAGGCTTTTTGCAAGGTGATTGCTAATTGCTTGGAGGCTGCGTGCGTTGAGTTGATCTGCGCGTCAGAGAAAGTTTTTAATGTAGCAAGGTTATTATTGATTTTTAGCATAAGCGCTTCGTGGGCTTGAATGCGTCTGATTGCGTGTGAAAGGTCTGATATTATGGCATTACGGGTGAGTGCTAAGTACAGATTCTTGTTTACAAATTTGAATAATTCGTCAAGTCTTTCTGTTAGCTCGGATGTGGTTGATTTAGTAATGCTAAAAGGTGTATGAGTAGCTGTTTGTAGAATGTCGCGAAACTTTTTGAGCGACGCTTCTTCTTCTTTGTCGACTATTGCGGTAATCTCTTCTGAGGTCGGCTCCGCTGTTTCATGCATATCGGGAAAGGTGTGAAGAGACATCATTGTGCGGGCTATTTCTAGGAAGTCGCGATGGATTACATTTATCTTCGCCATCCCACTTCTTTCTTGTCTATATTTCGGCGTGCTGATTAATCTAGCTAATTCCTCTACCGCTGCAGCCAGCATCTGGTAGGAATTGAGGGGGAATGTTTTTCTAAACAGGGCAAGATCCTCTGCCAGTAGCTCTGAGCTTGTTGGCATGTCTTTTGCTTTTGACAGGTCTGGTTCCGATGCTCGCCTACTCAATTTAGGCGTTTCAGGCGTTGCCTTGCCAGCGTCTGCTGCGCTACCAGCCTCTGATTGTGGATTTACCTTCTTTACCTTCTTCGGTAACAACTCCGCTGCGCGTACAGCTAACGCTGGCTGGTCTAGGTCTGAGCTCGACATTGATTTCTTTAGTTTAGTAGGCATTTTCTCATCTCCAACACAGATCTATTTTAAAAATTAA
>Ga0310810_10010015_pt1 | contig 11015 bp, 8 predicted proteins | sample NCmetagenome_FD_207641 | JGI IMG/M metagenome (GOLD analysis project Ga0310810, IMG submission 207641) | Soil microbial communities from experimental microcosm in Duke University, North Carolina, United States - NC | ecosystem: Engineered > Artificial ecosystem > Soil microcosm > Unclassified ... | reverse complement strand
TTGCGAGCGGCGCATTGACCATGCGGACTGGATTACCCTCCGCGTTATCGCGCTGCGGGGCTTGTTCGCGCTCGGGACGGCCCGTCGCGCTCACGCATGTACCCCGGCGCGATCGGGCGCCGTCTCCTCGACGGCGTCGGCAAACAGCATCGAATGAATGCGCTGCTCGAGCGCCCTTGCGGCGGCGCCGTCGGCGGTGGACGGCAGGCTGTCCAGCTCGGCCTTCACCTGGCCGGGATGCGGCGACAGCAGAAGGATGCGGCTGCCGATCTTGATGGCCTCGGGAATCGAGTGCGTGACGAACAGCACGGTGAAGCGCGTTCCCTCCCAGAGCGCGAGCAGCTCGTCCTGCATCTTGCGCCGCGTCAGCGCGTCGAGCGCCGCGAATGGCTCGTCCATCAGCAGGATGTCGGGCTCCATCGCCATGCCGCGCGCGATCGCGACGCGCTGCTTCATGCCGCCCGAAAGCGTGTGGGGAAAGCTGTCGACGAACGCGGACAGGTTCACCTTGGCGATGTATTCGAGCGCCTTGGCCTCGGCGGACTTGCGCGGCAGGCGGCCACTGGCCTGCAGCGGGAACATCACGTTCTCCTTGACGGTTCGCCACGGCAGCAGCTGGTCGAACTCCTGGAAAACCATCATGCGATCGGGCCCGGGCCGCGTCACGGCCTCGCCTTTCAGCCGGATCTCGCCTTCCACCGGCCGCATGTAGCCGCCGACCGCCTTGAGCAGCGTCGACTTCCCGCAACCCGACGGTCCGAGCAGGATGAAGCGGTCGGACCGATGGACGGCGAAGTCGACGCGGTATGTCGCCGTGACGAGGTGGTCCTTCGTCTTGTACTGCAGCGTCACGCCGCGCACCGAGAGCAGCGGCGCTTCGCCACTCGGCGAACGGCGCTCGGCGCTCACACCCACGGCAACCGGTCGAGATCGACGTTGCCGCCGCTCACGATGATGCCCACGCGCCGGCCGGTGACGTCGAGCGTGTGCTCGAGCAGGCAGGCGAGCGGCACCGCTGACGAAGGCTCGACGACCTGCTTCATCCGCTCGAACATCATCCGCATCGCGCGCACGATCGCCTCCTCGCTGCAGGTGCCGAACGCTCGCACGTGCTTGCGCAGTGCGCCGAGCGTCCGCGCGGAAAGCGTCGTGCGCAGGCCGTCGGCGATCGTCGTCGTCGCAGCGAGCGGCTCGAGCGTGCCTGACGCGAAACCGCGGGCCGCGTCGTCGGCGTTCGCGGGCTCGGCGCCCAGTACGTCGATGCCGAGGCGCCACGACGTGACGGCGATCGCCGTTCCCGACAGCAGGCCGCCGCCGCCGCACGGCGCGATCACCGCATCGAGGTCGTCGATGGCTTCGACGAGCTCGAGCGCCGCAGTGCCCTGTCCGGCGATGACACGCGGATCGTCGAACGGATGGACGAGCGTCGCGCCGGTCTCGCGCGCGACGGCGTCACAGGCGGCTTCGCGTGCCTCGACGGTCGGCGCGCACAGGCGCACGGTGGCGCCGAAGCGGCGCACGTTCGCCTGCTTCACCGCGGACGCATTGTCGGGCATCACCACCCACGCCGGGATCCCGCGGCGCTGCGCCGCATACGCCAGCGCGGCCCCGTGATTGCCGGACGAGTGCGTGACGACACCGCGCCGGGCCGATTCCGCGTCGAGCGAAAACACCGCGTTGCACGCGCCGCGCGCCTTGAACGCGCCGACGCGCTGCAAATGCTCGCACTTGAAGAACAGCTTCGCGCCGACTTCGGCGTCGATCGCCGCGCACGTCATCACCGGCGTGCGGTGCACGTGCGGGCCGATGCGCGCCGCCGCCTGCCGGATCGCTGCGAGATCGGGCAGATCCAGCGTCGCGGCGACAGCGGCCATCAGCTTCCCGACAGGTTGTGCGCGTTCGAGAAGAACATCTCCTTCCACGACGCGGGCTTCACCTTGATCGAGCCGACCTTGTACATGAAGTCGACGTACTTCATCACGTTGTTCGGCGTCGTCGTGTACACGATCGCCGGGTCGTTCAGCATCTTGACGATGTCGTCGAGGCTGTCCTTGTCCTTGGAGATCCGCAGGTACGTCTGGGCCGCCGCGCGCTTGTCGCGGTTGATCGTCGCGGTGGCCTCGTCGAGGGCGGCCATGAACGCGGCGTAGATCTTCGGGTTCTCGTCGTGAAACTTCGTGGTCGTCCACACGACGTTGAACGTCGCCGGTCCGCCGAGCACGTCGTACGAGCTGAATACCTTGTGCATGCCCGGCCGCTCCAGCTCCTGGTACTGGAACGGCGGCGAGCCGAGATGCGCGGTGACCTCCGACTTGCCGGAGACGAGCGCCGTCAGCGCGTCGGGGTGCGCCATCGACACCGTCAGGGGGTCGAGCTTGTTCTGCTGGCCCTCGCCGAACGCCTTTTCCGCCGCCATCTGCAGCGTCACCGCCTGGATCGACACCTTCACCGCGGGCAGCGCGATCTTGTCCTTGTCGGTGAAGTCCTTGAGCGTCTTGACCTTCGGATTGTTCGTGACCAGGAAGAGCGGCATCGAATTGATCGCCGACGTCGCCTTGACGTCGAGATTGCCGCGCGTCTTCGCCCAGAGCGTCGTGAAGGGACCGACGCCGCCGGAGGCGAACTGCAGGTTGCCCGACAGCAGCGCGTCGTTCATCACGGCACCGCTCGCGAACTTCGACCATTCGACCTTGACATCGACGCCTGCCGCCTTGGCGTGCTTCTCGATCAGCTTCTGGTCTTCCATGATCATCAGCGGCAGATAGCTGATGCCGTACTGCCGGGACACATGGATCTCGCTCATCTCGGCGCTCGCGGCCGGCAGCGCTGCCAGTCCGAGCACCGCGCACAGCGCCATCGATCCAAGCCCCACGAAAGTCCTCGTCCGCGTCGCTGCCATGTCCGTGATCCTCCAGGATTCGTTCGTTGAATTTCGGGCGGCGCGTGGCGCCTGCCTCTCGATGCAGCCCGCCGCGGAGAGCCGCGGCGGTTCCGTCCGGAGCCTATCTTAACGGCCGGGTGCGCGAAGGCCAACCGGCCCGTTACGCGCTTTCGTAAAGGCGCGTCAGCACGAACTCGCGATGGCCGAGCGCCTCGGCGGCGGTGAGCCGCCCGTTCGCCGTGCGGAACATCATGTCGAGCAGCTTGTCACCGGCCTGGTCGAGCGTGATCTCGCGCTGCAGCAGGCCGGTCACGTCGACGTCGACGTGCTCGCTCATCGTGCGCACGGTGCGCGGATTCGCGCAGAGCTTGATCACCGGCAGGATCGGATTGCCGATGACGTTGCCCTGGCCGGTCGGGAAGAAATGCACGACGTAGCCGGCCGCGGCGCACAGCGTGACCATCTCGGCCGCCGCCGATGAGCTGTCCATGAACCACAGGCCCGGGTGCGTGGGCGCCTCGGCCTTGTCGAGCACGCCGTCGACCGTGCACTTCCTGCCGATCTTCTGGATGTTGCCGAGCGCCTTTTCCTCGATCGTCGTCAGGCCGCCGGCGATGTTGCCCTTCGTCGGCTGCGAATCGGACAGATCCGACGTCTTGTGCCGGTTGATGACCTCCTGATAGCGGTCGAACACGCGCATGAACTCCGCGCGCACCTTGTCGTCGCGGCAGCGCGCGGCGACGATCTGCTCGCCGCCCGTCAATTCCGTCGTCTCGCCGAACACCAGCGTGCAGCCGGCCGCGTACAGCTTGTCGAACGCATCGCCCACCGTCGGATTCGAGCCGCAGCCCGACGTCGTGTCCGACTCGCCGCACTTCGTCGACACCCACAGGTCGGTCAGCGGGCATTCGACGCGCGAGAGCTCGCTCGCCCACTGCACGTATTCCTTCGCCGCTTTCGACGCCCGCATGATCGTGTCGTGGTCGCCATGCAGCTCGATGCCGAAACCCTGCACCGGCTTGCCGGTCGCCGCGATGCCGTCCACGACGCGTTTCGTCCACTGCTCCTCGATGCCGATGACGACGACCGCGGCGACGTTCGGGTTGCTGCCGGTGCCGATCAGCGTGCGGAAGTGCAGTTCGAGGTCGGCGCCGAACTGCAGGCGCCCGTACGGATGCGGGATCGCGAGCGTCCCCTTGATGTTGTTGGCGACCGCCTCGCACGCCGCGTTGGACAGGTCGTCGACCGGCAGGATGACGACGTGATTGCGAACACCGGCGCGGCCGTTCTCGCGGCGGTACCCCTGGAATGTCTGCTTCATGAGTTCGTTCCCTCTACGCCGATGGAGCGGCGAGTATTCGGGCGTCAGGCGAGGCGCGAGCCGGCGAGCAGCGGAGCGTGCTCAAAGGTACGTGAGCAGCGTAGCCGGTGAGCAGCGACCCATGGCGCCGGAAGACGAAGCGGATCACCACCGCTTCGTCTTGATGTTGTGCACGTGCGCGTGCTCGCCCTTGCGGATCGGCTGCACGACGCGCCCGATGTCGACGCCGTACTTGATGACCGTGTCGCCGACGGCCATGTCCTTCAGTGCCACCTTGTGGCCGATCGGGATGTCCTGCCGGCATTCGAGGTCGATCGTGCGATCTTCGTCGAGGATCAGCCCGGTGAGCGCCGTACCGGCCTTGATGCCTTCCACGACGACGACGGCAACCGAATCGTCGGGATCGTGCAATACACAATGGATCACGTCGTCTCCTGCGTGCGTTTTTTTCGCGCCGCCCGGGTTTCCCGGCGGCGTGCCGAATGGCGGATCGTAGTGCTCCGCCGGCCTTTGGTCAACTATATCATTTGCCTAATTTTTGCGCAGCCGCTAGAGTGCGTTCACGAGGCTCCTGCGGCGGACGCGGAGCGCACGGTTAGCGATGAACGACACGAACGCAGGAGCGCCGCTTCGCGCCCCGCTCTACCAGGACATCGAGCGGCGGCTGACCGACGCGCTCACGCGCGGCGAATGGAAGCCGGGCACGGCGATACCCGCCGAGCGCCGGCTCGCCGCGCGCTTCGGCATCAGCCTAGGGACGCTGCGGCGCGCGGTCGACGAGCTGGTCGACGCCAACATCCTGATCCGCCAGCAGGGCCGCGGCACCTTCGTCGCGCGGCACACCCGCGACCGCGAGGTGTTTCACTTCCTTCGCGTCGTGCCCGAGCGGGGACCCAAGGCGTATCCGGACGTGCGCCTCACCGCGTTCGGCCGCGGCAAGGCCGGCCGTGACGTCGCCGCGGCGCTCGCTGTCGCGCCCGGCGCCGCGGTTTTTCGCATCCGCAACGTCCTGTGGCTCGCCGGCACGCCGGTCATCGTCGACGACATCGCGCTCGCGGCCGCGCGCTTCGCCGGCCTGACCGAACGCGCGTTTCGCGAGCGCGGCTCGACGATCTATCGCTTCTACGAGGAGGCGTTCGGCATCTCGGTCGTGCGCACGCGCGAGCGCTTGCGCGCAACGCGCGCGGACGCGACGGCCGCACGGCTCCTGGACGTTCCGCAGGGCTCCCCGCTGCTCACGATCAGCCGCGTCGCGCACAGTTATCGCGACGTCCCGGTCGAGTACCGCGTGTCGCGCGTCGACACCACGCATCACGAGTACCGGGCGGACATCGGCGGCTGACGTGCGTGCGGCAAGCGCACACGATTTCGCGCCGCTTCTGACGGCGCGGCTGCCTCCCCTCGACACGAGCCGCACGTTTCTGTCAGACTGCGCGGCCACCGGCTTTCGTCGCCCATCGCCGCCGCGAACGTGGTTTTCTTCGTGTCGAAACCACTCACATGCGCCATTCGGGTGAATCCATTCACGCGCGTCTGATTGCCTGCGCGACGTCAGTCGCGATTCTCCTGATCGCCGCATGCGGCAAGGATGCGCCGCCGCCGCCGCGACCCGCGCCCGAGGTGACCGTCATCACGCTGGAGCCGAAGAGCATCCCGTTCACGCCGGTGTTCGTCGCGCAGACCGAGAGTTCGCGTCAGGTGAACATCGTCGCCCGCGTATCCGGCTTCCTCGATCGCATCGCCTACCAGGAAGGCGAGCTCGTCAAGCAAGGCCAGCTCATGTTCCAGCTCGACCCGAAGCCGTTCCAGGCGCAGCTCGATGCCGCGCGCGGCGAGCTCGAGTCGCAGCAGGCGCGCCTTGCCACCGCCGAAGTCACGTATGGGCGCGTCAAGCCGCTGGCCGAGCAGGACGCGCTGCCGCAGACCGATCTCGACCGTGCCAAGGGCGAGCTCGACGCGGCGAAGGCCGCCGTGTTCTCCGCGCGCGCGAAAGTGGACGAGGCGAAGCTCAATCTCGGCTATACGACGATCAGGTCTCCGCTCGCCGGCATCGCGAGCCGCTCGCTGCAAAGGCAGGGCGCTTATGTGAATTCGCTTGCCGACAGCGCGTTCCTGACCTACGTCGCAGCCCTCGACCCGATCTGGGTGAATTTCAGCATCTCGCAGAACCAGATGGCCCGCTACAAGGAGCTGCAGGACAAAGGCCAGATGGTCCCGCCCCAGGACGACAACTTCGACGTGGAGCTGGTGCTGCCCGGTGGCCACGTGTATCCGCACCGCGGCAAGATCGGCTTCGCCGATCCTTCGTTCAGCCAGGACACCGGGTCGTTTCTCGTGCGCGCGGTCATCCCGAATCCGAAACAGGAACTGCGGCCCGGCATGTTCGTGAGCGCGCGCGTCATGGGCGCGATGCGCCCTGAGGCCATCGTCGTGCCGCAGCTCGCCGTGCAACAGGGTAGCGACGGCCATCTCGTCTACGTCGTGAACGCGAGCGGCGTCGCCGAAGTGAGGCCGGTCGTCGTCGGCGACTATTACGGCGAGAAGGACATCGTGATTCACCAGGGCCTCGCCAGGGGCGACCGCGTCGTGGTGGACGGCGTGATGAAGGTCGTGCCGGGACAGCCGGTGAGGATCGCCGGCCCCGCACCGCAGAGTGGCGCGCCGGCGGAGAAGCCCGCGGCCGCCGCGAAGTAGCGTGCATGTTCACGCATTTCTTCATCGACCGGCCGATCCTGTCGGCGGTCATTTCGATCCTGTTCGTACTGGCGGGCCTCGTCGCGATGCGCGCGGCGCCGATCGAGCAGTATCCGGAGATGGCGCCGCCGTCGGTGAGCATCGGCACGGCCTACCCGGGCGCCACCGCCGAGGTGATCGCCAACCAGGTCGCGGCGCCGATCGAAGCGCAGCTCAACGGCATCGACAACCTCCTCTACTTCTCGTCGACCAGCAGCTCGTCGGGTAACGTCGGGATCAGCGTCGTCTTCAAGCCGGGTAGCGACCCGGACATCAACCAGGTCAACGTCCAGAACCGCGTGAGCCAGGCGCTGTCGCTGCTGCCGGCGACCGTGGCGCAGCAGGGCGTGAGCGTGGAGAAGCAGTCGTCGTCGATCATGATGGTGCTGTCGGTCTACTCGCCCGACGACCGCTACACGCCGACGTACATCGACAACTACACGAACCTGTACGTCCTCGACGAGCTGAAGCGTGTGCCCGGCGCTAATCGGGCGTCGGTGATCGGCCTGCCCGACATCGCGATGCGCGTCTGGCTGCAGCCGGACCACATGGCGCAGCTCGGCATCACCGTGAGCGACGTCACCGCCGCACTGCAGAGCCAGAACCAGACGTTCGGCATCGGCCAGATCGGCGGCCAGCCGTCGGTGCCCGGCACTGCGCAGACGTTCGTCATCACCGCACAGGGGCTGCTTACCCGGCCCGAGCAGTTCGAAGACATCATCGTGCGCGCCGGCAAGGAAGGTGTGGCGAGCGTGCGGCTGCACGATATCGGCCGCGTCGAGCTCGACAAGCGCGACTATTCGGTCGTGAGCCGGATGAACGGCGAGGCGTCGACGACGATCGCGATCTACCAGCAGCCCGGCGCCAACGCGGTGGACACCGCCAATGCCGTGCGAAAGCGCCTGGCGGAACTCAAGCACCAGTTCCCCACCGGCCTCGACTACCGGATCGCGCTCGACACGAGCCTGTTCACACTGAACTCGATCGAGAAGGTCGTGCACACGTTTTTCGAGGCCGTGATCCTCGTGGTCATCGTGGTGTTCGTGTTCCTGCAATCGCTGCGGGCGACGATCATCCCGATCCTCGCCGTACCGGTCTCGATCATCGGCACCTTCGTCGGCATGCACCTCCTCGGCTTCTCGATCAACATGCTGACGCTGTTCGGGATGATCCTCGCGATCGGGCTCGTCGTCGACGACGCCATCGTCGTGGTCGAGAGCGTGGAGGCCAACATGGCGGCGAAGCACCTGACGCCGCTCGAGGCCGCCAAGCTCACGATGACCCAAATCGCGGGCGCGCTGATCTCGATCGTGCTCGTGCTGGTCGCGGTATTCCTGCCGGTCGCGTTCCTGGGCGGGGTCACCGGCAGGCTGTACCAGCAGTTCGCGGTCACCATCGCGATCTCGATGGTGATCTCCGGGATCATGGCGCTGACGCTGTCGCCCGCGCTCGCGGCGATCATCATCCGCGCGCACCATGGCGAGAAGAACCGGTTCTTCCGCGCCTTCGAGCGGGGTTTCGAGCGCCTGCGCGCCGGCTATGTCGGGATGGTCGCGCGCGCGATCCAGGGCTGGCCGTTCGCGCTGCTTGCGTTCACAGGCATCCTCGTCGGCGTCTGGTTCATGTTCCGCGTCCTGCCCTCGAGCTTCGTGCCCGACGAGGACCAGGGCTATTTCTTCGTGGCGATCGTCGCGCCCGACACCGCCAATCTCGACGTCGTCGCCACGCTGACCGAGCGGGTGCGGACGATCGTGTCGGCCGATCCGGCCGTGCAGGACGTCGCCTCCGTGGCCGGCTACAGCCTGATCGATGGGCAAGTCACCAACAACGGTGCCGTGCTGTTCGCGTCGATGAAGCCGTTCGAGGAACGCAAGGACCGGTCACTGCTTTCGTTCGCGATGATCCCGCGCCTCAATGCAAAGTTCGCCCAAATCAAGGAAGGCTTTGCGTTCGCGGTGAATCCGCCGTCGATTCCCGGCATGGGCACGACCGGCGGCTTCGAGTTCTACCTCCAGAACCGCGGCTCGGGCGATGTCCGCGCCACCGGCGCCGCCGTGGCGCAGTTCCTCGAAAAGGCGCGCAAGCGACCGGAGCTGGTGGGCGTTTCGACGACGTACACCGCGGCGACGCAGCAGCTCTTCGTCGACCTCGACCGGAGCAAAGCCGAGGCGCTCGGCGTTCCCGTGTCCGAGGCGTTCGGCACGATGCAGGCGTTCTTCGGCTCGCAGATCGCGGGGCAGTTCTCCGCGTTCTCGCGCGTCTGGTGGGTGATCCTCCAGGCGGATGCCCGCTATCGGATGAATCCGTCCGACTTCGACAAGGTGTTCGTGCGCGCGAGGTCCGGCGCGATGGTGCCGCTGTCGAGCCTCATCGTCACGCGCTACGTCGCCTCGCCGAAGCTCGTGACGCGCTTCAACGGCTTTCCCGCGGTGAAGTTCACGGGCAGCCAGGCGCCAGGCTATAGCTCGGGGCAGGCCATCGCGGCCATGGAAGACGTTGCACGCGAGCTGCCGGGAGACTTTTCGTTTGCGTGGTCCGGCCAGGCGCTGCAGGAGAAGGAGTCGGGCAGCACGTCGAGCGCCGCGTTCGTGTTCGGCCTGATCCTCGTCTTCCTGCTGCTCGCCGCGCAGTTCGAGAAGTGGACGTTGCCGGTCGCGGTCGTGCTCACCATTCCGATATCGGTGCTCGGAGCGCTGCTGCTCACCTGGGCGCTGGGGCTCGAAAACGACGTGTACTTCCAGGTGGGCCTCGTGACCCTCGTCGGCCTGTCGGCCAAGAACGCGATCCTGATATGCGAGGTTGCGATCGAGCACGTGCGAGAAGGGATGTCAGCGCGCGAAGCGGCCATCGCGGCCGCCGGTGCACGCCTTCGCGCGATCGTCATGACGTCGCTGGCATTCGGCTTCGGCTGCGTGCCGCTGGCGCTCGCGAGCGGCGCCGGCGCCAACAGCCTGCGCGCCATCGGCACCGGCGTGATCGGCGGGATACTCGCGTCGATGTTCATCGCGGTGGTGTTCGCGCCGCTGTTCTTCTTCCTGCTGGAATCGATGTCGCAGCGATTCTCGCGGAAGCGCACCGCGCAGGTCGCGCAGCAGGCGAACTGATGCGTCGTGCAGCCGCCTGCATCGCGGCGGCGCTGGCCGCCGCGTGTACCGTGGGCCCCGACTACGTGAAGCCGGTCGTCGAGCCGCCGCCGGCGTGGCGCATCGACTATCCGCAGGCCGTGGACATCGCCAACACGCGGTGGTGGGAGCAGTTCGACGATCCGGTGCTGAACCAGCTCGTGGCGTCGGCGCTGCGCGACAATCGCGACCTCGTGATCGCCGCCGCGCGCGTCGACGCATTCATCGGACAACTGGTCACGACGCGCAGCCAGTACTATCCGCAAGCGAATTACAACGTCAACGCGAGCCGCAATCGCACGACCGCGGTCGGCACCTCGCCGCTGCCGCCCGGTGCCGATCCGTACTACGCGCTATACCAGGGCGCGCTGGGCGCCGCGTGGCAGATCGACCTGTTCGGCCGCGTGCGGCGACAAAGCGAAGCCGCGCAGGCGCGCGTCTATGCCACGGAGCAGGGTCGCCGCGGCGTCGTGCTGTCGGTGGTGACGAGCGTGGCCGCGAGCTACATCAGCCTGCGCGCGCTCGACCGCCAGCTCGAGATCTCCCGCCGGACGGCGGACAACTACGCGGACACGATGCGCATCTTCCGGCTGCGCCACGACGGCGGCGTCGTGTCCAGGCTCGAGGTCGAGCAGGTGCAGTCGCAGTACCAGCAGGCGCTTGCGGCCATCCCGGCGCTCGAGCAGCGCATCGCCGCGCAGGAAAACCTGCTCGCAGTATTGCAGGGGCGCAACCCGTACCCGATTCCCCGGGGCAGAAGCATCGACGATCTGGCGCTGCCCGGCATCCCGGCCGACCTTCCTGCGTCGCTGCTTGCGCGACGGCCCGACATCCTGCAGGCCGAGCAGGATCTCCTCGCCGCCAACGCCGATATCGGTGCGGCCCGTGCCCTCTACTATCCGCAGCTCTCGCTCACCGGCTCGCTGGGTTCGATCAGCGCGGCGTTCAGCGACTTCCT
>Ga0310810_10010014_pt1 | contig 11016 bp, 11 predicted proteins | sample NCmetagenome_FD_207641 | JGI IMG/M metagenome (GOLD analysis project Ga0310810, IMG submission 207641) | Soil microbial communities from experimental microcosm in Duke University, North Carolina, United States - NC | ecosystem: Engineered > Artificial ecosystem > Soil microcosm > Unclassified ... | reverse complement strand
AGCTGATAAAGAGCATCGGCGAGGGTTTTTACGTCACCGACGTCATGGGGTCCGGCGCCAATCTGGTCACCGGCGATTACAGCCGGGGCGCCGCCGGGTTCTGGGTCGAGAACGGCGAGCGCAGCTATCCGGTAAGCGAGGTGACGATCGCCGGCCATCTGCTCGACATGTTCCGTTCGCTGCGGCCCGCCAATGACCTGGAATTTCGCTACGGCACCAATGCGCCGACCGTGTTGGTGGAGGGACTGACCATTGCCGGCGTCTGAGCCCTCCGAGCAACGGCAGCGCGACCGCCAGCGGCTGGCCGCGGCAGTCAAGGAAGCGGGCGCGATCGCGCTGAATTTCCTGCGAGGGCCGCTGCGCAAATGGACCAAAGGTGCCGGCGATTCGCCGGTCACCGAAGCCGACATCGCCTGCAACGATCTGCTGCACAGCGTGCTGGTGGCGCCCGGCGATGGCTGGCTGTCAGAGGAGAGCGAGAACGATCCTTCGCGCCTTGCGGCGCGCCGCGTCTGGGTGGTCGATCCGATCGACGGTACGCGCGCCTTCATCGCCGGCCGCGCCGACTGGTCGGTCTCCGCGGCGCTGGTGGTCGACGGCCGTCCGGTGCTGGCGGCACTCTACGCGCCAGCGACCGACGAGCTGTTCGTGGCAACATCGGGCGAAGGCGCGGCGCGAAACGGCGCTCCTATTGTCGTCAGCGCCGGCCATGGGCTTGATGGCGCCCGAGTCACCGGCCCCAAGCGTGTGCTCGATCGAATCGCCGTACGATCCGGCATCGTCGCGATGCCGCGAGTGCACTCGCTGGCGCTGCGACTCGCCCGGGTGGCGCACAGCGAACTCGACGCTGCGATCGCCGGCGGCAGCGGCCACGATTGGGACCTTGCGGCCGCCGACCTTTTGGTGCACGAAGCCGGCGGCATGTTGACCGGGCTCGACGGCAAGCCGCTGATCTACAATCGGCCGGAGCCGGTCCATGGCATGCTGATCGCGGCCGGCCGCGAGCGGCACCCGGCGCTCGCCGAATTGGTGCGCGCGCAGACCCTCGAGCAGGCCTAGGCCGCGCAAGTTACAACGTCGGGAAACCTGGTGATGGCCGAAATCGCCCCGCGCAAGCAATTGCTTCATCTTGTATTCGGCGGCGAGCTGAGCAGGCTCGACAGCGCCGAGTTCAAGGATCTCGACAAGCTCGACATTGTCGGCATTTTCCCGAACTATGCCAGCGCCTACGCGGCCTGGAAGGCCAAGGCGCAAATGACCGTCGACAATGCGCAGATGCGCTATTTTATCGTTCACCTGCATCGGCTGCTCGATCCGGAGACCACGACGGCGGATCGGGCGCGTTGATCGAGGCCTTGGCGGGATGCGGTTGGCCAATAGATTTCGAAGCTCGCCGTGGGGCCAGCGGGCGATCGGCATTGCCGCGGCCGAATATCTGCGGCTGGTGTGGGCGACCACCCGGTTCACGCTCGAGCCGTCCGACGCCATTGAACGATTCGCGAAGCATGCGCCGCTCATCGTGGCGTTCTGGCACGGGCAGCATTTTCTCATGCCGTTCGCCAAGACCGGCACGCAACGAGTCAAGGTGCTGATCTCGCGCCATCGCGACGGCGAGATCAACGCCATCGCCGCCGAGCGGCTCGGCGTCGAGACCATCCGCGGCTCGGGGGCGCACGGCTCGGATTTTTCGAAAAAGGGCGGGGTCGCCGGATTTCGGGCGCTGCTGGATGCGCTCGAGCAAGGCTACAATGTCGGGATGACGGCCGACGTCCCCAAGGTCGCGCGGATCGCCGGTCTCGGCCTTATCCGGCTGGCGCAGATGTCGGGGCGTCCGATCTTGCCGGGGGTCATCGCCACGCGGCGGCGGATCACGCTCGACAATTGGGACCGCACCACGGTCAATCTGCCGTTCGGTCGCGGTGCCGCGGTGGGTGGCGCGCTGATCCACGTGCCGGCGGATGCTGACGAGGCGCGTCTCGAGCTGGCGCGCCGCGCGGTCGAGGATTCGCTCAACGCGATCACCAGGCGCGCCTATGAAATTGTCGACCGCACCGGCGGAGAGCGCGATCGTGGCTGAGCGGCTGCCCTGGACGCTGCACGCCTATCATCTGCTCACCGCGGCGTCGGTGCCGTTGGCCGATGCCATGCTGCGGCGCCGCCTCAAGCGCGGCAAGGAGGATGACCAGCGGCTGCCGGAGCGGCGCGGCGAAAGCTCGCTGCCGCGCCCGGACGGCGCGCTGGTATGGTTGCATTGCTCGAGTGTCGGCGAATTCATGTCGACCCTGTCGCTGATCGAGCATATCCGCGCCCGCGCGGTGGCGGTGCTGGTCACGACCGGAACGGTGACGTCAGCCGCGCTGGCGCAGCGCCGGCTGCCACCCAGCGTGCTGCACCAGTTCGTGCCCATCGACATGCCGCAATTCGTCAACCGCTTTCTCGATCATTGGCGGCCGAGTCTCGCGCTGTTTGTCGAATCCGAGCTTTGGCCGAACCTCATTGTGGCGAGCGCCAAGCGCAACATTCCGCTGATTCTGGTCAACGGCCGCGTTTCGGAGCGCTCCTATCGCCGCTGGCGGCTGGCGCCCGGCATGATCGGCTCGCTGCTCAGCCGGTTCGATCTGTGTCTCGCGCAGTCAGCGGAGGACGCCGCGCGCTATGCCACCACCGGCAATCTCAAGCTCGATGTGCCGGCGCCGCCGGCCGATCCCGAACGGCTGCGCGCGCTGCAAAGCGCGATCGGCGCGCGTCGGGTGATCGCCGCCGCTTCCACCCATCCGGGCGAAGAGGCCGCGCTGATCGACGTGCATCGCCGGCTGATGCACACGTTCCCGGGGCTGCTCACGGTGCTGGCGCCGCGGCACCCGGATCGCGGCCCGGCCATCGGCGACATGGCACGCGCGGCGGGCCTGAAATTCGCGTTGCGCTCGCGCAACGAACTGCCCAATCCGCTGACTGAAATCTATGTTGCCGATACGCTCGGCGAGCTTGGCTTGGTGTACCGGATTGCGCCGATCGTATTTCTGGGCGGATCGCTGGTCCGCCACGGCGGCCAAAATCCGATCGAGGCCGCCAAGCTCGGCGCTGCCATCGTGCACGGGCCGCACATCTGGAACTTCGCCTCGATCTACACTGCGCTCGACGCCGCCGGTGGCGCCGAGCTGGTTACCGATACCGGTAAGCTCGCGGTGCGGATCGGCGCCTGGCTGAAGGACGGCGAGGCGCGTCATCGCGTGGCGCAAACTGGCTATCGGGCGATGAGTACGCTGGCCGGCGCGCTCGACCGCACGATGGCGGCGCTCGATCCCTATCTGATGCAGTTCCGCCTGGAGCGTCGGGCGGGGCAGGGCAGCCCGGCCAACCATGCGTGAGCCGGCATTCTGGTGGAGGGCCCCGGGATGGGCGGCGGCGCTGCTGTCGCAGGCCGGTTCAGTCTACGGCGGCATCGCGGCTCGGCGGATGGAGCGCTCCGGAGCTGAGGCCGGCGTTCCCGTTGTCTGCATCGGCAATCTCACCGTCGGCGGCGCCGGCAAGACACCGACGGCGCTGGCGGTGGCGCAAATCCTGGCCGCGGCCGGACGGCGGCCAGTGTTGCTCAGCCGCGGCTATGGCGGCACGCTGAAAGGGCCGGTGCGGGTCGATCCGGCGACCCATCGCGCCTCGGAGGTTGGCGATGAGCCGTTGCTGTTGGCACGTGTCGCGCCGACCATTGTGGCGCGCGATCGCGTCGCCGGCGCCGCCTTGGCGCGCGCTGAGGGCGGCAAGGCGATCGTGATGGATGACGGCTTCCAAAATCCGACGCTGTACAAGAACCTGGCCATATTGGTGATCGATGCCGACCGGGGCGTCGGCAACGGTGCGATCTGTCCGGCGGGGCCGCTGCGCGCGCCGCTGCCGGTCCAGCTGCGCCACGCCCATGCGGTGCTGCTGATCGGCTCGGGAACGCAGGGCGAAGCGGTCGCCGAGGCGGCCCGGGCGCAACTGCTGCCGGTGTTCCGCGGCCGGCTGGTTCCGGATGCACGAGCGGTGGAGACGCTCAAGCGCCGTCCGGTCTTGGCGTTCGCCGGCATCGGCCATCCGGAGAAGTTTTTCGCCACCTTGCGAGAGGCCGGGGTCGACGTTCGCGCCGAGCAGGCGTTTCCCGACCATCATCGCTTCCGACGCGGCGAGGCTCTGGATCTGATCGCCCGTGCCGAGCGCGATGGCCTGGTGTTGGCCACCACTGAAAAGGATGTGGCGCGGCTGACCGGCGCCGACGACCTCAAGGCGCTGGCCGGCGTGGTGCGGACGCTGCCGGTCAAGCTTGCCGTGACCGAAGAGGCGGCGTTCCGCGACATGGTCCTGGCGCGGACGCGCTAAGTTAGCCACCTCACTACGTGCGGCGGCGCGCACAGCTTAAGCAGTGACTACTTCATCCGGTCCGGATAGGACCGCCGCAACACCGCGTCGGGCGAGGCATAGGCCTCTTGCAGATCGACGCTCCAGTATTTCAGCTCTTCGATCGGGATTGGCACGCCGGTCACGGCGCAGCGGACGAACGCGCCCGGTCGCACGATGCGGAAATCGCCGTCGAGAAATTTGACCTCGGCCTCTCCCGCCATCGGCGACGGACGATCGTAACGATTCAGCACGTTCAATCTCCGTCACCTCGACGGCGCGCCGGGCATGGCGCCAATGCGCCGAAACTCGGAACGCCTTCGATTGAGCCCCGCTGTTGGCGTCAACATAATCATTTGCGCGCATTCATCAAACGGTTTGTCGTGTCGCGTGACTGGGCCTCGGCCGGCAACTCGTGCTAACCTCCGCGTCGACCGAGCGGCCATTCGTTCCGATGTTTTTTGCCCAATGCGCCCCCTGTCTGTGTGGCTGACCGCCGCCATTTTGGCCGCGGTTTCGTCGGCCCCTGTCGTCGGGGCCGGCAATCCGGAGGCCATCGAGATTCCGCTCAAGGACGGCGGCCGTTTGAAGGCAACGTTGTATCGCCCCGACGGCAAGGGACCTTTTCCGGCGGTGATCGGCCTGCACAATTGCACTGGCCTGAACAACCGCAATGGCGCGATCGGCGCTCGCTACAAGGATTGGGGCCAGCGTCTCGCCAAGCTCGACTTTGTCGTACTGCTGCCCGACAGTAACGGCTCGCGCGGGCTCGGCAGCCAGTGCGGTGTGCGCAAACGCTCGATCCGCAACGAGCGCGAGCGAGTGGCCGACGCCGAAGTGGCGCGCGATTGGCTGCGAAAGCAGGATTCGGTGATACCGGACCGCATCTCGTTGCTCGGCTGGGCGAGCGGCGGCATTGCCGCGCTCTGGGCGGTCCGGGTGGGGCCGCAAGCGCCCGAGGGAACCGATTTCCGCTCGGCGGTGGCGTTCTATCCGGGCTGCCGGAGGCTCAGCACGGTGGCCTGGAGCGCGCGGGTGCCTACGTTGATCCTGATCGGCCGGGCGGACGATCAGGCCTCGGCGACGGCCTGTCAGCAAATGGTGGCGGGCGCGCGCGGTCGCAGCGCCAAGGTGGACATCCATGTCTATCCGGGGGCGCACCACGATTTCGACCATCCGAACCGTCCGCTGGAGATCCGCACTGGCTTGGCGTTCTCGGTCGACAACAGCGGGCGCGGCCACACCGGCACCGATCCGGCGGCGCGTACCGACGCGCTCAAGCGCGTGCCGGTGTTTCTGGCGCGGTAAAGCGCGTCCGCGCCATTGCGGCGCCCGGGAAAATAGCGCGATCTACAAATCGAATACGGCGACGGCGCGGATCGGCGAGCCGGTGCCTTCGCGCCATTTCATCGGCAGGCCGATGAAGGTGAACTGGCCCTTGCCGAGCAGCGACTCGAGATTACACAGGCTCTCGATGTGGGTGATGTCGAGCTCGAGGCAAGCCTTGTGCACCAGCGAGTTGACTTTGCCCTCGGGACCCGGCCGCATCGAGTCGATGCCGAAGTGTACGACGCCCTGCTTGGCCAGCCATTCGGTCGCGGCCACGTTCACGCCGGGATTGTCGGTGGAATATTCCTTGTTCGGGAACGTGCGCTGGTGATGGCCGGTGCAGAGCAACACGGTGCCCTTTTTCGGCACCGGTGCGCCGGCCTTCTTCACCGCGTCCTCCAGGTCGGCCGGCGTGATCTCGGCGCGTGGCTTGATGTGCCGCAGGTCGATGCAGATGCCGGGCACGATACAGTTTTCCAACGGGTATTCGTTGATCGGCTGGCCGGTCTTGCCGAAATGGCGCGGCGCGTCGATGTGGGTGCCGCCGTGGTCGGGCATGGAGAAGAACATCACGCTGTTGCCCTGGACGTTGCCGGATTCGGCGAACGCCTCCTCGTGGGTCTTCCAGATGCCGTGGATGATGGGAGGCTGGCCTGGATAGGCCGGGGTGCGGTGATAAAGCTCGCGGCTGAGATCGACGATTTTCACGGCAGGCCTCCTTATCTTGGAGAAAGTACTCTACGACTCGCGCAGCATCATCTTCAACGGCCGCACGAAGGCCAACATGACTACGCCGGCCAGCGCCGCGATAGCGGCGACCAACAGGAAGAAGCGGCCCTTGTCCATGCCGGACCAGAAGCTGCCGAGATATCCGGCGATGAAATTACCGACGAAGATCGTGGCCAACCATGTGCCCATCATCATCGACAGGTACCGCAACGGCGCGACCTTGCTGACCAGCGAAAGACCGATCGGCGAGAGGTAGAGCTCGCCGATCGTCAGCACGACAAAATAAGCCATCAGCCATAGCCAGCTCGCCTTGCCATCGCCCACGGAGACAGTTGCCGTCCACATGATCAGATAAGCGGCGGCATTGGCAAAGCAGCCATAGGTCATCTTCAGCGGAGTCGAGGGCTCGCGACCGCGATCGGCCTGCCGCTTCCACAACGCAAGAATGAGCGGCGTGAAAGCAAAAATCAGGAATGGATTGACGGCCTGGAACCAGGTGGCCGGGATGGTGAAGCCGAACAGATCGCGGTCGGTGTAGCCGTCGGCCCAGAGCGCGATGGTGTTGCCCTGCTGGTCGTATGCCGCCCAGTAGAATGTTACCGGCAGCGCCAGCAAGATCAGCGCGCCGATGGCGCGCCAATCGTCGCGGCCGAGCGGGGCCGCATCGCCGCCGGCGCGGCGCCGGTTGAGCGCGTCGGGCGGCAGCGTCGGCGCGGCGTAAAGGTAGATGGCAAGCGTCATGCCGACGCCGGCGATGGTAAAGCCATAGTGCCAGCCAAGCGTCTCGCCCAGCGTGCCGCAGACCAGCGGCGCCAGGAATGCACCGAGATTGATGCCGACGTAGAAGATCGAGAACGCGCGGTCGCGACGCGGATCCCCGGGCGCGTAGAGGAAACCGACCTGAGTCGAAATGTTCGGTTTGAACGCGCCATTGCCGAGGATCAGCAGGGTCAACGCGAACAGGAACAAAGGTTCGAACGCCATCATGAAATGGCCGATGGCCATCAGGCCGGCGCCGAGCACCACGGTGCGACGTTGGCCGAGCCAGCGGTCGGCAAGCAGGCCGCCGAACACCGGCGTCAGGTAGACGAAGCCGGAGTAAAAGCCAAAGACGTGCGAGGAGAACGGCTGAGCGTCGAGCGGGCCGAACAGCGCTTCCATGCCGCTCTTGAGTGCGCCCAACCCGATGACGTGCTGGGCGCGTTCCGGCTCGAACAGATATTTGACCATGTAGAGTACGAGCAGCGCGCGCATGCCGTAGTAGGAGAATCGCTCCCACATCTCGGTGGCGAACAGATACGACAGCCCGCGCGGATGACCGAACAGGTCGCTTGATTGCGCGGACCGTGGCGTGGAGAGGACGCTGCTCACCCGAACAGGCTTCCCTGGTCGGAGCTGCCGGAGCTGGTCTTCGGCTTGCGCGGCTTCCATGAGGCGGACACCCGTGACGGCGCCGGCTCGACCACCCGCTCGCCGACATTGCGGACGGTGCGCGCGGTGGCGCCAACGCAGCCGTCGGCGAACTCGACGTCGAGATTCATGCCGGGCCGTACCGCCGTGGCGGAGCGCAGCGGACGCCCGCCGTCATCGCGCACCAGCGCGAAACCGCGGTCTAGCACGCTCTGATAGGAGAACGCCCGCAGCAATTGATGGGAGCGTTCCAGCCGCGCCTCGCGCGTCGCCAACACGGCCAGCATGGCGCGCTGGCCGCGCTCGGCCAGCGTGGTCACGCGGTCGCGGCCGCGTCCAACGCGGCTGAGCTGGGTTTCGCGATACGTCTTGAGCGCCGTGCCGAGCCGCTGCGTGCAGGCGTCGAGCCGCAGCCGCCGTCGCTCGACGGTTGCGCGCAACAGTTGCGGCGACAACCGGCCGGCGACCCGCGAATACTGCGTGTGGTGAATCTGTGCGTTGGCGCGCAGCGCTCGCGGCAGCCGCTCGGCGCAACCGTCGAGGCGCTGGCGCGGGATCGCCAGCAGCTCCTCGGCGCTGGGCAGCGCGCGGATCGCAGCGCGCAACTCGGTGCGGCGGTGCTCGTGGGCGCGTTGCCAGCAGGCGAGCGCGCGGCGCGCCTTGCTCATCAGCTCGGTGATCAGCTCGGCCCGCACCGGCACGGCGATCTCGGCGGCGGCGGTCGGGGTCGGTGCGCGGCGATCGGCGGCGAAATCGATCAGCGTGACGTCGGTCTCGTGGCCGACCGCCGAAATCAGCGGGATCAGGCTTTCGGCCGCGGCGCGCACCACAATTTCCTCGTTGAACGACCACAGGTCTTCCAGCGAGCCGCCGCCGCGCGCGACGATCAGCAGGTCGGGCTTCGGGATGCGACCGCCGTCGGGCAGCGCGTTGAAGCCATTGATGGCGGCGGCGACCTGTTCGGCTGAGCCGTCGCCCTGCACCTTGACCGGCCAGACGATCACCCGGCGCGGAAAGCGGTCGGCCAGGCGATGCAGGATATCGCGGATCACCGCGCCGGTCGGTGAGGTGATGACGCCGATCACCCTGGGCAGGAATGGTAGCAGCTGTTTTCTCGCTTCGTCGAACAGGCCTTCGGCGGCAAGCTTTTTCTTGCGCTCTTCCAGCAACGCCATCAGCGCGCCGAGACCCGCCGGCTCGAGCGTGTCGACGATGATCTGGTAGCTCGAGCGGTTCGGATAAGTGGTGAGCCGGCCGGTGACGATGACCTCGAGCCCTTCCTCGGGCTTGAGCTTCATGCGGGCGAAGGTGAGCCGCCAGATCACCGCTTCGATCTTGGCGCCCTCGTCCTTGAGCGCGAAATAACAATGGCCGGAGCCGTGGGGGCCCTTGTAGCCGGAGACCTCGCCGCGCACCCGCACGTAGCCATAGGCGTCCTCCACGGTGCGCTTGAGCGCTGCCGACAGTTCGGACACGGTGAATTCGGCAATGTTGGCCTGGGGCTCGTTCATGGGCCGAAGCCTATCCGATTGCGGCGATCAATTCACGCGGCCGGGCGCTTTGCGACCATCGCGCCGGCGGCCACCACGATTGCCGCGGCCAACAGGATGAACAGCCCGCCGAGCCCGGCCGCCGCCGCTACCAGGCCGGCGCCGAACGGCATCACGAACTGACCGGCGCGGTTCGCCATGATGCGGATCGAATTGGCGGTGCCCTGCGCGCCAGCGGTGGTCATGCCGACTACGATGGTGATGCTGAGCGTGGACGCCAGCCCGAACGAAAAGCCCATGACCACCATGGCGGCGTGCATGGCCGGCAGAGGCAGCGGCGCCGCGATCGCCGCATAGGCCGCGGCGCAGGCAAGCGTGCTGCCGATCATCAGCGGCCAGCGGCCGGTGCGCGCCACCAGCCGCGCGTAGAACAGCCGTGCCAGCATCGAGGCCGCCGCCCGCACCGTCAGCAGCAGGCCGATGTCGTGCACGTCGATATGCCGCTCGGCGCCGAGCAGTGGGATGTACACCACGACCGAGTCGGAGGCCGACACCAGGATGACGCCGGCCATGATCACCGCGACCAGTCCCGGCACGCGCAGCAATTGCCCGACCGGCACGACCTCGCTGTCGGTTTTGGCAGCCGGCCGCTCGGCGCGCGGCCGCATGGTCAGCGACACCGCAAGCGACAACGCGGCGAGGCTGGCGCCGACGATAAACAGCAGTTGCGTCGGCGGCAGCGCCGACGACCCGCCGAGCCAGCCAACCACATAGGGGCCGAGCCCCTGGCCGATGGCATTGGCGACCATGAAATTGCCGAACGCGGCTTCAAGGCTGCGCGGCCCGGCAGCCCGCACGCATATCATCTGCTGGCTTGCCATCAGCATGATGTGGCCGATGCCCATGATGGTGGAGAACACCAACAGCCCGATCGATGACGACCACAGCGCGAAGCCGGACACCGCCACCAGAAAGATGGTCGAGCCGACCCAGCAAGTCAGTGCGTCATTGCCGCGGTCGATGAAGCGGCCGACGCGGACCGCGATCAGGATTGGAAAGATCGCGAAGGTCGCGGCGATCAAGCCGAGCCAGACGATCGACAGATTGAGCTCGACGGCGCGGTACGAGATGGTGACCCGGATCAGCGAGGTCACCATCTGCACCAGCAGCGTTGCGATCAGCAGCGGGACCAGCAGCCGATAGGTGGTATCGCGGTCGCGGAAGCGGGCGGCGAGCTTGTCGAACATCGGAGCTTAGCTCACGACACGACACGGACGCGATGTGAGTGAGCCTACCAGTCGAACAGGCCGACCAAGGGGCCGAGCAGCGGGCCGCTGGTGGTGCGGCACGAACGTTGGCAGGCGCGGTCGCACGAATCGAGATAGGGCCGGCACAGGTCGGCGGCGGTGTTGCGGACGCAGGCCTCCAGCTTCCAGGTGCAGCTCGCGTTGCAGTCGCGCCAGCAGGCGTCGGAGACCCAGACCGCGGCGGCGCGCTTGCTGGCCGGGTACGGGCTGACGTGGACGATACCGCCGTTCGGTCCGGGGAACACCACCTGCGGCCGCCGCTCCAGGGTGTAATCGCCCCCAAGCGCCGGCGCGACCAGAGCCAACAGCAAGCATGGCGCAGCCAGAAGCCTCATGCTGGAAAGCAAATCACGCCGGCACGGTCCCGTCGAGGCGGG
>Ga0310810_10010013_pt1 | contig 11016 bp, 13 predicted proteins | sample NCmetagenome_FD_207641 | JGI IMG/M metagenome (GOLD analysis project Ga0310810, IMG submission 207641) | Soil microbial communities from experimental microcosm in Duke University, North Carolina, United States - NC | ecosystem: Engineered > Artificial ecosystem > Soil microcosm > Unclassified ... | reverse complement strand
CACACGTCGACGGTCGAAGTCCTTCACACGTCACTTGAGACTTCATGCGTCAAACGTTCAGACTTTCAGGGCGTCTATCAGAGCCGGCACGATCTCGAACAGATCGCCGACGATCCCGTAGTCGGCGACCTCGAAGATCGGAGCGTCGGGATCCTTGTTGATCGCGACGATCGTGCTCGATCCCTTCATGCCCACCAGGTGCTGGATCGCGCCGGAGATGCCGAGCGCGAGGTACAGCTTCGGGGCGACCGTCTGCCCGGAGCTGCCGACCTGCCGCTCCATGGGCAGCCACCCGGCGTCGCAGATCGGCCGCGACGCCGCGAGCTCGGCGCCGAGGGCCGACGCGAGCTGCTCGGCGAGCGGCAGGTGCTCGGGCCCCTTGATGCCGCGGCCGACGCTCACGATGCGCTCCGCCTGCGACAGGTCCACCGCCTGCTTCGCCTCCTGGAAGGGGGCCTCGGGCCGCTCGCGGATCGCCGCGGGATCCAGCGAGACCTCGAGCGCGCGGACCGCCGCCGGCGCCGTGCCCTTGACGGCCTGATCGGCCCGGTACGCGCCAATCTGCACCGTCGCGACGTGCGGCGCGTCGCCCTCGAGCACGACGTCCGCGGTCAGCTTCCCCTGGAACATCGGCCGCACGAACGCGAGCCCGCCGCCCGCGCGCTTCACCGCGATTACGTCGGTCGCGATCGCACGGTCGAGCCGCGCCGCCAGCTTCGGGGCGAAGTCCCGGGTCTGGTAGGTGTGCGGCAGCACGACCAGCGTCGGCGCCAGCGAGCGGATGGCCTGCTCGAGCGCGATCACGTAGCCGTCGGGTGTGTAGGGCTCGAGCGCGGCGTGCTCGACGGCCACGACTTCCTTGATCTGAAACGCGGCGAGCTCGGCGGCGGCGGCCTTCACGTCGGCGCCCGGAAGGGCGACCGCGATCTCGTCGGCGGCCCCGGCCGCGACCTGCTGGGCGGCGGCGAGCGCTTCGATGGACGCGCGGTTCAGGCGGCCGCCGCGCTGTTCGGCGACGACCAGGATCACGAGATCACCCGCGCTTCCTCGCGCAGCTTCTTCACCAGCGTCTTCGCCGCCTCGGCCGGAGACCCGCCGATGATCTCGGTCTTCTTCCCCTTCTCCGGCACGTAGAGGCTGACGATGCGCTGGCGCGCGCGGAGGCCGTCAGGCGCGGCCGCCTTGCGAATCTCCTTCTTCTTCGCGGCCATGATGCCCTTGAGCGTCGCGTAGCGCAGCTGGTTGATGCCGCTCTGGATCGTCAGCACGGCCGGCAGCGGCATCGCGACCCACTGGAACCAGCCGCCTTCGAGCTCGCGCTTCACGCGCACCTGGCCGGCGGCGGGAGCGCCCACCTGCACGTCCATGACGATCGTCGCGTGCGGCAGGCCGAGCCGCTCGGCCAGGACGACGCCCGTTTGCGCGAAGCCCTGGTCGTCGGACTGCAGGCCGGTGAGCACCAGCTCGAACGCCTCCTCTTTCATCGCCGCCGCCAGCGCCTCGGCCACGACGAACGCGTCGGCGCTCGCCAGCGCGTCGTCCTCGACGTGGATGGCGCGGTCGGCGCCGCGCGCCAGCGCTTCGCGGATGACCTGAGCGACGCGCGACGGCCCGGCCGAGCAGACGACGACCTCGCCGCCGTGCTTCTCCTTCAGGCGCAGCGCCTCCTCGAGGGCGTAGGCGTCCGGCTCGTTCATCTCGTAGCTGGCGTCCTGGTCGCGGATCCAGGTTTTCTGGTCGTTGAGGCGGGGCTGCCAGTCGCGCGTGGGTACCTGCTTGATGCAGACAGCGATCTTCATGGTCTCCGGGGATCAGGCGCTCTCGAGCTTCCTGAAGAGCAGGGCGGCGTTGGTGCCGCCGAACCCGAACGAATTCGACAGGGCGTATTCGATGGCCATCGGGCGGCAGTGGTGCGGGACGTAGTCGAGGTCGCAGTCCGCGTCGGGATGATCGAGATTGGCAGTGGGCGGCGCCACCTGGTGGTGGACCGCCAGCGCCGTGATGCCCGCCTCGAGCCCGCCCGCGGCGCCGAGGAGGTGGCCCGTCATCGACTTGGTCGACGAGACGGCCAGCCGCCGCGCGTGCTCGCCGAAGCAGCGCTTGATGGCGAGCGTCTCGAGCTGGTCGCCCTGGGGCGTCGACGTACCGTGCGCGTTGATGTACTGGATCTGGTCGGGCCGCGCGCCGGCGCTGGCGAGCGCGGCGCGCATCACGCGAAAGGCGCCGTCGCCGTCCTCGGACGGCGCGGTGATGTGGTACGCGTCGGCCGACATGCCGTAGCCCACGAGCTCGGCGTAGATGCGCGCTCCACGCGCCTTCGCGCGCTCGTACTCCTCCAGGATCACCACGCCCGATCCCTCGCCCACGATGAAGCCGTCGCGATCGCGGTCGAAGGGGCGGCTCGCCCGCTCCGGGTCGTCGTTGCGGGTGGAGAGCGCGCGCATCGCGCCGAAGCCGCCGATGCCCATCGGCGTGATGGCCGCCTCCGAGCCGCCGGCGATCATCACGTCCGCGTCGCTGCGGCGGATGATCTCGAACGCGTCGCCGATGGCGTGCGCCGACGCCGAGCACGCCGTGCAGGTCGCCGAGTTCGGCCCCTTGGCCCCGAAGCGGATTGAAACCTGGCCGGCCGCGAGGTTGATGATGGCCGACGGGATGAAGAAGGGCGAGATCTTGCGCGGTCCGCCGTCGAGCAGCGCCTTGTGCTCGCGCTCGATGGTCGTGAACCCCCCGATGCCGGACGCGATGAAGACGCCGACGCGCGGGGCGATGTCCGGCGTCACCTCGAGCGCCGCATCGTTCACCGCGAACTGCGAGGCGGCGATGGCGTACTGGATGAAGACGTCCATCTTCTTGACGTCCTTCTTCTCGATGAAGGCCAGGGGATCGAAGCCCTTCACCTCGCCGGCAATCCGGGTCGCGAACTGCGCCGCGTCGAACTTGGTGATCTTCGAGATGCCGCTGCGGCCGGCGGTGAGGCCCCGCCAGTTCGCCTCCGTGCCGATGCCGAGCGACGACACGAGGCCGATGCCCGTGACGACCACCCGCCGTGTGCTGGTCATGCCGTGTCCGCCGCCCCCCGTCTACTTCTTGGTCTTCGCGTGCGACTCGATGTACTCGACCGCTTCCTTGACGCGCGTGATCTTCTCCGCATCGTCGTCGGGGATCTCGATCCCGAACTCTTCCTCGAACGCCATGACGAGCTCGACGGTGTCGAGCGAGTCGGCGCCGAGGTCGTCGACGAACGAGGCGTCCGGCGTGACTTCTTCTTCGTCGACGCCGAGCTGCTCCACGATGATGCTTTTCACTTTGTCGGCTACGGCCATTCAATCCTCCTGCGCGCCAGGGCCGGGGGGCCCGGCTACATGTACATCCCGCCGTTCACGGCCAGCACGTGTCCTGTAATATACGACGCCTCGTCGGAGGCAAGATAGCACGCGGCTGCCGCGACGTCGTCGGCCGTGCCGAGGCGTCCGAGCGGGATCTGCGCCGCCCAGTCCACGGCCGCCTTGCCGCTGATCGCCCGCGTCATGTCGGTGTCGATCATGCCCGGCGCGATCACGTTGACGGTAATCCCCCGCGAGGCGACCTCGTGGGCCAGCGCCTTGCAGAAGCCGATGAGGCCCGCCTTCGACGCGGCGTAGTTGGTCTGCCCGGCGTTGCCGGCCTGCCCCACCACCGAGCTGACCGCGATGATGCGCCCCCCCTGCTGCCGCAGCATCGGCCGCATGGCTGCCTGCGTCAGCGCGAAGGTGGCGGTCAGGTTGGTGGCGAGCACGGCGTCCCAGTCCTCGCGCTTCATGCGCATCAGCAGCTGGTCCCGCGTGATCCCGGCGTTGCTCACGATGATGTCGAGGCGCCCGTGGCGCTCGACGATCCCGCCCGGCACGCGCGCCACGTCGGCGAGGTCGGTGACGTCCAGCGTCAGCGCCTCGGCGCGGCCGCCGGCCGCGACGATCCCGGCGACGGTCTCGTCGGCGTGGTCGGCGCGGGCGGCCGCGACGACGGTCGCGCCCTGCGACGCCAGGCGGCGGGCAATCGCGCGGCCGATGCCGCGGGACGCGCCGGTCACCAGCGCGACACGATGGGTCAGCTCGAACATGAACGGGAAATCACGCGAACAGCGGTTCAACCGCCGCAAGGTCGCCGGGGCTGCCGACGCTGAAGACCGTTGCGTCCCTGTGTATTTTGCGCACGAGCCCGGCCAGCACCGCTCCCGGGCCTACCTCAACATACGTTGTGACGCCCTCCGACGCAAGGCGCGCGACCACGGCCTCCCAGCGCACCGGCGCCGACACCTGGGCCACGAGCGCCGCGATCGCATCGGCGGCCGTCCGCTTGGGCAGGGCGTCGACGTTGGCCACGACGGGAATGCGGGGATCGGAGGCCGCCAATGCCTGCAGATCGGGCGCCAGGCGCGCCTCGGCCGGCTTCATGAGCGCGCAGTGGAAGGGCGCGCTGACCGGCAGCGGGATTGCGCGCCGCGCGCCGAGCGCCCTGGCGCGCGCCGATGCGCGCGCGACGGCGGCCGCCGCGCCGGCAATCACGATCTGGCCGGCGCCGTTCAGGTTCGCCGGGCTCACCACCTCGCCTTCCGCGGCCTCGGCGCAAGCCTGCGCGACGCCATCGGCGTCCAGCCCCAGAATCGCCGCCATCGCGCCGGCGCCCACCGGCACCGCCTCCTGCATGTAGCGGCCGCGGCGGCGGACGATGCGGAGCGCGTCGGCGAAGCCGAGGGTGCCGGCCGCGACGTGCGCGGAGTACTCGCCCAGGCTGTGGCCGGCGGCAAACGCGGCGGTGAGGCCCCGCGACGCGAGCAGGCGGTACGCGGCGATGCTGGTCGCGAGGATCGCCGGCTGCGTGTTCTCGGTCAGCATGAGCCGATCGTCGGGGCCGTCGAAGATGATCCGGCTGAGCGGCTCGCCGAGCGCGGCGTCGGCTTCGGCAAACGTCTCGCGGCAGACCGGAAACGCCTCGGCGAGCGCCTGGCCCATGCCGACCTTCTGCGATCCCTGACCCGGGAAAATGAGTGCAATCATTCTGCTCTGCACGCCTATGCCAGGCCCGCGATCTCCGACCCGACGCGCTCGATGAAGCGGCCTTCGGCGAACCGGTACGCGAGCGCGATCGCGTTCCGCACGGCCTTCGCGCTCGATCGGCCGTGGCCGACGATCGCAATCCCCGCGACGCCGAGCAGCGGCGCGCCGCCGTACTCGGAATAGTCGACCCGCCGCCGGAAGTGCCGCTGCGCGCGCTGGGTCAGCAGCGAGCCGACCCGCATCGCCAGCGTGCCGGTGAGCTCCTCCTGCAGCAGGTGCTCGACCATCTCGACCAGCCCCTCGCTGATCTTCAACGCCACGTTGCCGGTGAAGCCGTCGCTCACGATCACGTCGGCGTCGCCGAGGAAGACGCGGCGCGCCTCGACGTTGCCGATGAACGCCACCGGCGCCCCCTTGAGGAGGCGGTGCGCTTCGCGGGTCAGCTCGTTGCCCTTGCTCGCCTCTTCCCCGATCGACAGGAGCCCGATGCGGGGCGCGGCGACGTCGAGGACGACGCGCGCGAACACCGACCCCATCACGGCGAACTGCAGCAGGTGGTGCGGCCGGCATTCGACGCTGGCGCCGACGTCGAGCAGCACCGCGGGGCGGGCACGCGTCGGGATCGTGGCGGCGAGCGCCGGCCGATCGACGCCGGGCAGCAGCCCGAACGCCCCGTGCGCGGCCATGACCGTGGCGCCCGTGTGGCCGGCACTGAACAGCGCCGCCGCCTCACCGCGCGCGACGGCTTCCGCGGCCAGGCGGATCGAGGCGCCGGGCTTGCGCCGCAGAGCGCTCGACGGCGACTCGTCCATCGCGACGGCGTCAGGCGCATGCTGCACGCGCACGCGGCCCCGGTCGAAGCCGGTGCGCCGCGACAGCGCCTCTTCGACGGCGCCGGCGGGCCCGATCAGCACCACGCCGAGATCGAAGTGGCGCGTCGCCGCGATCGCGCCTTCGACGATCGGCGCGGGTCCGAAGTCGCCGCCCATCGCGTCGACGGCGATCCAGATCATGGGAAGAGGCCGGGCGCGGCGCCCCGCGGCAGGCCGCTCAGTCCTCGTCGACCGGGCGCGCCTGGCGGCCGCGGTAGTACCCGCAGTTGGGGCACACGCGGTGCGGAGGCTTCGGCTCGTGGCAGTGCGGGCATTCGGCCAGCCCCACCGCGCGGAGCGCGTCGTGCGTCCGGCGCTTGGCCGTGCGCGTCTTCGAGTGTCGTCGTTTTGGATTGGGCATCGTGTGATCGCGGTGTCAGGAAGGTCAGTGTTTGAGCGCCTTCAGCACGGCCAGCCGGGGATCGTCCCACGCCGGCCGGCAGTCGCAGGCCTCGCGGTTCAGGTTCGCGCCGCAGATCGGGCAGAGGCCGCGGCAGGCCTCCGAGCACATCGGCTTCATCGGCATCGCCAGCTGGAACTGCTCCTTCATCAGCTGCTCGAGATCGATCGTGTCGTTCACGTAGAACGCCGTCGACAGGTCGTCGTCCCGCACTTCGCGCTCGTCGCTCCCCGTGTTCTCGGCCTGCGGCTGATAGCGCAGATCGAACGAGGCGTCGACCGGCCAGGTGAGCGGCTCGAGGCACCGGCTGCACGGCAGCTCCAGCGTCGTCCGCACCGTGCCGGCGATCCGGAAGCGCGCCTTGTCCTTGAAGATGTCGAAGGCCAGCGCGACCGGCGCCGTCACGCGGTAGCTCTCGTCGGGCGCAAGCTGCGCCGGTTCGTACGTCCGCTCGAAGTGCTCCGCGGCTGTCCTCACCCGGCTGAGATCCAGCGTCAGCATGAACCCCTCAGGATAGCATGAAACGAAGCGGGATTTGGTCATCGGGCAATCGGATCGGGTGACTGAAGGGCCCGATGGCAGGCGCTGCGGAATGGCTCGGCCTCAGTCGACGGCCCAGGGTTTCGGGATGAACAGTTCTTCGAACAGCCGCACCGCGTAGCGGTCCGTCATCCCCGCGACGAAATCGCGCGTGGCTGCGTCCAGCCCTTCGGCCTCGATGGTTACGGGATCGAGGTGGGCCTCCGGCCGCTCCTTCAGCTTTTCCCAGAGCCCCGAGAGGATGTCGGACGCCTTCCTGAACTCGACGGTCGCGAGGCTGTTCTCGTACACGGCATCGAACAGAAAACTGCGGAGGCCGAGCATCGCCTGGAGTACGGGCTCGCTCATCCGGATTTCCGTCAGGCCGCCGGCGAGCGTTTCCGTGACCACGTCGCGGACGAGCGTTGAAATCCGCGCGGACGAGGTCGCGCCGAGCGCCGCCACGAGGTCGCGCGGCAGATCGTCCGGCCGCAGCAGCCCCGCGCGGGTCGCGTCGTCGATGTCGTGGTTGACGTAAGCAATCAGGTCGGCGACCCGCATGATCTGGCCTTCGACGGTCTCCGCCCTGAGCGCCGCCGACATGCCGACGGGCGCCCCTTCCTTGCCTTTCGAGTGCTTGGCGATGCCGTCGCGCACCTCCCACGTGAGGTTGAGGCCGCGCCGATCGTTCTCGAGCACGTCGATCACGCGCAGGCTCTGCTCGTAGTGGTTGAAGCCGCCCGGCATGAGCTGGTCGATCACCCGCTCGCCCGCGTGGCCGAACGGCGGATGCCCGAGGTCGTGGCCGAGCGCGATCGCCTCGGTGAGCTCCTCGTGCAGCCTGAGCACTTTGGCGATCGTGCGCGCGATCTGCGACACCTCGAGCGTGTGCGTGAGCCGCGTGCGGTAGTGGTCGCCCGTCGGTGCGAAGAACACCTGCGTCTTGTGCTTCAGGCGGCGGAACGCCTTGCTGTGGATGACGCGGTCGCGATCGCGCTGGAAGGCGGGACGCACCTCGTCCTCGGCCTCGGGCCGCAGGCGCCCGCGGGACTCGCGGCTCTTCGCCGCCTGGGGCGCGAGGATCTCGAGCTCGCGCGCTTCGAGCTGTTCGCGGAGATTCGACATGTGCGGACAGGATACTGCGGAGAGGGGGCCGGGATGTCAGGAGTGCTACATCCTCACATCCTCACATCCTCACATCAGATCTGCCAGAAAGCTCGTGCCCTGCGCCAGCGGGCCCACGCCGAACACGGCAGCGATCGTCTGGCCGAGGTCTGCGAACGTGCGCCGGGTGCCAAGGTCCGCGCCGGGCCGCACGCTCGCGCCGACCGCCAGCAGCGGGACGTACTCGCGCGAGTGGTCCGTGCTCGCCGTCGTCGGATCGTTGCCGTGGTCGGCGGTCACGACGAGCAGGTCGCCCGCGCCGAGGCGAGGCAGCAGCCCCGCCAGCCGTGCGTCGAAGCGCTCCAGGTTGGCGGCGTACCCGGCGGGATCGTTGCGGTGGCCGTACTGCGTGTCGAAGTCGACGAGGTTGGCGAACACAAAACCGGCGGGCGTGTCGGCCAGCACGCGCTCGACCTGGTCCATGCCGTCCTCGTCGCTCGCCGTGTGAATCGCGCGGGCGATGCCCCGGCCCGCGAACAGATCCTCGATCTTGCCGACGGCCACGACGGGAATCGACACCGCCGTGAGCCGATCCAGCAGCGTTCCGGCGGGCGGCGGCAGCGCGTAGTCCCGCCGGTTCGCCGTGCGCGTGAAGCGCCCCGGCTCGCCGACGAACGGGCGCGCGATCACGCGGCCGACGCCCAGGCCCTCGCCGACGATCGCAAACGCCGTTTCGCACGCGCGGTACAACTCCGGCAGCGGCACCACGTGCTCGTGGGCCGCGATCTGGAAGACGCTGTCGGCCGACGTGTAGACGATCCACGCGCCGCTCTTCAGGTGCTCGGGGCCGAGCTCGTCGATGATGGCCGTGCCCGACGCCGCGCGGTTGCCGATCACCGCCCGCCCGGTCCGCCGCGCGAACTCCTCGATGACGTCGCGCGAGAACCCGTGCGGGAACGTCGGGAACGGGCGATCGAGCACGATGCCCGCCATCTCCCAGTGTCCGGTGACCGAGTCCTTCCCCGCCGACGCTTCCGCCATGCGCCCCACGGCGCCGAGAGGGACGGCCGACGGCGCCGGCCCCCGGAGCGACGCCACGCGATCGAGGCCGAGCGCACGAAGCGTCGGCACGCGGAGCCCCACGCTGGACGCGATGTGGCCGAGCGTATCGCTCCCTTCGTCGCCGTACGCGCGCGCGTCCGGCAGCTCGCCGATGCCGACGCTGTCCATGACGATGACGAGGACGCGGGTGAAGCGGCTGGCCACGCCGCGGCCTACTGGTGGGAGAAGTAGTTCGCGACCGGACGAGGCGTGCGAATCGACGCGATGGCGTGCTTGAACAGCATGAAGTCGGTGCCGCCGTGCTCCATGATCACCGCGAAGCGATCGAAGTTCTTGATCCGCCCTTCGAGCTCGGTCCCGTCCATCAGGCGGATCATGACCGTCAGCTTCTCGCGGCGCACGTAGTTGAGGAATACGTCCTGGATGTTGGGCTGGCTGGTGCGGGTGTCAGAAGCGGGACCCATCAGCGGGCGCCCTCCTGGCGCGTCGTGTCTACGAGGCGGCTCACTGCGGCGATCGTTGCGGGGGACTCGCCGGGACCGTCGAACCAGATTAGATTAGGCTCTTTGCGGAACCAGATCAACTGCCGCCGCGCGTACCGCCGGTTCTCCTGGACGATGAGCGCGCGCGTCGCCGCTTCGTCGCGGACGCCGCGCAGGTGCTCCAGCGCCTGCCGGTAGACGAGGCCGCCGAACGGCCGCGCGGTCTCCGAAATTCCACAAGCGAGCAGCGTCCGGATTTCGCACAGCAGCCCGCGCGCGAACTGCTCGTCGACCCGCCGGGCCACGCGCTCCGCGATCGCCGCGGCCGGCAGCCGGATGCCGATCGCGAGCACGCGCAGCCCCTCGATCGGCGGCCGCGTCTCGGCGAAGTGGGCGGTCAGCGGGCGGCCGGTCAGGAAGAACACTTCCAGCGCGCGAATCATCCGCTTCCGATCGCCCGGCTGAATCCGCTCCGCCGACGCGGGGTCGAGCCGCCGCAGCATGCGGTGGAGGCGGCCCGGTCCCCGCCGCGCCGCGACCCGTTCCAGACGGGCGCGCAGCGCCGCGTCGCGGCCGGGTCCCGGAAACAGCCCCCTCGTCAGCGCCCGGTAATAGAACCCCGTGCCGCCGACCAGGATCGGCAGCCGCCCCCGCGACTCGATCGATCGGATCGCGGCGGCGGCATCGCGCGCGTACTGCGCGGCCGTGTACTCGCCCGCCGGATCGACGATGTCGATCAGATGATGGGGAACGCCGCGGCGCGCCTCCGCCGGCAGCTTGTCGGTGCCGATGTCGAACCCGCGATACACGGCCGTCGAATCGCAGTTGATGATCTCGCCGCCGTGGGCTTCCGCGAGCGCCAGGCCGAGCGCGCTCTTGCCCGTGGCCGTCGGCCCGAGGATCGCGACGGCGAACGGGCTCACCACAGCCGCGCGAAGACGTACGCGACGAACACGCCGAGCAGCACGAGGAGGCCGAAGCGCTGCGACGCGTTCACCGCGGTGCCTCGTTGTAGTAGAACGTGACGGTGAAGAACGCCTTCTCGGACGGGTACTCCGTCGGCAGCGGCTGCGTCGGGTTCGACGAGGCGAGCGCGCCGAACGCCGCGTTGTTGAACGACTCGATCGGGCAGGGCCCGACCACCGACAAATCGGTGATCGATCCGTCCTTGTGCACGTTGAACGTGATGACGACGTGCCCCTTCATCGTCATGGCGGCGTAGGGCACGAACCAGTTGCGCTTCACCTGCGCGATGAACCGGCGAATCCACGGGCCGAACTCGACGCCCTTGGAGTCGAACTGAATCTCGGGACCGAACTCGCCTGCGCCGCCCTGCTGGTTGTCGAACGAGTCGCGCTGGACGTACCGCTGCAGGTTCCTGAGCGCGTCGCCGAGCTGGCCGCCCGGCGTCGTCGTCGTGCCGTTGGATCCCGACGCGGACGAGGCCGCGCGGCCCGGGTTCGGCAGCTGGAGGCCGGTGGCGCTGTCGGGCAGCCGCTGCGACTGCTGCGGCTCCGGTGTGGGGGGCGCCGGCGCGG
>Ga0310810_10010012_pt1 | contig 11016 bp, 10 predicted proteins | sample NCmetagenome_FD_207641 | JGI IMG/M metagenome (GOLD analysis project Ga0310810, IMG submission 207641) | Soil microbial communities from experimental microcosm in Duke University, North Carolina, United States - NC | ecosystem: Engineered > Artificial ecosystem > Soil microcosm > Unclassified ... | reverse complement strand
ATGCTCGACCTGCGGGCGCCGCACATCCTCGCCGTCGAGGCGAAGGTCCGCGTCGTCTCGGCCGAGCCCCTGCTGGGTCCGCTCGATCTCGGCCGCCATCTGCCCGGCATCGGCTGGGTGATCGCCGGCGGCGAGAGCGGGCCGCGAGCCCGGCCGTCCGATCCCGACTGGTTCCGTTTGCTGCGCGCGCAATGTGCCGCTGCCGGCGTGCCGCTGTTCTTCAAGCAATGGGGCGAGCACGGCCAGGACATGAAGAAAGTCGGCCGGCGCCATGCCGGGGCGATGCTCGACGGCCGCGCGCATCGCGATGCGCCGCCCTGACCTCGATATCGATCGTCTCAGAACGTCGGGGACGGCTCGGATGTCGATGGGATAAGGCATTTAAGGCCCGAGTCTCCAATCTCGCGCCACCCCCCTGTGGAGACGGCTGGAGACGGGTGGAGACGGCGGAGACGCAAAACTGCAAATAGTTCGGTCCGCACCCTAGACCGCGGGCATCACTTCCTTGGCGAACAGCTCGAGCGATCGTTTGGATTCCTCGAACGAGAGATCGCCGAAGGCGAGGCGGCAGAGCGAATAGTTGATGCCGGCGATCTCGTTGTCGCGCTTCATGCGCTCGCGCACCGTCGAGGGCGAGCCGGCGATGATGTAGCCCTGCGCCAGCGCGTCCTCGAACTTCTCGGGGATGAGCTGGCGCGGCAGGCCGACGCCGTGCGCGCGCCACAGGTGGATCAGCGCGTCGTACCACAGCAGGAAGGCGCGCTTGGCCGCGCTCTGCGCTTCCTTGTCGGTGTCGCCGACGACGATGTGCCGGCTGAGGCCGATCAGCGGCATGTCCGCCTCGCTGCGTCCGAGCACCTTCCAGGCCGCGCGGTAGCGGGCGGCGAACTGGCCGACCCCCTCGGCCTTCATGCCGACCACCGTGTTGCAGGCCTGCTTGGCCAGCCGATCGGCGCTCTCCAGCGAATTGGCGCCGTACCACAGCGGCGGGTAGGGCCGCTGCACCGGCTGCATCTCCATCGGCACGTCTATGAAGGTGAAGTACTTGCCGGCATGATCGAGCCGCTTCTCGGTCAGTCCCTTCAGGATCACCTCGAGCGCTTCGGCGAAGCGCTCCGGCCCGGTCGCCGGATCGACGCCGTAGTAGCCCACCTCGTAAGGCGAGATGCCGCGGCCGATGCCGAGCTCGAGCCTGCCGCCGCTCATCTGGTCGAGCATGCAGATCTCGTCGATCAGGCGCAGCGGATGATAGAGGTTCACGGTGTAGACCAGCGGCCCGAAGCGCAGCGTCGTAGTGCGCTGCGCGACGGCGGCGAGGAACACGCTGGGCGAGGGCGCCATGCCGAGCGGCGTCGCATGGTGCTCGGCGATATGATAGGCGTGGAAACCCGCGCGCTCGTAGAGCTCGATCAGCTTGAGCCGGTCGTCGAACTGCCGGTGCAGGTCGCCGCCGGCGCGGTCCATGTGGTCGAAAACACCGAATTTCATGCCGCTTCCATCCTAGAGATTGTCGAGCGCGAGGTCCCAGACGTCGCCGGCGCGCCCGCCCAGCAAGGCCTTGGCCGAATAGAGCGCCGTGCCGAACACCTGGCCGGGCTCGATGTGCGCCGGCGTCACCAGCTCGAGCCGGCTGACGACGACGTCGAGCAAGGCCGGCCCGGGCTGGGCGAGCCAGTCCTGCACCGCGCCCTCGAGGTCCTCGTCGCGCTCGACTCGCCGGGCATGGAAGCCGATTGCCTCGGCGACGCGTGCGAAGTCGGGATTCACCAGGTCGGTGTAGGCGTTGAGCAGGCCCTCGACCTTCATCTCCATCTCGACGAAGCCCAGCGAGCCGTTGTTGAACACCGCGATCTTGATCGGGATCTTCTCCTGGATGGCGGTCAGCAGGTCGCCCATCAGCATGGTGAGCCCGCCGTCGCCGCTCAGCGAGATCACCTGGCGGCCCGGAAAGGCGCGCTGGGCGCCCAGCGCCTGCGGCATGGCGTTGGCCATCGTGGCGTGCGTCAGGCTGGTCAACGTGCGGCGCTTGCCGTTGGCCGTGATGTGGCGCAGCAGCCAGACGATCGGCGAGCCGCCGTCGGCGGTGAAGATGGCGTCGCCTGAGGCGTGCTTGTCGATCAGGCTGGCGAGATATTGCGGATGGATCCGGCCGTGGTGCGCAGGGGCGGCGCGCCTGTCGAGCGCGGCCACGGCCTTGTCGTGCCGGGCGAGGCAGTCGTCGAGATAACTGCGGTCGCTGCGCGGTGTCAGGCGCGCCAGCAGGGCCGCTGCGGTCGCCTTGATGTCGCCGACCGCGCCCAGCTCGATCGGATGGCGCCGGCCGAGATGGGTCGGATCGATGTCGACCTGCACGATCCGCGCCTTGTCGGGATAGAACTGACGCCAGGCGAAGTCGCAGCCTAGCAGCAGCAGCGTGTCGCAATTCATCAGCGTGTGATAGCCGCCGGCCGTGCCCAGGATGCCGGTCATGCCGACATTGAAGGGATTGTCGTACTCGAGGAAATCCTTGGCGCGCGAGGTATGGGCGATCGGCGCCTTGAGCCGGTCGGCGAGCGCCACGATCTCGTCATGCGCGCCCTGGCAGCCCGAGCCGCCGTAGATCGCGACCTTCTTGCCTGAATTGAGGATGTCGGCGATCCGGTCGAGCTCCGGATCGCTCGGCCGCGTCACCGGCGAGGCGCGGTGGACCGCGAAGGCCGGCTGCTCCGGGGCGACGGCCTTGGAAATATCGACCGGCAGGACCAGCACCGCCACGCCGCGCTTGCTAAGCGCCGCTTGCGCGGCCATCGCTGCCTTGCGACGCGCCTGGGCGGGTGTGCGGACCTCGCTGCAGAACACGCTGCAGGTGCGATAGACCGACAGGAAGTCGACTTCCTGCGGGAAGTCGAAGTCGCGCTCGTCGGTGGTAACCTGGCTGGCGATCAGCACGACCGGCGCGCGATTGCGATGCGATTCGAACAGGCCGTTGATGAAGTGCAGGCTGCCCGGTCCGCAGGAGCCCGCGCAGGCCGTGAGGTTGCCGCTCAGCAGCGCCTCGGCGCCGGCAGCGAAACCGCCGACCTCCTCGTGGCGCACATGGACCCATTCGATCGAGCTGCGCCGGATCGCATCGGTGAAATAGTTCAACGTATCGCCCGGCACGCCCCAGCAATGCTTGACGCCCGCCGCCTGCAGGGTCTCGACGATCACATCGGCAACGGTCTTGTGCGCCATGACGGGCCTCACAGTTTCTGGACGTTCAGGCGCGCGAACGCATGCCACTTCGAATTCTCGGTGAAGACCCGCAGGTAGATTTGCTTCGGCGTCCTTCCCGATTGATGCTCCAGGACGATCTGCGCCGTCTTGTCGGTGTCGTAGTAGCCGTCGAACAGGCTCGGCGCGAGGTTCGGCGTGCTCGGGCTGCCGATGCAGACCACCGAGCGATCGCCATTGTCGATTGCCTGCAGGTTGGTCGAATCGACGACCGCCAGGGGATCGAAAACGCGCAGCCGGCAATAGCCCGCCGAGGCGGGCGCGCGGATCGTGGTCATCTCCGGTTCGCCGCTGGGGGCGTAGCTGACCATCGACATGCCCGAGAGGTGGTACGAACCGGCCGCGAGGCTGACCACTCCGGTCGCGAAATCACACGTGATGCTATTGCCTTTGCGGGCGTCGGTGTCGGTGAAGATTCGCCGGTTCCATCCGGGAGCCATGAGCTTGTTCGCCGGCGAGAACTCCGTGAACACCGCGTATTCGTTCTGGGCAGCGGCGGAGCGGGCCACCGATGCGGTGCCGAACGCAACCGTGCCGCCAAGCAGGAGCCTGCGACGGCCGATCGCGGCTCGCATCATCCTAGAGCGCCCGCTTCTTGCTGCTGATCACGCCGCTGGCGATGCCGTGCCATTCGATCGTGCCGGCGAGCCGGCTGTGCTCGATCTTGGGGCAGCGGTTCATCACGACCTTCAGACCTGCCTCCTCGGCCCGCTTCGCGGCGGCATCGTTACGCACCCCGAGCTGCATCCACACCACCTTGGCGCCGTGCCGGATCGCCTCGTCGGTGATCGGCCCGGCGGCCTTGGAGTTGCGGAAGATGTCGACCATGTCGGCCTTTTGCGGCAGCTCGTCGAGCGAACCGTAGACCTTCTGCCCCAGGATTTCCTGGCCCGCGGCGGCAGGGTTGACCGGCATCACCTTGTATCCGCGGTCGAGCAGGTACTTCATGGCGAAATAGCTCGGACGATTCCAGTTGGCTGATGCGCCGACCATGGCGATGGTCTTGGTTTCGCGCAGGATTCGCCGCAAATAGGCGTCGTCGTAACGGTCGTGGGCGGTCGTCGAACCGGTCGCGGACATGGGAGGAGTATACATGGCGCCATTGCTGTTTGAACCGATCCGGATTCGCGACGTGACGTTGAAGAACCGGGTCGTGGTGGCGCCGATGCACCAGTATGCGGCCGACAAGGGCTTCGCCACCGACTGGCACCTGATGAATGCCGGCCGCTACGCGGCGGGCGGCGCAGGGCTGGTGATCATGGAATCGACCAAGGTCGAACGGCGCGGCTGCGGCACCGTCGGCGATCTCGGCATCTGGGACGACGCCTTCATTCCCGGTCTCAAGCGCTGCGTCGACTTCATCCGACAGCAGGGCTCGGTGCCGGGCATCCAGCTCGGCCATTCGGGTCGCAAGGCACGGCGCTTCCGGCCGTGGGAGGGTGGGGCGCCGCTGACGAACTCGCCCGATGTCTGGAACTGGGAAGGCTGGGAGCTGGTCTCCTCGACCGCGCTCAACGCGCCCGAGACCGACCCGACGCCGCGCGCGCTGACACGCGCCGAGATCCCCGAAGTCGTCGAGCGCTGGGGCCAGGCGGCACGGCGGGCGCACGAGGCGGGCTTCGACGTGCTCGATATCCATGGCGCGCACGGCTACCTGATCCACCAGTTCCTCTCGCCGTTCTCCAACCTGCGCAACGACGAGTACGGCGGCAGCGAACTGAACCGCATGCGCTTTGCGATCGAAGTGGTCGAGAGCGTTCGCGCGCACTGGCCGGCGCACAAGCCGTTGTTCCTGCGGCTGTCGGTCGAGGACGATTCGGGCTGGGGCCCCGACCAGAGCGTCGCTTTGGCCAAGATCGTCAAACCCAAAGGCATCGACGTGATCGACTGCAGTTCGGGCGGCATGCGGGGCTCGCCGGTGGTGAGCGCCGGACCGGTGACCTACGGCTACCAGGTGCCCTATGCCGAGCGGCTGCGGCGCGATGCCGACATCATGAGCATGGCGGTCGGGCTGATCGTGCATGCCGACCAGGCGGAGCAGATCCTGCAGGAGGGCCGGGCCGACCTGATCGCGCTCGCGCGCGAGCTTCTGTACAACCCCAACTGGCCGATGGATGCCGCGCAAAAGCTCGGTGTCGACGGACAATTCGGTTCGGTGCCGCCGCCGCAGGCCTATTGGCTGGCCAAGCGTGCACAATCAGTGAAAAGCGTCGTGCCCTCGACTTACATGAAAGGGATGAACACGCAGGTGAGGTAACCGGTACGTGACGAGCCGAGAAGCGCTGCTCGTCTATGATCGCCGCCATTTCGCGATCAGGGAGGTGATCATGAAGCGTGTTCTTTCGGCGGCCCTGCTGTTCGGCGCACTCGCTGCTGCTCCGGCCTTCGCTGCACTCAAGCCCGGCGACAAGGCGCCCGAGTTCACGACCCAGGCGACACTCGGCGGCAACGAGTTCACCTTTTCGTTGGCCGACGCCCTGAAGAAAGGGCCGGTCGTGCTCTACTTCTTCCCCAAAGCCTTCACCAAGGGTTGCACGGCCGAGGCGCATGAGTTCGCCGAGGCGACGGCGCAGTTCCAGGCTGCCGGCGCGACCCTGATCGGAATGTCGGCCGACGATATCGGCACCCTGCACAAGTTCTCGACCCAGGAATGCGCGTCCAAGTTCCCGGTGGCGGCCGACCCGGAACTCAAGGTCATCAAGGCCTTCGACTCGGTGATGGAGGGCCGCAACCTCTCCGACCGCATCTCTTACGTGATCGGCCAGGACGGCAAGGTCGCCTACGCCTATTCCGACCGCAATCCCGACAAGCACGTCGAGAACACCCTCACCGCCGTCAAGGCGCTGACGAAGAAGTAGGACTCGACCTCCTCCCCATTCAAATGGGGAGGAGGGGATATCGTTTTCAAAACGCCAGCAGGTTGTCGCGGAAGTGCTTGTGCTCGTAGGCGCGGCGCACGAGGCCGCGATCCTGCAGGGCGGGGATCAGCCCGTCCTCGATCTCGGCCAGGGTGCGGCGGTTGACATTGGGCATCGAGAACAGGAAGCCGTCGCCGCCCACCTCCTCCATGACCTCGCCCATGCGGGCGGCCACCGAATCACAGGTGCCGCAGAGCTCGATCGAGAGATCGACGGCGTTGAAGCTCGCCATGGTTTCGCGGATCGAGCGGCCCTTGGCCATGGTCCGGAACTGCTCGAGGTTGAGCTGATGGCCGTTGGTGGTGACGTGGTCGGGCAGCGGCTTGTCGAGATCGAACTGGCCGAAGTCGATGTTGGTGACCTTGCCGAAATGGGCGAGGCGCTGGACGATCTGCCGGTTGGCGACGTCCTGGCGCGCCTTCCTGCGCTCGAGCGCGTCCTCCTCGGTCTCGCCGATGATCGGATTGATCAGGAACAGGATCTTGCACTCGCCCGGCTTGCGGCCCTGCGCGACCATGTTCTTGTGCACGTCGGCGCGATAGGTGCGCATCGCCTCGATGCCCTTGGCATTGACCACGATGGTCTCGGCGTGGGTGGCGGCAAACCGCCGGCCGCGCGGCGAGCCGCCGGCCTGGGCGATCACCGGCTGGCCCTGCGGTCCGGGGCCCGAATTCAGCGGCCCGCGCGTGCTGAAATACTTGCCTTGGAAGTTCACGCCATGGACCTTGGTCGGGTCGACCAGGATGCCGTTCCTGCGATCGGCGACGATCGCGCCGGGCTCCCACGAGCCCCACAGCCCGCGCACGACCGCCATGTATTCGTCGGCCATGTCGTAGCGCAGGTCGTGCTCGGGCATGCCCTGCATGCCGAAGTTCATGGCGGCATAGTCGGAGCTGCCGGTGACGGCGTTCCAGCCGATGCGCCCGCCCGACACCTGGTCGAGGGTCGCGACCAGCCGCGCCAGCAGATAGGGGTGATAGGCGTAGGTGCCGAAGGTCGGCACGATGCCGATCCTCGACGTCACTTGGGTCATCAGCGCCGCCACCACCGACGGATCCTGGCGTGGCACGGCGATCGCATTCTTGAGATAGACCTCGGTCGAGCCGCCGAAGCTCTCGCCGACATAGGAGGAGTCTTCCAGCAGGATGTAGTCGAAGCAGGCGCGCTCGAGCGATCGCGCCATGTCGAGGAACAGTTCGGGCTGCTCCCACGTCGTGCCGATATGGCCGGTCCACGGCTCGGCCCAGGCCTGCACGCTCGAGCCTTGCAGGAACCAGGCGAGATGGAAGGGCTTGGCGGTCACGATGGGCTCCGATTCAGCATGGCAGGCACGCAACGACCGTGCCTGTCGGAGGGGGACGATCCTGTCGCACGGCGCCCGAACTTACCCTAGAATTGGCAACAACGGCACGGCGCGGCAGACCAGGAGCAGGCAATGGACACGATGGTGAGCGGCAAGGTCGGGATGAGCGAGGCGGAGTGGCAGGCGCGGGTCGATCTCGCCGCCCTGTACCGCATTACCGATCTTTTCGGTTGGACCGACACGATCGACACCCACATGACGGTGCGCATCCCGGACGATCCCAATTGCTTCCTGATCAACAACTACGGCGACCTGTTCAACGAGATCACCGCCTCGAGCCTGGTGAAGCTCAGTCTCGACGGCAAGGTCTACAGCACCGACGGCCGCTTCAACGCCGCGGGCTTCACCATCCACAGCGGCGTCTACAAGGCGAGACCCGACGCCAACTGCGTGATGCATACCCACACGCGCGCCGGCACCGGCGTCTCGGTGCTGAAGAAGGGACTGCGTCCGATCAGCCAGGACGTGCTCGCGGTGTGGGACGACCTCGTCTATCACGAGTACGGCATGCCGACGTCGCAGGAAGAATGCGACGCGCTCGGCATCACCTGCCAGAAAGGCAATTCCGTCGTGCTGCGCAACCACGGCCTGCTGACGGTGGGGGCCTCGATCCAGGGGGCGCTGCGCCGCATGTACATGCTGGAGCGTGCCTGCGAGGTCGAGGTGATCGCCCGCGGCATGAACGAGGAGCCGGCTCCGATCGAGCCGGACGTCATCCGCCAGTACGGCGAACGCGCCCGCCAGCAGCGTGCCCATCCGGAGTTCGGCATGACCTACTGGAAGGCTGCCCTTCGCCAGATCGAGGGACAGCCCATCGACTGGCGGCAGTAGACGCCGCGCGCGCGTTCACGGATTCCTGAACAGACGAGGGTCGGCGCAACGCAACCGCCGGCCTGGCCGTTGTCGGACATACCCACAGGGAGGCGACGATGGCGCAGCGCTATTGCCGAGCAGCGTGGCTGATGACGGCGGCGGCCTTCGCGACAGGCGCCGTCGGCGCGATCGCCCAGACGCAACAGCTCTCCGCCGTACCGTCGACCGTCACCGACCCGGCCCAATTGCCGGATCAGGAGATCGGCCGGCGGTTCTCGGTGAAACCGGAGGACCTGCCGCCGCCCCACACCGGACCGATCGTCGCCAGCCGCTCGCTGACGGTCCCCTATGCCGGGCAAGAGCCGCGCGTCCCGCAGGGTTTTACCGCGACGCTGTTCGCCTCCGGGCTTGCGCATCCCCGACGGCTGCTGGTGCTGCCCAACGGTGACGTGATCGTCGCCGAGCAGAAGGCGGGCTACCTCACCCTGCTGCGCGACCACGACGGCGACGGCAAGGCCGACTGGATCGAGCGCCATGCCGAAGGCTTCAACGGTCCCTATGGCCTCGCCTGGCGCGACGGCGACGTGCTGGTCGCCGACCAGGACGGCATCTGGAAGGTGCCGCACCGTGTCGGTGCGCTACGCCCGGGCCGCACCACCGAGCAGAAGGCGGCCGACGTTCCGCCCGAGCAGCGCAAGCCGACGCCCCGCGTGGTCGGCGAGGACATGATCACCAAGAAGGGCGTGTTCGGCATCGTCCAGGGACACGCCAACCGCCATCTCGCGATCGATCCCAGGAGCGGCGCGATGTTCGTGGGCGTGGGCTCCTCGGGAAATATCGGCGTCGAGCCCGAGGTGAAGGCCACCATCCAGCGCTTCGAGGCCGATGGTTCGGGTCAGGCCACCTATGCCTCCGGCACGCGCAACCCGACGGCGCTCGCTTTCCAGCCGGAGACCGGCGACCTCTACGCCGTGGTGCAGGAGCGTGACGGCCTGGGGGATCGCCTGGTGCCCGATTACCTGATCCGGGTCGAGAAGGACGCGTTCTACGGCTGGCCGTACTCCTACATCGGCAAGAACCCGCAGCCGGGTTTTGCGGCGATGCGGCCTGACAAGGTGCAGGCAGCGGTGATGCCCGACCTGTTGTTCGAGGCCCATTCCTCGACCATGGACCTCGTCTTCTACACCGGCGATCAGTTCCCCCCGGAGTATCGCGGCAGCGCCTTCGTGGCGCTCAAGGGCTCGTGGAACCGCTCGGAGCCGACCGGCTACAAGGTCGTGCGCGTGCCGTTCAAGGACGGCCGGCCGCAGGGCGAGTACGAGAATTTCATGGCCGGCTTCTGGGTCGGCGGCATCGATCGCGCCGAGGTGTGGGGTCGGCCGGCCGCGCTGGCGTTGGCCAAGGACGGCTCGCTGCTGGTCGCCGACGACACCGGCGGCACGATCTGGCGGATCGCCTATACCGGTGCCGCGCGGTAGCGCAGCGCGATCCAGAACGAAGCCTGGCCGATCACGCCGGCGGTTGCGAGGATGATCGCGGCGGTCAGCGCCGGATCGCCACCGAGGCCGACCAGCGCGGTGCACAGCGCGCCGACGCCCATCTGCGAGAAGCCGTAGAGGCCCGAGGCCGAGCCGATGACGTGCGGGTTGACGCTGATCGCCTGCGTCAGCGCGGCGGGCGAGGCGATGCCGGCGCCCATGCCGAACACGAACATCGGACCGATCGCCAGCAGCACCGTGAGATTGTGCGTCAGCACCGCCGCGAGGAAAACCAGCGCCGCGGCGACGCTCACCAGGTTCGCCCACACCGCCAGCCGGTTGATCGGCAGACGGGGGATCAGGCGGGTGGCGAGCACGCTGCCGATCCAGACGCCGGCCATCAGGATCGCCGGGTAGATGCCGATCTCGTAGTCCGGTCGGCCGCGCTGGTGGGCGAAGATGAAGGGCGAGACGCTGATGAAGGCGTACATCGAGGTCGTGGCGCAGCCGCCGCCGATCGCGAAGCCCAGGAACGCCCGCGAGGTCAGGAGCTTGCCGTAGTTGCGCGCGAGCCCCGCGGCATTGGCACCGCTCCTGGCGGCGCGGCTCTCGGGCAGCAGCCACAGCGCGAACAGCAGGTTGACGATGCCGAGCAGCGACAGGACGTAGAAGATCGAGCGCCAGCCAAACGCCGTCGCCAACGCCCCGCCGATCAGCGGCGCGAGGCCCGGGCCGAGCACCACCATCAGGTTCATGGTGGCGAGCCGGCGGGCGGCGTCCTGGGGCAGGGCGGCGTCGCGGACCATGGCGCGGCCGATCACCATGCCGGCGCAGCCGCCCAGCGCCTGCAGCAGCCGCGCCACGATCAGCTGATGCGCGTCGCCGACGAGGCAGGCGGCGAGGCCGGCCAGGGTATAGAGCGCCAGCCCCGCGATCAGCACCGGGCGACGGCCGTAGCGGTCGGACAGCGGGCCGTAGGCGAGTTGCCCGACCGCAAGGCCGAAGATGTAGACGCTCATGGTGAGCTGCATCTCGCCGACGCTGGCGCCGAGCGCGCGGGCGGCGTCGGGCAGCGCCGGCACGAAGATGTGCATGGCGAGCGTGCCCGAGAAGGTGATCAGGGTGAGCAGCCAGAGCGGCGCGCTCATGCCGCGTCTCCGGCCGGATCGAGCGCGCGGCAGACATGCTCGAG
>Ga0310810_10010011_pt1 | contig 11017 bp, 12 predicted proteins | sample NCmetagenome_FD_207641 | JGI IMG/M metagenome (GOLD analysis project Ga0310810, IMG submission 207641) | Soil microbial communities from experimental microcosm in Duke University, North Carolina, United States - NC | ecosystem: Engineered > Artificial ecosystem > Soil microcosm > Unclassified ... | reverse complement strand
GCTACCATGGCGTGGCAGTGGACTCGCGCCATTCCCGCGCTGAACGATTATTGGTTCTGGTTCTATCAGCTGCCCTATTTCGTTCCGCTGACGCTGCTGCTGTTCACCCGCTCGCGCCGCGTCGACATTACGCTGTTCCTCATCATCATCGGTGTTCAGCTATTTTCCGATTTCGATCTGGGTCCAAGCTCTCGATGGGGACGAGAGGTTGGCATCAGCATCGGCGATCTGGCTTCGACAAGCCAGCACGCCACTCCTAGATAAGTGCTGATGTCCGATTCCCCCGACTTTGATGACGCTCCTGGCCTCGGTCTCGATCTTCCCGAGGCGTCGCCTCCTGCAGCGGCGAGCGCATCGCCGTACCGAGTGCTCGCGCGCAAGTACCGGCCGCAGACCTTCGACCAGCTGATCGGCCAGGACGCGATGGTCAAGACGCTCGCCAACGCAATCGAGCGCGGGCGGATCGCCCATGCGTTCCTGTTGACGGGCGTCCGCGGGGTCGGGAAGACCTCCACGGCGCGCCTGATCGCCAAGGCCCTCAATTGCATCGGTCCGGACGGCTTGGGCGGCCCGACGATCACGCCGTGCAACGTCTGCGAGCCGTGCCGCGCGATCGCCGAGGGCCGACACATCGACGTGATCGAGATGGATGCCGCCTCGCACACCGGGATCGACGACATCCGCGAGATCATCGACGCGGTTCGCTACGCCTCGGTGAGCGCGCGCTACAAGATCTACATCATCGACGAAGTCCACATGCTTTCGAAGCAGGCTTTCAATGGCTTGCTGAAGACCCTTGAGGAACCTCCTGAGCATGTGAAGTTCCTGTTCGCAACTACCGAGGTCGACAAGGTTCCCGTGACCGTCCTCTCCCGCTGCCAGCGTTTCGATTTGAGGCGCATCCCGGCCGAGAAGCTCGCCAGCCATTTCGGTGAGGTTTCGGAGGCAGAAGGGGTTGAGGTCGAACCGGAAGCGCTAGGGATGATCGCCCGGGCGGCGGAAGGATCGGCACGCGACGGATTATCCATGCTCGACCAGGCGATCGCTCATGGCGCGGGCACGGTGACGGCGGAGCAGGTGCGCGACATGTTGGGCCTTGCGGATCGTGGACGAATCCGGCGGCTTCTCCAGCTCGTCCTCACAGGAGATGCGACCGCAGCGCTCGCGGAGCTGGATGAAGCGCACGAGCTCGGCATCGATCCGACTCAGCTCCTTCGCGGCTTGATGGAGAATCTGCATGCAGCCACGCGCGCCAAGGCCGGTGCCGGTGCGGATGCGCTGCAAAGCGTCGAGGAGCGCGAGGGCGCCGCCGAGATTGCGCAGAAGCTTTCGTGGGGCACCATCCATCGCCTCTGGCAGTTGTTGTTCAAGGGCTTGCAGGATGTCGATTCCGCGCCGGACCCACGGGAGGCCGCGGAGATGGCGCTGTTGAGGCTGATCCACGCTGCCGATTTGCCCGACCCGGCAACCCTCGTCCGCCAGCTCAGTGGAGAAGGCGAAGGTTCTGCACCGTCTCGCACGCCGCAGCCGAAGAGCAACGGAACGTCGGCGCGCCTTCCATCTGACTTTCAAGCGCTTATCGCGCGCCTTGAGGAAGCGGGAAAGCACCAGCTCGCGGTCCAGCTTCACGACCAGGTCGGCCTGGTCCGCTATGCGCCCCCGGAGCTTGCGCTGAAACCGCTTCGGCCGCTCGGCCAGGATTGGCCGCGGGAGCTGGCCGTCGCGCTCAAGGGCACCACAGGCGCGTCCTGGAACGTTACGCTTTCGGATGAGGCCGGGCAGCCCTCGCTGCTGGAGCAGGAGAAAATGGCCGAGGAGCGCGTTCGCGCTGATGTGCTTGCCGACCCGAATGTCCGTGCAGTGATCGACGCCTTCCCTGAATCCGAGCTCGAAACCTATTCAACGAGAGGCAGCTGACATGCCCGAAATGCCAGACTTCGATGAAATCATGAAAATGGCGCAGAATGCGCAGGCCGAGCTGCAGAAGGCCCAGGACAATCTCGACAGCATCGAGGTCGAGGGCGTCGCCGGTGGGGGCATGATCAAGATCCGCGCGACGGCCAAGGGCCGGATCCTCGGAGTCGACATCGACGAGAGCCTGCTTTCGCCGTCGGAAAAGACGATGGTCGAGGACCTCGTTGCCGCGGCAATCAACGATGCGCGCGCGAAGGCCGACGCGGCGGCAGCCGGTGAAATGCAGAAGATGCAGTCGAGCCTTCCCTTGCCGCCAGGATTCAAGCTTCCCTTCTAACCGTTTGACGCCAGCCATTTCTGCGCCATGATGCGCCTTCTTTGGGGGAGGCGCTGATGGGCAATCTCGGCGCAATGCAGGACTTTCCGCTGCGGATCATGCGGCTGATGGACCATGCCGAACGCGAGCATGGTGGCCGCGAAATCGTCGCCGCCCGAGCGGACGGAACGACGATCAGGACCAACTGGACGAACCTTGCTCAGGATGCCCGCAAGCTCGGCCAAGCGCTGGAACGGCTTGGCGTCGAGCCCGGCGATCGCGTCGCGACGCTCGCGATGAATCACGACCGCCACCTCGCGACCTGGTTCGGAGTCGTCGGGATGGGAGGCGTCCTGCACACGCTGAATCCCAGGCTGTTCGATGACCAGCTGACCTACATCATCAACCACGCCGAAGATCGCGTGATCTTCTACGATCATGTCTTCGAACCGTTGGTCGATCGGCTGAAACCGCAGCTGACAGGCACCCGTCATTTCATCTGCTTCGAGGATGAGTTCGATGACCTGCTCGCCGCCGAAGACGGCGACTATCGCTGGCATGAAGGCGACGAGCGAGACCCGTGCGGGCTCTGCTACACCAGCGGAACGACCGGAAACCCGAAGGGCGTGCTCTACGAGCATCGCTCGACGGTGCTTCACGCGATGTCGATCGTCGCGCCCGATGCGTTCGATCTTTCGGCCCGGTCAGTGATCCTGCCCGTCGTGCCGATGTTCCATGCCAACAGCTGGTGCCTTCCTTATGCAGTAGCGATCACCGGCTCGAAGCTGGTAATTTGCGGGGACAATCGGCCCGAACACCTGTGCCGCCTGTTCAACGAGGAGGGCGTCACCCATACGGCAGGGGTCCCGACCGTTTGGCTGAGCGTGATCGATCATGTCGAGCAAACGGGCTCGAGCCTGGGCAAGCTGCGCCTCGTCATCATCGGCGGATCGTCGGCGCCCCCTGCGACGATCCGCTGGTTCCGCGAGCGCGGAATCCACGTCAATCACCTGTGGGGCATGACCGAAATGACTCCGGTCGGGACCGTGGGCGCGCCGCCGGCCAACTGGGACGAGATGAGCGACGAGGAGCAGGTCGATTATATGTCCCGCCCGGGCCGCTCGATGTTCGGGGTCGAGCTCCGCACGGTCGGTGCGAACGGCGAGGTGCTACCACGCGACGGCGTGAGTTCCGGCAGATTGCAGACGCGCGGGCCGGCGGTCGTCCGCCGCTATTTCAAGCAGGATCAGGATGCGTGCGAGGAAGGGCAGTGGTTCGACACGGGCGACATGGCGGCGATTCATCCGGACGGCACCATCCAGATCACCGACCGCGCCAAGGACGTCATCAAGTCCGGCGGCGAATGGATCAGCTCGATCGAGCTCGAAAATGCCGCGGTCGGTTGCCCTGGGGTCGCCGAGGCGGCGGCGATCGGAATTCCGCATCCCAAATGGGATGAGCGGCCGCTGCTCCTCGTCGTGAGGGACGTGGACAGTCACGTCAGCGAGGGCGAAATCCGCGACTATCTTTCGAAGGAGGTCGCCAAATGGTGGCTTCCGGACGCCATCGAATTCGTCGGCGCGCTGCCGCACACCGCGACCGGCAAGCTCAGCAAGAAGGATCTGCGCGACGCCTATCGCGACTATCGCTTCGCCAATGCGGAGGCGATGATCGGAAGGGATTAAGTCGCATTCGTCATGCCAGCGAAGGCTGGCATCCATATATGGGGCGTTTAGTAAGGCGAAACGACCTGGACCCCAGCCTACGCTGGGGTGACATTTGGCGACGCGCGCATTAACTCGCGCTCAAAATCCCCAGTCTCGAAGGAACCTCGCGACCCCATGGCCGCCCAATATGCTTTTGTCATGAAGGACATGACCAAGTCCTTCCCCGGCGCCCAGAAGCCGGTGCTCAACCACATCAACCTGCAATTCTATCACGGCGCCAAGATCGGAATCGTCGGCCCGAACGGCGCCGGCAAGTCGACGCTGATGAAGATCATGGCGGGCATCGACAAGGACTATCAGGGTGAAGCCTGGCCGGGCGAGAACATCACCGTCGGCTATCTGCCCCAGGAGCCGCAACTCGACCCTAGCAAGAACGTCCTCGAGAACGTCAAGGACGGTGCGCGCGACGTCGCCGACATGGTTGACCGCTTCAACGCAATCTCGGCCGAAATGGGCGATCCCAAGGACGACACCGACTTCGACGCATTGATGGAGGAGATGGGCGAGCTCCAGGGCAAGATCGACGCGGTCGATGGCTGGACCCTCGACAACCAGCTTGAGGTGGCGATGGAGGCCTTGCGCTGCCCGCCGTCGGATTGGTCCGTCGAGAATCTGTCGGGGGGCGAGAAGCGGCGGATCGCGCTCACGCGGCTGCTGATCCAGAAGCCTTCGATCCTGCTGCTCGATGAGCCGACCAACCATCTCGACGCCGAGAGCGTCCAGTGGCTGGAGAACCACCTCAAGGAATATCCGGGCGCGGTGCTGATGATCACCCACGACCGCTATTTCCTCGACAATGTGGTGAGCTGGATCCTCGAGCTCGATCGCGGAAAATACTTCCCCTACGAGGGCAATTATTCGACCTACCTCGAGAAGAAGGCCAAGCGGCTCGAGCAGGAGGAGCGCGAGGAATCCGGGCGCCAGAAGGCGATCAAGGACGAGCTCGAATGGATCCGACAGGGGCCGAAGGGCCGCCAGACCAAGTCCAAGGCGCGCATCGCCAAGTTCGACCAGCTCGTCGCCGCGCAGGAAAAGCACGTCCCCGGCAAGGCCGAGATCCTCATCCAGGTACCCGAGCGCCTCGGCGGCAAGGTCATTGAGGTCAACAAGATTTCAAAGGCTTACGGCGACAAGCTCCTATTCGATGACCTGAGCTTCACGCTTCCGCCGGGCGGCATCGTCGGGGTGATCGGCCCTAACGGCGCCGGCAAGTCGACCCTGTTCAAGATCATCACCGGCCAGGAAAAGCCGGACAGCGGCACTATCGACATCGGCCCAACGGTGCACCTCGGCTACGTCGACCAGAGCCGCGACCATCTCGATGGTTCGAAGAACGTCTGGGAGGAGATCTCCGACGGGCTCGACTACATGAAGGTCAACGGCCACGACCAGTCGACCCGCGCCTATGTCGGCGCCTTCAACTTCAAGGGCCAGGACCAGCAGAAGAATGTCGGCAAACTGTCGGGCGGCGAGCGCAACCGCGTCAACATCGCCAAGATGCTGAAGCGCGGCGGCAACGTGCTGCTGCTGGACGAGCCAACCAACGACCTCGACGTGGAGACTTTGGGCGCGCTCGAGGAAGCAATCGAGAATTTCGCCGGGTGCGCGGTGATCATCAGCCACGACCGATTCTTCCTCGATCGCCTCGCGACTCACATCCTCGCGTTCGAGGGCGATAGCCAGGTTGAGTGGTTCGAGGGGAATTTCGAGGCGTACGAGCAGGACAAGATCAACCGGCTCGGCGAGGAGGCCACGCGGCCCCACCGAACCAGCTATCGGAAACTGACGCGTTAGGTCTCGTGACAGAGCCGACGTTCTTCGCGACGGAAGCGGAGTTCCGCCGCTGGCTCGAGGCCAATCACGAGACTGCGCCCGAACTGCTCGTCGGTTTCTGGAAAAAGGCCACCGGCAAACGCTCGATCGACTGGCCGCAGGCGCGGGACCAGGCTTTGTGCTTTGGCTGGATCGACGGGCACCGCCGATCTCTGGGCGACGAGGCTCACACCATCCGCTTCACGCCGCGGCGCAAAGGCAGCATCTGGAGCAAGGTCAACGTCGAACGCTTCGAGGCCCTGAAAGCGGCGGGACTGATGACCGCGGCGGGCGAGGCGGCGTATGAACGTGATAAGCATCGAACGGGCGTCTATTCGTACGAGAAGCCTCTGGCCGCGTTCACCGCGGAGGAGGAAGCACTGTTCCGGAAGAACAGGGCAGCGTGGGCAGATTGGGAGAAGCGGCCCGCCGGTTATCGGAGGTCGGCCTTGGGCTGGGTCACTGGCGCGAAACGCCCGGAAACACGCGCCAAGCGGCTGAATGAGCTGATCGAGGTCAGCGCGGAGGGGCGGCGCCTCCCGCAATACGACTGGCAGAAGAAGTCATGATCACGGTCACCGGCCCGCTCAAGATGTGGTCCAACGATGAGGGCCGGATGCATTTCATGTCCGTGCCCGAGGAGATCTCAGGCGAGATCAAGGCCCATTCCATGCTTGTGAGGCGCGGATTCGGGTCGGTGAGGGTCGAGGTGACCGTCGACGGCTTCACCTGGCGCACCTCGGTCTTTCCGTCGAAGGATACGGGCGGCTATTTCCTTCCAATCAAGATGGAGGCCCTGCGCAAGACCGGCATGGCGGCGGGGGACGAAGTCACAGCCGAGCTGGAGCTGCTCTGATCCCACTCGAAATGTAGGATTTCAGGAGGCATCACTGCCTTGGCTCATTCTCCTCGTCCATCTCGCCTCGGATTCCCGAACAGCCCTTAAGTTCACTGCAAAAGCGCTGCTCTCCGTGAACTTAATGAACTTAAGCGTTCGAACCACTGCCGCCGGGCGATTTGTCCGCGGGGTGGCGCGCCGGATAGCGCTGCTGGTGGTCGATGTCGTCCTGCTTATCGACGCCTTCGAGCGCTTCGGGGTCCCGGACGCGGTCCAGTTCCGCTTGCGTCGCGATGTCCTCCTGAAGGTTTCCGCCTGAGCTTCCGCCGTGACTGGGCGCGGGCTCGGCGCGGTCGATGATGTCGCTGTCGTCATTCTCTCGAGCGGTCTCGGTTCGGCGGTTTTCCATGTCGCTCTCCTTCATGGGGTCGAACGGGCCATTCGGGCCGGCGTTCCCCACGGGAACCTTCCGCTCGGCGATCCGGTTGAGTCGCCGTGCTGCAAGGACCACTCGACGCTTTTGTGACTGGGGCGTCCCACGCCAGCGCGCCGTCGCCCGACGCCGTCCGAATCTTCGGAGTCACGTTGATCGGAGCGACTCCGCACAATTTGCACAAGCTTGTCCTGACGCTCGGGTTCATCGCGGTAGCCTGGGTTTTTGCCTGGATCCTTCGGCAGTTCCTCAAGCTCTTCATCGGCACGCGATCGGGCACACGCTTCCAGTTCTGGGCGAAGCAGGGCGTCAGCCTGGTGGTCGCGGCGATCGTCATCCTCGGAATCATGTCGATCTGGTTCGACAATCCCGCGCAGCTGGCGAGCGCACTCGGGCTGATCGGCGCGGGTCTCGCCTTCGCGCTCCAGCGGGTGATCACGGCGGTCGCGGGCTATTTCGTCATCCTTCGCGGCAAGACCTTTAACGTCGGCGACCGGATCCAGATGGGCGGAGTCCGCGGCGACGTCATCGGGCTCACCTTCATGCAGACCCGGATAATGGAGATGGGCGAGTCACCCAGAGAGAAAGACGACGACAAATCCTGGGTGCGCAGCCGTCAGTTCACCGGTCGAATCGTCACCGTCACCAACGACAAGGTCTTTGACTGCCCGGTCTATAATTACACGCATGAGTTCGCTTACATCTGGGATGAGATCAGCATTCCGGTTGCCTATCACCAAGACTTCGCGAAGGCGGAGCAGATCATCCTCGAAGCCGCGAACGATCAGGCGCAAACCGCCAAGCGGATGGGCAAGGAAGAGGTTCAGCGGGTCGAGAAAAGATTCGGAATCGACGCTGGCGATATCGAGCCGAAGGTCTTTTGGCGCATCACCGAGGACTGGATGGAAATGACCGTCCGCTTTCTCGGCCCCGACCACGGTATCCGACATCTCAAGGATCAGATGACTCGCGAGATCATTGGCGGTTTCGAGGAAGCGAACATTCTGGTTGCGTCAGTTCGACAGGAAGCGGTCACCATGCCGCATCCAAAGCAAGGCAGGAGGCCGGCCTAAGAGCTTTTTCGCGCGAGCTGGTCAGCCGTTCGTTCGAAACCGTCGGCCATGTCGCCGAGGACTCGGCTCGTAGTAGAGTCGAACGTCGAATCGGCGAGCCTGCGGCAATGCTCGGCCTGGGCGCGAAGCGACTTGCTTTGCTCGGAGCTTACGTCGAGCAGCATGTTGACGGCGCCCTTGAGCGAACCGTCCTCATGGAAAAGAGGGGTGGGGTAGGCGCGGAACGCCACACGTGAACCATCCGGCCGTTCAGCGATCGCCACCGCGTCGCGGATCGGCCGCTGCTGCTTGATCGCCTGCGCCATCGGGCAATCCGCGTGGCGAAGCGGATCGCCTGTGGTGGTGAAGAGCTGCCAGGTGACGCACCACTTGTCGCGGCCGAGCTGGGGCTCGCGTCCGGCGAATTCAACGCAGGCGCGGTTCCAGTACGTGACGCGCCCATTGGCATCGGTCGTGTAGATGGGAACGGGGAGCTGATCGAGCAGGCTACGCCAATCGCCTTCCGTCGACAGGGCACTTAGCGCCTTGTCGAGCAGTTGCTCGGGATTTTCGTTTGCCAGCATGGACTTGCGAGTCGATTTTAACCCAGGTTTGGGAGCCAGAACGGCCGAAATCGCGTGCTGTTCCCCCTCGCGCCAAATCTATGCCGCTGTGTCGCCGCGACAACAGTGGACGAATCGGAACGGGAGCGAAATTCTTGTGGATGATCGATCCACAAGCTGGGCCAGTTCAACGCAGGCGCTTCACGAGCAAGCGGCCATCCTCGCCGCTCTTCACCTCGAAGTTGGGGACTGCGCGGATGAGGTCGGAAAGGCGGGTGTAGCCATAGTTTCGAGCGGCAAAGCTGGAGACCGCCTTGGCGCGCTGACCGAGTTCCGAAAGCGGCGTGTAGCCTTCCTCATCGCGCTTCGACGCCTTGTAAGCCGACCCGAGTACCTGGAGCAGTTCAGGATCGACCGGCCGTTGGCCTTTACCGATCACCGGCTGCTCGAGTTGCTCTGCGTCGTCGAGCGCAAGCGCACCCACGTCGAAGAAGCGGGTGCAGGCCTGCTGGAACGACACCGGAGTCTTGGCCATGCCGAAACCGTAGACCGGGAGCCCGTCCTCGCGGATGCGCTGCGCGAGCGGGAGGAAATCGCTGTCCGACGACATGATCCCGAATCCGTCGACATTGCCGCGATAGAGCAGGTCCATGGCGTCGATGGTCATGCGCATGTCGGTCGCGCTCTTGCCCTTGACGACGTCGAACTGCTGCATCGGGATGATCGAGTGCGAGCCGGTCAACTGGCCCCATCCTTTGAGGCTCGCCTTGGCCCAGTTGCCGTATGCGCGCCTTATGTTGATCGTCCCGAGTTCGCCGAGCACCAGGAGCACTTCATCGAGATGCTCGGGCGACGCGTTGTCGGCATCGATCAAAAGAGCGATGTTGGCTTCCTGCTCCGGCAAACGATCACGCATTCGCGAGTCCTTTTAAACCCATCTAGCGCGACGTCGCGGAATGACCACCGGTTGGCGCGCAAACCTGTTCCGTTCATGAACGATGCATGATCGATGCGGGAACGAAACGCCTTCTAAATGCTTGTAAACCCCGACAGCAGGGGGCGAGTTGAGGAAGGACAAGGACGATGAGGAAGCTTGGTCTTGCTGCAGCCCTCGCCGCTAGTGTTGCGGTGACCGGCTGTGCCACTTACCCGGACCAATATGGCTACGGGCCCTATGGCTATAACAACGGCTATTACAACGGCGGTTATTACGGCCAGCCCTATTACGGGAACAGCACCGGCGCGAACGTGGCGACCGGCGCAGCAGTCGGCGCCGTCGGCGGCGCGGTTGCCGGAGCTGTTCTGCCGGGCGTCAGCACCGGTCAGGGCGCGATCGCCGGCGCGATTCTCGGCGGCGTGCTCGGCGCTACCGTCCACGGGCGGCAATATTATCGCGATACCCGCGGCTATTGCTATTACGTCGACCAATACGGACAGCCGCACTACAGCTACGACATCCGCTGCTAGTCGGCGCCGTTACACCGTTCATTGAGCGATGCAGGGCGGGAGGCGACCTTCCGCCCTGTTTTCGTTTGTCGATTGCCGCATGGGCTTTTCTATTTGGCCGCGCGGTACAGGCGATTGACCTCAATTTCCGGAACGAAACTGCCGTATGCACACTGAAGCCATCGTGCGGGCGAGGCCAGTTTCGGAGAACGATCAGATGAAACGTCTTTTGATATCAGCAGCTGCGGTCGGCAGCCTTGCCCTGGGCGGATGCGCAACCAATCCCCAGAACGATCATATGATCGCGAGCGAAGCCACGGGCGCGGCGATCGGCGCCGGCGCGGGCGCGGTCGCAGGTTCCATCCTTCCTGGCATCGGAACGGGTGCCGGAGCGGTCGCTGGCGCGGTGCTTGGCGGCGTTGTCGGTGCGGTTATCGGCGGCCACCAATATTACCGCGATACGCGCGGCTATTGCTACTTCGTCGATTCAAATGGGCAGCCACATTATAACTACGACGTAAGGTGTTAAGGGTCGCTGCTCAGGCGGGGCGGAAGGTTCTTTCCGCCTCGTCGAGCACGTAGAGAATCCCTTCTGAAATCGAGAAATGGGCGCCGTGAAGCTTGAGGCGCCCGTTTTTTTCGCGCTCGGCGATCCACGGGAAGGTGCGCAAGTTGGCAAGACTCACCTTCACAGCCTCATGCTCCATGTCGAGGAATGCAGCCCGGTCCAGCTCCTGATGGCGCGACCGCACGCTGTTGCGCGCCTCGTCGAGCATGCGCACCCAATCGCCGATGAAATGCCCTTCGCCGGGGGGAACATCTTCGAACTTGCCGGTCAGCGCCGCCGCGCAGCCCCCGCACATGCCGTGGCCCATCACCAGGATTTCGCCCACCTCCAATTGGGTGACCGCGAATT